>Ga0209408_1000284_pt1 | contig 41100 bp, 42 predicted proteins | sample AD_UKC107_MetaG_FD_184422 | JGI IMG/M metagenome (GOLD analysis project Ga0209408, IMG submission 184422) | Active sludge microbial communities of municipal wastewater-treating anaerobic digesters from Hong Kong - AD_UKC107_MetaG (SPAdes)... | ecosystem: Engineered > Bioreactor > Anaerobic >... | reverse complement strand
GGTTTGACTGCCGAATCTCGTCAGGAAAGCTCGAAGCGTTCAATGGGAAAATCAGAAGACTGCTAAAGAATACCTGTGGTCTGAGGGATCAAGAGTATATGTTCCTAAGAATACAAAACCTTATGGATGCAAAAACCTGAAGGGCCAGAATAATCAGCGGAGCAACGGAATGAGGGGGAAATGGAAGTTCAGCCGATCCAGATCACATCAACATACCCGACCAGGGAAGAAGCGGTCCGCGTGGGGGGAGAGGCGGTAAGGCTTCACATGGCCGCATGCGCACAGGTCACATCCGAGATAACCAGCGTGTACCGGTGGGAGGGCAAGATAAAGAGCGGCAGGGAGTTTCAGCTGAAGCTCAAGACCCTGAGCACCAGCGAGTCACAGCTTATCGGCTGGCTGAAGGAAAAACATCCCTACAAGGTTGCCGAGATCCTTGTTATTCCACTTTCATATGTCGCTCCGGACTACCTCGCCTGGATGAGGGAAGTGGTTCACTAGACGCGGGTCACCACTGGAAACCCTCCAGGAAAGAGCGTATAATCCCGCGCCATTTTAGGGGGATTTCGAACAGGGAGGAATTTCCATGGAACTTAGAGGTACCGGTGTAATCCTTCGTGAGCACCGCCCGGAGGACCTGCACGCAGTTCATCGATGGCATGGGGACCCGGAGGTGATGTTCTTCCTGAGCTGGGGGGCAGATACCCTGGAAGAGAGCTATCTGTATCTGGCGGAATGCATCAGGGATCAGAGGCAGACCAGAAGGGACCGCTACCGGCTTGCAATAGAGGACATCGAAAGTTCTCAGGTCATGGGATGCGCCACCATTCACTGGCGGGGCAGGGGCTCTAACGGAGGTGATGGCAGGCTGGGGTGTTTCCTGGCAAGGGATTTCCAGGGAAGGGGCGTTGCCACCGAGGCAACGAAGCTCCTGATCCGCTTCGGCTTCCAGCAGCTGGGAATGCACAGGATAAGCGCCACATGCCTGGCAGCCAACAAGGCTTCCGAAAAGGCCCTCAGGAAAATGGGTTTCGTGTACGAAGGCACCATGCGAAGCCACAGCTGTCGTGACGGGGTGTGGTTCGACAGGCACTTCTTCTCCATTCTCAGCGATGAGTGGAGCCCATCCTGAAGGGCAGGCAGTCGACTTTCTTGACGGTTGACCCGGGAGCCCTTATGCTTTTTCGGGGATGGAAGGTCCTCCGAAACTCTATACACGGAATATCCTGTAAGGCCTAAGGAGTATACATGACAGATGTAAATCTTGTTCTTAACATCCCCCAGGGCGCGATAACGGCCACTTCCCTGGGAGTCGAGGGTCTCGCCCGTCACCGGAGCCCCGGTTCCGGCAGGCACTTCAAGGGGAGGAAGCTGCTCGTTGACCTGAAGGTCAGGGACATGGCTCCCGATTTCGAGTTCCTGGACGAAGGAAGATGGCGGGATGCCGGAGCAGACGCGAAGGCCGCCCTTGCAGCGGCGGCAGCAGGCAACCGGACCAAGACCGCCCTTTCGAACAACGCCTTCTCATGCACACCGATCGATGCCTATAAAAGCCTGCACCTGATCAAGACAGGCGGAGAGGCAATGGAACTTGAGTACTCCGGAGTGCTTCACACCTTCAAAGGGCATCAATGCCACGAGGAGATGTCCCCCTCGCAGGTGACAGACATGGCGGGGATAGACAATCGGAAGGACCTGAGCCCCAGGCTTTACATGGTGATGTGCCCCATCGAGCTCGTTCTGTTCTCGAACCTCACCCCGATAGAGTACGCCTGGTACGCCACCCACAGGCCCGGTAAGATATTCCGTCAGGTGGTGTTCACCGAACTGGTGAACGAGCCCACACATCTTGCCGCCCAGAGCCGATACAGTGACGCCAGGCAGGAGATCGAATCTGATCCCGAGAAGAAGACCAAGACCGTGGTAGGCGACGACTGCATGAACGAGATCCCTTACCACAACTGGAAGGCATACCACGCCAGGGAAGAGAGCGGCGTCTATGTCGCCAACAGGGAAAAGATCTCCATATGGAAGTTCCCTGAAGAGATCCCTGTGGACTGGGAAAGGGCCAGAGGTTAGCGGACCACCACCAGTCGGCGGGCCGATTCACGATCGCTTCCCAGAACCCTGAGCAGGTAGCTCCCAGGTGGCAGAGTCGATGTGTCAAGGACGAACTCCCCTGTTTCGTTCCAGTGCCGGCACAGCTCCCTGCCGTCGATGCTGTAGATCACAACTTCCGTGCATCCGGGCGCACTAACCGTAACGGAGTTCCCAGCGGGGTTTGGCGATGCGCTCACCACCGGGCCCGAAGGAACCGAAGAGCCATCGCAGGAAGCCTGAGGAACCACCTGGAAGGAGTAGTAGCCCAGCGGCGCCGGTCTGGGAAGGGTTTCCTGCCTGCCTGAAGAATCCGCAGCGAAGATGTAGTAGTCGATCACGGAACCGGGGGACTGGCCCGGAATGCTCCCGGCAAGCGAGTCACCGGAGAAGGCTATGAGCGCTTCGGTGTTCCAGGCACCGCCATTCACCCTCCAGGCAATGCCTGTTTCCCCGGAGAGAAGCCCCTCTCCGCTGTATGCCGTAATCTCCGAAAGGACCTGGAAGCTCTCAGAATACTCCACTGAAGGGTCGAAGCGCCTGTGCCGGATGAGGAGCATCCCGGGATCCATTATCTCCCTGGTCCTGCAGTGCAGTGCGTCGTAGTAGTACCATTCGGAAAAGGGAACCCCTATCACCTCATAGCCTGGCATCGCCTGCTGGTATGTGCTTATGGCAGCGGCGTCGGTGGATATGCCGAAGAGGGGAACGAAAACCCGTGTGTTGAGGATGTACGAGTTGGTGTATGCGGCAACTTCGCTCCCGGAATAGGAGCCGCACTGTATCCGGATGATGTCGTACTCCCTGCCGTAGCAGTTCATGGCCGTTGTGAGCTGGTCGTTGATCGTTTCTATCCTGACATACTCCGGATGGGAAGGCTCCACCTGCTTCAGAAGGATGGTCTCCTCGTCCAGGAGCTTTGCCACGCAATCAATGTGCTGTATGCCAAAGTCTTCCGGATTAACGGTTATGAAATAGCTCTCGAGTCCGAGCCAGTCCTGGGAAAGCGCCATGAACTGGTCATGGGACCAGAAGACCTCGTTCTCGCTGAGCATGGCCCTGGTGGAGAAGCCCATCCCGTGGCCGTCGCTCATGAAGTTGCCCCCTGTGAGATAAGCGGGGAACTGGTACAGAGGGCAGGCGAACTCCTGGGCAAGCACCCCGTTGACCTGATCGTCCTCCTCGTATCCCCGTGAATCGGTATACTCCCTGTAGGGTCCCCCCGGCACCCAGGGGTATCCGTCGAACACCGGATCGATGATCCCCATCTCCCCTGAGCCGTCGAACACCCAGTGGGGTCCCCAGTCCCTGGTCCAGTGAGACCATGTGTCTGCGGTGATGAACCTGCAGTGATCGGTGTTCACTCCCCACGACTGGAAGGTGGAAAGCGCCTGGCTCTGCTGGGAAGGGTTCTCCACCAGCACATAAAGGGTATCGTACATGGCCAGCTCTTCCACCAGTGCCATGGGTATACCCAGGGGCCACCTGATCAGGGTACCCAGGGAAGGCTCCCACTCGGCGCAGAGCCTGGGGGACTGGGGTGGCTGTGACACCGCCCAGGAGGCCAGCAGCACCACGGAAAGCATGATTCCTGGCAGTTTCATGTCAGCCTCTCCAGAAAAGACGGAATCCCTGCGGCTGTAGAACCAGACAAAAATACCAACACGCTCTATCTGGTGCCAAAATGGATGACCTCCAGGTGGGGTCCGAAAAACTCCCGGGAAAGCACAGGCCATCCAGGGGCGATATCTGCGCCCTGGGGTCCACCCCAAATGTCGTGGAGAACCCAGGCTTCAGTTCCGGAGGCAAGTACGCTGTCAACCACCGAAGTGGGATTCAGGTCGCTTCGGGTTGGCTGAACTTCATATGGGTGCTCCCCGCCCGGCGCCAGCCTGTGGCAATTCGTTTCATCGTAATAATCCCAGGCCAGGCCGCCGTTCTGCCCCGCAAGGATCACCACCTGCTGGTGGTCCTGGGAAACCTGCCCTATATGGGCCACGGCACCTCGCCAGTTGCTTCGATGGTAGGGGAAGGTATCCAGCCTGTAGTAGGGAACAAGAAGCAGGCAGGCAAGCAGCACAAGGGCGATCGCGGCAGGTTTGAACGACCTGGCAAGGGCAGCGACCCCGATGGAGAGAGGGACCCACATTATGGACAAATGTCTGGCAGTGGGGTCTTCCCTCAGGAAAAGCAGGAGGGGTACGAAGAAGAGAGACGCTGTCCATATCCTGAAGGAAGACGAATTCCTTCTTCCTGAGATGAAAACGACCACCGGAGCCGTGACCGCCAGGAACGAGAGAATGAAGATGGCCGGAGTAACAGGTGAGCTCATGTCCCAGAGGGACAGTTCCCCGGCGAGACCCCCGGACAGGAGCCTGGCTGTCACGGTGGGGACCCTGAAGAGGAACCTCTGGAGGAAAACGCCTTCAGATGAAGGGGCTGATGCGATTCTTTCCATTCGAAGAGAGGCCTGCTGAAGCGCCGGGAAAAGGAAGGGCAGGTATACCGCCGCCATGATGAAAGCCTGTATGAGGAATTTCTTCAGTGGAACCCTTTTCAGTTGCTCGATGGTGAAGTAAAGAAGGAAACCGGCGGCGACGAAGAGGAAGAACAGGTGCTGAACCAGCATCCCCGCCAGCCCAACCGGCACCAGCAGGAGGGCTGCATGCCTGTTACCGTTCCAGGCAAGGTCAGCCAGCCAGATGAAGGTGAAACCTGAAGCCGCCAGTATGCCGTATATCCACACCTCCTGCCCCAGGGAAACCGAATAGGGCGAGACAGCCCACAGAAGACCGGCGATGAGAGATGGCCCCGTACCGAATCGGGGTTTTAGGAAGAGATAGAGCGGCAGAACGGCAAGGGCACTGAGCACAGCTGGAACCGCCCGGAGCCCCGCTTCAGATGTACCGAACAGAATGGCGGATACCTTCAGGCTCACGAATGCCAGTGGGGGATGGGGCGATCCCCTGAAGCTGTCCGAAACAAGATCACCTATGCTTTTGTCCATGAGACCAGCGGCATAGAACTCGTCTCCCCAGAGGCTTTTCCCTGAAACTGAAACGAGCCTCAACCCCAGGGCCAGCAGGAAAAGGAACAGGGGAACCGCCCAGGCCTTGTTCAGCCCATGGGATCGGGAGGTCATCTGATCAGCTCTTCGAGAGTTCCGTTTATGTACCGAGACAGGCTTTCTCTCCAGTCCGGAAGCCTCAGCGGGTTGTCTCCCATGTTCAGCTTGATCGATTCGGCGGCTTCCATCTTGGGTCTTGGGGCAGGCAGGTGAAAATCGGAGGACAGGCAAGGCAGGATAAGGTCAGGGGAGCGACGGGCTATCTTGAGGGTTTCCCTGGCGAGTTCGTAGCGGCTGGCTGGAACACCGCCGTTAACCAGATGATAGGTCCCATACTGGAAGTTCTTTACAAGGTCGAGGATTCCGCCGGCCAGGTCCTGTGTATAGGTTGGAGAGCCTACACAATCCCTAACCACTTTGATCTCGTGGTTCAGGGATATCTTCCCGAGTATCTTCGCAACGAACTTCATGTCCCTGACCCCGCCGCCGAATAACCAGCCGGTCCTTACTATCCAGTGGGCTGGGCAGAAGGTCCTTACCGCCACTTCCCCATGGAACTTGCTCATTCCGTACACATTGCATGGCTCGGGAATGTCGTACTCGTTGTAGGGAGAGTCTTTCTCTCCGCTGAAAACGGCGATGGAGGAGAGATAAACAAGCTCAGCTCCCGAACTGCGGCATTCCTGTGCAACTATTTCAGCACCCACGGCGTTGGTACGAAAGGCGTATTCATGGTCCGTCTGACATCTGTCAACATCGGTTGCCGCCGCAAGCATCAGGACAAGATCCGGCCTCTCCCGGTTCATCACAGCTTTGACCTGCGACCTGTTCGATACATCGCAGGCGGAGTGGGGAAAAACCGACAGTTCCATCCGGGGGTTCCACAGGGCAGTCAGATCGGTTCCGAGCATACCCCCTGACCCCAGCACCAGAGCTTTCATCATCTGCCCCCTCTGAAGAACAGACGGAGCATGTCCCGTATGGTGGTCAGCACCACGGAGGGCTTCGCCCCTGATGCAAGACCGTGAAGTCTGGGGAGGTGGTGAACGCCAACCTGAATGATCCTGTAGCCCTTTCTGGAAAGCTTGATCAGGATCTCGGCATCGATGAAGGCGCTGTCGCTTTCAAGGGTGATCTCATCCAGGGCTTTCCTTGGGAACAGTTTCATGGAGCAGTTCACATCCCTGACCTTCAGACCGAAGAGTATCCTGAGGACAACGCCGAATGTCCGTGTTTGGATCACCCTGGCAAGACTGTCCGCTCTGTTGAGCCTGTAGGCTGAAACAACGGATTCTCCGTCCCAGGCCTGGAGCAGGTCCTTGAACTCGGAGAAATCGTACTGCCCGTCACCATCGGTATAGGAAACCACTTCATACTTCACGGCGGCGTTGAAGCCGGTCTTCAGAGCTCCCCCGTACCCCAGGTTCCTGGGGTTGTGGATCACTTTTATCCGGGAATCCTCCTCAGCAAGCCGATCCGCTGCCTGGGCTGTATTGTCGGGGGATCCGTCTTCCACGATGGTAATGTCGAAGTTCTCCGCAACTTCCTCCAGCGTGCCTACCACATTGGTAACGGTGTTCCGGATGTTGTCCTGGTCGTAATAAGCGGGGCAGAAGAACGATACGGAGGGCTTGAGCATTTTTTCCAATCTGTGATAAAGTAAGAATGAACAATGTTACAATGCTCTGTTCTTGACAACCTGTTCGGCGGAGTCCAACTGCTCCAAACTCCTGACGGAGTCTTCTTCCTTCCGGGAAACACCTCGATTCACAGTGTCCCATCTGATCTGGAGGAGAGACGACCGTTTTCGGTTATCAGAAGTGATGCAACATTCTTGAAGTGATGGCTTATCGCACCACTTCGGATCCACTCGGTAATGATGTTTGCGGAGAGAACGCTTCGTTCGTACCATTTTGTCGAATGGTTACAATCACTCTTAGCATAACGTCTTGACGCTATGACGTTATAACGTTATCTTAACTTAGAAGGAGCAGAAGATGACTGAACTTACGAAACGTGCCACTGTTTATCTTGAACCGGAGCTGCATCGAGCGCTTAAGCTCAAGGCAGTTGAAACCTCTTATTCCATCTCTGAACTGATCAACGAAGCCCTGAGAGAGAACCTGCTTGAAGACGCCAATGATCTTGCTTCGTTCAGGGCTCGCGAGAAGGAGCCCCTCATGGCCTTTGAGGATTTCGTGGAATACCTCAGGAATGATGGCAAAATATAAGATCCTTGTAAGAGAATCAGTCTATAAGGACACTGCGGAGATCCCAAAGAAACATCTCCAGCGAATCATCAAAGCAATCTCCGATCTTGCTGAAGAACCTGGACCTCCTCAATCGAGAAAACTCTCCGGGGAAGAGAAGTACAGGCTTCGCTGCGGTTCATATAGAGTTATCTATGAGATTCGCGATACTGAGCTGAACATCTGTGTGGTGAGAGTTCGTCACAGGAAAGATGCGTACAGTCAATAAGAAAATCCCGGCACACTGATGCCGGGATTCCATCTTGGTAGCGGGAAGCATGCTTCGTTTGAACCTTTTTCTTTACTGGTTTAGGACATTCCCGTGGGAAACAAACTTCTGCCTATTCAAGGATCAAACGAAATCAGAATAGTTGATTCCTATCCATTCGTTGTATTTTGCTAGCAATCTCTCCGCTGTTCTTAGCGCGCAGTCAGCCTTGCCCTTTGATACTATGCATGCATAGTCATAGATTGACTGATGTCTTGCCTGGCGGTAATTCTGGATCTCCCTAACTTCTTCTGAAGTAAGGCCTAATGTGTATTCCAGCGATTCAATGCTTTTGAAGTGATGACCTCTTGCTCCACCTCTGACTCGATAACCGCATATTGCAAGTGCGGATCGAGCAATACACAGGCAGGCTGAGTAAGCATGGGTAAGTTTACCTTCGGGAGAAAAGACAGAGTTCGCATCGGAAAGCTCGCGCCGCGCAACTGAGACAAGCTCTCTGGCAGTAGATGGATCTGGCTTTTCTGGATTCAAATCATCCCGGTTGTTCCGAACCCATTGCTCTAAGTTCATTCTCTTCCCCTATGAGCATGATTATTGGCTTCTTAAGAACATTCACAATGAACGCATTTTTCTGAAGAAGCCTGTCAGTGAAATCATTTGCTGTGTAAGTGACCGGAGAAATCTGCCTGTTCAGTGTCTTCTCAGCTGAATGAAGTACGCCTGAAACTTTTGCGAAATCGCTATCTCCAACAACGAAAACATCAATATCGCTCAGCTCGTCCATTCCCCCACTGGCAGAACTCCCGAAAATGAATGCGTACGAAACGCCATCAAGCTTACTCAACTCATTCAGGATTACATCAGCGATACCAGCGGTTTTCACTACCAGTCCATGCAGCTCATTGTAGACGGGACAAGCATGGTTAACTCTGTAGAGTACAAGGTTTGCTATCTCCTCCCTTACAAGGATGCCGACTTCAGCGAGAGCATTCAACTCCCTGGCTACCGCTCCTCGACCGCCCTGAATGCTTCTCACCACTTGCCGAAGATGATACTCCTGATCAGGATGTGTGAAGAAAAGGATAAGTATCTTCTTCCGAATTTTAGAAAACAGTACATCAAGCATATGTGTCCTCATTTCAGGGACAAATGTCCTAATATTCAGGACAGATGTCAAGGGCGATCCAAAACGGTTCTGATGAATTCATGCAAAAAACCGGGAGCATCAGTCATTGCTCCCGATCATGATGGTAGCGGGGAGAATGTTTCGTTTGAACTCCTCATTGAGTGGGTTACCTGCTTCTGTTCAGGGTAAATCCTCTCTGAACAAATCCACATAATCCATGTACATATATCGTCTGTTCCTTTTCCTGCCCGTAATTTCCACGAGTATCTTCATGTCCTCCATGCTCTTCACAAGCTCATTCGCTGACGGGTATGATGTTCCTGTAACTTCCTGCACCTCTTTTACCGAAGTGATCGGGTTCGTATACAGGCTCTCCAGAACTTTCAGTGCAGTTCCCGCTGAACGCAGAAGAGTTGCCGTAATAAGTTCTCTGTGCCTTTCACGCAACAGTATTATCTCCCTAGCCGCCTGGGAAGCCTGATAGCTTACTTCTTCCACTCCTCTAAGGAAGAAAAGCAGCCATTCCTCCCATTCTCCTTTGTCGCGAATGTTCTGCAGTTTCTCGTAGTATTCGGCTCGCTTGCTCTTGAAGAAGTATGAGAGGTACAGTACAGGTTTGCTCAACACTTTCCGCTCGCAAAGCAGAAGAGAGATGAGTAGTCTGCCCATTCTTCCATTTCCATCCAGGAACGGGTGAATGGTTTCGAACTGAGCATGTGCCAGACCTATCCTGATCAGAAGTGGAAGGGTTGAATCCGAATGCAGGAACTTCTCAAGAGCACCAAGTAGTTCTGGTAACTCATCGGGTGGAGGAGGAACGAAGGTTGCTTCGGTTAAGGAGCAACCCCCTGGACCGATCCAGTTCTGAGACTTTCTCAGCTCTCCCGGCGTCAAATGAAACCCTCTGACTCCATGCATGAGCCTTTCGTGAATCTCCCTGATCAATCTAGTTGAAACCGGTAATGTCTCAAGTCTTCCGAGGCCATGGTTGATAGCTGAGATGTAGTTGATCACCTCATTCACGTCACCAGGTCTATCTGGATCAAGCAGCTTGGCCTCAGCAGTGAGAACATCCTGAAGTGAACTCTGGGTTCCCTCGATTTGACTTGAAAGAACTGCTTCTTTCCTGATGTACATGTAGACGAACAGCCCTGGATTGGGAAGAACAAAGGTTGTGCCGTCCAGCCGCCCAAGAGCACGATCGGCTTTTGAGAGTTGTTCCTGCAGCCTCCCCTCTACGATAACGGGTGGGTTCGGAGGAAGTGGGTTTGGATAAAAAGCACTGTAGCCAGATGACTGGAGCACATACTTGCCTGACATGGTTCCCAATTCTCCTCTTTCATGCTTAGGGCTAGCCTTAATATAATACTGTACCTTAGCCCATGTTAAGCACTGCCCTTAATTTGAAACGTAATCCGAGCTATGCTAAGACCTGCTTGAACAACAAGGAACACGGCAAGCAAAGAGAACGAACCTGTTTCCCTTTTTTCACTCAATGATCTCATGTACGACTGTAAGCACATCAGGGACTTTCTGAACTTCATCAATCATAATGTTGGATCCGCCATGACAGGCTGACCCAGGGTGTGCTTTCAGGCGTTCCGATCTCGACGAGTACCATCGCAGAACATCCGGCTAAAGCAGGTCGATCCTCTTTGATTCCCCGAGCACCTAAGAAAACCAGGTAGACTTGCCAATACCTCTTGCCGCGAACAGGAAGCAGCATTCTCAAGGAGTATCCTATAGGAATAGAATCGCCTACTCCGTATTCACTCCTTATATGGCATTTGTGATTCCATATTTTGACCACATGAATATGAAAGGTCTCACGCCAGGCAAGGGATCCTGAACCACAAATCATGAGCTTCAGATAGAAAATGCCGCCCTCAGAGAGGACGGCATCTTATGATGGTAGCGACGAGCATGCTTCGTTTGAACCTTCTGCTGGACTGGCTTCGAATGATCCTTGTAAACTATGATTACCGGAAATGAGACTGGGACTATTCTCAAATCATTGATTCATAGCTGATCAGTTATTTTTTCTCAATCCTCAGCCTGTTTTCGTCAGTTTGACCAGCCTTCTCTTTCTTTCCTCCGAACCAGAGAAAACGCGTGATTTCACCTCAAAACCACAAGAAGATGCCGTCTGAACAAATGATGCTCCTCCAGCATATAGGTCGGCCACGGACGCGAACCATCTGAAATCATCTTCAGAAACTCCTTCTCCTGAAAGCTGCTCCTCTCCTACAAGAACATGGAAAGATCCTCCGAGCTTAAGTACCCTGTAAACTTCTCTCAACACTCTGCTGATTCCTTGAATCTCATGTAGGCCTCCAAGCATCATAGCCGTATCAACTGAGGAACTCAGCACAGGTAGGTGCCTTACATCTCCTCCAACTGCATCAGCAATTCTACTCTTCCCTATGTGCTTGAACCTGTACTGGATGTTTGTAAGACATTTCGGATCCCGTTCAACGGCAATTATCTGCTTCACTGTTCCGTTCAGGTACACCTGCTGACTTACACCAAATCCTCCTCCTGAAGCAACATCGAGAAGAACTTGTGGGCGTGAACTGGAAATGGCCTGCATGAAGGCCATGAAGGACCCGTCCTGGTCATCTTTCCAGGGGAAAGTAAGTAGCCTGCAGGTTCGGTCAGCATACTTGAACCACTTCCCACTTCCCCTGTACTTCATTTCCCCTCGTATCTTATTCGAAACAGCATCCAGCTCTGTAATGTTTCCAATCTGCTCCTGTTTTTCGAGAACCATCTCCACAGCTCTGTCTGTTCCGAGCTCGGAAAGAGTTTTCAGCGAACCCATCAGGGTTCTCTGACCTGATATTCCTAGAGCTTCATCAATTGGGGATTTCCAGTTCATAACCATATCCCTGGTCATGATGATCGGTCTGCCAAGAACAACAGGAAATGGAATTCCGCATTTGGTGCAATAGAGTCTTCCCTTACTCTTGCTCAATTCCGAGCCACAACTGCAGCAAGCCAGGTAACTCAACGTTGAATCATTCATCTCTTCCTCCTTCGAGTGATTCAGCGTTCTATACGGAATAGTCAACATTAATGTCAATTCTTGACGTTCATGCCCCAGTAGCTTATCATGAATGTGGAAAACAGAAATCCAGGAAGCCAGTAGATTGGCAAATCTAGCCAGTACAACTCTCAATGAAGTAGTGAGTTTTCTACATCCAGTCAGTACTTCTTTTTTAACAAGCAATAAGAAATGCCGCCCTCAGAGAGGACGGCATCCGGAGTTGGTAGCGGGGACCGGGTTCGTATCCGATGAGCGTACGAATTCTACATTCACTTCAAACTGGATATATCGTGGGGTATTCCATGGAGTTAAGAGTCTGACAAGAATTGGTTTTGCAGCAGCTCGCCCGTGAGGATATACCATCTTGAAGCGTCATTGGCATCACCCATGTCTCATCCTAACAACTGTCGCTTAAACGGGGGAGGCTACGTAAACACAGGAGAAGAGAGCTTCATGCGGAGTATCCTGATCCTTGACTAAACGATTTAGCAGAACTGCCGTAAATGTTCGGTAGTTCGATACTCAAGCAAGGCCAAAAGGCCTCATTGCTACAACTTCAGTACCCTAACTGATGAGCATTCTTCGTCACTGGAGAGATTCAGCAGATACACCCCAGGAGGAGCTGGTACACCATTCCTCATCTCACCGTTCCAATGTGCTCTGCCCTGTGGATCAAGAATGAGCTGGGTGATGTTTCTTCCAGCCAAATCGAGTATCTGAACGGTTGCACTTCCAGACGGGTTACCCACAGAAATACTGAGATTAGTCATAAAGGGGCATGGTGATACCGAGAGCAAATATTCTTGACCGGCTCCTGCCTCTCCTTCTATCCCCTGCTGAATTGTGCTATTGAGGTAGACATAAACGCAATCCTGCGCTAACGGGCCCGAATCCAGGTTGATCCGAACAAGGTCCATATCTCCGTCATTGTCAAAGTCAGCAGAACCCAACTGACCGAATGAAGGATAAAGCGAAACAGTTGGTTCTGTAAATGTGCCATCCCCTAACCCGAGACAAATCTCTACAGAAGCTCCTGAACCTCCCAGATCGAGATTGCCGTCAAGATCGAAGTCCCGCGCTATAAGCCAGACCATTTCATCATCAAGGGAATCGGAGACAAGAAAGTAACCCGTTCCGTCATTCAGATACACATAGTGCTCGGTCCACCCGAACCCACAAGAGGCTGCCATGTCCAGATTACCGTCATTGTTGAAGTCTCCTGCGGCGATAGTTGGGTAATCCTGACAGACACCATTTGTAACACCTGTGAAGTATTCGGGTTGAAGTGTACCATCACCGTTTCCAAGCAAGATGCCGAATCGGTATCCACTACGGGGGATGTACGCAACATCAACATTCCCGTCTGAATTCAAGTCACCAGGAGCGAAGACCAGATGCGAGAAGAGAAAGTTGCCAGCAGTATAGGTTGAGTCCAGGGTGAAGTGTCCATCTCCATCAGACAGCCAGACATCAAGATACTCGATTGCATCACCCTCTATGAGTGAATGATGGGGCAAGATCAGCTCGGAGTATCCGTCGCCGTCAAGATCTCCCGTATTCACAGAGTAGTGATCCATGTTAATGACCTGACTTCCCTGAAAACCACCGGAACCGTCTCCCAGGTACACTCTGATGTTGTCCCCGCTGTTCCCCTCCCCAATAACGATGTCAGGGTAGGAATCCGAATTGAACTTACCAATTGAAAAGGTCTCAGGAGTGCAGTCGAGTGAGTACTGGACATGAGAGAAGGTCCCGTTTCCCAATGAGAGAAAGGTATGTAGAGAGTTGGGACTGTATCCGGTAACGATGAAGTCATCAAAGCCATCGTTGTTGAAATCAGCGGTCTCACACAGCCAAGGTTGGGATATGGGGAAGGTGAAGCAAGGTTCACCAAAGATTGGCTGAGCTAACGACATCGATGGAGCAAGTATCGCGACTAACAGGAAACAGATGAAGCCCTGCTTTTCAGTAATCCTTTCAGTCCTCATAGAACGACTACCTTTCTCACATGGGCAATACCATTACTCATGCCTTCAATATGTACTAGATACACACCTGCCGGAAGACCGTTAGATACTCCATTTTGCGCAAGATCAATGCTGTGAACACCTGGAGTGTTAGAAACTCCTTACCCAAATCAATATATCATGAGTTTCGGACAAAAGAAGCCGCCCTCAAGGAGGACGGCATCTGATGATGGTAGCGGGGACCGGGTTCAACCTCGATTCGTACGACATTCCTCTGGTCTATGCATACTGGAAATACAGAGGTGTTAAACAGGGAGCAAAGGTAATGCAGAGGGTGGGAATCTGCCACTGACCCGCATCTTACCTTAAGATGAATGCGTCATTTTCGTCACTAGTGTCTCACCAATAGAATGAGATAAAGCTGGGGGCTTCCAGAACTAACCTACTCACTACAAGAGTGTGGCTCAGACTGTGGTTGAAGATGCATTAATAATCATCTCTTTTTACACGAACTAAACGGAAGCCAATTGTACCACCTCCACAAGGCTCCTCGATACGTCTTCGAGCTGATCTTAGCCCGGAGATTTCACTCATGTATGATCCACCTTTTAAGATACTATAGTAACCTTGGTCTAAGTCAACATATACACATTCCTCCACATTACCAGCCATATCATATAGTCCCCATGCATTGGGTTCTAGCTGCGCAACTACATGAAGGGAATCGCACGCATTCTCACTGTACCAGCAATGCACACTAGCAATTGCCTCGTTGTCACTATCACCCCAGAAGAATCGACTATTAGAACCCGCTCTGCAGGCATACTCCCATTCGGATTCAGTTGGGATCCTATACTCATAAACAGGGTCCATAACATTCAGCTTCTCAACAAACTCAAGTACCTGACAATAACTTGCTTCTATGACGGGGAAATCATTGCCAAACTGATGAATTGACATCATCATACAACCTGGTAAAGAACCCATTACACCTTCCCACATCCTCTGAGTTACCTCTGTTGTCATAATCTCAAAGGGGCTAACACTAACTAGATCGTAATCCTCATCATCTCTTCTTCCTATCTCAGAAGCAACAGAACCAATTTGAGTAACTCCGCCTGGTAGCTGGACAAACATCATGCCTTCAAGAGGACCCTCAATTGGAACTCCACCTGCATTATCAAGTGCAACAGTAGTTGGTCCACATGCAGATATCAAGATTAGCGTAAGTACGATGCTTAGTCTATGTTTCATTTAAACACCTCCGATAGCTCGTAGTATGATTCTGTCTCTTTCTCCTTGTCCCATAAAGCTTTAATGACTTCGTTATCAAAGTAGAAGCGCATACCAGCTTTCCACGCGGACCATGCTTCATCGTGTATGTATCCCTCTTTGTAGAACAGATATTCTTCAGCACATAAATTAAAATACTCAATAATAACTGCTTCACTACTTTGTGATAGCTGCGGAGAGACCTGATTTTGGAGTTGTGTTATCTCGGATAAGCAATCGTAAAGATGGCTATAGCGCTCGTTGAACTCGGTAAACAGCTCCTTGAACAATGCTATCTCCGCAAGTTTCTGCTGCTGTACGAAGTAGAAGAATCCTAGCAAGCCAGCAATAACTGCTCCGAGCAGAGCCAACTGATTCGAACTGGCAAACGCAAGGACTGCGACGATGGTAACTACACCACAAGAAATACCAATGATCACATAATGCCTATAGATTACCTGACGTCTCAATTTCCTTAATCCCTTTCTCTCTTTCAGCAAAGACTGTTCTGACCGCAGTGCATCCCTGCTTCTGTCACTTTCTTCATTCTATTAAGTCAGTTGATGATGCTGTGAAGACTAATTGCTGTCAATGATAAATCTGAAGTAAGCCTGGCGGATAGTGCCTAGGTACAAAACACCGGATTAACAGTGCTGCACATTAGTTGCCAAGTACCGGACTCCGTGAGGATAGAAAGCCAATCGAATTTGGGAGCCAGACTTGAAAACAGTACACTTAAGAAGGAGGTAACTAACAAGGACAAGTATGACCTAAACCAATTTTGGGGAGAACATGGCCAAAGCAAAGAGAAATTCAAACAGGCTCCCAATCCTCCCCTATGCTTTAGCCATGAAATCCTACGCCTATGCGAGAAAAACGTTCAGCTATGGTATGGAACAGCTGGGGCATTTCTATCTTGAAGTACCAAGGAAGGATGTAGAGAGCCACGACATCTACTGGGAGATCATGGGTGGTATGTACCGTCGATTTCAGAGTGAGGCCAGAAAGCTCTCCCCCAAGTACGAGTTCACAAAGGGTCAAATGAAAGCTCTGGGGCTGGATCCGTTCTATACCTGGATCATGGAGGAAGAAGACCCTTCTGCTTCAAACGCCTCAGCCTTCGTTCAGGACATTGTTGATGAGATGCGGAACTTCCGGCTCAGGCAGGTAGTAAGTGTCCTCCTGAGGCTGGGAGAGCCCCCAGAAGCCATTCATGAGCAACTTAGGAAGCTGGGATTCACTAACTGGATGGTTGAGCACATAACATTCTACAACAGGTTCTTCTGGAACATAGCTCCCATGAGGTATGAAGACTGGCTGAACTACCTGTACTTCGCCAATCCCTATCCTTCGCAGAGAACCGACGAGGATGGGGTAAAATGGAAAGCCAACCCCCACTTCAGCTACCTGAAGAGCATGGCCACCATGGAGAGCGCTGAGTCCCTCAGGTTCAAGTGCGGACTACCCCCAAACACAAGCCTGTCAGAGATGGAGGAAGACCTTCAACTCAACCTGGGACAGATGATAAAGGAGACGATGAGAAATGGAGACTGCAAGAATACAGCAAAGCTCCTCTCCCCTTTCATCAAGATGTCTGCTGCAAGGAACAGCGGAGACTCAAGCAGTGAAGTTGATGAGGAGATCATTGAAACCTTGAAGAACATGAGAGTTATCGCCACCCCTTACCAGGCAAAGAAGTATGGGGTGAACATGGCCGACCTTGGTTATGTGGGACCACTTCCAGCTGGATCGATCAAGGGGGAAATCTCAGACCCAAGAGCACAGAGGAAACCTCCGAAGCCTCCGGAAGAAAAGGAAGGCAAACCCCCTCCTCGAGCGAAGGAGAAACAAGCACAGGAGGAATCGGCTGTTTAAGCCCCTCTAAGAGCAGAGAGGGTTAAGTTGACTCTGTGTCCTGAGATTGAGGGGAACAGGCCTTGAGCGCCTTCTCTCGCATCTTCAGGCGGTATTCCGGGGTGAAGAAAGCACAGCGGCAAGACTGGATCTTCCCATGAACCAGATCGTCTGTCCTGGGGTAGTAGATCTTGCCACATTCGCACCGGCACTTCACCCTGGATCTGTTATTTGAATCAGTCCAGGGGTATCCCAGAACCGTAAGCTTCCCCTGAACCAGCCCAGGTTCAATACGATTACAGCGTCCACAGCTCCTGGAAAGCCCTGAACGAAGATTGCTGACGAAAACCTTCTTCTCCCTGCCGCAGGCGCATCTGCACAGGACCTTGCCGTGTCTCTTGTGTGGGTTGTGTTCGAGTACGGTCCATTTACCGAATACGGCTCCTGTTTCGACTCTAGCACCAACTGTACACAATCCGATTTTTCGCTTCCTTTTGCTGATAAATGCAACGCTCCCAAAGCATACGGGAAGCAGAGAGGAAAGCCAACTCACACCAAATGCAACTAAATTGCGAGCAAGACTGTGTGATTTGCCAAAGCAAATCCTATTTGAAAACCTTTTCAGAATAGCTATACTTCAATTCAGAGTACGTTTCATTGTGTTTCGTAGATGCTCAGTCATATCAAGGGAGAAGTGATGTCCTTATCAAAACATGCTTTCATGCTCGGACTATCCATGTTGACTATTTTGGTACTGTGTATATCCTGCAGTTCTGCGACAATACAACATGAAAGCAATGCCGTACACGATTTGGAAGCAGAAGATGAATTTGTGTCATGTGAGCTGAACATGGATTTAGCTTGGACCCTAAACACTGAATCCTCTCTAGAGTATGTGAGTAGTCTCTCTACAAGAGGCGATATATTAATAGCCGTTAGCACCTACAGCGATCAAATTATAGCGATTGATATTCCTACTGGAACTGTATTATGGCAGTATCACTATCCTGGGTATATCTACTCATATCTCCCTCCTAGTTCAACCTCTCTCCATATTTGTACCGCTGATTCTGTGTATTCAACTGATATTTCTACCGGTGATGTAACATCTTTAGGTCCATATGCTTTATGCGACTATGATGATTTGGATATCTGGACCCAGGGTGCTTACATTGTAGATGGTATTAATCTTCGATTCTTAACAGCAGGAACTACAGTAGGGGGAGTAGTGTGTTCCTCTTTGCTCGTGGGAGCAACACCTCATGGCGAAGTTGATTTCATTGCACCTGGACGACTCACCTGCCCACCGGTAGTTGTAGGGAGTAAACTCTATATGGGAACCGGTCAAGGGTGGGTAGAATGCACCTCTGGTAGGCTTCATATTCTAGATTTGAATACTCTTTCGGAGATCACACGTAGGAAGTTTGATGATCCTGTCCAGGAGATAGTTATTGAGGGCGAGTATTTATACGTACTCACTGCTCAGGATTATATGTACAGCTACGCTGGGACCATTCATGCTATTGACATGGTTACAGGAAGAGATCTTTGGTCTCTTTCAGGAATCTTCGGTGATTCATCTCCGCTTCTCCTAGATGATGTAATTCTGCTCGGTCTATGTGATGAATACCCGATTCAAGGAGGAGTTGTTGCTCTTGACAGGGCAACGGGAGCTCGAAGGTGGCAATACTCGATAAAAAGTAGCCTTGTCAGACCGACATTCTTGGTCACTAACGGTGAACACATTTTCTTTGGTGAAAAAGGACTTGATGGTGGCGTCTATACTGAATCAGGACACATACACGCCCTTGACCACAATGGGAATGAAGTATGGGTCTATGAGGCAAATGGACCGATTCATCAGGTTAGTCTTTCTGATACTGGATACCTTATTGCTGCATGCGGTGGCGGGGAGATACTCTGTTTCAAATAGCTGTTTAGCAAATCCAAGATTGTAGTGTTGTACAAAACGGACCGATTTCGTACACAGATGATCTCAACGAGCATCTTCTTTCGGAGGATAGAAGGTCTGAATAGTGAAGGCACCATTCTCTGATTCAGGAGCGGCGAGTCTAAGCTTAACACCGTTACCCTCTTCCACTCCCAGAATTTCTGCTGATGCTGATTTAAGAGATCCATCTTCACAGAACCATGCCTTACTCGAGAAGATTTCTTCCTGGTAAACCCCCCCTGTCCCAGCGCTAACCCAAGTTAGGACAACGGAGCTTGATCCTGAACGCATCTGCTCTCCAGCAATAACATTTCTGTGAAGCGCAACAAGGAATTCTCCGATGAAAGGATCCCGGGTATCCTTCAGCCTTATTGATACCGTTGTGTCGAGAATATCACTACTGGATTGCCCTTCTCTTGGTTGTCTCAGTGGGTACTGACTGGGACATGTATGCTCAATGCAACGACCAGTGCTTGTAACCCTGCATACCCTGAAATGGCAATCCTCGGATTCACCAATAGGGTCGTACATCCAAAAGCCTAGATCCTTACTGCAATCACCAGCAAGGATACTCTTCTCAAGCCTAAGAGGGGCAAGATCAATTCTCCTAAACTCGTTTTCGTTTACATCCGCCTGAACCGTTTCTCCGACTCTTCCCCATTTGAGGGTGAATGCAGCCTCTCTGGTCTCGATGAGTCTTGCGACGAAATTCCTTGAGAGTTTGTATTTGTATGCAACGCCATCAACACATTCCTCGAATGTTTTCCCAGGACCGACTCCATGATGCATCCAGTAGCGAGTCTTTCTTTGACGGGCTATCTCTCTACCGAAGCCCCACTTGTAAGCATACCAATCAGCAGCCAGTTCGCTCTGCCATTCTTCGGACACTGGACCACGTCTTAGCATATCCTCAAAGCGTGTTACTGCATGTCCAAGCTCGTGGGCTACAACCCCAACGAGTTTTTCTATCTGTAATTCCTTGTTGAGGAGAACTCTACCTGGAACTTCTTCGAGGCTGTAAGCATATTCCGAATCTTGAGTTCTTACCCACTCACCACAGGTGCCCTCATCATCCATCTCACATGCAACGAAGGCCTCCACGAGACCAGTTAGACGGTCATAATCCTTGTGTGCTTTAGCTCTTATGCGATCCAGCGTGAAATCAATTGCATCCAGAAATGCCTTACTGCAGGAAACACATCGGATACCTTTAACAATAACTTCAGTCATCATTTCATCTTTCTAACTGCTTTGTACTATCGTAAGCATTAATCAGACATCTGTGCTTCTCGCGCTGATCGCTTATCCGCCATACCTTTTTATGCGCAAAGTACATGAAGGCATCAAGTGCTACAAAGAACTTGAGCGCGTTTGCTCTAGTGCCGTATCCAAGTGTTCGGCCATGCATGATTCCGTGTCGGTAAGGCTAGTCATCGGTACTTGTCTCAGCAGCATTCGTCGAGAATAGCCTCTGAATCGTCTTCAGGCAGCTGTGATGGCCGGCAAGGGTTACATTATCTTCCAAGTGACGAGAGGATGAACCAAAGAACTTCTTCGGCTTTACTTCTCCGATTAGCTCTCCCGTAGTGTCCAGACAAATCCCATCGAGCTGAGAGAGAATGAGCGGTATGGAAGAGACGTATCGTTTCTCGTGGTATAAAGTTACCGCTTGCTTCAGAATAGATAGTCTGCCGGCTATGACATGGTTTCTATGTTCGCCTTCTAGGAAAGCATCATCGACATAATAAAGCCTGTTGAGCTTGAGCTCCCATTTGAATAGATACACATTGCGGTCCCAATACTCAGTCAGTATCTCATTACCAGTTTCAGGACAACCTTCTAGGATTCTCTTCGCCGCTTGCTCGTATACTTCGAAGTTGGATCGATGATAGAAACACCAGCCGATTGTCCCAACAGTTTCCGCAATTGATTCCCAGTTATTCGACACACTGATTCCGTCTCTAAGTTCTTCCATTTCTATGGTCCAGTCTTCCCTGATCCTACCTCATCCCGAATAGCTCTCAGGATCAAGCTCTTCTCAGGATCAGTGAGAAGCGCGTATGTATAGCTCTCCAGGAGATCCCGTCGGGCAGTTCCGGCAACCATGGTTCCATTGATGGTAAGGTGGAGCATCCTTGGGAAAGAAGTCCAGGGAACGATCTCCATGTCATCTGGTAGATGGAAGTCTTGTGGCAGAACTGGACCGGAATGGGTTACGAGCTTGCCGAGGACGATAAGTTGGTCAGTAACTACTTTAACATTCACGAGTCCTACTGTAACATTTGCTACTCAACTAGTGGTCCGACTACTGTGAAAGATACGGTGGTTCCAAAACTTAGCTCCATTTCAACATCACCTGGTTCAATTTCTGAGATCAACAAAGAACCAGCATCAATGAAATCATGGTTGGTCATATCTTCATCCCAGACTTTGATAACCAATTTCAGATCACTATCATCTATATCTCTAGCATCAATAAAGATTGAAGCTGGAGATGACCAGATGGCTGATGTACCACAATTATCTTTCGCTGATGTGGAGCTTTGACGAGTTAGAACACCATATGAATCCTCAATGAAGATTTCTAGGAAAATATCAGGTGCACCACCCATTGGATCCCAAGCTGATCCGTTTTGCTTTGCGGAGGGAGCATGCCTTAATACGATGTCGTTAAGGTTATAGTAACCAGATGACGGAAGTGCGATTGATGTGCCGGCAGTAATGAAAAGCGTGAAAAATATAAACAACATGGATTTCATAACTTTCTCCCCTTCTTTAGTTTTCCTTCAATCGTTCAAATTGAATTTCTCTAATACGATGAATGATGTGTTGTTATGTGTCAATAGCAGTAACAGATCCATACATATTTCGATTAATTGAGTTCTGGGAAGAACATACCTGTTTTGTCCAAAGCGGACTGCTGCCTGTAAACCCGTTCTGAAAATGGAAGTTTCGATCGAAATTCCTCATCCATAGTAAAATAGCGCAAGAGTTGCGTCAATCCGATGCAACACATATTATGTATTGATGAAATCAAGTCAGTATTCTCAAGCTTAAGAGGTTGTCTATGCTAGAGTCAATGAGTTGTCCTAACTGCGGAGCATCTGAGTTTGAGGAGGTAGCTAATAACAGATTCAGATGCAAACACTGTGGAGCAACTTCAGCTCTGTCTGATAGCAATGTTGGTTCACTTAGAATTCTTGAGTGGATTTGCCCTAAGTGTGGTTTCGATAACGAGAAAGGAAGCCATTTCTGTGGAGACTGCGGGGAGCCTCTAACTAAGGTATGCATCAAGTGCAGGGAAAAGTTAAGATGGGATCTGAAACGTTGTAACAAGTGTGGTTTCGGATATCGAAATGGCGAGGAAGTTCTTTTTGAATACAATTTTGAGGATCGTGCCTTTGTAGTTGTGACAAACATGCGACTAATCACGAGCCTGTTGACCTTGTTTGGCCCGTCGAATGAATTTAAAGAGCATCCTCATGAATCAATACTTAAGGTCGAAATTGGTAAGAAAGGCCTACTCGGTGGGAGAAAGAAACTTGACAGAGTGTATGTGAGCATAAATGGTCTAGGAGCTCCCCGGGAGATATATTGTGGTTCGCAAGGAGATGCTACTCGTTTTGCGAACGCCATTCTGCAAGCAAAGGTCTAGGAAATCCATATTTTCCTATCTCTAGACCGATTAATGATTCCTGGCTTAAACAGACTCTACATTAGCTGCTCCACAGTCCTGATTCTTGTGGTGGTGGGGGTGTAACCCTCCCCATTATGAGGACAGTTCAAAAGAGGAGACATCCTCGGTTAGCATTTTCATTGTACACGAAGGAGCGGTTTCGTACAATTATGGTATGGCTTTTGTGTTTCCCGATATCTACTTCATCGCTGCATTTAAGTATTCTATTCCTTTGCTACAACAGTGTTATACAGACCGTATTGGGAAAGTCCAGGATGACTTTCTACTCCTGTATATCTTAGCGACGCATCCTCGTAGCGCCGGAATGCAAAGACTGCCTGATTCATCTGCTCAGTATTGAATACTCTTAACTGCACTAGCAGGTGGAAATCATCGATGTTAAGACCTGTCACTAATTTAAATAACTCCGGTTCCAGCTTTGTAATCACATCATGCAATGTATTCTCTCGGAAGTCTGTCAAATACATGAAGGCTGGAATTCGTGTTGCAAACTTTATCAATTTCTTTTGAACTTCCTTTCGTTTTGACTTAAACACCCTCTCTTCATCAGTAAGTTGTTGCTTCTCCTTCTTTGTTAGGTCCTTATCCTTCGCCTTCCTCTTTAGTCCCTTTATCCTCTCGCTCTTGTTAATGATCGTTTCAAGAATGTTGTCACCAAGAGAGCGCCATCCTTCAATACGCTCAACAGCTGCTAGTGCTTTTGGGGTGTTTAGAATACGACGCAGTGTATCGTTGTCTACATTCACCAGTAGTGGACTCTCCCACTTACGAGCTAGCAGTGTTGCCGATGTACCTGAAAGTGCAATGTCTAGAATCCCTCCTGCGTCAATCTGCGTCATATTGGCTCCGTCGTACGCCAAAACGGGCAAAAAAGAAACCAGATCGCGGACTGCATTTTCGGGGTTGGATTCATTGGGAGACAAGCCAATACCATACTCTGAAAGCTGTCTTAGGGCACGTGTAGGTGCAAAATCAAACACGAAGCACACCGGCTTTAGTATATCCACTTCGTGAGGATCATCGCCATTTGGGTTTTGGATGGCCCAAGGTGACTGCACGCGAAAAGCAGCCTGGAAATAGGTTTCAGGTGATTTCAAGTTCCGAAGCATAAGAATAGAGGACCACTGCGGGACCGTTATTCCGGTGGTAAGTTTGCCGCAGGATAGTGTAATAGTTTTGCTTTCTAAACCACTACCAATTGCCTTTCTAACAGGGGGGAGAGCGTCTAAACCGATACCAGCTGATGCACCAGCGGCAACGATAACCTTGTATCCATTCCAGAAGACATTGTGCTTCTCAGAAAGCAAGTTTGCCATAGCATGACATGCGGCAACATTGGGCATGAACCAGAAAGAGTGCTGCAAGTAGGGCAAAAGACGCACGTCTGAATATGGGAACGGTGGACGTGTGCCTACTTTCAGAGAATCAAGCTGTGTGGATCGATAGCTCCCTCGAATAATGTCAAGCCACTTCTGTACATCGCCTTTGTGTTTGAACTCCGCCTTTTTGCCCTTGCCATCGGCTTCAAAGAAAGCGTTGAGATCAAATTCATCAAACTCTCCTGTGCTTGCGATGGATAGGAGTTCATCAGGCATCTGATAGGTCAGTAGACGCATCTGTGGCATGGATTCGTACGGATTACATTGCCCCGGATGATTCTCTGCAAAAACCTTTCTAGCTCGCTGTTCATCAGTATAGGTCCAGTTAAAGATCTGTTCCTCAATAAACTCACCTGTTGCTAAAGCTCTGAAGGGTGTTCCAGACAAGTACAAGTACGCACGACTGGTGATGGGCAGGAATTCTGCCTCAGTCTCTGAATACTCCTCGAACTCCTCCTTGAAGTCCTCAATGGAGGCTCTACTAGATGCTCTACCAGATAGAGTTGTGCCATATTGAGCCTTAATCTCTGCTCTGTAATCATCCTCTCCCTCAAACAACTCCTGTGCTGTATCTCGCCATGCACCGAAGTGATACTCGTCAAAGATTACTAAATCCCAGTTAACTCTGTGCAACCATTCGTTACGAGGTTTGATGTTTCCCGCCTTATCCCGCCCAAGCAGATCCTGGAAAGAACCAAAGTAAACAACCGGACGACGAGGGTTAACTTGCGTTGGATCAAGCTCTGAGTTGCGCGATAGATACTGCCACCCATTAAAGTCCACATGCGATTCAAGGTCTGATTGCCATGAATCCCCTACGGCTGGTTTGAAAGTTACAACAAGTATCCGCTTGGCACCAAGCCGTCTGCCAAGTTGATAGGCAGTAAAAGTCTTGCCAAAGCGCATTTTCGCATTCCAAAGGAACCGGGGAACACCGTGCATATTCTCCTGCCAGATGGAGTGAAAGTAAGCATGCGTCTTACTGACAGCCTGCTCCTGCTCTGCACGCAATGAAAACGTCTCGTGGTGTGTACCACACAAGCGCCGTCTAGTCCGTATTTCTGATATCACCGTCTTCACATCAGCAACTGTACAGCGCATCCATTCGAGCTCAATGTTCTCAAACCCCTTTGCAACGAGAGCCTCTCTAACCTCAAAATCAGAAAAAATGGAGCCATCATCGCGAATTGCAGATTCATCTAGCTCAATACTGAAGTTTTTTATTCTTGCTGTCCTTAACTGCTCGGCAACGCGCTGTTTGACATCACGGGTTGTTTGCCCAACCTTAAGCAAGTCAGCGTGGGCAGCATCTTGGATAGAATAGGCATATATGCGAGGTCTGGTCTCCGGTTTCGGAGGAAGAATCTCTTCTATTGTGGGTCCACTTCTAGTTATCACCAAACTCTTCCCTAAGCTAGCTCTTGCCTATCTGGTCTGAAAGACACATCGGGCGAACAACTTTCTCTATAAACTCTATCTCGGCATCAGTGATGCTATACTTCCTGTAGAGCAGATCATCGGTCCATATACTACTCCAATCTTGGGTAGGTACGTATGAATAGACCTTACGAGTAACATGCTGGGAAGGTTTATGTAGAAGGATTAACAGGCGAGTCAGCTTACAGGAAAGGTAAGACATAACACTTTTTGCCTCATTTTGTGAATCTAGCGGACCAATGCATAAGTAGGTTTCGGATGATACGCTACCGGGAGCTCCAATGAATGGAGTGCTGATTATGGTGTGAGGATATGTGTCTCGATTGCCCGTGCCTGGTGCGGCATATCCAATGAACAACTTCCATTTATCGATAAACTGATGACCTGTTGAGATTGATTCCCGAGCAACATATCCCTTCCCTCCGTTTTGGTGAACCAACAAGTCACCAGGATCTCTGACTGTCTTCCCTTTGAATTTGGTGTTTAGCCCAAACGCTTTTCTGGAGCTAACCATTTGATCAAATCGCTTATTATCTGGGAGGGAAAGAGTGTCCCCTCCTCCGTTTTCAACAGAGATGACCTTTCGGAGAATAGAGAGCCCTTCATTAAACCGGATGAAAACATCTAGGCCTTTTTCCTGAAGAGGCCTTACCGCTGTTGATGCAGGCCAGTTCTTGTAATGAGTTGTCACAGTGCAGTCACCTTGATTATCTCTATTCCAGAGAAAGTAGCAGACACCCCCCTTCAGACCAATTTCAGGAAAGACTTCAGCAGCACTGAGGAAGTCAGTTATTGATCGAATAGATTTATCAGAAATCATTGACTGCCTGAACTGATCCAGTCCCTTACCTCCTGAAAACCATCGCGCTGGAATGATCATCGAAAGGTAGCGTGGTTCAAGCTTTTTCGCCTGCTCAACAAACAGCTGATAAATCGGTGCTGCACTTTTTCCGTAACCTGCATCTTCAAGTTGATACGGAGGGTTACCTATGATAACATCGAATTGCATTTCTCCTCCAAATAACTGTCCAATCCAACTGCTAATCTTGTCCGTGTGGATAAAGGCATAAGCATGACTTTCAAGCTCTGCGCCACGGTTAAGGCTTCTCTCGCTTGCTCCACAGTATATGCACTTACCCTTTTTCCAACTATGCTCTATACGCTCATACCAGATGTTACCCGCTTCATTGTTAAAAACCCTGGCAATTGAATGATTACCATTTGCATACTTGGAACAGTATAGACTCCTTCGCGTTAGCAAGCTGGTAAGTTGAGTTATGGCAATTCCAAAAACCTGATTACTAAGAATGTGATCGACTCTGTCTGATAAATCAGGAATCTCTGCTGCTAACCCATCAGTTAGACGACTTGTGATTTCTCGCAAGAATACCCCGGACTTGGCAAACGGATCAAGAAATCGAACAGAGCTATCAGACCATATGTCCGCATTATTGTGATCACGAGCCCATGACTCGGCTAGAAGATCCAACATTCGGTTCGCTACCCAAGGAGGGGTGAACACCTCATCGTTGGAAAAATTAGCGATGCAGGATAGAACATCTGGATTACGATTAGTCAACGTAAACCTAACCTTGGAGCTCACTGAGCCTCCTTTGATGCATGTACCGCTGCAAGGTCTCCAACGGTCTGTGGTGGGAAGGTAGCTGCAGGTTGGAATATCTCTTGCTTACCCAGTTGCGCAAAAAGGGAGCCTGCAGCGCTAAACTCAGAAGCGTGAGTCAGTGAATAATAGAGGAAATCCCGCCTCTGGAACTTACCTTTTCCCAAGTATCCCCACTCGGCGAAGGCAATGGGGTCGCCGGTATTTGTACGCATTGTTAGAGCATCGCCATGTACAATATTCACTGAAAGAACATGACGAGCGGCGCAGAAAAGCTCGTCGGACTCATGCAAATCCAGGTAATCAGCGAAAAGCTCCATCATGTTATCGCGGCACTCTATAATGTTGTCAGAAAGAAGTTCAATGCCATAAACGCACATCAAACTCAATAATGAGTATTGCCGTCTCTCAAATTCTGATTTACCGTATTTCAACTCGACGCATGCAAGTTTGCGCTGCAGAATCTGAATAAGGAAGTTCCCGCTACCACATGCTGGCTCTAAGATGCGGGAATCAATGCGTTCCGTCTCATCTTTGACCAAGTCAAGCATTGACTGCACTATCCAGGCAGGAGTAAACACCTCTCCATGATCGGCGATACGTTCTCTTGACTTGGTCTGATTTCCTTGATTCTCACATTCCATAAAACTTTCCAAGCTTGCTTCCTGTTTTCAAAAACTAAGAATAGCGTTCACGGTAACAAAGGTCAATGTGAATGCATAACGACGGTTCACATTGAGCTCTAATTCCATTAATCAGCTGAAGCAGCGCGATGGAAATGAACTACGCATGACTAACAAAGGCAAAGGTGGAGTTCACCCCACCATTGCCTTATGCGTTTATTTTATCCGCTACATTCAGATGAAGCGAGTTGGAGAGTATGTACTGGATAGTGGAGTGGTGCCATATCCCACCATTTTTAGCTGGGACCTTCCTTCTGTTTAGGGTTCTGGCAATACCGCGAAGAGATACACCATTCCGCCTAAGGCGAAGGATGAGGGTGATCACTTTCTGCTCATCTCTGCATGGTACTAGCTTGTCCTGCTCTTTCTCATAACCGTATGGTGTTGGAGAGTAAACTTCGCCCTTTGCCTTCTTGTGCTGAAGAATAGCACTGGTCCTTTCAGAAATCTGATCGCGCTCAAACTCGTTCAAGACCGCCAGCATCCTGAAGACCATTTTCCCAGCGGCAGTGGTCGTGTCTATCCGCTCCGAGAGGCTTACAAGATCGGCTCCCGCCTTGTCCAGCTTGTCTGCCACCATGAGAGTGTCTCTGGTGCTCCTGGAGAGCCGGGAGAGGCTGTAGACGACCAGGACGGCTTTCTCGGCGCATGTGGCCTCTATGGCCCGTCTGAGGCCGTCTCTGTTCCTGATAAGTTTGCCCGAGATCCCAGCATCCTCAGCAATGAAGAGGAGTTCACCATCAAGGGCTTCTGCCCAGGCTGCGATCTTGTGCTTCTGAGCTTCAAGGCTGATTCCTTCGCGAGCTTGCTCCTCTGTGGAGACTCGGACATAACCAATGACCTTCATGGTTTTCACCTCCTGTTCTTAGGCGGGAGTTTAAATCCCGGCAAACTTTTATGGGAAATCTTCACTTGGAGTCGGCAGAAAACTGACGAACGCAAATGAATTTTGGTGGTGTGTGTACAAGACGGGTCTAGTTTTTCTGGGTGGAACGAAAGGTTCGGTTGTGTACAAAATTCTTGCACCTCACACACGGATACTTATTCGCTACCTCTACTTTCCTTGGAACTCTCTCTCGGTGTAGCGATGGAATTGACGACAGCAAGAAAGAAGCAGATATTGAAACGGTTGCTGTAATTCCATCTGATAGTACAGTATAGTTTTGATAAGGAGTGAAATCGAATGAAATCTGTAGTATTGCTATCTTGCCTGCCATTTCTGGGAAGCCTTTGCATGGCTTTTGATACTGGTTCTTACAGCAATCTTTCTATCACTGACTTGATTGAGATGGAGCAATCAGTCATAAGCAGTGACCAAGGACTCACTTTCGCGTTCGGCAAGTACAAGTGTATTGCTGTCTATTCAGGCGATTATCGGATGCTTTCTGAGCAAAAGCGTAGCTTTATTGAAATGGCCTTGAGATTGCTTGGTAATGACCCAGCTTTCGCTGATCACTACATTTACGAGGCTCAATTCAGTGATAACGGTGTTTCATTCTGGATGCCGATCCAAGAACATATTAGACCCTTCTATGAGGATGAGGTTAGCCCTGGAGATGCTATTCTTATCTACTACCTGTACTTGGGATATGATCATGACAGAACAGAATGGGTGTTCCTAAATACTGATTTCCAAACTCTTTAATTGCTAGGAAGGATGTTTTTTTGAAAGCTGTTCTCATCTCTCTGGTCCTGTTCTTTTCGGTGCATGCTGAATGGGAATCGTCGGTAAACCAAGATCCTATCACTGATGACGTAGTCAGACTAATTACCTCTTTCTCGGAATCAGGGCATGAGTTATGGGCAGATATCCTTTTTGTGCGTGTTGATGAATACTCCGGGCAGCAGTACATGATTCTTGGATTTCTTACAAACTCGCTAGTTACTGGTAACATTGAATGCATTGCTCGTGTGGATGATAGGCAACCTCTCTTGTATGACCTTGAGTATGTTGATCAGCTAAATGCTCTACTCTTTTCTGATAGAGTTACTGCTGGGCTCTTCGATGAACTTCTAGCCAGCAATCAGTTCGTTATCAGATTTGATACAGAAGATGGTAAAACCATCACACTTATTTTCTCGCTGCAAGGTATGACTCAGGCAGCTCGCGAAGCAGGTATTATCTGATTCTTCCATATGTGCGTTGCCTTAAACCTTTTTTCTAGGAGGATCATAATGAGATTTGCTAGTTTCATCTTAATCATTGGCTTAAGCGTTGGAGCAAATGCCTCTGAGTATGCCGACGATGCCTTCTACTCAGATACTCAGACTGGTCTGCTATGGCTTGCTGGCCCCGACGAGAATATGACCTGGAATGATGCAGCGGAATGGGTAAGCAGTCTTGGAGGAGATTGGAGACTTCCTTCAAGGAGCGAGTTGAGCGATCTGTTTAACACAGGTATAGATATTCGCGACGCGGCTAGTTTCGATAATAGTGGTTTTGTTGTTACAATTTGGTCAGGAGAAAGTGACGGTAACAGAGCTTGGAGTATGAACTTTTTTAGAGGATCCGCTGGAGGTAATGAATATCATCATATGAAAACTGTCAGTCTTGATAGAAGAGCATTAGCAGTTTGTGGTTTGTGAGAGATACTAGAGGAAAGAAGTCATATGACTAAACTAAAACTCAAGAAGAGGTATTTTGTACTATTCACAGGATGCATGTTTCTATCTGCTTGTTGTGGTGGCCAGCGCGAGAGTTTGAGTGATTCTAATGCAATGGATACCTCATCCGAGGAAGAACAGATCAGCCCAGTTGATGCCCGTTTCCCTACTGATAGTGATGGGATAATTACAGATCAGGAAACTGGTTTGCGTTGGATGCTTGGACGAGACCAAGATGTTAAGTGGTATGTTGCAGATCATTGGGTTCAAGAGGAACTCAATGGTGAATGGCGTTTGCCAATTAGGCAAGAGCTCCAGCAGCTTTTCTCCGCTGGTATTTCTGCAACTAGCTGGGGACCATTTCACAATACAGGAACTAGGGTGTGGACTAGTGAAATCGCACGCTCTGGAGGTTCTAACGTAGTGTATGAGTTCGATTTTACTAATGGCCAAGTATATGACACTAACGAATCTAGATACGTAGATAGAAGAGTGTTTCTTGTTAGCACTTCCGGACCTGAACGCTTTTCAATTGATTCCACTGGAGTGATATGCGATAGCCAAACTGGGTTACGCTGGCAAGTTGGACCTGACTCAGTTACATCATGGGAAATCGCTCAAAACTGGGTTGAAGACTTGGGAGAAGGCTGGCTTCTACCAACTGGCGATCAACTTGCTACTCTCCACAATGGAGGGATTATTCGAACCAATATGGGCTTATTTAGTACTAGCGGATACATTGTTTGGACAGGAGACTTGCTTGAGCAACCTGGTACTTACTCTTATGATGTTAGAGTCTTCGACTTCAGAGATGGTAGCACCATGCGCTATGATCCTGAAACCCAAGGTAATGCCTCCTTTAGTCATACAAGAGTCTTCGCTGTGTTTTAGGTAGATTCTTCTCTTTGATATTCAAGATGCTGGTTGGGCCGCCTAAGCAGCGGCCCTTTTCTTATCGGTTGGACGCAGCTATCCTGCTTCCCTCACTCTGATGCAATCCACAATCTCCCCAAAGGCCTCACAGGTCGTCGGCTTCAGGATAATGACGGATCCTGCCCAGTTCACCGCCTTGGGCTCCCGGAGGAGCTTGGCGATGGCCTTGGCGTTGGTCTTGTTGAGGATCAACTCCTTCTCGGTCTCCTTGAACCGAAGGATGTACTTTTCTGTAATGGATCCGTTGGTCATCCTGACCTGATCTCTGAAAACCTGCTTGATGGTAAGGGACATGGGCTTCTCCTGAAGATCCGCTGCCTTCAGGTAACGGCTCGGGAACATGAGGTCGACGTGGAACTGAGGGTTGTTATCCTGCTTCACGGGCATCATCTACTCCTTCGAAGTCTATGGCGTCCTCGGTGGCTATGACCCATCCCGGAGCCTTAAGTTCGGTCTCCAGGGGTAATGGTCCGGGCCAGACGCCTGTTTCAGTACAGTTCCTGACCTGTTCCAGCCAGGACAGGTATTCGTCATGTGCTCTTTCCAGGGAATCCTCGTCCAACCAGAAAAGCCGGCAGGCGTGTGGAGGCTTTCTTTCAACGGCAATGATACCGAAGGGAAGGATCGTTCCTCTGCCTGAGGAAACTGCATAACCTTCACGGTACATACCTGCCTGGTGGAAGTACTTCATCCGCCATGCTTGCTGGGAGAACCAGCCCTCGTCGATGCTGGTGGTGGTCTTCAGATCCAGGATTGCGGTCCTTCCTGCTATCCAGTCTAACCGGCCTTTGCACTCTATCCCTGTCTGGGGATTCCTCCAGAAAAGACTTATTTCAGGCCTCCCCTTCTCCAGGAGTTTAGCAACAGGTAGAGTGCCTCTTACAGAGTCTCTGATGGCCATTACGACCTCGTACTCGTCATCCTTGAGCACTGACCTTCCTTGGGCAGCGCATTCCTCTGCGAACTCCTTGTAGGCGTTCGTACGGCGGGAATCGGACCAGACAGCGAACTCAAGCTGGAACCGTTTGTGCTCGAATACCGCTGTGTGCGTTGCCCGGCCCAGAAGCATCGCAACGGAGTCTTCTTTCGGACTCTCAAGGGCATGCCTGTAATGCCTGGGACTCACTGCCATGTGTTTCAGTGTGGAGAAGTTGCAGCCGGGTGAATCTGCGTATTCGGAGAACTTGATGCTCACACCTGGATCAAGGGTTCGTGTTTTTGCCATACTGAGCCTCCTTTCTTCTAAGGCTTGTCTATTCAGGTTGATGGTGATTGTACTGCTATAGCATTGACAGATATAGTGATAGGTCTCTCTTCCTATCCAATTTCAACTCTGTGCTTTGGAACTACGATGATTTCGAGTAAACTTAAATTGTAACCCTACAGAAGGAGGATAGAATGGAACAGAACTACTCTCTTGAAGCGCTGCTTGCTTTCTGTGATGAACAGATAGAAGCAAACCCGGAATCACCCGGCAAGTACAAGAACTGGAAGACTGCTGCAAGATCTGTGTTGTCCCCTCTCACGGAAGCTCAGAAAGCTGATGTGAGGAAGATCGACATTCCTACTGCCGTGGAGCTGTACGCCGGCCAGAAGCAACCGAAACCCAAGACGAAGAAGGAGTATCGAGCTAGAGTCACTGCAGCAGTTGAAAGCTTCCTTGCGAGCATCACCGACGGAGAGCAGGATCTCCCTGCAGATCTGGAAGAACCAGCGGAGAAGGTGAAGGTAAGGATCAAGGAGAAGGTTTCTTCAGAGGCCAACACTTTTTCATTCCCAATCAGGAATGACTTCAAAGCCCAGTTCATCCTTCCGATGGATCTGACCCATGACGAAGCGGAGAGGGTCTGCAACCTCATCAGGGTTTTACCTCTTGGTTAGGCATGAAGTGGGGAGGTCAAGAGTATGGCCTCCCCCACTTCGATTAGTGCTGCTTATCCTTCTTCTTCAGGGCCTCCAGTGCTTTCCCGAGAAGCTCTAACAGCTTGCCGATCTCTTCAAAGATGTGGCTCATCTTAACCTCTTATCTATTTCTGGTAGGGTGTTGTCTGCTCTGTTCCCGCTAAGCCGAGGACTGGGACTGGTTGATGACGGAGATCCATCTGGCCTCTCTGCCCTGCTCAGCCGGAAGGTAGATGATGTGATCTAGGAGCCTGACCTGAATGTCGGAAAGCCTTGCCTCGATCCGGCGGGTCAACCGGACATCCTCGTGGCTGGGGATGCTGCTTCCGCTGGGGTGCGAATGTGCCAAGATCAGCCCCGTAGCGTTTGTCTCGCACAAGAGAAAGGCCAGGAGCTTCCTGAGGTAAACAATGGCGCTGTTCACAGTACCTTGCTCCAGCTTGAGGAATCCGAGAAACCTGTTCCTGCTGTCTAATGCCACGGCATAGACAACTTCATAGGGTTCATCCTCGAAGAAGGGCGCAAGCAGCCTTCTGGCGCAGTCAATGTCAGTGATACTGTCCATGCTCCTCGTCACATGCTCTCCAACGGGCACACAGCGGAGTTTCTTCTCACAGACGAGGTAGAGTTCTCCATCGGTGTTCCCGTTGCTCTTGAGGCTTGTCATAAATCCTCCACTTGAAAATCGGGCACGGGTGTCGGTAACTAATGGTGTCACCTTCTCACATGCCCAGACAGTTTTGTTTTGAAGCAGCTATGCTGCTGCCCTGTTTGCGACCTTTCCCAGGAAGTAATCTCCGACCTGCTCTTCGTTCTGGAGACCGGCCCTGCCCCTGCCATGGTGGCTCAAGCGATGGGTGATGGCCTGCATCAAGTCCCAAGCAGTCTCAGAGCCGCGGAGAAGCCTGTTGATATGACCCCATTCACGGTTAGGAAGGTCGGTTTCGGAAGCGACCTGGCTGATAAGGTCAACCGTCAGAGGAATCCTGTTCAGTCTGTTGACCAGAGGAAGGACTCCCTCGAGTTCACCCATACCCTGCCTTATCTTAGCAACAGCCAGACCGAAGTTGACCTCCTCATCACCGATGTGCTTCATGGTGAAGTTTGAGAAGTGCCGGGGAGATACCAATCCGTTCGCGCAGCTTAACACAAAGCCCATCAACACAATACGGAACTGGCAACTACCGTCGTAACTGTTCTCAACCCTAAGGCCCAGTGAGATCGTGTCTCCTATTGTGGGAGCGTCGATGTTGAGGTCGGACCTGAAGAGCTTAGCCCAGTAACGGCCTGTCCAGATCTCCCGCTCATCTGTCCAACATGAGCCTGTCTGGATGAGGATCTCATCTGCGATGTCTGAGACGACCGAGTTGGGCACCAAACGGTATGAGCTGGTGTGCACGTTTAAGCATTCCCAGTCTCCATCGTCGTTTCTAATTTCTACGGCTTGGTTCGACACCTCTGTGCCATTCACACGAACAGGCGAAAGCCGCACATCAGCCATTGGGTTACTGACCCTAACGCGACTTCGGCGTGATTTCTGTTCCATTGCTCCTCCTTTCAAAGGGCTTGTTCTGGGATGGAATTGGGTTTGATCATAGAGCGAAAAGGGCCTCTGCAAGAAAGCAAGCCACTCTATCTTATTTATAACGAATAAGTTGCTTGATTCGCCGAGTTTTCATTGGTTAGACTAGTTTCAAGTACCTAGTGTTGGCAAACCGTTCTTTGGTCGCATCTTTTTCGCTCTTTGCTTCACCCTTCAACTGAATTGACTTGACACAGCGTTACTTTTTTTTGATAATTCAGCCTGGAGGTGAAAAATGACTACTGCATTTTATGAGCTCGCTGAGTATCTGAAACAGCATCGTCTAAGGAAAAACCTCTCCATGCGGGAGGTGGCTAAAGATGTGGACACAAGTACCCCTTTTTATAGCAATATTGAAAACTGCAGAACGAGTTTTCCAAAAGCTGTAACATTCATCAAACTCATGAACGCTCTAGGCGGTAATCACGACGAAGCCATGGCTAAGTACGCGGCTTGGAAGGCTTTGAGCATACTTGAGGATAGCGAGTTTACTGACATGAGCGAGCGAGCGTACATATCAATCTTCTTGGAAACCATCCTGGAGGTTCTGAAGGAGAAATACTCCCTGGAGTTTACCAAAAACAGCGAGGATAAAGCAGGGAAAATTTGGGACTTCTTCGTTGATCTAAGCGACGCTAGAAAGGAGGTAGTTGAAGAGAAGGATAACTACATCATCGTAGCAGTAAAAGACAATAAGTACAAGAAATAAGACAAGAGGACCCGCCGGGTTGGGCCCCGGCGGATCCAAGGAAAAACGTCCCCAATCCGTCAGAAATGGAGCGTTCTAATGCGTAAATATACCACCAGTGCTAGCGAATGTAAAGCTATGCAGAGCCAAATTTTAGGCTTGACATGCAAGTATGTCACACAACTCTCTTCGAGTTCGTTCAGATTCTCGGGGGAGGACTGCTATGCCTAAAGCACACTCCCACTTCAATGTAAGGACCCGCTTCTCGAGTGAGTTAATCAGTCAAATTGATCTCGCCTATGCTGAGGATCTCTTTGCACAACTTGCCATTCGTTACCTTCTCATAAACGCCCTTCTTCAGCCCTCGAGCCTTGTCGAAGAAGGGAGGATACTATGACTTTGATTACCTCCAATAGAAATGGGAGACTTCTTGATCTGGCTCTCGCTGAACTGAAGGTTGTCAGCGGTCCTGACTCTCAGGGAGAGCATGTTTGTTGGTGTCCTTTTCATCCGGATGGCGAAGGGAAGCCACCTCACCAACCAAATCTGTATGTTTCACAAAGGGGATTCAAGTGTCACGCTTGTGGTGCGAGTGGCAGCCTCTACAAGCTCTGCAGGGAGCTTGAGCTTCCTATACCGCCGGATCTCACTTTTCCGGACCAAGATTACTCATACACTGATGCGTACGGTCAACTTCTATACCAGGTTGTACGTTCTCCAGGTAAGAAGTTCAGACAACGTCGCCCGGATGGATCTGGAGGGTGGATCTGGAATATGCAAGGTGTTGAGCGAGTGCTTTACCGGCTGCAAGACCTGAGATCTTCACCAAAGGCCACAGTTTTCATCGTGGAAGGGGAGAAAGATGCCGACCGGCTTGCCGAGGAAGGATTGACCGCAACCACTAATTCAGGAGGAGCTGGCAAATGGCGGCAATCATACAACCCAGAATTCAAGGATCGGGATGTTATTATTCTCCCGGACAATGATGATGTCGGTAGAAAGCATGCGGAAAAGGTTGCAGGTTACCTAGATGGTGTTGCAGTTTCAGTCAAGGTCTTAGAACTTCCAGGCCTGGAAGAAAAGGGGGACATCTCAGACTGGCTTGATGCAGGACACACCACTGCTGAACTCATGGATCTCGCCAAGTCATCGCGCTCTATTGCTCTTCTAAAAGCCCAGAATCATCAACCTCCTCCAATGCAATCAGCTGTTGGTGGCTCACAGGCAGACCGGCTAGTACAACTTGCCTTGGGTAGCGGTATAGAGCTATTTCATGATCCCCTGAATGAACCTTACGCACGCATTCCTGTTATGAAGCATTCAGAAATACTTAGGATCAATGGCGATAGCTTCAAGAACTGGCTCCAACAACTCCTCTGGGAGGCGGAGAGAAAGGCCCCGTCCCCTGAACCCGTACGGTCGGCAATTGGAGTTCTTACGGCAATTGCGCGTTTTGAATCTCCTGAATACCAGCTCCATAACCGGGTAGCAATAACAGATGGAGAAATTTGGGTGGACCTCTCAGACTCGGAAAGGCGCGCTGTTCGAATTTCATCCAAGGGCTGGGAAATAGAACCTTCACCACCGATACTGTTCAAAAGCTACTCTCACCAGAGACCTATGGTTAATCCTGAAGCGGGTGGAGATCTTCACTCTGTTCTTAGCTTCGTGAACATCAAGGATAAAGGTCAGCAGCTTCTATTGTTAGTTCATCTGGTATCCTGCTTTATCCCTGATATTGCTCATCCAATCTATCTACCCTATGGGCCTCAAGGTTCCGGGAAAAGCAGCTTCCTGAGGATTGCAAGGGATATCGTCGATCCTTCTACGAGCTCGTTACTTAGGCTCGAGAATAATGTGAAACAGCTGGGGCAACAGCTTTCACATCAATGGGCTCCTATGTACGATAACATAAGTCGCATCTCTGATGAGGTTTCCGACTTCTTATGTCGAGCCGTTACCGGTGTGTCAGAGTCGACCAGGAAGTTATACACGGACGACGAGGATGTGTTTCGATCCTACAGGCGATGCATTGGCCTGAATGGCATCAACATCGTCGCGCAAAAGCCAGATCTTTTAGATCGGAGTATCTTGTATAGCCTTAAGGCAATTGAGCAAAAAGACAGGATAACTGATGAGGTCCTTAGAAAGGGATTTGAGACCATCAAACCGAAACTGGTTGGAGCTATTCTTACAGCTCTTTCCAAGGCCATGGAGCTCTACCCTTCATTGCAAGATGGTCCCTTGCCGCGTATGGCAGATTTTGCGCTATGGGGCTGTGCTATTGCGGAGGCACTGGGACATACCAAAGAGGAGTTTCTTGAAGCTTATGATCGGAACAGAGCGACACAGCACCTTGAGGCCCTGCTCTCCGACCCAGTAGGAGAAGCATTGCTTTCTTTCATGGAACACCGTCCGTTTTGGAAAGGATCGCCAACCGAACTCTACCGATTGCTTGATGATATAGCCAGGGAGCAAGGAATATGGACTTCATCAAGGGATTGGCCCAAAGCTCCACATGCTCTATCACGAAAATTGAACAATCTGGCGATGACTCTAAGGGCCCTAGGCTTCAATGTGGAAGTCGGAGGTAGAACAACTGCGAACCGGTATGTTCTGATCCAGCGGGAGTCCGCGACAAACCCAGTCTACCATAGTAACGGCTTGGCTTCGCTAGACACTATAGAGGTCATCACCGAAGCGAACCAGGAGAGCTTCAATGAGGACAAAGACTCCTGCGAAATCCCAGATGACTCTCATACCAACCCTGAAACAACGCAAGTGTCGCAGATGACGCTTTTCTCAGACTTTGAAGGGAAGAAGCACCGTGATCCGAGTTGATACAACCGAGAGCGCTGCTTCACGTGTCAGGGGAGATTGCCAAGCTTTGACTCTCCCCTCCGAGATGAAAGCGGCTATACTCCATGGAATCAACAGAGTCTCCATGAGGGAGGAACTATGAAACTTCAAGATATTCTTAACGGAAAGGCAGATGCAGTAGGGCAGAACTCCTCTACTCCCCTGGTTCACCTCGGTTACGCCAGGGTATCAACAGATGACCAGGACCGCATGGGTCTTTCAATCCCCGCTCAGTGCAAGGATATCGAGAGATACGCCTCTGACAACGGCATTCTGCTTGATGAGATGTACCTAGAAGCGGAGAGTGCATTCTCAGATGAAAGTAATCGTCCTGAGTTCATGAAGATGGTTGCTCGGGCATTAACGGATCCCCGCATCTCTGGCATCATCGTTCATGACTCGTCCAGATTCTTCCGTGACCCCCACGCTGGGCCCATGATACGGGGGCAACTCCAGGCAGCCGGGGTTCGGATCGTATCCGTAACAGAACCTGAATATGACCCCCAGACTACTTCCGGATTGGCAATAGAGAAAATGACGGAGTTCAAGAATGCCGCGTACTCAATGGATATACGCTTTCACACAAGAAAGGGTATGAGAGAGAACATAGCGCGCCGGGATCCGGAGATAGGCTTCTGCTACAAGAACGGAGGTGCTGCTCCATGGGGCTTCAAGTCCTATAGAGTGCAAAGAGGGTCAAACTCTCGAGGAGCAGCCATCATGAAAACCCTGTGGGACAAGAACGATGAAGTCATTGCAGGGAAGCCTGTCAGTGAATGGGCATATCACATGCTGGTAAAACTTCGCCTTGAACAGCATTTGTCGTATGATGCCATTCGTGACTTTCTCAACGACAAAGGGATTCCGTCTCCCAGGAAGAAATACTGGAGTGTTAGCAGTATCCGCTCGCTACTTCAACCTTCGGCTCTTCTTAAGTTCGCAGGCTATGGAGTCTGGAATGTTCACGGGAAGAAGGGCAAGCTTCACCCACCTTCCGAATGGGTAACTGTTGAGGATGCTCATCCTGCAATAATCTCACTGGAGCAAGCCGAGGCCATTATGGAAGTGAATCAAAAGCAGCGACAACTCTCAGGGGACAAATCAAAGAAACGCATGGCTGCCGTTCGGAGTGAAGGCAGTAAGTACATACTTTCCGGAGGGTTGTTCGTCTGCAAACGCTGCGGAGCCAATATGGTTGGCTACAGGAACCATAATCGCCTTTACTATGTCTGCGGAGCTTTCTACTACCGGAAAGGTCTTGGGTGCGGAGCAGCTTTTCAGGTCAAGAAAGAGGATATTGAATCGGCGACTATTGCTGAGATCGAGCATTTGTTCACATCTCTCACCGACCCTTCCCGGCTGGCAAAAATCATGGACAAGGAACTTCAGACCCAGCAGGCAAGAGTATCCTCTGACTCCAGCGAAATCAGTTCAGAGCTAGACATCATCGAAAGCGAGATAGCAAATGTTCGTAAAGCCATCAAGAATGGCCTAGAGGATGTAGCCTGGGCCAACGAGGAAATAAGAAACCTAAATAGGAGAAGAGAAGAACTCCAAACTCGCCAGACCGAAATCTCCTTGAAGCCTGAACCCTCGAAGATTGACAAAACTCTCGTTGAGAGGTGCAAGAAGGACTTCGCAAAGGTGCTTGCATGCGGGTCTCCTGCAGAGAAAAAGGCATTCATAAGGTTGTTTCTGAAGCAGATAGAGTTGGATCCTGATACTGGTGATATCCTTATGCACCTCTACAGCCGCCCAGCAGGGCTCAAGGCACATAAAAAAAGTACACCCGCCTCGTTAGAGACGGGCGTACCAATCGGTGTGGTAGCGGGGACAGGATTCGAACCTGCGACCTTTGGGTTATGAGCCCAACGAGCTACCGAACTGCTCCACCCCGCGATCGGAGTGCGAATATAAGGGGCGTTGCGCCTTTGGTCAACCTTGCGTCAGAAATCTATGCCCAATGTAATTCTGTGTGTGTTCCCCAGGTCGGCGAAGGGCTTCCAGGCGTAATCCAGGGTGAACTGGTTGTAACTGGTGCCCATTCCAAAACCCATGGCGTCTATGAAGCCCCCTCCGGCTGCATCGGCGGTGTCCATTGCCTTGAGGCTCCAGCCGGTTCTCAGTGCCAGCATATCCATTGGCTTGTACTCGGCTCCCGCTGCTGCATCGAACTCCCCCTCGAAGGGCATGGTGGCGCTTGCTGCAAGGAGCAGATCGCCTTCCATGAGCTTCTGGCTCACTCCGGCGGATATTTCGGTTGGCATCGGGTCGTTCTCGCTGTAGAAGGCCTTGGTCTGAACACCGGCGTTCCTTACCACCAGGGCTCCGGCGAAACCCTCGACGGAGGCGGGGCAGTAGATTCCACCCAGGTCAACGGAGAAGCCGTTGGCGTTGTAGGTGTCAATCTGGGAGTATATGAACCTGCCGGTGGCGCCTATGGAGATCTCGTCGGTAAGCGGTTTGGCCCAGGTGCCTGCAAGGGCCATGCTGGTGGTGGAGAACTGCTCCCCGGTTCCGGTGGGGTCCTCCATGGTGGTGCGGTCGAAGCTGCCACCGTAAAAGTAGTTCAGGGAGACGCCGATGGTGCTGCCCTCCCTGGGGTTCACCCAGCTGAGGAAACCCGCCTGCATGTCCATCATGTAACTGGTGTAGGTGGTTGAAATGGCGCTTTTTTCAACAGATGCAGCTGAGGCCGGGTTCCAGTACAGGGAAAGGGGATCGCCGGGCACGGCGGTGAATGCTCCGCCCATGGCTACCGCCCTGGCTCCGGCGGGAACCTGAAGGAAGGTGAAGCCGGTGGTACCATTGCCTGCCATGGCAAGGAACACCGTTATCAGCATAAGCGAGCAGGTCA
>Ga0209408_1000283_pt1 | contig 41117 bp, 30 predicted proteins | sample AD_UKC107_MetaG_FD_184422 | JGI IMG/M metagenome (GOLD analysis project Ga0209408, IMG submission 184422) | Active sludge microbial communities of municipal wastewater-treating anaerobic digesters from Hong Kong - AD_UKC107_MetaG (SPAdes)... | ecosystem: Engineered > Bioreactor > Anaerobic >... | reverse complement strand
TCCAATTAATCCAGGCATTGGTTGTTAATTTGGTGTTTATCAATAAAATGAACGTATTCCGCATAAAAATGCGGGCTGCAAAGATAGGTGTAATTTTGGTAAATGCAAAAATTTAGTACTCCTGCCAGCTCCTAATTTGAATATCTTCAACAGAAAGCGAGCAGAAAGCGGTAATAAATGCATCTGCAAGACGGGCGTTGGTCAACAACGGAATATTCAGATCAATGGCCGCCCTGCGGATTTTATACCCGTTGTCGAGTTCTCCCGATGTAAGGTTCCGCGGAATATTGACAACAAGATCAATCTCTTTGCGATGTAACATCTCCAGCGCCTGGGGATGCTTGTCGCTTTCACTGGGCCAGTAAACGCGTTGGCTGTGTATCCCGTTTTCTTTGAGGAACCTGTATGTGCCTCCCGTTGCATACAACCGGTATCCTTTTTCCTGCAACAATGCTGCGGCGTTTAACATATCCACTTTCTGCCGCGGAGTTCCGGTAGACAGCAATACATTTTTTGCCGGAATCCTGTATCCGACAGCCAACATGCTAATAAGGACCGCTTCCGGCGTGTCTTCGGCAATACAGCCGACTTCTCCCGTAGAAGCCATATCCACTCCCAGGACGGGATCTGCTTTTTGCAACCGGTTGAAAGAAAACTGGGAAGCTTTAATACCTACATAATCCAGGTCAAATTCATTTTTTTCCGGACTTTCCACCGGAAGTCCCAGCATGATCCGGGTAGCCATTTCAATGAAATTGATCTTAAGTACTTTACTAACGAAAGGAAAACTGCGGGAGGCGCGTAAATTGCATTCAATGACCTTGATCTCGTTCCCTTTAGCCAGATACTGAATATTGAACGGTCCGGAGATATGCAGTTCCCGGGCAATCTGGCGGCTGATTCTTTTAATGCGCCTTACTGTTTCCACGTATAGTTTTTGCGGTGGGAACTGTATGGTGGCATCTCCGCTGTGCACCCCGGCAAATTCCACGTGTTCGCTTATGGCATACGCTATGATCTCTCCGTCCCGGGCCACCGCATCCATTTCCACTTCTTTGGCATTTTCTATGAACCGGCTCACCACTACCGGGTGCTGTTTACTAACATTGGCTGCCAGCTTCAGAAAGCGTTCCATTTCTTCAAAGTTGGAACAAACGTTCATGGCAGCACCGCTCAATACGTAACTGGGCCTGACCAAAACCGGGAATCCTACTTCGTTTACAAAATGCTCCACGTCTTTCAAAGAAGAAAGTTCCTTCCAGCGGGGCTGGTCAACACCAATACGGTCAAGCATGGCCGAGAACTTGTGCCGGTCTTCGGCATTGTCAATATACCGTGCAGGCGTCCCCAGAATGGGAACCTGCTGATGATCCAGTATAACGGCCAGATTATTGGGGATCTGGCCTCCTGTAGACAGGATCACTCCTTTTGGAGTCTCCAGCTCCACGATATCCATAACCCGTTCGTTGGTCAGTTCGTCAAAATAGAGGCGGTCACACATGTCGTAATCTGTGGAAACCGTTTCCGGATTGTAATTTATCATTACCGAACGCCATCCTTCCTTGCGGATGGTCAACAGCGCCTGCACTCCACACCAGTCAAACTCCACGGAACTGCCTATGCGGTACGCTCCGGATCCCAGAACAACGATGGATTGTCCGTCTTTTTCGAATTCAATGTCGTGTTCAGATCCGCCGTAAGTAAGGTACAGGTAATTGGTTTGGGCCGGATACTCTGCTGCCAGTGTATCTATTTGTTTGACAACGGGAACGATTCCCAGGTTTTTTCTAAGAGAACGGACTTCCAGGGGATGTTCCTGTGTCATTTTGTTTTTCCACAAAGCACGCGCAATCTGAAAATCGGAAAAGCCCTGCCGTTTAGCCAGTTTAAGCAAATCCCGCTGCTGCTCTCCCCAGCCGCCGCCGTTCATGTCATTCGGAGGAGCTGTTTTCTCCAAATCCCTGCCCGTTTGAATGATTCCCATAAGTTTTTGCAAAAACCACCTGTCAATACGTGTCAGATCATAGATCTGTTCCACGGTATAACCGGCCTTCATGGCTTTGCTGATCACAAAGATCCTCATATCTGTAGGTTCCCGCAGTGCTTTGTCAATATCTTCCACAACAAGATCCCTGTTTTCCACAAACCCGTGCATTCCCTGTCCTATCATGCGCAATCCTTTCTGGATGGTTTCTTCAAAAGTGCGCCCGATGGCCATCACTTCTCCCACGGATTTCATGCTGCTCCCGATCTCTTTGGCTATTCCCTGAAATTTTCCCAGGTCCCAGCGGGGAATTTTGCACACTACATAATCAAGAGCGGGTTCAAAAAAAGCGGGCGTTGTCCGGGTAACCGAATTTTTCAATTCATGGAGCCCGTATCCAAGCGCCAGCTTGGCAGCCACAAAAGCCAACGGGTAACCGGTAGCTTTAGAAGCCAGGGCAGATGAACGGCTTAAGCGGGCATTTACCTCAATGACACGGTAATCTTCACTGGCTGTATCCAAGGCATACTGAATGTTGCATTCTCCCACGATCCCTATATGCCGGATGATCTTTATGGCCATTTCCCTCAGATGCTGGCATTCGCTGTTGTTGAGTGTCTGGGTGGGTGCAACCACTATGCTTTCCCCGGTATGGATTCCCAGAGGATCAAAATTTTCCATGTTGCATACCGTGATGCAATTGTCGTATTTGTCCCGGACAACTTCGTATTCGATCTCTTTCCACCCTTTCAGGCTTTTCTCCACCAATACCTGTGAAGCAAAGGCAAAGGACTTTTCTGCCAATGCCGTTAATTCTGCCCGGTTATCGCAAAAACCCGAACCGAGTCCGCCCAACGCATAAGCTGCCCGCAATATTACGGGATACCCCAGTTTTTCAGCTGCATCGATCGCCTCCTCCAGGGTGTTGACAGCCACACTTTGAATGGTGTTGATGTTGATCTGATCCAGTTTCTTAACAAAAAGATCCCGGTCTTCCGTTTCCATTATGGCGCTGATGGGTGTTCCCAGTACTTGCACCCCGTATTTTTCAAAAACCCCGCTTTTGTATAGTTCCACACCGCAATTCAGAGCCGTCTGCCCGCCAAAAGCCAGAAAAATACCTCCCGGCTTCTCTTTTTTGATAACCTGTTCCACAAAAAATGGCGTGACGGGTAAAAAATATACAGAATCGGCAATACCCTCCGAGGTTTGAACGGTTGCAATATTGGGATTGATCAGGACTGTTTTTATGCCTTCCTCCCGAATGGCTTTAAGGGCCTGTGATCCGGAATAATCAAATTCTCCCGCCTCTCCTATTTTAAGAGCACCCGAGCCAAGTACCAGTATCTTCTCTATCTTCATAAGGCTATAACAATTCTACGAATTCATCAAAAATGGGAACGGTATCGGTAGGACCACTGGCCGCTTCCGGATGGAACTGGGATGTAAAAAACGGTTTTGATCTGTGGCGGATCCCTTCATTGGTTCCGTCGTTGAGGTTTGTATACAAAGGCACCCAGTCTTCACCCAGGCTGGCCGTATCCAGGGCATATCCGTGATTCTGTGAAGTGATGTAACACATACCGGTATCTGTATTGCGCACGGGCTGGTTGTGTCCGCGGTGTCCGTATTTCATTTTATAAACCTTACCCCCGGCAGCAAGCCCCAAAAGCTGGTTGCCCATACAAATGCCACACACGGGTTTGTTCCCTTCCAGCGCTTTTTTTAAATATTCCACCGTGGGACGGCACATGGTAGGATCTCCGGGGCCGTTACTTACAAATACGCCATCGTATTCTATGGTATTGAAATCGAAATTCCAGGGAACCCTGATAACGGTTACTCCCCTTTTTAGCAGGCAGCGAATAATGTTGTGCTTGACACCGCAATCCGGTAAAACAACCTTTTTGTTGCCGGGAATTCCTTCGTAGGTTATAACCTCCCGGCAAGAAACGCGTTCTACCTGGTTTATGTTGTTGGGATCGGTAAAAGGGATCTTTTGCGGGTCATCTTCTCCGATTACCAGCTTGCCTTTCATGGATCCTTTTTCACGGAGTAATTTGGTCAGAGCCCGTGTATCGATGTCATAAACACCGGGGATACGCTCTTCTTTGAGCCACTGATCCAGGCTATCTATGGCGTTCCAGTGACTGTGCCCGGGGCTGTGGTCAAAGACAACCAATCCTTCTACGTGTATCTTCTCGCTTTCCATGTAGCGGGAAAGCCCGTTTGGCATTCGTGTTCTTTCGGGGACTCCGTAATTTCCAACCAGGGGGTATGTCATCACAAGGATCTGCCCTACATAGGAAGGATCCGTCAGCGACTCGGGATACCCGGTCATGGCCGTATTGAAAACCACTTCCCCGGATACGGACTTTTCATAACCGAATGATTTCCCCTCATACACTGTCCCGTCTTCCAGAATGATTCGTGCTTTGCTCATTTTTTCATGCTAAAAACCGCGCAAAGTTAGGAAAAAGGATCCATTAAGAACGGATTGAAATGGTTTTTCTGAGTTTAATATCGCGCGACGAAGTTCCCAGTAAAAATTCAATTTTTCCGGGATCTGAAACCCACTCGTCAGTAGTTTTGTTCCAGTAACGAAGTGTTTCGGCCGGGATTTCCAAAGTTACTTTGGTGGATTTGCCCGGATCCAGACTCACTCTTTTAAAAGCTTTTAGTTCTTTTTCAGGCCATTCCACTTTGGGATCGGGTCTGTGCACGTACAACTGTACAACTTCTTCTGCCGTGTAATTTCCGGTATTTTCCAGCTGGAACGTTACTTTTATCACTTCATCTGTGTCGTAAATGTCTTTCCCCGTTTCCATTGAAGCATACGCGAAGGTTGTATAGGATAGACCGTGACCGAAAGGATAAATAGGTTCGATATTCTGTGCATCAAACCACCTGTATCCCACGTAAATATCCTCGGTATAAGGAGCTTTGTCAAAATTCGGGTAAGTTTTCAGCGCGTAAGCCGGTGAATCCTCCAGGCGTACAGGGAAGGTGAACGGCAGTTTTCCGGAAGGCACCACGTTGCCCAGCAACACATCGGCCAGGGCATTCCCTCCTTCGGACCCGTTAAACCAGGAAACCAGCATGGCGGGGGAACAGGCTTCTACTGTTGTAAGATTTATCGGAGCTCCGGTTACCACCACGGTTACGATTCGCGGATTGATTTCCGCAATTCTCTTTATCAACTCGTCCTGCAAAGAAGGCAGGATGATGTTCATTCTGTCGGCTCCTTCTGTTTCCACTTCCCGGTTATTCCCTGCAAAGAAAAGCACCAGGTCGGCACCGGAGGCAGCTTCCAAAGCCTCGGCAAGTAACGTTTCATCCAATGTCGCCCCGGCTGCTGCACTGCCGGAAAGCATGCCTCCCGTTCCTGTCAGCATAACCCCTCCCAGGATGCCTCCGCGTTCGCGGTCTTTCCTTGAAAAACCTTCATATCCCTGTGCAAAGACAAGGGATGCCTTGTCTCCGATCTTTTTCTGCAAAGCCTCCAGGGGTGTCACTTCATAACGTGCTTTTACGCCGGCACCTATCCCTCCAGTAGCATTTTTACGTATGGCATTGTCCCCGATCACTGCTATTTTGGGTTGTTTTTCAAGATCAAGCGGCAGCAGGCTGCCTTCGTTCTTAAGCAATACTATGGATTTGCTGGCAATTTCATAAACCATCCGTCCGTGCTCGGGTGTACTGACCGGTTGTTCATGAGAAGTTTCCTCCACCGGATCAATGTTCAGCCGTACCCGCAGTATATTGGCCACCTTCTGATTGATAACGTCTTCCGGAACTGCCCCGTTGCGTACCGAATCCAGCAACGCCTGTCCAAAGAACGTGTCTCCCGGCATTTCCACATCCAGCCCGGCCAGGGCGGATTGTACGGTACTGTGGGTTCCTCCCCAGTCAGATATTACCATTCCCCGGAAACCCCATTCTTCACGTAATATCTGTTGAAGTAGCATTTCGTTTTCGGCACACCAGACACCATCCACTTTGTTGTATGCGGCCATAACGCCCCAGGCCCCGGCTTCTTCCACAGCTGCGCGGAATGGCGGCAGATAGATCTCCCGCATGGCACGTTCGCTTATCTGAACATCTACCATACCACGGTTGTTTTCCTGGTTGTTCAGGGCATAATGCTTCACACAGGCAGCAGCCCCGTTCTCCTGAACTCCCTTCACATATCCCACAGCCAGACGGGCACTTAAAAAAGGATCTTCGCTCAAATATTCATACGTTCTGCCTCCTGTGGGAATCCGCTGAATATTTATTGCCGGGCCCAATATCATGTCTTTCCCGCGGGTTCTGGCTTCCTGAGCCATCCCTTTTCCGTAGAGACGTGCCATTTCTTCGCTCCAGGTAGCTGCCAGGGCTGAACCTGTGGGAAAGAAAGTGGCCGAGTCTGTGGTCAGGTGCAATGGGGCCCACGAATGGGGTTCCAGTTCTTCACGTATCCCGAACGGACCGTCGGCGTATTTTATGGGGGCGATATTCAACCGCTCCACCCCGGAAGAAGTAAACATGGTCTGGCCGTGCAGCATCCCCACTTTTTCTTCAAGTGTCATCTGTTCAGTCAAATCCTGTATTTGTTTTTCCATATCAACATGGCATGCTGACAACATGCAGGCACAAAGTAATAAGAGCGTATTTTTCATACGGCAAATATAACAATTCATAAAACAAAAATGTATATTTGTAAGCAAGCTAACCTCCTAACCTGATTTATTATGAAACGATTTTACCTTTTTTCGTTCCTGTTGTTCGCCACACTGGCCCTTCAGGCACAAAGGCCTTATTTTTGTGTCACGGAAGGGACGGTTATGGAATATGCCAATTACGATAACGAAGGAGATACTTCCGGGTATTCCCGCATTACCGTAAAAAATGTTGAAGGATCTGACGGCAATTACACCATTACTTACCAGACTGCTGTCTTGGACAGTGATCGTCAACTTTTGTTCAATCCTGCAGAAATGACCGTTAGCATAGAGAATGGCAATGTTTCTGCATCACTTGGTGCAGTAGGGATTGTAGAAGTCTCGGGGGATGTCCCTGAAATCCCGTCACGCCTGGCCGTTGGACAGGAACTGGACGGGGGAGTGGTTAAATTTACCACCATGGGCATGTCTTTCACATCGGAAATCCTTTCTCATAAAGTTACCGGACGGGAAGAACTGAAGACACCGGCCGGAACATTCAAGTGTTACATTGTTGAAATGACTACCGAAGCCCGTGTTTTCGGGCGCAAATCCACGTCTACCACACGCAATTGGTACGCCCGGGGTTTGGGAAGCATTAAATCCGAGACCCTGGATGAAAACGGGGACATCACCGGATCACAAATCTTAGTAAAACTGGAGGACTGAAAATGAAACGTATACTCATAACCCTGATGATCCTTGGCCTGGCCTGCACTACTACCCAGGCACAATCCATTCTTCGCCGGCTGGAAAGAGCGGCAAGAACAGCCGCTGAACGTACCGCAGAAAGAAAAGTGGAAGAAAAAGTGGAAAAAGAAGTTGACAAAGCCCTGGATAAAGCGTTGGAAGAGGGAGAAGAGAAAGAGCAGGAAGAAGGGCGTGAAAACAAGGCAAACCGCTCCACTTCCAGGAGAGCGGTTCAGAATCAGGACCTGGAATTCGATGACTGGGACCTCGAAGATGAAGACAGAGAAATGATCAAACGGACAGGGAAATCCGGATCCGGTCAGGCCCCAAACCCGGCAAATCCCCAAAACAAAAAGGCTCAGATGGAATGGGCCAAATCGGATTTTGTGGCCGGAGATGAGATTTTCTTTGAAGACAACCTGGTGGGGGAACAAATCGGCGAGTTCCCATCCTGCTGGGATATAGTTGAAGGAAATGCCGAAATAGTCCGTCTGGACGGCGAAAACGCCATTATGCTCCTTGACGATGCGCGACTCATACCGTTCATGGAAAACCAGGAACGTTACCTGCCCAATGTGTTTACTCTGGAATTTGACTTTTACCTGCATGGCTGGGAGGACGGTTTTGAGGAAACGGGAGAATATCCTTACAGCGACTATATGCTGTACATGTTCAACGACAAAAACGGGGAATGGGGCGATCCCACCATGGAAGTCCTTGAATTTATCCTGGATCCCAGGGGCAAATCAATAATTTGTTATTATAACTCCGGATCCTACGACAGGAGAGATGCCAGTGTGGACCGAATAGACGTGCAATATGGGGACTGGAGTCATTTCGCCCTCTCTTTCAATAAAAGAGCATTGAAAATTTACATCAACGGCACACGGATTATCAACCTGCCTAACATGGCAGCTCCCCAACGTTTTATGATCAGGCAGGGATGGGGCAAACCCAATACCACCTTCATTAAAAATGTCCGTCTTGCCAAAGGGGCCGTACCCCTGTACGACCGGATGATGCAGGACGGGAAGTTCATCAGTTACGGGATCACCTTTGACACGGGCAAGAGCATTATCAAGCCCGAGTCGGCCGGAGAGCTGAACCGGATCGTGCAACTGTTGAAAGAAAATCCATCCCTTCGCTTTAGCGTGGAAGGCCACACCGATGCCACCGGCTCGGCAAGTTCCAACCAAAAATTGTCCGAAGACCGCGCTCATGCCGTTGTGGCACGCCTTGTGGAACTGGGCATTGACGGCAGCCGCCTTTCGGCCAAAGGCCTGGGACAGAACAACCCCGTTGCCGACAATAGTTCGGTGGAAGGCCGCGCCAAAAACCGCCGGGTGGAATTTGTGAAACTGTAAACACTGCAATCGATACCAACTCGTGCATACCACTTTCCAGGGAAAACCGGGTTCCTCTCCACAGGACCCGGTTTCTCTTTTCTTGCGATAGAGCAACGGGGCGGTCGCTGCCACCATAGGCGGTCGCTGCCACCACAAAGTCGGGAAGCTTTTTCTTTTGCCGAGGCTTCCCAACCCTTGTGGTGCAGCGACTCTGCTTCTTTTTTAGCATTGCAGCTCAAATGACTGCCCGGTGGTCTTCAGGTTACTTGACGGGAGGTGGTAAGTAGTGACCTTGCCGCAAATTAACGCATCTCTCTGTTATTTTGCGCGTTATAGTCACCAGGCGATTTTTTGCTACTTACCACCTCCCAATTCTCTTGCAGACGAATAGAATAATTCATACCTTCGACCTATTCTTTGTTGGTACGGAGGGAAGATCTCAGTTCACCCGAAGTTATGTTTCGGGTTCCTGAAGATTATTACCAGGGCATAAACAGGGCCTGTCTGGCGGCTTATCACAATGACACCTGTCTGTTGGCGTATTCATTTATGTCAAATCATTTTCATGTTATTGTTGAAACGGCAAATCCATATAGATATATCGGGTCCATTCGGAACGGCTACAATAAATGGTTTAATCATAAATATTCGCGAAAGGGGCCCCTGGGTTACCCGGGGTTTCATCCCGTGGAGCTGGACACGCTGGAACATATTCTGACTGGTACAACGTATGTTTTAAGAAATGGCGTCCATCATAATGTTGTATCGTATCCGAGCGGATATCCTTTTTGTTCTGCCCTGGAAAGTAAAATTACCCCCGGGTTATATTTTGGATAAAAGCGGATTACTAATCCAGGAACATATACTCCAGACGGACATGGTAGAGCATTATTATGGATCTCCCAGAAAATTTGCATTTTACATGAACAAACTATCCGGAGAAGAATGGGCTATACTGAATATAGAGTCATGGATGGGAGCTCGGGCAAACGACTTGCTGAACAGTGAAAAATTACTGAAAAATGCACACAGGATGAGCGATATTGACATATGCGAATATATTGATGCATGGTTGTTGAAAAACAAGAACGGAGCACCTTATACAGCTTTGTCAGTTACCGAAAAACTCAGGCTGGCTTCACAGTTCAGGCGCCGGGGAGTCGGTATAGGTCAGATCTCCCGGTGCCTGGCAATCTCTGAAGACTTACTGAAAAGTGCTGTGGGTTCACCGGTTTTATGAATAGCTTTTGCCTAGCAATAGAAAATCAGGAAGAATATGTTGCCGGCCAAGATCAGATATGGCAAAAAAGAGTACCTGCAGTTTCCAAATACAGGAAGCCGCAACCACCGGATCAAATAAACTGTCTTCGGATCAGAATTTGACGGTTCTGGGTTCGGTGGAAAAGGTGTAGAATGTTGCGGTGGCATCTTTCAGATACAGGACCAGCGTGTTGTCGTCATCGGCCTGATACATGCTTTTCAATTGCGGGTATTGATCCAAAACGTATTGTTTTGCCTCTAACCGTTCATCGGCAACTACTTTGGCTTCAATACGCAACCACACTCCTTTTCCGGGATCGTAAGCACATATCTCCACTTTGGGGTTGGTCAGCATCTGCCGGGCCACATTCTTTTTCCGGCCGGTCTGAATGTAAAGTTTCTGTTCAAAAATTACGGCCGTTCCAAAGGGGCGTACACGGGGCTGGTCATTTTCGACAGTAGCCAGGTAATAGACTCCGCAAGTCCTTAAAAAATCATGTACTTCTTTCATGGATTGTTCATTTTGTTCCGACGCAAAAGTTATGGTTGGCAGCAGGAAAGAAAGCAGAAAAAGCATTGCTCGTGTTTTCATAATTTAGTTATGTTCGAGAATATTAGTATCGGTTTTCTACTCTATGTCCTTTACAATGGGAAATAGCGGAATTACTTTTTCCACCGGAAGGGCTTCTATCGTTCTGCCGTATTTACCGGTCATGGTTTCGGCCGCAAAAAGAGAATTCAGGATCGCTTCTTCGGTGGCTTCTATGGCTGCCATAAAGAGTAGGGAACATTGGTCATTGTGCAGGTAATTAGCTGTATAAACAGGAAGCACCTGTCCGTTTTGATCATACCCGGCACGTATCAGGTTCTCCGGAGCAACAGACAATGCTATTACATAATCCCCGCTTCCGTTGGAGGCAATGCCTCCTGTCCGGGCCAGCCCCATGATGCCACGTTTGGCCAGTCGTTCCAGATTTCTCTCGCCCACGGGGGCGTCCGTAATGATCACAATCATACAGGAACCGTCGGCATCCCGGAGAGGCGCTGTGCGCTTTTGGTCCAGTGGTGCCTCCAATTGATCTTTATAAGAATATTTGCCGAGTTTTTCGCCCACGTTGATCCCGTTTATCTGCAACACTCCTCCGAAATTGGTCTGAACCAGTACGCCTACGGTATATCCTCCCTCGCTTTCCGGAAGCACCCTGCTGGAAGTCCCGATACCTCCTTTGAAACCAAAACAAACTGTTCCTGTTCCGGCTCCCACATTGCCTTCCTGAACAGGTCCCGGGAGGGCATTTGCCAATGCTTCCAAAACATGATCAGGCGTAACATGTCTGCCCCTGATGTCATTCAGCGCACCGTCATTAGTTTCCCCCACCACTGCATTTACTGACTGAACATTTTCATTTCCTTTTTGTGCCAGTGTGTAACTTATTAATCCTTCCATTCCGGCAGCTACAGACAACGTGTTTGTTAATACGACCGGCGTTTCAATATTTCCCAATTCCCTTATCTGGGTAGTCCCGGCCAGTTTGCCATATCCGTTGCCGGCCCAGAAAGCGGCAGGCACTTTTTCACGGTACATATTGCCCGGATGAGGAATAATGGCGGTCACACCCGTTCTGATGCTGTCTCCTTCTATGAGTGTAACGTGGCCGATTGCGACCCCCTTCACATCTGTAATAGCATTCATGGGACCCGGTTTCATGACACCGGTTCTGATCCCGTAATCTCTCATTCTTGATTTTTGTGCCCAGCCGTTCAAAGGCATCCCGTACATCATGAGAAATACGCTAAGGTAAATGAAGAAATGCTTCATAATAAGAATCTTAAATATTTTAACAAAGTTAAAAATTCATTATATTTGAGATGTATTCTGACACGATGTACGTATGAAAAAAAACATTTTTCTTTCATTAATTATTCTGATAGTCCTGAATGCATGCGGCACTGCCGCTTTTACAGGGCGCAAACAATTGTTGGTTTATTCAGATGAATCTGTTGCGGCTCTTTCCGATGAATCTTACGCGGAATTCATGAAGACTGCAGTGATCTCGGATGATGCCATGGACACAGAGATGATCCGTTCGGTAGGCAACCGAATGGTCACGGCTTTGACAGAGTACCTTAACGGTATAGGTCGCCCCGATTATTTAACCGGACTGGACTGGGAGTTCAAACTTGTGGATGACCCCGCTGTAAATGCTTTTTGCCTGCCAAATGGCAAAATCGTACTTTTTGACGGACTCTTGGTATTTGCAGACAATCCCAACCACCTGGCCATTGTGATTGGACATGAAATGGCCCATGCTGTTGCGCGACACGGCAACGAGCGCATGAGTCAGCAGGCTCTGTTGGAATCTGCCGGACAGATTGCCACACAGGTCTTCAGTCAGACAAAATACGGGCAAAACAGCCAGGCAGTTGATCTGTTTGCCAAAGCTTTTGCTTTTGGCAGTAATGTTGGCGTGGTCTTGCCCTTTTCACGCAAACATGAATACGAAGCTGACCGGATAGGTCTTTACATCATGGCACTGGCAGGTTACGATATTTATCAAACGCCTTTGTTTTGGGAGAAAATGATGGGAGACAAACAATCTTCATCATTTGACTTCCTGAGTACACATCCTGCAGACACTAAAAGAATTGCAGCCATATCCGAAAGTCTGGACGAGGCTGCAAAATACTATCGGGACCCGGAAGAAGTACTTCTTCCAGAGGACTAACTTAATCCGGTAATAATTCCATCGTTAATATCCATAAACATTGCCTGGGGTTTTTTGGGCAAACCGGGCATTCGTAATATATCCCCGGCTATGGCTACTATCATGCCGGCTCCGTTGTTTATAATCAGATCATGAATGTTCATTTCAAAATCCCTGGCCACCCCGTAAACTTTGGCATCGGTTGAAAAAGAAAATTGCGTTTTGGCTATGCATACCGGATAATGGGCCATCCCCATGTCTTCAATCATTTTCATGTTTTCGCGGGCCGTTTCATAATAGAAAATACTCCGTGCACCGTAAAGATTACGAGCTATCTTTGATATCTTGTCTTCAATGGAGTCATCATCATTGTATGTAAACACCAGAGGAGCAGAAGGTTTGTTCTCTATAGTATCCACAACAATCCGTGCCAACTGGGCCGCACCGGCTCCTCCATCGGTAAAGGCATTATTAACAGCAAACGGCACATCCAGACTGGCACAACGCTCCCGCACAATGTCAATCTCCTGACCGGAATCGGTATCGTACTTGTTAAGGGCTACAACAACTGTTTGCCCAAAGGAACGCAGGTTTTCAATATGTTTTTCCATATTGGCCAATCCGCGTACCACAGATTCCTGGTTTTGTTCCTTTAGTTTGGAAAGGTCCTGGCCTCCGTGCATCTTTAAACCCTGTAAGGTGACCACCAGCACCGTCAGTTTGGGTTGAAGACCGCCTTTTCTGCATTTGATATTGAAGAATTTTTCGGCTCCCAGGTCGGCCCCGAACCCGGCTTCGGTTACCACGTATTGGGCATGTGTCATGGCCATTTTTGTAGCTACCAGGGAATTACAGCCGTGTGCAATATTAGCAAACGGTCCCCCGTGAATAAAGGCAGGCGATCCCTCCAGGGTTTGCACCAGGTTGGGATGTATGGCATCCTTCAGCAATATGGCAATGGCGCCTGCCACACCCAGGTCATCAACGTAGAATGGTGTTCCATCGTGCTGATACCCTAAAACTATGCGTCCAATCCTTTTTTTCAGATCATCCAGATCTTCAGACAGACAAAGAATTGCCATAATTTCAGAAGCAGGAGTAATATCAAAGCCTGTCGCCCGGGTGATACCGTTGGCTTTGGCTCCGACCCCGCTAATTATGCTTCGCAATGTGCGGTCGTTGACATCCAGAACTCTTTTCCACACAATTTCCCTCAGGCATTTTTCTTTATTCTGATTTTGGAAAATATGGTTTTCAAGTAAAGCCGAAATCATGTTATTGGCCGCCGTGATGGCATGAAAATCACCCGTAAAGTGCAGATTGATGTCTTCCATGGGAACAACTTGCGCATATCCGCCTCCGGCCGCACCGCCCTTCATCCCAAAACACGGGCCGAGGGAAGGCTCGCGAAGTGCTACAATAGCTTTTTTCCCTATATGGTTCAGCCCCATGGAAAGCCCTATGGAAACGGTTGTTTTTCCCACCCCGGCACGGGTAGGTGTGATGGCGGTGACAAGTATCAGGTTGCTCTCGGCAACTTTTTTATCATCTATTTGATCAACTGGGACTTTGGCCATATAATTGCCATACAGGTTCAGATGATCACCCGATATCCCGGTTTTTTTCGCCACCTCGCATATACCCTGCATTTTATATTCATGAGCAATCTCAATATCTGTTTTCATAGGTCAATTATTTAATGAACCCAAATATAACAAATCTTGTGAACATTTCCCTGTGAATCGCGGCTTTTTGATCTAACAAAAAAAATAAAGCCAACGCATTGTTTAACAGCGCGTTGGCCCTTGTTTAAAAAAGTGCTCGGGACGGGAATCGAACCCGTACGGACATTACTGTCCACAGGATTTTAAGTCCTGCGTGTCTACCTATTCCACCACCCGAGCTAACATAATATCAATGAGTATCTTCAAAAAAACCTCTCGCCGGGAGAGGTTTGGAGCGGAAAACGAGATTCGAACTCGCGACCCTAACCTTGGCAAGGTTATGCTCTACCAACTGAGCTATTTCCGCATGCGTTTCAAAATGGGATTGCAAAGTTAGCGTTTTTTTTCATTTGGGCAAAAAAAACAGTGTTTTAGAGCAGCCCTCCTTCAAACTGTTCCAAAAATCTTACGTCGTTTTCAAAATACAGACGTAAATCCTTAACCTGCCATTTAAGCATGGCTATTCGTTCCACGCCCATCCCGAATGCATACCCCGTATATTTTTGAGAATCAATGCCGGAAGCTTCCAGCACATTAGGATCCACCATTCCGGCTCCCATTATCTCCAGCCATCCTGTATTTTTACAAATATTGCAGCCTGCTCCCCCGCAAATATTACAATTGACATCGACTTCGGCAGAAGGCTCGGTAAATGGAAAATATGAAGGACGCAGACGAATCTTTGCCGAGGAACCGAACATTTCCCGGGCAAACAGTAAAATGGCTTGTTTGAGATCAGCAAAAGAAACGTTTTCGTCTATATACAAACCTTCCACCTGATGAAAAATGCAATGCGCTCTTGCAGATATGGCCTCGTTGCGAAATACCCTTCCCGGGCATACCACCCTTATAGGCGGTTTTTGTTTTTCCATGGTCCTTACCTGTACAGAACTGGTATGTGTCCGTAATAATACGGGATTATCACTGTTGTTATTTATAAAAAAAGTATCCTGCATATCCCTTGCGGGATGATCGGCAGGAAAATTCAGGGCACTGAAAACATGCCAATCATCTTCAATTTCGGGTCCTTCCTGAACCGTAAAACCCATATTCCGGAAAATATCCAGGATTTCACGCTGCACAATGGCAATTGGATGACGGGATCCGGCATTCAGAATATTGGCCGGCCTGGTCAGATCATCCGTTGCCTGCTGACTGCCTGCTGTAAAGGAAAGCCGTTCTTTCTGCGTGTTTATTGTTTCCAGGGTTTTGTTCTTAAGAAGATTCAATTGCTTCCCATATTCTTTCTTTTCAGTGGGATCAATGTTTTTAAACTCTTCAAATAATCCGGTGAGTATTCCTTTCTTACCCAAAATACGAATACGGAATTCTTCAATATCAGCCGGTGTTGACGGTGTAAACGTATCCAGCTCCTGTATAAGGCTGTTAATCCTGTCCCTCATATTCTTTCTTATAGTTAGGTTAATGTCCAGAAAAGATGCAATGCTTCCTCCAAAGAGTCGGTATGCAAGGTTTTTTCAATATTGGGTGCATCATAAGTTCTCTTTATTGAACAATACATGGTGTAAGGCCCTTCCATGCGGTATATGCAACGATGCCCTTTCGTTAGTGCCTGCTTCACATCTGTGCGAATTCGTTCACAGGCCACATCGGGATGAAGGCAAATGGCAGAACAACGGGAAAGGCCTTTTTTTACCGCCGTAGTTACTATGTTCCCGAACAACTCTTTTGCCTGACGGCACGCTGCTTCATCTCCGGCAAGATAGGCCACGGGGACATTGTACATGCCTGCCACCAAAGCGTTGAATCCCATTTCGGGTAAAGAAATCCCGTTAAGGGTAAATTCATCGACTGAACGTGCCATGGTATGGCACATAACCCCGTCCGGGGTCCCCGCTTTTGCATGATATCCTAAAAATAACACGGCATCGTAACCTGTCTCAATAGTCAGGATCATGGCACGGAAGTCTTCCGAACAGCGTCCTTTGATGTGATACGCTCTTTTGTCCAGCAATTCAGGAATCAATGCTTTGTTTCCTCCATGACCGTCACGGACACATACTTCAGTAGCCCCGGCATCAAAAGCTCCGGCTATGGCAGCATTCATTTCTTTTGTATATTGAACCCTGTTCCTTTCGTAATCCGGATGTCCGGGAGTAATAGAATCCCAGTCACAGGCCGTGGCTATGCCTTCAATGTCTCCTCCAATTAGTATTCTCATAATATTTTTAAATCCATTTAACAGCTTTACGTCTCAGCGGAAGTGTCATACAACGCGCACCGCCGCCACCACGGGCAAGCTCGGCCCCCACTATGGTTACCACACACTTTTTAAGTTTGTTGATACTCACTTTCCCCGATGTAACCTCCTCGGCAGTAACCACCTCAAATCCGTGTTTAGACATTTCGTTCAACGTGTGTTCATTGCGCGCATAGGAAATAACTTTCCCCGGCGAAAATGCGAAAAAGTTCGCCCCAGAATGCCATTGTTCCCTTTCCTGATCCCATTCATCACTTCCTCCGCACGATATTGCCTCCAGGTCCATTCCAAGGCGCCTTAAAGCAGTCAACAAATTCGGAACCCGCCTGATTTTTTCCACCTTTCCGTTATCCATGGTAATCTGCACCGTACTGTAACGGGCATCTCCCATAATCAAGGGTTCAAAAACCATACATTTATCCACATCCAGCATGGTAAATACCATGTCCAGATGAATAAAACTTTCCGGTGAAGACGGGAGTTGTTGTACAAAAACAGTACTTTTCCCCGCCGGGGCTGTCTTTGAAAGACGGTTCACCAGCAGGTCAATTCCCTGCGATGTAGTCCGCATTCCGTTGCCTACAACCAGTATGTCATCCCTTACCACCAAAATGTCACCGCCTTCCATTAAAACAGATCTGTCGTGGGGTAGCTGCTCATACGTATTGATGACACGGGCATTGAAATACGGGTTGTATGCATAAATGGCCTCCATGATCAGGGATTCCCTTACACGCACCTTATTGGCCATCCTGCATATAACAGCGTTATTACCCACTACGGCAGAAGCATCCCGGGTAAAATAAAAATTATAGAGAGGCAACAGTGCATAATACTCATCATTTAAAAAGGAAGTCAAACTATCAATCCGGGCAGGCAGACCTTCTATCAGCTTATTGGCCAGTGTCCGGGATGACATTTCCATCAATTCGTCAAAATAGTCGTTTACGTTTTCAGTCAGACATATTTTTCCTACCAGGGAGTTTCTTTGTGCGGGATTGTCCAGCACCTTGATCAACAAATCTTTAAGTTGATACACCTTGGTGATTTTGTCCAGAAATGACGACAATTGTTCGTATTCCTGCTGAGCCACTGAAAGATTTAAAATGTCACTGTACAGAGCTCGTTCCACGGATTTGGGTGTCATATTTTCCACCTCGGGTCCGGGTGTGTGAAGCATCACGGCTTCCAATTCCCCAATTTCGGAATTGATCTCCAGGTTAAATTTTTGCTCGTTCATACAAATTCTTCATGATCGTGGGCAATATCGTTGAAAAGCTGACGAAATTGCGTATCTTCACGGGGACAGACAAGCAATGCATCAGATGTGTCAACAACAATGTAATTGTCAAGCCCTTTTACTACTATAAGCTTCCTGTTGTCACGGGAATAAATCATACTGTTTTTCACGTTTTCAAGCAACACTTTGCCTGCTGCTACTGCGTTTTCGCGATCGTCTTTTTCGTAATGCATATAAAGGCTCTCCCAGCTTCCCAGGTCGGACCATCCAAATGTGGCGGAAAAAACGTACGTATTGGTTGCCTTTTCCATAATTCCGTAATCTATGGATACATTACGAATCTCTTCATATACCTTCCTGATAAATTTTTCCTCGTGTGAGGTGTTGTATAAACTGAGCCCGTTCCTGAAAGGCATGCTAATTTCCGGAAGCCAATGCTCCAGTTGGCGTACAATGGATTCCAGGCTCCAGACAAATATACCCGAATTCCAGTAAAATTCCCCGCTTTGAACCAATACACGGGCCAGTTCATCATCCGGCTTCTCTGTAAAGGTTTTAACGGGATATGCCACATGATCTTCCACAACCAGAGACTCATTCTTGGCTGCCTGTATGTATCCGTAACCCGTTTCCGGACGGGTCGGCTTTACTCCCAGGGTGATCAGCACGTCTTTTTCCTGTGCAAGATGCAATGCGGAACAAATAGTTGCTAAAAATTCATCGTCTCCCAATATCAAATGATCCGAAGGAGCCACTACTACAGTTGCCCCCGGATCTGTTTTCATCAGCTTGTATGTCGCGTAAGCAATACAGGGAGCCGTGTTGCGTCTGAACGGCTCGGATAAAATATTCTTTACTGGAATCGCGGGCAGTTGTTCCTGAACCAGCGTTTTGTATTGTTCAGAGGTAACCACCAGGATTCGTTCATCGGGAATGATCCTTTTGAAGCGCTCATAGGTCAGTTGCAAGAAACTCTTACCCAGTCCCAGTATATCCAGGAACTGCTTTGGCATGGCATTCCGGCTTAACGGCCAAAAGCGTGAGCCAATGCCGCCTGCCATAATAATGCAATACTGATTTTTGTTCATAAAAGAAGTGTAAAGGCGTTCGGAATATATTCCAATGTATAATCCGGATCTTCAATACCTCCGGGTCCAAACACAATGGATATCACATCAAACTGTGCTTCTGCCTGAATGCGATAACGCGCCATATACGCGCGGGCGGCAGCCATTAGCAGCCGTTGCTTTGACTTTCCTACGGTTTGGGCGGGAGATACAACATCTGCATTGGAACGGGAGCGTACTTCCACAAAATGAATCATTTCCTCTTTGCCGGCTATAATATCCAATTCCTTATGACCGGTTCTCCAGTTTGTATGAAAGATCCTGAAGCCTTGTTTTTCCAAAAATTTTACGGCCAGGACTTCCCCCATTCTGCCTGTAGACAGTGTATCTCTTTTTCTTCCCTTCATGTCATTTCTCCGGTTCGCAAATGTAGGCAATTTCAAAGATATCTCCAATGATCCAAAGGCTGGGGCCTCACAGTGTTTCTGGCAGCAAGGGATTCCCTGAAGATGGTCCGGATATCCTTTTCGCTTACCCACAGGGTTCTTTCGGGAAGTTCATCTGCAGAGAGTCCCACCCCGACAGTCATGTGTCCGCCACCTCCTCTGGCCCTGTACGTACTCATTACCACATGATATTCCTCGTCAGGATAAAAAGAAGAACCGTCCGCCATGGATAGGATTTCAATTCTTGATCCGGCAGGATTGTTTTTATGAACCCGGTACAGCACCCCGGCGGCAGAATCAAAATTGTATGCCGGGCTGCGTGGATCGTCTATCCGCAAAGCATAAGCATATTCCAGAAACCGGACGATCTCCTTGCCTGTCATTCTGACAATGCTTATTGTATTCTCATACGGCAGGGCCCTGATAAAATCTTTCATTTGCAACGGACCGGCTTCTATCATCAGATTGCGTGCCGCCGGAGAAACAAAAGAAACAGACGCCCCGGCACCCGATGCAGGTCCCGAGTTGACATGTGCCAATTGCACCCTGTGGATCTCGTCTGTCCAGGCACTGGGTCCGTACATAGCGTCGCGACTGTACACGGGAATTTCCAGGTGGCAAAACTCTTTTGAATTGTACTCCTTTCCCCTGACAAGAAATGGCTCTATCTTCTTTTCGTAAGAATAATACGGGGGCAATTCGCGGGAAGCAAGAAGCCCTGTAGAAATATGAATACCGGGCTGTCCCTGCTCTCGCGGCTGTACCCGTATCTCTGCACGACCAATATGACTGGCTTTGGCTCCTGCTTCCATCATATGTACGGTATCTCCACGGACATTTACCAGGAAATCTGTTTTCGCATCATGTACGTGTCCGCAGCAGACTAAATGAAAACCGGGAACATTCCTGGCAATCCATGCCCCTATGTTTGAAGCACTTTCAGAAGTATCCCGCGTAAAAGAATCCCCCCATCCGGCATGGAAAAGTCCAATAAGAATGTCCGGGTTTTCTTCTTCATAGATTTTGTTTGTCCAGTATATTGCCGCTTTTTCAGGATTGTCTATTCGTATTCCTCCCCTTAAATTTTGAGGGATCCATTCCGTGGCAAAAGGAGTAAGGATACCCATAACGGCGATTTTCCAACCTTTCCTGTTGTAAACGACATACGGTTTAAAATAAGGTTCGCCGGTCCTTTCCACAATCGCATTGGCACAAATGACATCTGCCCTGATTTCCGAATAAACTTTATCAAACACTTTTCTCCCTGCTTCAATGTCATGGTTCCCGGGAGTAATTGCATCATAAGACAACCAGTTGAACAGCTCTGAATAAATATGTGTATGCAGGGTGTCCACATAATTGGCAAAAAACACCTCCGGTGTCCCTTGTAAATTATCCCCGCCATCAAGCAGGATGAGATTGTTCCCGTATTTTTCCCTTTGGTTCTTTATATAACCCGTTATACCGGACATTTCCCGGCCAAAAACACCGTGAAGATCGGTGGTCTGCAATACAACGAATGTTTCGGCCTCTCTTTGGGTACAAGAAAGTACGAACAAAGATATTATGATCAGTAGCCGGTATCTCATTTGTATTGCCAGTGATTAAGGGGTCTGGGATTGAAAGGACTTCTTGAAGCTTCCCATTCCATGAACAATTTACGCATGTCCGATTTGCTTTCCCAGACAATCCGGGTAGAAGCGGTTGCTGCATCCCAACCCGTTCCGTTGAATAAATGGCCTCCTCCTCCCTGTGCCCTGTATGAATTCATTACAACGTGATATCTCCGTTCAGGAATAAAGGCAAACCCGTCTGCCATACCGTGAATCTCTATTCGTTCACCGGCGGGCCTTTCTTTATGTACCGTATACAAAATACCCGCAGCTGTGTCAAAATTTATGATTGATCTCTGGTCACAGGAATACTCCAGGTAGTCTTTTATTTCGTTTCCGGTCATTTCCACTACACACAATGAATTCTCATAGGGGAACCATGTAAAGAAATCCTTTAGGAACATCTGGCCTTCTTTTATGACAGCGTTAGCCTGTAGTGCAGATGCAAAGGATACTTCCGGCAAGATATCGGACCCCAGACCGGCCAGGGCCAGTTGCCCCCTGTGCACCTCATCCAGCCATCTGCAGGGTCCGGAAAACACATCGTTACTTTCCATGGAGTTCAATATCCGGGAAATGGGTTTGCTCTCGTAATCGGATGCCAATTTGAAATAAGGGGCAAAATCCTGCAGGTAAACAGAATCTGCAGGCATATCCTTTACGTCAATCAACTCTTGTTTTACGTGTACAGACAGGGATTGGCCGGGAATTAATGTGATATCTGCCCGTGCCAGAAACCTGCCCCGGGCTCCGGGATTCATCAGCCAGACAGTATCCTGTCTCTTATTGATCACCTGATGTAAGGCGGGACGGTGATCGTGCCCGTAACAGATCAGATCTATGCCCGGAACATTTTCCGCTATCCACAAGGCGGCATTTTCATAGCCCAAAGGCCCGCCGGCTCCTCCCCGTGCACCTGTGTGAAACAATCCAATCACCAGGTCCGGGTCTTCGTTTTCATGAATATGAGAAACCCAATATTGGGCGGAGGCCTCTATGGATAAAAAATCAAGCCCGGGTCGCAAGCGTTCGGCAACCCACGTGCTGACGTTCGGAGTTACCAATCCCAGTACAGCCACCCTGTAGCCTTTTACCGTAAAAATCTTGTAAGGGATAAAATAAGGTTCTCCGCCGGCTTTCCGTATGATATTTGCTGAGAGTACAGGAACTTCCGTTTGGCGGTATACACGGGAAAACACTTCCATTCCCGCTTCTATGTCATGATTTCCCACAGTAACTGCCGTATAGGGAAACCAGTCAAAAAACGAAGCACAAAGATGTTTTCCGGTGGTGTCCACATGTCCGGAGTAATAGATAGCCGGTGTTCCCTGCAGGTAATCGCCTACGTCAAAAAGCATCAGTCGGGAACCGAATTCTTCCTGCGCATTTCTGATATAGCCCGCCATTCCCCCCATAGAAGAATCAAAACGTCCGTGCAAATCACTTGTTTCCAGGACACATAATGTGACAGGGTGTTGAGAGCAGGCCCCAAAAAGAAGTAACAGCGCTGCAACCAGATAAAAGGTGACCCGTTTGACGTTCATCATTACAAATATAAAAAAAACCGGCTAATAACTTTTAGCCGGTTTCTTTTAAAAGAATTACCTTCTGCTTTTATTCGCCAACAGCTTCATGCTTAACATAAAACGCGCTGCCCACCTGAGGTGTTCCTTTGTAAGAAGTTCTCTTACCTACTATAGTAAGAAGATCTCCCGTTTTAAGACCTGTGTCGGCAACCAAAGTCTGGAATTGACCCTTGGAACCGCCCCAGCCCTGAAGCAGACCGTAAATGTATACTTCACCGGTTTCATCGGAAATGTTGAAATTACCGTATTTGCCGGCACCTGACAAATCCCCGGCAGTACCGGTCAGACAGTAATAAGTATCATCTTCTGCGGCTGCCAGGAAAGCTCCAACAGTTGCCTGAACAACAGGGATATGTGCATCTACTGTAGCATTTGCTCCCTGCGGATTTCCCTTGTAGGATTTGCGAAGAGTAACCACGGAAACTATATCGCATTCATTGATGCCCATATTCTTCCATTGTTTTGATTTGCCATCTGCATCAAGCACTCCGTAAATGTATATTTCACCGGTAGCATCTTTGATGTAAATATTCCCGTAATCGCTGCCGGTATCTTTGGAAATGACACCCGTAATGCGGTATTGGGTAGCATCTTCTGCTGCTGCAATAAACTCGGCAACAGTGGCATCAATGATGGCCCCAATTTGTGTAACGGTTACCTGAATGGTTGAAGATGCACTTGATGTGGCAGAAGTCATGGATATGGTAGCCACGCGGTCGCCTCCCAAGTTGGGTTGGGCTACAAAAGCCACGCGTGTGGAATCATCTGCGCCTTTGATCATGGATTTAACAGATAGCCAGTCGGCATCATAATCAATTTCCAGACCGTCGCCTTTGTACAATACAGCCACTTCAAACTGACCGCCTTCCTGGGGTACTTCTACTTCATCCACGGCCGCTTTGATCAGAGAAGGAGTGATCTTGTCAACAGTGACATCAACCAGCTCAATGGTTGAACCATATGTAGTGCGGGGGCCGTGTACCATTACGCGGTCTCCGACGGAAAGGCCTAAACTCAGGAAGTTTTTGGTATTCCCGTAAGCGTCAAGTGTCCCATAGATGTATAAAGAACCGGTTCCGTCGTTGAGATACCAGTTTCCGTAAAGGGTATTGGCTATGGAGGTTATTTGCCCTTCCACCCAGTAGATCTTGCCGTCTACTCCGTTTTCTATTACTTCTTTACAGGTGGAAAGTGTAATTTCCTGCGGACCGACGACTTGTTTTACTGTCAGAATCTGAGTCTTTCCGGCACAATTAATATACACTTCGGAAGCATTGTCGGAATCGGAGGCATCAACGGAAAAAGTCACCGAAGTGCCATCCGGAGCAGCGTTACCGCTTGTAGGACTGACCGTTAACCATTCCGGTATATTTGTAATATTCCATGCATCGGTAGTGGTCAGTGTAATTGTTGTAGAACCTGCATTTTTGCCAAAGCCGATATAAGACATATCTACCTTAACCTCGTCTAATGAAGGGATCACAAGTTCATCTTCGCAACTTGTCAAAAGTGTTGCAAAAGCAAACAACGATAGTAATAAATATTTAAGTTTCATAAGGAGTGTTTTAGCTGATTAGTTAAAGAGATACTTAATACCTATCTGCAGAGACCAGCATTGGTAAATAGAATGGTTGTAATCCCATGTACGGGCACCTTCCTGCACTCTTGTCTTGAATACGGGAATACCATCTTCGTTTATGCTGTCCATTTGAAGAATACGTCCGCTCATTGCTTCAGTGGAGAGTATTTTGCTAACACCCCAGGTATTGTTGAACAAGTTACCTGCGTTCATTAAGTCAAAATTGAGCTGAAGGGTATTCGTTGACTTGCCCACTTTTACCACAAAATCGTGTGAATAACGGAAGTCAAAACGATGAACCCAGGGTGAATAAACACTGTATGCTTCTGCATACCGCCCTTTGTTTTTGCTCAGATAAGCATCCTGCTCTGCATAAGCCCAGTAACGGTCACGATCATCTTGTGAAGCAAAAATGATTTCCGTATCGTCTTTGGGGATATACATTACGTCGTATGAAATATTATCGCCATTGAAATCGCCGTTATACATATAGGTATAACTGGAACCACCGCGATAACCTTCATAGAACAGGGAGAAGCGATTGTTGCTTTTGTCTTTATAGGAAACAGAAGCAATAACACGGTCCGGGGTCACATACTGAGAATTGCTGAGGCCGGCAAAATTAGGACCTTCAACAGTAGGAATGTACAGATAGGCAGACTCTGCATTGGATCCGGGCATACCCGTAATTTGTTTCATGGCTGTGTGTGTGTAAGAAGCCATGATAAACAAATTATCAACCGGATTCATGTTTAAGGTAAAGTTTGCTGTCCATCCATACCCTTGTTTCGTATTGGAAAGTACGTAAGCATCGGTATTGGTAAGTCTGTATTCAGCCGGATATATGTGACGTTTGTCAGGCCCGTTCAATGTGGTGAATCCTGCATTGTCTTTTATATTCCAGTTGGTCAAACAGATTCCGTTGATGGTCTTGTTGAAGATATACTCACCGCTAATAGAGAAGGGGAAAGACGTGGGGAAGTTATAATCCAAAGCGATGGAAGTTTTCCATACCTGGGGCATTCTGAAATTGGGGTCAATACCGTTGATCTGGGAAGGTTTCACACCGTCTTCAGGACTTATGGATGTAGGGAATTTGTCCGGATCCAGGCTGTGGAGTTTCGCAATCAGTTCATCCACATCGGTGATCATGTCACCCTCGAATGCCGCCAGAAGGGGATCGGGGTTGGCAACGCCGGCGGTATACCTTGTGGAAATAGATGCGATGTTCTGTACCATACCCGAGTTGGTTGGCATATTGGTGAAGAATACCAGGGGAAGACGTCCCGAGAACAAACCTGTACCACCACGGACTTTAAGGGAACGGTTCCCCAAGACATCCCATGTAAACCCAATGCGGGGAGAAATCTGGAGCTTTGGTTTGGGCCACATGCCGGTATCAACTCTCTTGCCATCGTATTCAATTTCATATATGGCGTTGTTACGCATCAGGTCTTTGTTGTTGAAAATAATTTCATCCAGACGAACACCGTAAGTCAGTTTGAAATCGCGTCCTATACTCCATTCGTCCTGTACATACAGGCCAAACTGGTTGAAGCGAACGCGGGCAGCCGGGTTTAGTTCTCCGTCATAGCCGTAGGTAAGGCAAACTGATTCAGGGGCAGCGCCTGTCAGAAAATCGTCCAGACTGTGGTAACGGTAGTAACCCGTTCCGTTTCTCATATAAGAATTGTCAGCCATCTGGTATTCGAAGCTGAGTCCGGCGGTTATTTTGTGGTTACCCTTATATATGGTAATATCATCCTTCGCGTTAATTACAGTGTTATGCACCCCGTTGTTCCATGTAAACAGTTCGTAACCGGCAGACATATAAGGCATAACATTCTGAATGATTTTTCCATTATCTACAGTATATCCATCCATGATATCAATGAAAGGAAATTTTGCAGAAGAAGATCCGCGGATATCATCCAACTGGGAATAGGTTACCAGAAGCTGGTTGGAAACGTTGTCTCCAAAACGGCTGTTAAGGTCTACAGAAACTGAATTGACCACATTGTCCATAGAATACATTGAATTGGCAAAAGCCATGGAGTACTGACCCAGGCGGCTTTCCGTAGTACGTTTTATAACGTTGGAGGAAGATGCGTTGGTGTTGTTCCATCCCCTGTTCAAGGTGTAGTTGTAACGAACCGCAAGGTTGTGGTTCTGGCTGATATTCCAGTCTAAACGGGCCAATATTTTCATATTGCTTTCATCGGCCGGATAATCGGTATAAGAACCTGTGTCATAACCGTATTTGCTGCTCAGGAAATCAGACACCCGTTTCATATCGGCCATAGTGGTACGGGAAATATAAAGGTCGGTATTGGCCACACCATCTTCTGAAGGTCTCCAACGGTTTACGATGGTGGGTGTTTTTGTATATTCAAAATTGACAAAGAAGAACAATTTGTTTTTGACAATGGGACCACCCAGGGTAACTCCGTATGTGGTGTTTCGGTCTATCCCGCGGTCACCCATTTCCACACCGTCAATGTTATTACCGCGCATATTTTCATTGCGATGAAATGCATAAGCACTCCCTTTAAAAGTATTGGTTCCTGATTTGGTGATGGCATTGACACCACCGCCAATGAAATTGGTCTGACGAACGTCAAAAGGAGCTATCACCACCTGAACTTCTTCTATGGCATCAATGGATATGGGGGTTCCGCCACCGGGAAGGCTGGAGCTCAGACCAAAGTTGTTGTTGAAGTTGGCACCGTCAACGGTAAAGTTGGATGAACGACCGTCACCGCCGGCAAAGCTCATGCCGTTACCTCCGTAAGGAGAAAGTTTGGCCACGTCTGTAATACTCCTGCTAATAGTAGGCAGTTCCTGGATATTCCGGCTGGAAATATTGGTGGATGAACCAAACTTTTCCCCGGCAAATGCAGAAGTGGCAGAAGCCACTATCACAATATCCTCCAGTTGAACCGCTTCTTCCTGAAGGTCAGTACTCAAATTGTAAAGATCTCCAAGTTGAAGGGTAATGTCGGTAAAATTCATAGTCTTATAACCAACATAAGAAATTTCCACCATGTAGGGACCTCCGGTACGCATACCCTGTATGGTATAACGACCATCGATGTTGGTTACGGCGGCGTACATGGTCCCGGAAGGCACGTGGGTTGCCACAACGGTAACTCCCACTGCAGGAGCCCCCGTCTCGTCAGTAATCCTACCTCCCAGAGAAGAGGTGGTTACCTGTGCATAAGCACCCACACTCAGAAACATGATTGCCACAAGAGCGAGAAAACATTGAATTGTTTTTTTCATAGATGTTTATTTAGGTTATTATAAGTGACTGAAAGTTTTTAAAAATCGGTGCAAATATATTACAATTAACAACGAGAATAAATTAATTTTTCATTACAGTTATCAATTCAAACCCCAGTTCTCAGGCACACAGGAAGCTTCCACAATATCTTCAATATCATCAGGCAAATTTCTGAAAAAATCAACGCCCGTCAAAGCTTCAATTTCCTGAATGGTTTTGGCATCTGCAGCCACAGGATATTCTGCCGTGTAGGAACGATTCTCATACCAGAAACCTATAGCGGAATAACCGTCGTTCTCTGCCTGATCTGCTTTGTATTTCAACAAAACCTTGTAGTAAATTTTCGGCACTGCCACCTGGTTGCCATCATTATCACTCACATATTCAATGGTCTGTTCTTCCTGCGTTTTAATAAGAGCTCCCGTCACAACGTATAAAGTATCGCATGTCCGGGCCCAATCTCTGACATTTATTTCAAGCCTGGCCCACAGGTTTTGGTTGAGAGATGGATTTTGAGCCGTTATGTTTGTGAAATAGAAGGTACTGGCATTGACGTCCTGGGAATAAAGACGATCTGCCGAGGGCAATTGATGTCCCCGGTCATAATTAGATCCGCCAAAGGAAAAAAACAAAGACGGCTGGTAACGTTTGGGTACTTTCGGGTTGTAATCCCACGCATCTGTGCGACTGCCGCTACCCATGATATCTGTGTAAAGCGGATAAGCCACCCACAAGGCCAGACGGTTTTGCGTGTCGTACCAGAAAGAATAATTGCGAACGCTTTTCCCACGCAGACTGGTCATATGGGATATATATGCAAAATCATCTTCTGCCTGTATCCCGGGTAATTCCATCCATGATTTAACCGGATCCGAGACCAGGGCTTCATAAGGACTTTGTGTGACATGCAATGTCAATGTTTGCTGGGCAATAGCGGGATCGCTTGTTGAAAATACAATATCTGCCGTACGGGGAGAAGATGTGGAGGGATTCTGAGTATAGGTAACCGTAACCGGGGCAGACCCGTTACCGGAGGCCGGTGAAACGGCAAAACCAGCCGGATCTGTGGAAGTAACTGTCCAATCTACGTTTCCGGCAATGGACACGGTAAACTGGCCTCCTTCACCCGAAACTTCTTTCTCTGTTGTATGCAGCGCAAATGTAGGCGATGTATAAAAACGTTCCTGGTTCAGACCTTCCCAGTCCGTCTCCCTGGCAAAAGAAATCTGGTAACGCCCGCCATACACACTGGCAATTCCTTTAATAACTCCACTGCCGGAAGGAACGGTAACATCTTTAAACGAAGCATATTTTGAAGTAAAAATATCAAATGTCTCTTCGGTCTGAGCAATCATTCCAATAGAAGTATGAGCCGAACCGACTACAAACGTTTTGTTCAGGTCTTCGTCAATTACCTGCACAGAAGGTATGGCAACATACATGGACTCATAGTCACCCGTTAGCAACTGGGCTATTGAAATTTCCTTTGCGGCAAATGTTTCGGTTCCAACTTTGGAAATTTTGGATAAAGGAATTCCGTTCACCTGAAGCGGTCCGTTGCTGTACACAGACAACGTTTGCCCCTGAAGCTGAATTTCCACCCGGTCTCCCGGTTTGAAAACGGTGTTGTTCTCTGCACAATAGAGTTGAATACCGGCCTCCTGGTCACTCACCACAATTGCTTTCATAGACGTATAGTTATTCAGTCCACCCTCATCTACATGCAGGTAATTGCTAATCACCGTGGCCTGAACCACAACTTTGTCGGTTATGGTTACATCGGTTCCCTGGTAGAGGGCACGCACCTGGGATAAGCTCCAGGTTAATGTCTCTTGTTCTTTTTGAGTAAGAACAATTTTCACGTTCTTCTCTGCCGAAGAAACCGTAATTTCTGCGGTACGATCGGGCCCGGGGTTAGACTGAACCGTAATGGTCAACGTGCCGTTTCCCTGTCCCATATTGGGTGTAACAGTAAACCACTTACCCTCTTCTGCGTTCCAGTTTTCCGCAATGACCCAGTTGCAATTGGCGGTAATTTGTACAACCTGTTCACCTGCCGCGGCATCAAAGGTGACCTGGGTCTTGTTCAGGGAAAGAGATTGTGGCTCCGGGACAGGTTCCCGGCCACATGTGGCAAGAAAAACAGCCAGAATTATAAACAACCCTTTAATGATTCTATGCTGCATAAACTGTTCTGTTTTTATTACGGTTATCACCTCTTTGGAATCTTATCCGTTAAAAGGCAAAAATAAAAAAATAAACACCCTGAAAAATCACAACCCGTACACAAACAAGCTGAACAACTGTAATCCTCTGTTTACAAGTAAAATAAATTATCAACAAACACCCGTTTTTTATAAACAACGACTTTTATTAATTCATCTTGTGGAAAGATTTTTTACCTTTGCCACCCAATTGACATACTTGTGGACAGATTTGCCTGCTTGCAACCACTTAAAAATGCTAAAATGAGAACACTCTTCACTTCTGAATCGGTGTCTGAAGGACACCCCGACAAAGTAGCCGACCAAATCTCCGATGCCATCCTTGATGAATTTTTAAGACAAGACCCCGAGTCCAAAGTCGCTTGTGAAGTCTTTGTAACCACCGGGCTGGTGGTTATTGGCGGCGAAGTCCGCTCCGAAGCCTGGGTAGATATTCAACAGGTAGCGCGCAGAGTCATTGCTGATATTGGGTACACCCGTGCCGAGTATAAATTTGAAGCCGAGTCCTGCGGAATCGTTTCAGTAATTCATGAACAGTCTTCCGATATTATACGGGGCGTGGTCAGGGAAAATCCCGATGATCAGGGAGCCGGTGACCAGGGAATGATGTTCGGTTACGCATGTACAGAAACAGAGGAATTCATGCCTTTGCCCATTGTGTTGTCTCACATCACGTTAATGGAGCTGGCTGCCATTCGGAAAGAAGGAAAAGAAATGACCTACCTTCGTCCCGATTCCAAATGCCAGTTTACCATTGAATACGATGAAAACAAAAAAGCACAACGTATAGACACTCTCGTTCTGTCCACACAACACGATCCTTTTGCCGGGGACCTGGAAATGCAACAACAAATCACCCGGGATGTCAACTCCATTTTACTGCCCCGTCTGATAGAAAAAGTGCATCCTTCGCGTAAACACCTGTTCGATCATGACATGAAACTCCTGGTCAATCCTACTGGAAAATTCGTGATAGGAGGTCCTCACGGAGATACCGGACTCACAGGACGCAAGATCATTGTAGACACATACGGAGGTCGCGGTGCTCATGGTGGCGGTGCTTTTTCAGGCAAGGATCCCAGCAAAGTGGATCGTTCTGCCTGTTACGCAGCACGCCATATTGCCAAAAACCTTGTAGCTGCAGGTGTTGCCGATGAAGTACTGGTACAGCTGGCTTATGCTATTGGCGTGGCACAACCTGTAAGCGTAAACGTAAACACCTTTGGAACCTCCAAAATATCTGCTCCCGATGCAGAAATATCCCGCGTCATATCCCAGGTGTTTGACCTCAGACCCGCTCGAATCATTGAAGAGTTGCGTCTGAAGAATCCCATTTACAGGGCCACTTCAAATTACGGACATTTTGGACGGGATCCATTCAGAAAAAACGGGATCGAGTATTTCTCATGGGAAAAACTCGATTACGTGAATGTGCTTAAATCAAGATTATTCTAAAGAGAAAACTTTCCAGGACCGGCCTTCTTTACGTAAAGCAATGACAGATTCACCGGGTTCAGGCAGTTTGTCAAAATCCACCCTGTAACGGATCCGGACGGTATCCCCTTCCATTTCTTCCGGTATGTCTACTTCTATACCCACAGTGGAAAGGTAGTTTTTCACCTCCAGGGCTTCTTCGTCTGTCAACGAGTCCAGTATGGCGGCAGATTGATCAAGAACACCAAATAATTCAGGTGCCGCATATTCCCTTGCTCCCTTGAAGTCTGATGCAAAGAAACAGGTAAGAAATTCCTGTGCCACTTTGCGTGGTGCTTCCATACGATTACAACCTGCCAGCAATAATGCTCCGGCTAATACAATCAGAATTTGCTTCATATTGTAAATTTTAAAATGTTACTCCAGGAATACAATGGTAATTCCGGCCCCTCCTCTTTCAACGTGTTCGTCCTGAAAAGAGTCGACCCCGGGGACCGTTTTCAGGAACTTACGTATTTCTGTCTTCAACACACCCGTCCCGGTTCCGTGTAATATTTCCAACCTTCCCGTCCCGGTCATAAAAGCATCATCCAGGAAACGGGAAACTTCCTGTAAAGCTTCATCAGCGCGCATACCCCTTACATCCAGACGGGAAGAAAAATTCAGGCGTCGCGAAGAAACACTGTCGGGAATGGTGTCCCGAACGCTTCTAACCGTTTTAGTATGTTGTTTGTACTCATTTTGTGATATTTTTTGCAAATCGGCCGCATCCACCCAGGTAATGATTTGTCCGGTACCTATACCGGCTTTTTCCCCTTTTATTTTCAAAAGCTCTCCCACAATGGTTCCATCACCGGTTTTCACCTTATCTCCAGGCCCGGGAGGTTTCTGCATATCTGCCGGGGTGGTTTCTTTTTGCGGTTTTTTCCGGTCAGGACCTCCCTCTTTATCTCTTTTTTGTTTTCTTTTTTCACTCGCTTCTTTTCTTTTCCTTAGTTGCTCCATCTTACGGGCAATTTTCTCATCCTGTGTGTCTTCACTTACTTTTTTCAAAGATTCTTTGAAGTGATTCAGATCTTCCCGGGCAAGTTTGGTTTTCTCTTTTTCTGCTTGTGATTCGCGGATTTCTTTTATAGTGTTTTCCACTTTTTTATTAGCCGTTTCCACAATTTTCAAAGCATCCAGGCGTGCCTGTTCCAACATTCTTTTTCTGAGTGAACGGATCTCGGTCAACTCGGCCTGGTATTTATCGGTAATATTTTCAAGTGTTTTGTCTGTCTGTTTGATCCGGGCCACTTTTTCTTCCCATTTACGGCGGTTCCGGGCAATATTGCGGATGTACCTCTCGGTTTCCACAAAACCTGCACCGGCTTTTTCCTGGGCTTTTTGAATCAGATTATCCGGCAATCCCATTTTGCGGGCCAGCTCAAAAGCAAAAGAATTCCCGGGGACACCGGTCTCCAGTTTGAAAAGAGGACGGATGTGTTGCACGTCAAACTGCATGGCCCCGTTCAGGACACCTTTGCTGGTGGTTGCAAAAAATTTCAGGTTTGTGTAATGCGTTGTGATCACTCCGTAAGATCCACTCTGTTCCCATTGTTCCAGGAGAGCTTCTGCTATGGCCCCGCCTGCCGCCGGTTCGGTTCCGGCTCCAAACTCATCTATCAGGATCATAGACCTGTCATCTGCGTGGTTGAGTATTTCCCTCATGTTCAGAAGATGTGAACTGTAAGTGCTCAAGTCATTTTCCAAAGACTGTTCATCCCCGATGTCCAGAAAAATTGATTCAAAAATGCTGAATTCCGAGGTTTCCGATGCGGGAATCAATAACCCGCATTGAAACATGTATTGCAGCAATCCGACCGTTTTAAGACAAACGGATTTCCCACCCGCATTGGGACCTGAAATCAGCAAGATCCGTTTTGCCGGATCTATCTTCAACGTCAGCGGAACGATCGATTTCCCTTCTTTTTTTAAAGCCGGCTCCAGCAACGGATGACGTGCCCTTAACAAAAAAAGCCCCGTCTCTTGCGAGAGAACGGGTTTCCCTGCCTCCATCCGCACGGCAGCCCGTGCTTTTGCTCTCAGAAAATCAATTTTGCCTAAAAACTCTGCCTGTGCTATCAGGTCAGGGATATAAGGTTCCAGGAATCCGGCAAAGTCACGTAGTATGATAACGATCTCACGTTGTTCGGCAAAGCTTAGTTCTTTTATCTGGTTATTCAAATTGACCACTTCTGCCGGTTCAATAAAAACGGTTTTCCCGCTGGAAGACTCGTCCCATACATATCCTTCCATCTTCTTCTTGTTGCCTGCCGGGACCGGGATCAGCATCCTTCCATCCCGGACCGAGACCGAGGCTTCCGGGTCTGTGACTCCTTTTTCCTGTGCTTCTTTTAAAATGCCGTGAATTTTCCGGAGGACCTGTTGTTCTTTGCTTTTCAGGGAACTTCTGATCTCGGCCAGGCGGGGAGAGGCATTGTCCCTGATTGCTCCGTAACGGTCCAGTAATTTGTCCAATCTTTGCAGAATGGCCGGAAAAAAAGAAACGGGAGCGCATAAAGCCTTTAGAGCCGGATAGGCGCCCTCTTTGGAATTGGAGAAAAAATGCAGTACGTTCCGGACAGTCACCAGGGCAGTCTGTAATTTGACCAATGAAGGTACGTCGGGATAAAATGAAGGCTGAAGCTCCATTTGCCTGAGAAAAGAAAGGGTGTCTTCATACCCGTTTTCAGGAAATTTCTGTTCGAACAGACAAATTTCCCTCATCTCTGCCGTACGGTCCAACTCCGTTTCCAATACAGACGCGTCGGTTAAAAAAACAATATTATCCACAAGCTCACGCCCTGCACTGCTCATGCATAATTGCGTAAGTGTTTCACGAATTTTGTCAAATCCAATTTTTAACTCGAATCCGGTGGGATAAATCATTACAGATTACTTATGAAAGGCGTTTTCCAGATCCAGGCGCAGTTCGGCCATACCGCTCAACGTTTTGATCACTCCGTCCTGCATGGTGGAAATATTGCCTGTTTCTTCCGATATGACAATGACAAAGGCATCTGTCTGTTCACTCAGCCCGGCACCTGCCCGGTGCCTCATACCAAAGTAGGGAGGTATTCCCTGGCTTTCAGACATGGGGAATGTACACCTGACAGCCTGAATACGGCTGTTGGATATAATTATTCCGCCATCATGCAAAGGACTGTTTCTGAAAAAAATATTTTCTATCAACCTGCTTTGGACACGTGCATCTATGCGGTCTCCTGTCTCTGCAATAAAACCCAGTGAGGCAGAACGTTCTATAGCCATCAGCGCTCCTGTTTTTCTTTCAGACATACGACTGCAGGCCTGGATGATTTCTTCCAGGACGTTTTTTGAAATGGACTCAGACCCTTGCCTGAAAAAGGTTTCCAGTAATCCCTTCCGTCCGCCTTCCCGTGTATACCTTGATCCCAGGCGTAGAAGAAAACGGCGGATTTCCTGCTGGAATACTACAATCAAGGCCAGCACCCCCACACTGATCACCTTGTCTAAAATGGTAGTCAGTAATTCCATATGAATGGCTTTTACAATAAGCCAAATGAAATAAACAAAGAGAATCCCTACAAAAATGCTTACGGCAGCCGTCCCCCGGATGATTTTGTACACCTGGTAAATCAAAAGACCTACCAGAATGATATCAATAATATCGACGATTTCCAGTTGCAGAAAGTCAGGCATAGTGTGCAAATATACGTTTTTATTCTACATATGCGAGTGATGCGAAGTGCATACAAATCTCGGGATTATTCTTCAGAATGGCACAGGCACAACTTTCCATAGTCGCCCCCGTTGTGATCACGTCATCTACTATTAAAATATCATTACGTGATACTTTTTCAGCTGAGAAAGCATGTTTCATGTTTTCTCTTCGTTTTTCCCTGTCGTAAACGGTCTGACTGGTTTTTTCCCGAATCCGTTTTACCGCTGTAGTATCCATTTCCCATCCGGTTGCCGCCGCAATGCCGGCGGCAATCCACTCGGCCTGGTTATAACCTCTTCTTCTGCGTTTCCGGGCAGTCATGGGTACGGGGATGATCAACGGCACTGTGTTTTTCATGGGAGAACAGGCTAACTCTTTCCCGTATAATGCGCCCAGAAAAAAACCGATTTCCCGTTCTCCCCCGTATTTGAAACGATGCAATAATTTCCGGTAGGGACTGTCATCTCTGAAGAACAGAAAAGACGAAGCGTAAAGAAATGGCAATCCGCCAAAAAATTTGGCGGTCAATGTGTTGTCTTTATCAGTCCAGAAATATGTTCTGGGAAGATCGTACAGACAAGACAGGCATATGACCTTCTCCCGGGGTATCAATTCTTTCCCACATACCGCACAGAAACACGGAAAGCTCATATTCCTCAACGCAACAGGCATACTGTTCAAATTTACGAATATTTACTATATTTGCTCGCATGAACCGGAAAGGATTTTTGGGAATCTTCTGTATGCTTTTGCTTATGGGTTGCGAAAATCCCCGGCTTCATCTTTTGAATGTTTTTAAAAGCATTGATGTTGAGGTTAGCCATCATTCCGTGGCATATCCCCTATTGAAAGATATTTGTGAGCGTTACGGGCCGCGAATGGCAGGTACAGAGTCCGCTGCAAGAGCGGAAGAGCTGTCAGCTATTCTTTTTCGTTCATACGGATACCGGGACGTTTTCTTTCAGCCCTTTACTTACAACCTATGGCAAAGAGGAACGGCCTTGCTGCAAATTGACACAGCCGGGAGTTTTGTGGAATTTCCTTCGCTGGCACTTGCCTACACACCTTCGGGAAGTGTCAGTTCGGTCATAGTGGATGCCGGGAACGGGCTGATTGAAGATTATGAAGGAATTAATGTTTCGGGGAAGATTGTCCTTATTCATTTGGGTTTGTTACCCGGAACCCCGGACAACATAAAGAATACGCACCGGGCTCAGAAATTGGCCCTTGCCGTAGCCCAGGGTGCCATAGGATGTATTGCCGTCAGTTCAGTTCCCGGAGACCTCGCCACTACAGGAACGGCGACATTGGATGGAGGCATGATTAAGATTCCGGCGGTGAGCATATCCCTGGAAAGAGGCATGCAATTAAGAAAATGCATTGCTCAAAGAAAATGTTATGCACGGATTCAAACAGAAAATACCTGCAAACCCGCTACAGCACGCAATGTTGTTGCACGATTGGAAGGATATGAGCTGCCCGGAGAAACTATTGTAATTGGAGCTCATCTGGATTCATGGGATATTTCTCCAGGAGCACTTGACAATACTTCCGGGGCAGTTTCTGTGCTGGATATTGCCCGTACATTCAGCGCATTGAATTTAAAAACAAGACGTACTATTGATTTTGTACTTTTCATGGCAGAAGAAGAAGGCCATTACGGATCTGAATTATATGTACGGGAAGCCCGTCACAGGAACCGATTGCAGGGCATCCGGTATATGTTCAACCATGATATGACTGTGAATACTTACGGTTTTAATCTTATGGGACGTTATGAATCAGAAGATTTCTTTAGGGAGACCGGCGAATTGATCCAAATGACCGATTCTTCTTTCCTCAACACTATTGCCCATTATACCTATCTGGGAAGCGACCATGCCCCTTTCATTTTTGAGGGCATATCCACATTCACTCCTCTTTGCCAATACGCGGATTACCATACATACCACACTGCTGCGGATACGCCTGATATGATAACCCCTTTAATGCTGGAAAAAAACGTGAAAATATCTGCCATGATATTATATGCCCTGGCCAATGCCCAGGAACTTCCGGCTACCATTTTTACCGGGGAACAAACCAGGCAATACCTGATTGACAACGACCTTCAGGAATCATTGGTTGTATCTGGCGATTGGATTTGGGATTGAACTATTGTTACTAATTATATTGAAATGAAACGTTTTTTTCTTCTTACCGCGCTCAGCTTTTCTTTGCTTTGGACAAGTTGCACGCCCCATGACAGTATTGATGATTTTGTCCCTGAATATTTTGTTGAAGAACTGAATACCTGGGATTTCACCATTGGAGACGCTGTGTCTGCATTACTTAACGAACTGGACATTGACCAGGAAGATCCTACCGTAAGTACCATTATGGGGTTTCTGAAAGGATATACCAGCAAAGAAATTCGCGGTGTGGCAATTTCTTACAGAACGGTAAATCCGTTTGGTGAGGCTGTGTTGGGAACAGGTGCCTTTTTCTACCCTAAAGACCTGAATCCAAGGGGCATAGTGGAAATTCCGCCCATCGCGCACCTTGACAGGGGAGCCAGTGCAGCTATTTACCTGGGAAGAAAACGTTTTTTTGAAGAAGCATTCCCGGCAATGCTTAATTACATAACCATAAATACCGATCTTCTTGGGGTTTTATATACCGAAGATATACCCCGGCCTTTCCTGCACGATGCAAATACAGGGATTGTAGCTTATCATATGCGCAAAGCCGTGGAAGAATACCTGATGCTAACTGAAGATTACCGGCTGGATAATAAGAGTACCGTAATGGGGTATTCGCTGGGAGGTGCTTCCGCCATGTCCATGGCCAAATACTATTCTACAAATCCAACCGGCATAAAAGTGGACCAGGTCTTTACCGGCGGAGGCGTCTACGACGGGCTGGAAGCATTCAGAGCTTACGCAAGAACGGAAAAAAGCGATTACCTGGCCATTCCTTCGGTAATTATCGCCATGGACACTTTTTATAATCTGGGATTGGATTACAGTAAAATTTTTGCCAATGGCATGGAAAATCCGGTAAATTCGCCGGATCCCGCTGTTGGCGGAGACGGGTATGCCTACTGGTTTGACGGTACACATGGGTCAGGGAGCATATACAGACGTTGGGGCAGTGATCTGCGGAATTACATGCATGAGGATTTCTTTCATGAGGAGCCACAGGGAGAATTTTTAAAATTACAGGAATGCATGCAACTCAATTCATTGGTTTACAATTGGACACCCAACCCGTTTATAGAGATCAACGTTATCCACAGCGGCGAAGACAACCTGATCCCTGTGGATTGTGCTGACCTGTTATACCGGGTATATAAAGAAAAAGGCTGCTCCATAAATTACACAAGGACTACCGGGGACCATTACCAGGCCGGAACAGAATTTATGTTAACAGCTATGTTATACCTGATGGCAAAATGATAAAAAACTTTTTTCTAAAAATCACCTTTATACTGCTTTTCAGTTCGTGCTGGTATTGCACGCCACACGATAACGTAAAAGATTTTACCCCTGACTACTTTGTTGAGGAACTGGGTGTCTGGGATTTCACAGCTCACTATGCCCTGGAATCTATTCTGGGACTCATTGACAACCTGAAATTTGAGATTCCCCCGGAAACAGAAAACGTTTTGAATTCATTGTTCAAGAAAGGCCTGCAACGCGAAATCCGGGGTGTTGCTCTCTCCTATAATACCATAGATCCTTTTGGCAACCCACTGATTGCAACCGGTGCGTTTTTTTACCCGAAAGACCTGAACCCCGAAGGAGTTGTGGAAATTCCGCCTATTGCCCTTATGAACGATAATGAAGCTCCTTCTCTCTACCTGGAACGCAAAAAATTTTCCTATGAGAGCGTTCCCTGTATGCTGGGTTATATTACCATCAATCCTGATTTTGTGGGAGTCCGTCATACACAGGATTGGCCGCGTCCATACCTGATAGCCGAAAACGCGGGTATAGTCGCATATCATATGCGAAAAGCCGTGGAAGAATACCTGCTTCTCACAGAAAACTATCCCCTTGAAAATCACAGTACCATATTGGGGTATTCGCTGGGAGGGAGTACGTCTATGGCCATGGCCTGGTACTACCAGGAAAACCCTACCGGAATTACTGTAGACAGGGTGATTACCGGGGGAGGCGTATATGACGGAATTGAAGCATTCAAGGCTTATGTGCGTACAGAAAAAAACGACTACCAATCAATCCCCATGGTTATTATGGGGCTCGATAAGTATTACGGTTTGAACCTGGATTACAACAAGATCTTTACCAACGGTATGGAAAATTCCGTAGATTCACCGGACCCCGAAGAAGGAGGTGACGGATATGTATACTGGTTCAGCGGAAAACGAAGTCTTTCAAGCATTGTTCGCCGCTGGGGGAGCAATTTGCGCAATTACATGCACGAAGATTTTTTCACCCCGGAACTAAACGGAGAATTTCAAAAACTCAAAGAACCGCTTGAGATCAATTCTATTGTGTACAATTGGACACCACGTCCTTTTCTGGATATACACTTGATTCATTCCATGGAAGACAACCTGATACCCGTAGAATGTTCCGACCTTTTATACAATGAATATAAACAAAGAAAGTGTTCCATTACGTATGAGCGCACTACCGGAGATCATTTTCAAGCCGGATTAAAATTCATTGCTACTGCTGTACTTTATCTTTTAGTAAAATAATAAACATATGACTATCTTAACTACTGACCCTCATTGGATCTGGAAAGTATTCGCCATCGCGGGACCCCTGATGTGCCTTATCGGAAATATATGGTTTGGGTGGGGATTCGAAATTATTTCTTACCTTGTAGGATTGATTCTTTAACCAGAAAACAGAAATCATTATGGAAGATTTTTTACAGATTTCGGGAATCCTGGGATTACTTCTGACCATCCTGGCTTTTTTCTTTTTTAGCATTATGTAATAATTTTGAACCATGACATTTGACTGGAACTTAATCCTTAAAATTGCGGGCATTGCCGGACCGATCATAATGATGATCTGCCTGATCATTCTGGCCTGGGGATAATAAAACAAAAAACTGCAATGGATCTTATATCAAAAATACTGATCATCCTGGGATCGATCATGTCTTTACTGGCCTTTTTAGTGCTGGGGTCTTACTGATGTTGCCCATATTTTTAAAACGGCTTCCGGGATATTTCCGGAAGGCGGTTTGTTATGCACTTCTTTTAATCTGTTTTTCCTGTAGCAAAGCCGATCAGGTTAATAATTTACCTAACGGTTACCTGATATCTGTTTTGCGCACCCAGGATTTCGGGATTAAGGAAATGATAGACGTTACACTCCGGGACTTCCCGGAACTGGATTTTTCCATGCTTGAATCGGTAACAGACCTGTTCAACCTGGACCTGAAAGTCAGGGTAACCGCAATATCTTATAACACCACAGATCCAGGAGGCAATCCCGTAATAGCTTCCGGAATTATTGTACAACCCCTGGGCATCCCCTCAAGAGGTGTCATTCATGTTCCCCCGACAACTCCCATGTCTTGCCTGGAAGGAGGCAGCGATCTGTTGATAATCACCGAAGGGGTGTTTGCTTTTATGGGCTTTACTGTTATTATACCCGATCTTATAGGAAGTGGTGTAAGTAAAGAGCTGCCCCAGCCTTTTCTGTTTATGGATCACTCCGGGCAGGTTTGTTATGATATGCATATGGCTGCCATGGAATACTGCAGTAAAAACACTCCGGATCCGCTTCCTTCAGATATGGATATTTTCGGGTATTCAGGAGGAGCCACTTGTGCGTTTGCATTGCTAAAGCATATAGACAGGCTTCCCCATGCGCCTGTTCGCGTTAATCGACTTTTCGCAGGAGGAGGTGTTTACGATATGAGTGATACATACCGGGTTCTTAAAGAAAGGGGATATGCAGAATACCCGTTGATCCCGATACTGATAACATCGCTGGATCACTGGTATGGATTAAACCTTGATTATTCACAGGTATTCACGGGAAACTTGCTGGCCCAACGGGAAACATGGTTGGACAGAACTAAAAATGCAGAACAAATGCGTGTCCTGTTAGATCCTGATCTGCATACGTATATGCATCCCGATTTTTTTACACCCGGGAAAAACACTGAGATTCAAAAAATTGAAAATGTGCTATCTTTGCACTCCATGGCAGAAGGATGGCATACCAAAACACGTCTTTACCTGGGCCATGCCAAAGACGATCTGTCCGTACCGTTTTCCGAAACTCAAGAATTAT
>Ga0209408_1000275_pt1 | contig 41502 bp, 22 predicted proteins | sample AD_UKC107_MetaG_FD_184422 | JGI IMG/M metagenome (GOLD analysis project Ga0209408, IMG submission 184422) | Active sludge microbial communities of municipal wastewater-treating anaerobic digesters from Hong Kong - AD_UKC107_MetaG (SPAdes)... | ecosystem: Engineered > Bioreactor > Anaerobic >... | reverse complement strand
TCATACCGCCCGGAGTCCCAGACGATCAACGTCTTAATCGCCGTCGTCGTCGGCTGGATGATGTAAAAGTTCGCATCACTGGTGTCCGAGGCATGGTTCCCCGACTCGTCCCAGACGTCTACCTTGATCTTGGATGTCGCAGAAGGAAACACCTGATTATCGGAAGCCGCTTCATTTAACGTTGGCATCGTCCACCAGAAGGTCTGATCGGTGATTTCAAGCGTATCGGATCCATCAAGGTTCAGAGCAGGACACTCTGCAGGATCATAGGAATCCGCGATGCAGGTCCATGTAGGTCCTACCGCGAAAACGAGATCATCCCGATCGTTAATGTTGTTGGCACTTACCATACAGGGAACTGCCATACCCTTATAACGAATCTGGGCTCGAACAGCCTGAAGAGGAGAAGAGGGAAGCACGAAGCTCCCGGTGAATACTGCTATGCCGGTTGTCGATGGAGTAAAGGAGGCCACAAGAGACCATTCAGGACCAGCGGCATCGGGGGCATGAAAAATATCCACACGGTTCGCACCTGGATCGTTAATCCATGCTGTGACCTCCACGGTTACTGTCTTTCCTTGCATAAAGGGTGACCCGTCCGAAGTGTAGATCCTTATCCGGTCGACGGAAATATCTACATGGTAAGTACCGGATGTACCATCGCTACATCCGTCCAGCGTGTTAGGTTGATTGGTTTCTTTTTTCACAGCAATCGTATCCCGGCTTTCCACAAGGGTCAAAGTGTCACACGAAGAGGGTATGGTAAGGCAGGCGGGAGCACCATAGGTAGCATTGTAGACAGCATTCTGGCTCCCACCCGGATCGCTCTGTGTTGTATAGGAAATCCGCACTCTATCAAGACCAAGGTTGTCCAACGCATTCCATGCCACGAGATGGTTGTGACGGGGAGGAACGTCAGGAGAATAGGTCCACGATTCACCGCCATTGGGAACGATCAGGTTCATGGAAGGGGGAAGGCCATCCACTACCGTTAAGGTAGAATCCTCACAGGACGTGGTTCCGTTGATATCCCTGACCTGCAGACTGACCGGGTATGTGCCGATTTCTGCCATCCCATACGAAGCTAAATCCGATTCCGATAATGGCGCCGGTGATGATCCTTCAAGCTCATGGAAAACGAGTGGATCCGTGCATGCCTGATTTAAAAACCAGAAGTACTCCGACAATGAATCATAGGTGTCCTCGTTTGAAGGATCTGAGTAAGGATTGGATCCTGAAGTGGAAAAAGCCCCATTCAACGTGAGCTCTTCACTGAGCCCCAATCCGAAAGAATGATCTCCACCAATTGAAGTTGAAAGAGACATCGATGCAACAGGATCAGTATCTGTGTAATAGAGTGCCAATCCTCGCGCCGGTTCTCCGCCAACGATAATCATCTCTTTGTTTGTCCAGAGTGCAGTATGTCCCCAACGTTCGGCCGGCTGGTTGTCTGGATCGCCAACAGGTTTCCATAAATCAGAGATGGAAGGGTCGTAACGGCCTCCATCCCCGATGAAGGAATAAAATCCTGCGCTTCCTCCCCAGATGATCATTTCCCTGCCGGTCCAGACAGCACTGTGTCCAAGCCTGGGAGAGGGAGTATCTGGATCTGTGTCGTCGACATCGATCCATGCACCACCGGGAGTGTATCGTCCGCCATTGTTCAGATAGGTGAAACTCATGCCTGCCTGGTCTGCTCCTCCCCAGATAATCATTTCTGATCCTGTCCATACTGCTGTGTGCCCTCTTCGCTGAATGGGAGCATTGGTAGTGGTCATCGTCTGCCACGATCCGGGATTTCCCGGTGTATACCTGCCTCCCGTATTTAAACAGGTGGACCAGTCCCACCCCCCCCAGATCAGCATCTGAGAGCCGGACCAGACGGCGGTATGGCTATCCCGGGCGGAGGGTGTGTTTGCATCCACGGCAACGGGTGACCACTCATCCAGTGATTTTGAATACTTCGCGCCATCCCCCAGTGGAGCCATCCCGCCATTGGATCCTCCCCAGATGATCATTTCAGTACCGCTCCATACACCGGTATGGCTCCAGCGACCCGTTGGAGCATCTGTGGAAGAGAGATCCATCCACCAGGTATTTGAGATGGGGTCATAGGCGCTTCCGCTGTTAAGCCCGGTCGCTCCGGATGCCCCGCCCCAGATCAGCATGTCATCCCCATCCCAGACTGCAATATGCGACACTCTGGCTTCCGGGGTGCTGGTATCCACCGGCATGTCCGTCCATGTATTGGTTGCCGGGTCATAGCGATTCCCTGACTGCAGGGCGCCATTCATTCCCCTTCCTCCCCATACGACCATATAGTTGCCTGTCCATACGGCGGAGCTCGCATAACGGGCTTCTCCGCTGTCTGAAACAGCAGTAGGGGTCCACTGGGCGTTAATAAGATTGTATCTGGCACCCGTGTCAAAACCGAGAGAATATCCGGTACCTCCCCAGACGATCATGTACTTTCCGGTCCAGACCGCAGCATGGCCTTTTCGAGCTTCCGGCGCATTGGTGCTTGAAAGGTTGAACCAGCGGTTTACATTCAGTACGAGACGGTCTCCGTCAGAGAGTTCTCCTGAAATATCTTCCCCGCCCCAGATCAACATCTCGTTGCCCGTCCATACTGTAGAATGTTTGCTGCGCGCCGATGGGATTCCGGTTGCTGGAATTGCTTCCCAGACATCGGATTCAGGATTGTAGAGGCCTCCCGTATTGGTATAGTTGAGACCTCCCGTATTTCCTCCCCAGATGATCATGCGTGTCCCCGTGTAGACAGCACTGTGACCGGTTCTTCCTGCAGGTACGCCGGTTGTGGAGTGTCCCCTCCATGAGTCCAACCCGGGGTCGTAAATGCCGCCGAGTGTAGCAGGGGGATAGATATTGTCGATGCCGCCCCAGATGATCATCTCTCTGCCGGTCCATACCGCAGTGTGCTGCTGTCTGGCTGAGGGTGTGTCCGTATCGGTGCTGTTCATCGGTACCCACGTGCCATAGGGAATATAGCGTCCTCCCGTATCTGTCACCATCTGGTAACCGCCTTCATTGCCGCCCCAGATCAGCATATAGCGGCCGGTCCAGACTGCTGAATGGTACATCCGGGCGGAGGGAAGGTCGGGATCCGAGGTATTGGTTGCCGTCCAGGTGTCATTTACGGGGTCATAGATGCCGCCGGTATTGAAGACTTCATCCGAATCACCTCCGCCCCAGATGACCATTTCGTTGCCTGTCCATATGGCAGTATGGTACGCGCGTGGGGAAGGGGCGTTCACCATGGAAGTGGGGGTCCATGTGTCCGTCGTGGGGTTGTAGCGGGCTCCCGTACCGAAGAAAGAGTCACCACAGCAAAATCCTCCCCAGATAATCATTTCTGTGCCTGTCCATACCGCGGAATGATCGGAGCGGCCCACAGGGACAAAGGATTCCATTCTCCATGAGTCAGGTACTTCCTCTCCGACAATTGGGGATCTGAGTTCCATATCCCCCGCAGAGGTGACCCCCCTGAGTTTTGAGTAATCAAGATAATCGGAATGTCTACTCAGCCACTCTTTGGGGTTGATTTTTGCATATTGTCTCAATTCACTTTCGATTTCTTCATCTGAAATGGAGAGATTCCTCCGGATGATAAAGCGGTCGCGTTTTTCTTCCAGGGTCAATACACCGTCTCTCTGGAGGATCTTTGCTTTAAGTTCGGAAAAAGAGTCGGCCGATACGACAACTCTTCCCGGATAACTCCGATCAGAATCTGCAGAGGACAGTGATCCGTTGAAAATGGTGATCTTCTCATAATCACCATCGATCCAGGTCGGAAAAGAAAGGGGATCGAGCGTGGCGATCTGCCGGTTCAAATCTTCCTTGAGTGAAGCATGAATTCTTTCATCCCAGGCAAACCAGTTGGAGAAAAGACGCTCTGTAAGGATCGGGCGAGCGATACATTCTGCAATGGTGCGAGGATTGTTGTTCAGAGCATCGAACAGATCTTTCAGCATCCGTGGATTGCGGGTCTCCCTGGAAATTCGATTCAGCTCCTGCTGTAAATCCTCCGCTGTTAAGGTATGGTCCCAGAATTCCTGAAGAGCCATGGCTTTCAGAAGGTAATTCTCAACCTTCTGCCTGAGGATATCCTCGGAAACGGCCTTCTCAAAGGAGGGCTTGGGCTCCGGATTATCCTTCGGCCATATCTGATGTTGATAATAGACCCGTTCGATGGCCCTCTGGGCTTCCACCCTTTCATCAAAGGTCAGCTGAAGATCGGCAAATAGGGTACACGTTCCCATCAGTGCCGCCAGGACACTCAGCCACAATCCTCGTCTCATGATCTCCTCCTCATCATGACGGATCAGACCTCCGTCTGCTCCGCGATAAATCTATTATGGCACAAAAATTCCTGTTTCTAATCGGTCTCTTATGTCTCCTGCTGTCACTTGATGTACATCGTACAGTCAGGTTAAGACCCGCAATCTGCAATACATATTCTTTTCGAACATTCATTCCTACCTTATACTATAGGAGAGAGGAAACGAATCCGAGTGATGAGGCTCACAATTTACATTGTCTCCATCCATCCTTTACGAGGATGAAGCTGAAACCAAAGGGGGAGCTTATGACCGAACAATACCTTCAGGAGGCAGCATTAAACCTTACGACCATTCGAAATCTGGCTGATTCCCTCGGCCTGGATCCTCAGTGCCTGAAGTTCTATGGGGAGAAGATGGCCAAGATTCAACTTTCGGGGGAATGTGTCAATCATCCCGTCAGAGGAAAGTTGATCCTGGTTACGGCCATGACCCCGACACCAGCGGGGGAGGGCAAAACGACAATGTCGATCGGTCTGGCTGACGCGCTGAGTCGTCTTGGAAAAAAGACCCTTGTGGCTCTGCGAGAACCTTCCCTCGGCCCGGTTTTCGGGATGAAGGGAGGAGCTACGGGGGGAGGAAAGGCCCGGGTCATTCCCTCCGACGAGATCAATCTCCACTTTACGGGAGATCTCCATGCCATTACATCCGCCCACAATCTTCTTGCCGCCATGGTGGATAACCGGCTCCACTTTGATGGTGCCTGCGGCCTTCTTGATTCCCGGCTTGTGACCTGGAAACGGGTCCTGGACATGGATGACCGGGTCCTCCGAGAAGTTATCGTGGGTGTGGGTGGACCGCTGCGAGGGCTTGCAAGAGAGACGGGATTTGACATAACTGCGGCCTCAGAAGTCATGGCAATTCTCTGTCTATCCACCTCCATATCCGATCTGAAAGAACGTCTCGGCAACATTCTCATAGGCTATTCACCCGATCGGAAGCCTGTGTTTGCCCGTCAGATCAACGCGCACGGCGCCATGGCTGCCCTTCTCAAGGATGCGATCCATCCGAATCTGGTTCAGACTCTGGAGGGAACGCCGGCGATCATTCATGGTGGACCCTTTGCCAATATCGCTCATGGCACCAACTCCATCATCGCGACGAGGACCGCTCTGAGCCTCGGAGAGTTTGTCGTGACAGAATGCGGGTTCGGATCCGATCTCGGTGCGGAAAAATTCTTTGATATCGTCGTGAGGACGGGAAAAATTCCTGCTCCATCAGTCTGTGTTCTCGTGGGGACGGTCCGTGCGATGAAGCTCCATGGAGGTGTCGATCTAAAAGAGCTCGATGAGGAAAATGTGAAGGCTGTAACGAAAGGGTTTGTGAACTTACACAAGCATATCGAAAACATGAGAGGATTTGGCGTACCCGTGGTTGTGGCTCTTAACCGTTTTAACAGCGACACAGAGAACGAAATCCGCACGGCTTTGGAACTTTGCGAAAATGAAAAAATCCCGGCGGCCGTAAGCGAGGTTTTCAGCAGAGGAGGAAAAGGCGCTGAAGCTCTGGCCCGGGAAGTTTTGACTGTCGCGGAAAGGGAAGCCCCATCCATTAACCTTACCTATTCGGATGAAATGTCCCTGTACGAAAAGATTGAAGCTGTGGCGCTGAAAATTTATGGGGCCAAAGGGATCGCCATGGAGGGGAAGATTCGCAGGAAATTGCGTCAATTCGAAGCACAGGGGTTCGGATCGCTTCCGGTATGCATTGCCAAGACCCAGTACTCCCTGTCCGATGATGCTGAACTCCTTGGGAAACCAGAGGGCTTTACATTGATTGTGACCGATGTGTCCGTCAGCGCCGGAGCCGGTTTTGTCGTAGTTTACTGTGGAGACATCATGACGATGCCGGGACTTCCGAAAGTGCCTTCCGCCGAAGGCATCGATGTGGATTCCGACGGAAATATTACTGGACTGTCCTGACGATTGCGGCAGGAGCAGCCAGACCCTGACTTCCTGCTGGCCGGTGTTATAATTTCGCCATGAATATTGCGGAGTTTCTTCCACAGGTTGTAAGCAAGTATGACACGCATACACCGTGGATGAAGTGGGTGCAGGGATCGGTTCTCTTTGCAGATGTCTCAGGCTTTACCCCCATGTCCGAAGCACTGTCAAGCCTTGGAGTCGAGGGCGCAGAAATCCTTACCGATATTTTGAACCGCTATTTTGAAGAGATGATTACTCTGATCCATGATCATGGCGGTCAGGTGATGAAGTTCGGTGGTGATGCCATTCTCTGCTTTTTCCCTGGAAGTCGGACTCTTTGCCGCTGCGCCAGAGTTGCGCACATGATGCAGGAGAAAATGGGGCGGTTTCAGGGGATAAAGACCCCCGTAAAGAAATTCGATTTGAAGATGAAGATCGGGATTGCCTCGGGAGATGTACTTCTGGCTGGAGTTGGCAATCCGGAAATCCGTTGCGATTACGTCTTCGCCGGTGCCCCGGTTGATTTGACCTCCGATGCCGAACATCTCGCAACGGCAGGCGATATTGTTGTATCGGTCCCGGAAAGTGGAACTCTTCCCCCCGCCATATCGATCGAATCTCTCTCCACCGGTTTTGCTCGAATCCTCGAAGTAACGGGGTCAAGTCAAAATTCTGCAAAATATTTCATTCCATTCGCGAAACCGGATCGTGTCCTGCCCTATTTGATTCCCGAGGTCGGGCAGATGGTAAAACAGGGCTTTCAGCGTTATGTGGGAGCCCTTCTGAAAATCGTTCCCGTGTTCATGAAGTTCAGCGGGTTTACCTATACCCGGGAAGCATTCGACCTGGCCCATTTCCATGAGTTCTTCACGACGATCATGGAAATTACCCGAAGGTACGAAGGCCGGTTGAACCGGATATCGATGGGAGATAAGGGAAGTACCTGTTTTCTTCTCTTCGGTGCTCCTCACGCGCTGGAAAAAGCCGAGCAAATGGCCTGTCAGTGGGCTCTCGAGGTCAAGGATACGATGAGGGTACGGTTTCCGGACATCGGCTTCGGGGTGGGTATGAACTCGGGTCAGGTTTTCGCCGGAATCGTCGGTGGAGGAGGCAGGTGGGAATACACGGTCATGGGAGATGCCGTAAACTTTGCCGCCCGGCTGATGCAGGGCGCTGAAAGCGGACAGGTGTGCCTCAGCCGGGAGCTTCAGGAGAAATCAGGAGATCGGTATGCCGCGCGATCGCTGGGAAAGAGAAATTTTAAGGGAAAGCAGGATCCATTGGAAGTCTTCGAGCTTACCGAGCGACGTCTTACAAGACGCGGAGCAAAGAGTAAAACGGAACTGATTGGCCGTCGTGAAGAACTGGATCTTCTCATTCGACATCTCGTCTCTGCAAAGGAAAAAGATCCTTCAATGGTTTTGCTCGAGGGCCCTCCGGGTTCGGGAAAGACGTTCCTGGTAGCCCAGTTCCTGAACCAGGCACGATGGGAAGGATGGAAGGTCGTCCAGGGGCGGGCGGAGATAACGACCCAGAGCCATGCTTATTCAATATGGAAAGAAATTTTATCAGCCCTCTTCTGGAAGGGAAGGAAACCGGATCGTAACGATCTTATTCACCTTCTTTCATCCGTAGATGAACACTATGTAGATTCTCTTTCATGGCACGAAGATTTCTGGGGATTGAAATCCTCTGAAGGGAATGCAGGTGTTGCCGATGAAACCAGAAAAAACCTCTTTCACCACCAGCTATGCCAGTGTCTCCTGCATATGTGCACAGACAGGCCGACGATCCTCTTTCTGGACGACCTTCACTGGTTTGACACACTTTCCCACGATCTCCTGGTCGCCCTGCTGAACCATTTTCGTAATCAGAGAATCTGCCTCATCGTAACGACCCGGGAAGGGTGGGATCCGGAGGAGCTGAAGGGAAGAGCATCCCTGGAAGAAGTACCGATTGCTGACCTGGACCAGGTCGATATGAAATTACTGCTGGAATCCCGGCTGAAGGGGAAAGTCAGAAAGGACCTTGTGGAGTTCATCTTCGAAAGGACGGGCGGAAATCCCTTCTTTACCCAGCAGCTGATCGACTATCTCAAAAAGAACCAGATGTTGGAAAGCCGGATGGGGGAGTGGGCGATTCGCCGGGGGGCGAAGCTTGAAGATTCCCTCACGGGTAGCGACATCGTGATCTCCCAGTTACGACAGCTGCCCATGCCGGAACAGATCCACCTCCGCATGGCTTCCTGCATGGGGCCCACATTTCAAAGAGAGGTTCTCAGGAAATCGCTGGGGCGCACCTTTCAGGCTCCTGTTTTGCATAATCTCATATCCCTTGGGTATTTTCACCCCGTTGGTGAGGAGGGAATGGCCTTTGCCCACACGCTGGTCCAGGAAACGGTCTACCACGCCATTCCAGCAAAGGTGCGCCGCCAGAACCACAGGGTAATCGGCGGCTCAATCGAGAAAATTCTGGGAAGCGAGGATGAGGAGATTGTCCCCAACCTTGCCAACCACTTTATCCTTGCCGATGCAAAGAAGCGGGCCTTTCCCTATGCTCGGCGGGCGGCGGAAACTCTCTTCCGGCAGATGTCCTTTCCGGAATCCAGGAAATATTATTCCTTTTGCTATCAGTACCGTAAACATACCCGTAAACCGGAAAAGTGGGCTATTGCAGGGCGATTAATTGAAACCACCATCCTTTCCGGAGACTTCAAGAAGGCTTCTAATCTTGTCGACGGTATCCTGCGAAACGTCCGCAGAAGCTCGGAACATGAACAATGGCCTCTTTTCTATCTACAGAAAATCGAAGTTCTGCAAAAGATGGGCAATTACGCCTGCACCTCCCGGATTCAACGAATTCTCACTTTGGATCAAAAAGTGGTCAGGAGAATCGCACCCAAGCTCCATTACTTTCTTGGCGTGGCGGAATACCGGCGCGGTCGTTTTGATCGGGCGCTTCCATCTTTTACGATCGCAGCCGGGGATATTGAAGCCAATTGTGAATCAAAAGTACCTCTGACAGTCTTTACTTACATGGCCCACATCGCCATCCATAGAGGTGAGGTTAAAAAAGCCTTTGACTGTATTGATGAGGGAGAAAAATTGGCAATAAAACGTTGTTTTGTTTACGAATATCTAAAACTTGAAAATGCCAGAGCCGCCATGCTGCTGGACTCAGGGAAACATCTCGAAGCGAAAGAAATTTATACTCGATTATTCAATGAAGCTGAATCTTTTGGGGATTATTACCTCCTGGCCACCATCCTGTTGAACCTGGGAAATATTGAAATCGATATGCAGAATTATGAACAAGCCTTCCGCCATCTTGAGGAAGCACTGCTTCATTTTATTAATTATGGAGTGAGGAATGGGGAAGCTGAATGCTATAATCTGATGGGAATCACACAATATTATCTGGGTAATTTCCAATCTGCGTATGATTATTATCTGCAATCGAATGCGATTTACGAAGATACTGGGGAGATGGAACGGGCATGTTACGGGTATTACAATCTCGCTGAAGTTTCGATTGAATTGCATGACGTGGAGAATGCCAGAATGTGGTATGAAAAAGGAATGTCATCTTTCAATGAGAGGGACCATACAGCGTTAGCATCTTTATACAGTAATCTTCATCCCATGCTGAAACAAAAAGAACGGCCCTCCTGAACGGAGGGCCCTTTCGTTAGTTAGCAGTTTCGACTATTGGAACTCATACGCTCCTGATTTTTCTCCATACTGTCCATTGGGATTTGTAACCCGAACAGTACAGGTGGCTGCAGAATGTGCCGGAGTTTTGCAAGTGATTTTCCCTGAGGTTACCACTGTGACGTTGGTAGCCGGATCTCCGCAGAAGGTGACCGTGGCCCCGTTCAGGAAGTTGTCCCCGTACACCGTAACACTGGTCTGGACTAATTCCGGCCCAGTTGAGGGGAGAACCGCAGCGACAATGGGTGCAGGTGTGTCGAGTCCGTAATTCCAGACCTTGTAGAAGTACGTGTCTCCACTGGCTGTATCGTCCAGGTAACACTGCGTTCCCGTAGCCAGGGCGGTTACGAGGGTCTCAGAATCATCGAAGTAGGGATCAGTGGAACGGTAGACCCAGTAGGGACCATCAATGATGTTGTTGTCTCCCATGTTTATATCAAGCGTACAATCCCCGGTGTGGACGGTACCGTTGGGCCATTCGATCAGGTAGTCAAGGTTGTCGGGAGGAACTTTAGAAAAGGTGATGGTGATGTGTTTGTCGTCTCCCTGAATCAGAGGTGATCTTCCATTGTTCAATTCGGAGCCGTCGTTGTCGCCGCCTCCGTCGGTGTCCCCGTCACATGGATTGGTATCATTCTCGAATTCCTGGAGATGGGTCAGGCCGTCCTGGTCAAAATCGATCGAGGCATCCTTGGTTGTGGAATTGACGCAGGAATAGAGATCCTCCCACGGGTCAGGGAGTCCGTCTCCTTCGCCCTCATCGTTGTCTGCAAGGGTAATGTCGAAGGTTTTGCTGTACTCCCAGGTTGACCCATATTTGACTCCATTACTATTCGTATCTTCCCCCGACTCCGTCAATTGACCTATTACACCCACATTGTCTACGGCCTGTATGTAGTAAGTAATGTTGCCCTTCAGGTCGAGGCTTCCTTGCCAGACACCGGTGGATGAATTGTACGTGAGGTCGATGGACTTCCACTTACTTTCCGTGGGGCGGGTGTCATTGTAGGTAACGACAACCCTGTAAACCCCTGAAGGATCGGTAACCGATACGGTGAAGTGGGCCGTCATGCCTTCCAGGGTGTGAAATCCTCCGGCGCCCGGATCGGAAATGACCGGAGCCGTATAGTGGAAGGTGAGGCTCCATTCATCGATCGTTCCTGCTTCCCCCGTAACGCTGTCCACCGCCTTGAGGGTCCAGGTTCCATCCGCGATCTTTCCGTCAAAGGCCGTCAGGGAATTGTCTGGCTGGAAGGTCCCCATGTAGGGAGTCGTTCCGTCGTCCAGTGCCGTCGATGCTTCGTCACTCAGGACCGTCTCGGTAAAATTCGATCCTGAAACGTCAGTTCCATCGCTGAGAATGATCTCTGTGGAATCGGGGCCGATCAGGGAAATCTGGAGATCACTGACCCTGGGGTGGGTGATCGCCATCTCTATATCAACATCCTCAATTAATGAAATTCCGCTTTCTGAGACAAGGATCGAAGAAGTCCCGCCGGAGGGATCATCGTCCGGAATGGCAACGGGTGCTCCTGTCGAAGGAAATGGTGTTCCCTCCAGATCTTTGTGGTAGTAGACGACAAAGGACATCTTGTCGAATTTGCTCTCTATTCCCGTATCCCCGTTGTAGTAAGCCGTATGAGTCACGAGGTTCAGATAGGCGCTGTCCTCAGATCGAAGCCCGGAAACAGATTTTGTGTCCTGTGAGGATGTTAATCCTGGTAGAAATGCGCTCTTAGCGGGTAATGGCCCGGCACCCGAATTGGGGTCGGTCGCCGTGGATTTGGGAACTGCCGCGAGGGGGGCAAAACTCTCCGTTGTGTAAGTTCCGCCCGTAAAGAGGACACCGTGGTCGTTTGTTCCCGACAGGTAGGAGTCGTAGACGAACTTGGGCTGGATGGCGTCGCCCGTTTCCCCTGAGGCAACGCCGTTGAGTTCGTAGTAATCTCCTTCACTCGGGATCGAAATAAGCTCGTAGGTACCCGCTCCAAACGTGAAGTTCAATTCCAGCTCGGTGACCTTGTCGGGTAAATCAAAGAGGGAGGGGTCACTTTTGAGTGTCTTTTCCACACAGATTCCCTTTGCGCATCCGCGGTCCGGTCCCATGGCTCCCGGGAGTTCCCCGTCCGATCGTTCTGTCCGGGCAGTTCCGGTGACGATCAGATAGTTGGGAATTCCGAAAAGGGTCATCTCATGCATGACCTTCTCGTCAAAGACGTCGTAACGCTTTTCCTCCAGGTAATAGGTCCGCTTGGCGTTGGCCAGGGCTTTTCCGATTTCGATGGAATTGTTATCAAGAAGTTCATCGGTGAAAAGCTGCATGAGCCTTTCCGTAAGCCCCCGTCCGAACTTGATCGCCCACGCATATCCCGTATTCCCGATGTATCCGACAACTCCCTTGTTCGCCATGATCTCCGGGAGGTCGAGGGGGGTGTCGGGTTCATCGCTGGAGGGAATGGAAAGGCCGCTGTGGCAGCCGGAGGTATAGAGAATGGATGATTTCAGGTTGTTGGCCGAGGATGCGATGTCGCCACCCTGGTAACAGTACGTAGCATCATAGGAGGCGTCGGTGCAATAGAGAACGTCGTCGGATGTTGTATCCCCCCTGGAGGCGGAAAAGGAGTAGTGGTTCGCATGGGTGAGAATGGAATTGATCTTGTGGGGAGCCGCCGGAAGGAATGATGAAGCAAACGTGGACGGCGGATAGGGTTTTTCCGATGTAGGGTCCGTATCCGGTACGTCACAATCGATTGCGGCCGGGTCTTCCGATCGGAGGGGATCGTCCAGGTGGCAGTCCACCGATCCGTTTCCATGCGCGGTCCGGAAGGAGTCCTTGATCTTCTTCGCGGCGTCGTAGATGAAGTCGAAGCCGGTTACCAGGACCTTATCCGAGGGACTGGCGGCATCGAGCTGGCCATTCTGGGCAAGGAAGATGTTGATCGTCTTTTCGATCTGTCCCGGTGTTTCGACAAGACGGCCGATCGAATAGTCGTTCTGGTAGATCCAGTTGTGGGGCTCCGCCATCCCGGATTCTTCAGCATTGTATTCTGAGTAGTAGTTATCGGTCAGGAAATATCCCTGGAGTAGGGCTGATCCCACCGAGCTGGAAGAATTGAGATCAACCTCTTCGATATACTTGCTTTCGGAATAGTTCTTTGCGGGGTCGACATCCACCATCGTCCCGTCGGTCATCCGGAAGAAAGGAATCTGCAGATCGTCCCCGACAAGCATGATGTACTCGGTGTTGGTATAGGTTTTGCTGATCTGCCCGTTTGCTCCGTAGAGGTAAGAACGGATCGCCTGAGCGACGGCATTGGCCATCACCTGGTCGGTCGGATCGCTGTCCCAGGCTGTATACGCCGTCTTTACGGCGGGAATGTTGGCCAGGTCCAGGACCTTCCCTGTCACCTTCAGGTGCTCAGCAAGCTCTTCCAGCTTGTAATCCAGCTCCTGGGTGGTGTCACAGGTTGTACCGAAAATATCGGCACAGCTGCAGCCCGGTGTCGTATCGTGCTGTTCGCACATCCGCTCCGAGTTCCAGAGGATTAATGTCTTTACCGATGTTGTCGTGGGCTGAACGATGTAAAAGTTATATTCGGACATGTCGGTGGAGTCCACAATATCGTGATTCCCGGCTTCATCCCAGACTTCCACTTTGACCCGGCACTCCGCCGAGGGAAAGGTCTGACCCGCGGCAGCCGCTTCTGACTGGGTGGGTAGGCTCCACCAGAAGGAATTGTCGTATTCATAGGTGAATTTCAAGTTCCAGGAATTTAATGTTCCTGTTTCCCCGGCCCAACCATCATCGATCACCTTCAGCGTCCAGGTTCCATTGACACTCGTGAAGTCGAGATCACTCAGGGGTTGTTCCGGCCAGAAATTACCAGTGAAGGGCGGTACTCCCCAGAAAATCGGGAAGGGTGCTTCGTCATCAAAGGTGGTATTCGTGTAATTGTCTCCGCTGCCTCCGTTATTCGAAGAGAGGGTGATCTCCGTTGCGTCGGGAGCGATCAGAATGATCGTCAGATCCGAATCATGGGTGTGCGTGATGTCGACCGTGACATTGATGTCCTGGATTCGCTGTGTATCCGTTACGACAATGGTGGAAGTCGCACCGTTCGGATCGTCATCGGGAATGGCAACGGGCGTCGTGTTGGAGAAATCCTTATTCGTATCGGTAATCATGGTCCAGGTTGTCCCGGCATCGGTCGAATAGGAGAGCCTGTACCGGGACAGGATAAAGTTGTCCTGGGCGTCCCAGACGATAAGTTGGGATTTCCGGTTGTCCGATGTCGGCGAGTAGGGCCAGGATTCCCCGCCGTCGGGAACCCATAGGTCGACATTATTGGGTGCCACACCGTCTTCTATATTCAGCCATGTATCGATGCAGTTCTGTTTACCCAGCTCGTCCGTTACACGCAGCCAGATCGGGTAGGGGCCCGGATGGTCCACAATGTAATCGAAATCCGATTCCTGCAGGGAAACCCTTGATCCAATCCAGTCCACACCGCTGACGGCGGCGAGACAGGAATCCTTCGTAAAGGTCTCTTCCGGATGCTTGATGAACCACTCGAACCCGTCCGGGTCGGGGATGGAGTCGTAGGAATCTTCATACGGAGGCCACGTTTTTGGGTTGGATCCTGTCATCGAATTGAGACCATCCAGAATCAGGTTCGAGGTTTGACCCAGGACGAAGTTCGGGGCCTGGAAAAAGGTGCTGACCGTAAAGACCAGATCATCCCGTTCATATGAATCCCCCCACACAATATCCTGAACACACGGTGAATCGGGAACCAGGGACCCCGTCGTTCGGAGTTGTAGACGGATGGCGCGACTGTCTGATTCTCCCGTTTCCCCTCCGTTCGGGATCGTGTAATAGAAAGACAGGGTCTGCAATCCGTACCGATCCGGCATTAGAGTTTCGACATAATCCCAGGTTGGAGTCGGGGTTGGATCGTAGGTGTGATAGAGGTCAAGGTACGCATTGGTCCAGTTATTGGGGGCCCAGATCGTAACATCAATGCGGACGTCGCTTCCAACGCTCATCACGGATCCATCTAAAGTCGAAATTCGGATCCGATCGATCGACTCCTCCTGATGATAGGTGCCGATATCTCCATCCGTACATCCATCGAGGGTATTGGGTGTATTGGGCTCCGGGTGGGGATTCATATAGTTATCGGTTATGTCATCTCTGCTGTCAACGAGGGAAGTTGTGAGAGTCTGTGTATCGCAAAAGCTCTGGGGTACCGTACAGGCAGGTGTGCCATATCCGGGATCATACTGAGCCAGATCGTTGGCCAACATGGGGAAAGGTGTCGGTTTTGTGTTGGGGTAGTAGATGCCGCCCGATTGAGTCATCGGTAAACCGCCCCAGATTATAATCCCTCCGTCCGCCCAGACCGCTGTATAGCGGGATCGCCCTGTCGGGTTGTTGTAATCGTACACGGCTTCCCAGGTGTCGGAACCGGGATCGTACATCCTCCCATCGTTCAGGTAGAGGGTTTCATCAAAGAGACCTTTCCTCTCTCCTCCCCAGATAAACATTTCCGTGCCCGTCCACAGGGCGGAATGATTTTTTCGAGCATCCGGAGCATAGCAGGGGTAGGTGGAGGTCACGCATGGAATTGTCCAGGAATGGGTCGAGAGATCATACAGTCCGCCATCGTTCAACCATGTTTCCCCTGTGCATCCGGACATGAAGCTTGCACAGTTCCGTCCACCCCATACGATGACACTTTCCCGTTTCACATCTCCAAAATCGTCATATTCTTCCGCAAATACAGCCGTATGGAGGCTCCTCGGACCCGGGGCTCCCGTGCCGTTCATAGTCGTCCATGATCCCCCGTCCCCGGCTCCTGTTCCCGGTGTGTAGAGCATTCCATCATTCAGAATCGACGAAGCATCGCGACCTCCCCAGATTGCCATGGCCTGGGTTGATCCGCCGGCCCATGCCGCGGCATGCTCCTCCCTGGCGGTTGGACAATCGTCCGTCGTGGTCGGTTCCCACGTATCGGTAAACAAATCGTATTGTCCGCCGGAATTTAAAAGACCCCAGGTTGTGCAGGTAGGAGGATCAATGCATCCGTTTCCTCCCCAGATGATCATCTTGTCCCCCGTCCAGACCGCAGTATGGTAATACCGCTGAGCCGGGCTCATATAGTCATTGGTTTTGACCCAGCAGTCCGAACCCGGGCCGAAATCACTGAGCGGGTAATACCGTCCCCCATCACCGAGGTGCATTCCTCCACCACCATTTCCACCCCAGACAATCATTTCGTCTCCGGTCCAGACGGCCGTATGGAATCCACGGGGTGAAGGTGTTTCCGGATCCGTGTAGTCAATTGCGTACCAGGAATCGTATACGGGCTCATATCGGCTTCCGGAATTCGTGGCGCTTTGCTGCATCGTAACTTCAAACCCGCCCCATACGATCATCTCCCACCCGTCCCAGACGGCGGTGTTTTCCTGGCGAGCTGAGGGAACAACGGACATGACGGAGGGAGCCGTATCCAGCCAGGAATCCATGTTTTGATCCTGAAGGCTTGGGTTGTATCGTCCCCCTGAGCTGAAAAAGTTGCTCATCGTATCCTGACCGCCCCAGACGATCATCTCCGTCCCCGTCCAGATTGCCGTGTGACCCTCTCGAGCGGTGGGGGCTCCTGTTGTATCCATGACTGTCCAGCCCCAATTTGTCGGATCCCAGCGGGAGCCGGTATCGGTGTCCCCCGATCCGGTATAACCTCCCCAGATAATCATATTGGTTCCAGTCCAGACCGCTGTGTGGTAGGCCCGGGCCGTTGGGGCCCCGGTGGTATCAATCGACCCCCACCAGTTTCCCGAAGGATGGTAGTCGCCGCCCGTGTTCAACGGGCTGCTGTACGTGCAGGCGGGAGGATCGGCACACCCATAGCCTCCCCATATCAACATCGATGTTCCTGTCCAGACGGCCGTGTGGTGAAACCGCTTCGAGGGAGACCAGTCATCATAGTAGGTGTCCGTCCACGGAGTGATCCCCTCATCCTGATAGGTCGGATTGTACCTGGATCCCGTGTTGAGATAGTCCTGGCCGGAACATGTAGCATCGGTGCATCCATAGCCTCCCCAGACAATCATCTGGTCACCCGTCCATACGGCCGTGTGGTCTGCGCGGGCAAAGGGAGCGTTACAGGTGGGTTGTGTGTCGCATGTTGAATCCCACGGATCCTGGCCACTGCCGTCTTTCGTCGGGTCATAACGGGAGCCGGTGCGCAGGAAATTTAATCCGTCATATCCTCCCCAGATAATCATCTCCCGTCCGGTCCAAACGGCGGTGTGGCGGTGCCTGCCTGAAGGTGCAAAGGTTTCGTCGGTCGGGATCCATGAGTCCGTTGTTGGGTTGTATCGTCCCCCGGAATTCAGATAGTTGAACGCCCTCTCGCCACCCCAGATTATCATTTCACGCCCGGTCCAGACGGCCGTATGCTTGGCTCGACCTTCCGGGCAGTCCTCCAGGTTGAGGCTTGTCCAGGTCCAGGAAGATATATCCGGAGAGTAGCGGCCGCCACTGTTGAGATAAGCCCAGTCCGTCCCCAGTCCTCCCCAGATGATCATTTCATTACCGGTCCAGATGGCGGTGTGATTGATTCGGGGTTCGGGAATGTACCAGAGCGGTTTCCACATGTTGGGGGTCGTGACAGGCACAAACCTCTGTCCGGTATCGTTGATAACAGGCAGAGTATATGCATGGGAAGGCTCGATAACATATGGAGAGAGTTTTTGTGTCACCTCTTCCAGAAACCATTGGGAATAGGGCTTTTTGAGGATACGAATCACTCCGCCCGTCAGAAAATCCTCACCCCGCGTTTCGGTTTTGTAAATCACAAAGGCTTCCGGTGTTTCGATAACCTGCGAAATCGTGGATGAAGTTGGAAAGGGTTCCGTCAATAGTTTAAAATCGTCCGGCTTCAGGCGGATGGTGTTGTTTCCCGCGGCAATGGAAGACATTTCTCGTACCACATGAACAGGTACATATCGATCACTACCAAGGGAAGAAAAATTCTCAGGAGTCAGACGGGCCAGCAGGGCTTCGGCATCTCTTCGGGCTGATGCATGCATCGAGTCATCCGTCGCATAGTAGTGATGAATAAGACGCTCTGCGAGGGCCGGACGGGCGATGCATTCAGCGATCAATGTGGGGTCATTCCCCAGGGCGGAGAAGAGATCCTGCAATCCCTTCGGATCCTTGGTATCCCGGACCATGCGTTCGATCTCCGCCTGGAGCTGTTGACCGGTCAGGGGACGGCCCCAGAAGTAGTCCAGGGCGCGGCTTTTCAGCAGATAAACCTCGACTTTCTTTTCCAGGAGGGAATCGGGAACGGCCTCCTCGAAGGTCGGCCTGGGGAATTTATTCTCCTTCGGCCAGACCATTCTGGAATATCGGATTCTCTCAATATTTTTCTGCACCTCGATGCGCTGCTCCATTGTGAGAGACGTATCTGAATACAGAATTGAAGAAAGAAGGAAGATTGTGGAAAGAATGAAGAGAGTTGCACGCCTCATAGCCCACCTCCTGATTGAATGGCGCCCGCATATGCCTGTTCGCGGGATAAAACGTTTCTCGATTACTCTGATTTTATTATTACACGATTCCGAGGTTTTTTCCTGTGAGACAGATCACATTTTTTCAGGAGACTTTTCCCATAAGAAAAGGCCGGGAAAAATCCCGGCCTTGTAAACTTTTCTCTTTCAGGATTCTATTTAACAGGAAAGGGTGGTGGGACGAGTTTTACGGGCGGATTTTCCTTTACCTGCTTCTGAATCAGGCTGATGGCATAGTCAAGTTGAGGATCCTCATCCTTGAGGATCGCTTCGGGGGACATTTCCACGGCGATGTCGGGTTCGGCACCGTGGTTTTCCACGACCCAGGATCCCCGCAGGTTGGCAAACCCCACGTTGGACTGAGTCACCATGCCTCCATCCAGAAGGGGAACCATATTGATGATTCCGATAAGTCCGCCCCAGGTTCGGGTTCCGACGACGGTACCCAGGCCGGCCTCCTTAAAGTGCTCCGTGAAGACCTCACCGTCGGATCCGGTTCCCTCGTTGCAAAGAACAACGATGGGCCCACGCCTGGTTCCATGAGGGTAATACATCGGGGCAAAGTCCCGGGTCTGCGCCAGGAAATGGACCAGACGTTCCAGCTTGTCAATCATGAACCATGAGACGAATCCACCGCCGTTGTATCGAACATCGATGATCAGACCGTCTTTGTACCGAAGGGCGCGGAAGGCCTCTTCAAACTGGCTCAATCCCTCTTCGTCCATGTCCGAGAGGTGCATATAACCGATTCTGTCATCGGTTGCTTTCCTGACCCGTTCAATATTTCTCTGGATGGAATCCCAGTATCGGAGCGCATACTCGGAACGAAGCGTTTCCAGAGTAATCGTTCGAGCATCTTTGATTTCGGGTTTTTTATTGACCGTCATCGTGATTTCTTTGCCCGATTTCCCTTCGAGGTAAGACCAGAAATTTCTGTTCGGGAGGACATCCTCCCCATCGATACGAAGGATGTAAAACCCTTCCACGTTTCCGATGTCCGGAGCCTGGAGGGGGGAACGGTACTCATCCCTGTCGGAACGTCCCTGGAGAACGCGCGTGATCCGATAGAGCCGCGCCTCCTTGTCCAGCTCTATGGATGCGCCGAGGAGGCCGGCCCGGACACGATCAAAGGAAGTTCGCTGCGGTCCGCCGTCACCGATGATGTATTCGTGGGACGCCGTGAGTTCCCCGATCATCTCGCCGATCAGGTAGTTGATATCTTCACGCGTTGCCACAAAGGGAACGAGTTCGGCATATTTGGCATAGATGCCCGGCCAGTTCTTCCCGTGAATGTTGGGATCGTAGAAAAAGTCCCGGATCTGTCTCCACACATCCCTGAAAATCTGCGCATACTCGGCGGAGGTGTTGACGGTATAGTCGGTTCCATACCATTGCACCTTTCCGTCACCGACCTTTCCTCCCGTGGCGGCATCAACAATTCCGGTGGTTTTTCCCGCCATGTAGGCAATGTTGGATCGATCGGCAGAAAGTTCGAAGAAGCCAATGCCGTCAAGGACATCCTTACCATCCTTCTCCTTCATGTCATACGATTTCAGGGTGTAGTCCCTTACGGATTTGGGGTGGAAGAACTCTTCTATCCCGGGAAATCCAAAGGATTCCTTGGACAGGTACCAGACTTGCAGCGAACCGGCCTTCAGGGACTTGTAGGTCCCCGGTTCCACGGGTGTGGAGAAGATTCTTTGGCTCAGGCCCTCAAAATCGATGGACACAGTGACGGGATCGGCGGGTTTCCATTCATCCAGAAAGGCCTTCCATCGGAGCGTAAAGGGATAGGGCTCGCCATTCTGAAGCTGGACCATCATGACCCGGGTCATATCGATGTTGACGTTGTTGTCCATGAAGGGATCGAGCAGGGGCTTGAAATGGCGGTTGGAAAGGAAATAGAGGTAACGTCCGTTTGTATCGAACGCGGGAGAGTAGTCGTCGTAATACCCATTTGTAAGCGGGTGCTTTTCCCCGGTGGTGGTGTCATAAAGAGTAATGGCGTTATTCATGTTTTCCACGGGTAGGGAGTAGGCAATATAACGGGAATCGGGAGACCACGTGTAATCAGATACTTCCCAGAAGATTTCGTTGTCCTTCAGATATCGTCCATCGTCCACGATTACGCCCTGGCCGGTATCCACACTGATATAGGTCAGGGTGTAATTCTTGTCCCCGAAGAGAATCTTCTTGCCATCGGGAGACCATTGAATATGGTAATAAAAGGTCCTGGATCCCTGGGTCAGCTGTTTCCACTCCGCACCCCGTTTGGCATCCATGACGTAAAGTTCAAATTCTCCCGTTTTGTCCGAGAAAAAGGCGATCCGTGATCCGTCCGGAGACAGGGCAGGCTCCAGTTCCCTGGACCCGGATGTTGCGGTGAGGTTCACGGTTTTTTCCTTCTCGTCATCGATCAGGAAGATATCTCCCCTGGACTCAACCACATGGATAAGATCCTTCGATCCGGGAGATACACTGTGAATATAGTCAGCAGGGTCCACGGAAAAATCACGCATCTGCCATCGGTCCGTCGGGATGGTGATAGGGACGACGCGGCTTTCCCGGGCTGCAGGATCGTAGATGTTCAATCGGCCGCTTGCGACGTAGACGATGTTGCCCGTAGATTCATCAAGGGACGGCATTTCGACGTCCCAATCCTTCAAAAAGGTAAGGCGGGTAACGGTACCCGAGCTGGTATCCAGAGAATAGAGGTTCATTCTCTTATCTTCCCGATCCGAAGCAAAGGTAATCATTTTTCCAAACCACATGGGGGCCACATCGTATCCTGCCCAGGATGTCATCTTTGTAAAAGTACCCGCGGGAAGATCCGCGACCCAGATATCCTGCTGGCGACCGCCCTTGTAGCCCTTCCAGTTCATCCGATCGGAAGCGAAGCGGTTATAGGCCACCTTGGTTCCATCCGGGGCAAAGGACGCATAACGAACCTGGTCAAGGGGTATGAGTTCAGGGTACCCGCCGCTGACGGGAACCTGGTAGAGCTGCGTAAAAAATTCACGCCGGGAGGTAAAGAGGACATGGGATCCGTCGGAGGAGAATCCCTGGACATAATCACCCGTGGGGTGATAGGTCAGACGAATCGGTTCCCCTCCCGTCGATGGCATAAGGTACACATCGGTTCCCCCGTCGTAGTTTGCAGTGAAGGCGATCCATTTTCCGTCCGGACTGAACTTCGCGTACGACTCATAGCCGGGATGGGACGTAATTCGATCCGCCGTGCCGGTGTTGAGGTCGGCGAGCCAAAGGTCGTCTTCAAAGGTGAAGACCGCCTTGTCCTGATAAAGGTCAGGATGGAAAAAGAGCCGGCCCTCGAGGGCAAAGACTCCCTGAACCGTGAACCCCAGACAGAGAATCCACATTGCAGTTCGTTTCAGCATACGAACCTCCTGAATGTTGATTTCAATGTCAGGGTATACGAGTTTTCGATAAATTAGTTCAGAATCGGTACCAGGCCCTACTTGCCGAACCGGTACCCGAATCCGACCGAATACTGGTCTCCGATCGATTTTCCGGCAGAGTCTGCGGAATCGGGTTCCTGGATTGAGGTCGTCCAGGCAAGGTTGATCCGCAGGCGATCGATGATCTCCATTCCCCAGGCCAGGGTTCCCATCGTAGTGTTTCCGGATGTTCCCGTAACTTCCAGGTACATATCTTCCGTTCCCCAGCTGTAATCACGTTCATCATCCGATACACGGGAGTGGGTGATGCTCGCCAGCACTGTGATCTTCTTGTAAGGATTGATGAAATAGATCAGATCCAGCTTTGAGAGCAATGCATCTCCTCTCCAGTAATTGGCATCATTTTTTCCGCCGGAGAACTTGTAAACCGTTGTCAGCTGGGGTTGCCAGCGCCCCCACCGTTTAAAGAGAGCCGCACCGACGAAGGGATCGTAGGTTCCAGTACCGAGCTGGTATTCGGAAGGGTACAGGCCGTAGTCGTTTTCATAGGTGTACTTTCCCGTCGGGAATGAGGTCCCGGCCATCGCCATGATATGCAGAAAATCCTTGATCGGAAGGAAATTTCCATCGACAGGACAGGGTGTAAACTTTGTTCGGCCGGTGAGATCCGCTGTTACAGCAAATGCTAAATCCCCTACGCCATTTGTGGCATATTCGATTTCGTCCCATGGAAGAGTAACGGTTCCTTCGCTGTCCAGATAGGTGGCGGCCATGTGCAGGCCCAGCCAGTGGTTTAGGTTATATTTCAGGCCAGCGAGAACCTTGGAGGTGTCCTGAGGACCGTAGGATCCTTCCGAATAGGTCAGCGTGATAAAGTTCGCGGGATCCCCCATTCCGGAAGAGAGGGAACCAATGATTCCCAGAGCATTGGATCCGGATTGACCGCTGAATCCGCCACACCCGGGACACCCGGCAAAGAGAGCAGGAATACTTAAAAAGAGTACTAGCAAACTTGACAAGTATTTGATCATGTGGTGTATTATACAGGAATTTCAGGAGGTCCAAATGAAACGATTTTTTATGTTATGTTTGCTTCTTACTTCGTCACTTTACGCCGCAAGGAGGACGCCGATCTTTGAACTGATGGGCTCCCTGGATTGACCGTATTGCAGGACCGGGTTCCGGGCCACCGTTCAGCTTCAAGCAGATTACCCGATTGACAAGTTTGTTTCCATTCTCTGGGTTTCAGATTACAACGCCGCGGTTTACCGCGACATGATGACCTACTACAGTGCCCGTGGAGAACCCACCGGCATGTGGGACGGAGTGGAACGTCGGGAAGGCGCCATGGGTTCTGATGTAGATGCCACCTATAAATACTATTTTGGAGGTTATGTCGGACGAGCGTCCGTTCCCTCCCCCTGTGTAATGGACATTTCCGCATCCATCAATGAGGATCAGTATAGCGGTTCAGTTGTCGTCGGAATTACGCCGGAATCTGCCATGTCCGGAAACTATGAGCTTGTCATTGCTGTCTACCAGAAGCTCTATGAAGACTCCGACCCCGATATTCCGCACCTGGGTCTGAAAAGGATCCACAAAGGGGACATATCCTTTAATGGAACCGACAGGGTAGAAGTTACAGCCGACTATATGGCAGATATCTGGTGGGATATGTCGCGGCTGGGTGTCGTTGCCTTTGTCCGGGATCTCTCCACCAAGGAGATCCAGCAGGGTGTCGCCACGGAAACTTTTGAGGCGCCGCCCGTCCCGACCCGCAGACACGAAAGGCCCTTCTCCAGGTAATTGTCTTTCCGCCAACGCTCATTAAGGCCCCCCGTCCCGGGGGGCCTTTTTTTACGTTACAATCGATGGAATGACGGAGATATCGGTGGTTCTGCCTTTTTTTCAAGACAACCCATCCCTTTTTCGTGAATGTCTCGAAAGCGTTCGAGCTCAGACCTTTCCAGACTGGGAATGCCTCCTGATTGGAGACGGTCCTTCCCCGGAGACGCTTGCGGTTGCGCACGAATTTGCTTTTCGTGATCCCCGGTTCTGTGTCCACGTTAAAGAACATGCCGGGATTGTCTCCGCCTTGAACCGGGGGCTGTCACTTGCCGAGGGCTCCTACATTGCCCGCATGGATGCGGATGATACGGCGCATCCTGACCGCCTCTCCATCCAGCTGGACCTGGCTCACAGGGAGAGGAGAAAGATCCTCGTCGGAGCCAGAGTCCGGATCCGTGGCGGGATGTCCCGTTTTCAACACTGGGTCGATCAGATCACATCAGAGGAACTGGTCCGAGCAGAAGCCTACATTGATTGTGCCTATCCCCATCCGACCTGGTTCGCACAAAAAAGGGATTTCCTTGATCTGGGAGGCTATCTCCACGGGGATATCCCCGAGGATTACGATCTCTTCATGAGGATGGTGGGGGAGGGATGGCATTTTTCAAGGAGCGAAGAGCAACTGGTGACTATGACGCACCATCCGGACCGGCTGACCCTCAGGGATCGCCGTTACCGTCCGGAAGCGTTTCGGGAGTGCAAATGGTCTGCGCTTCGGGCATTCTTTTCCAACGGTACCCCCATCCTGATTGCGGGAGGAGGGAGAACGGCCCGCTGGTGGCTGAAAAGACTCCAGGAACACGAGGTGAAGGTCCTGGGGCTTCTGGATATTCGTCCTTCCCGGATCGGCAAAAAAATTCTCGGGGTTCCCGTTCTTGAGTATGACGCCCTGGATCTGGGGGGAGATGTGCGCTACCTTGTTGCCGTGCCCCGCTGGGAACAGCGCCAGGAAATACGGTCTCATTTCAGGGCTGCCGGCAGGAGGGAAGGCGTGGACTACGTTTGCGTCACCTGAGGGGAATCAGGACGATCCTCTCCGCTGAGCCGCTGAACCACACTGCAGCCCACAGCATCGGACCACACGTTTGTAGCCGTGCGCATCATGTCCAGGAATCGATCCACACCGATAATCAATCCGACTCCCTCCAGGGGGAGCCCCACGGCACGCAGAACCACTGCCATCATGACCAGTCCTGCCATCGGGATGCCCGCGGCACCAATGGAGGCCAGGATCGCCGTGGCAAAGATGGTTACCTGCTGTGTCAGAGAAAGCGAAATTCCATAGGTTTCCGCAATGAATATCGCAGCTACAGCCTCATAGAGAGCCGTTCCGTCCATGTTGATCGTTGCCCCAAGGGGAAGGACAAAGGAAGAAACTCGATTATCAATGTTGGCCCGCTCTTCGACGCACTCCATGGTCAGCGGCAGGGTGGCGGAGGAGGAAGCTGTTGAAAAGGCAGTTGCCAGGGCGGGGAAGAGATTCTTCATGTATGCAAAGGGAGACCGTCGGCTGATGAAGCGGATGATCAGCGGGAGAGAGACGAAGAAATGCAGGCAGAGTGCCAGGCTCACCGTGAGAAAGTACCAGGCGAGAGGACGGATGACCGATGTTCCGGTTTCCGCAAAGACGCGCGTGACCAGGGCCCAGATTCCCAGGGGTGCGGTAAAGAGGATCCATGTCGTCATCTTCATCATGACGCTGAATCCTTCCTCAAAGAGAGAAGTGATCGTTTGAACCTTCTCCGGCTTGAAAGAGAGAAGAACAATTCCCAGGAAGAGTGCAAACATGATGACCGGAAGCACCTGGCCCTGAGCCATGGCGCCGAAGGGATTGTCGGGAATCAGACGGACCAGGATGTCTCCGAGTCCCGCATATTCCAGTTCAGGGACCGTCTGGCTGGACAGGGTAAGAGTCGATCTTATTCCGGGGCGGATCAGGTTGACGGCGATGAGACCGGTCAAAACTGCCAGGGAAGAGGAGAGGAGATAGTACGCCAGCGTGGTTCCCCCCATCTTTCCCAGACGGCGGATATCCTTGATGGAGAGAACCCCGGTCACGAGGCTGGTAAAGATGAGAGGCACGACAATCATCTTCAGTAATCGAAGGAAAAGGTCGGCCGTTAAGACAACAGCGGGATAGACCATCGATTGCGGTGTGAGAAGCAGGCCGCACCCGACACCGGCGAGGATCGAGATCAGAATGTAAAGGGGCAGACGGGACATCAGAGGTCTTTCAGATCGAAATCGTCGATGGAAATAGCATTAACCTCTTCCAGGCGGACAAAGTAGACGTTTCCACCAACATCATCGCCGGTCAGGATTATGGTAGATTTCCGTGATTTGAATCCGGCTTCCAGGGTCGCGGTCAAATCGTCAAGCTGATGTGGTGTGAGGATCCGTTTGAGTACCTGGCCGCTTTTCATGAAAAACGAGATCACTTTCACAGAGGGGATTGTAGCAGACCGAGCAGGCAAAAGATAAGGGGACCCGAAGGTCCCCTTGATTTCATCGAAAGAAGGTAAGGAGATTACTTTACGACTTCAAACTCGGCTCTGCGGTTCAGCTCGCGGCCTTCTTTGGTCGCGTTGTCCGCAGCCGGCTGGTTTTCACCGAATCCGATTGTATCGATACGGTCGGCACCAACACCCTTTTCTACGAGGTATTTCTTCGTGCTTTCCGCACGCTTGAGGGAGAGTTTGTCGTTGTACCACTTGGGTCCAACTGAATCGGTATGTCCCTTGACCAGGAGGCGGATGTTGGCCGCACGGGTCAGGAAGGAGGCGATGTCATCCAGAACCGGAGTCATGTCCGAACGGATCGCAATCTTGTCAAATTCAAAGTACACGATCTTGGAGTTGATGATCTTCTCATAGACGTCACCGGCCGCATTGGGGTCGGTCTGATAGGTCAGGATTTCGTCGCAGTCGTTGAAGCCGTCACCATCGGAATCGGGATTCAGAGGATCGGTTTTGTAGGTATTGACCTCGTCGCCGTCTTTGCATCCGTCGCCGTCCGTGTCAGCCTTCAGAGGATCGGTCTTTGTTTTTTCAATCTCTTCCCTGTCGGAGAGACCGTCGTCGTCCGTATCTGCTTTATTGGGATCGGTCCCGAGTTCCTTTTCTTTGCCATCCAGGAGACCGTCGCCGTCCGTGTCGATGGGGCAGCCTACGGTGTCAACGGGATATCCGGCCGGTGTGTCGGCACACTGATCATCATAGTTGATCACGCCATCAGCATCGTCATCTTCCAGGTAGTCAGGGGTTCCGTCCCCGTCGCTATCCAGGGGACAGCCGCGGGCATCGACCTGAACGCGGGGAGGAGTGTCCCAGCAATAGTCGATGGAATCCCGTACCCCATCCATGTCGCGATCGATGGCTTCGATTCCAGGCTCGGCAGGACGATCTACGCCGCCAATCTGAAAGCCGACGCCCAACTTCATGGCCATTCCGGAATCGAGAACGTCAAGGTCTGTGGAAACGTAACGTACGTCACCGCGGAGGTTGACCGTCCGGTTGAAGGAGTAATCAAATCCCGCTCCTGCACTGAAAAGCAGGCCGTCATCACTCTCTCCCCAGGTCGGGTCATAGTTCGCAGTACCGGCACCGAAGACGAGATAGGGAACGGCACGGCGTTCGGGATTGAAATGATAGAGGAAATCCAGAGTCATCATGTCAAAGTCGCCGTGTTCGATGTCCATGATCCCGTACCCCAGTTCCGCACTCCACAGGTCGGAAAACATGTACCCAAGATTTAGACCAAAGGTGGTATCGCCCATGTCGTCGTCAGAGAAAGTAAGGACATGTCCTAACGTGCCGGTGACGGTCACCGCCCCCTGACGTTGCTGTGCGAATGCACCCGCCGCAAGAACCAGAACGATCAGCAGCGATAAACCGATGATTTTTCGCATAAACCTCTCCTTGTCCAAGAATTGCAAATAGTATAGAGGACAAATCTCAATAAGTCAACCAAAACAGGAAGGATAGCAGGGTTCAGGAACCATGTCATGGTCCCTCTTGGCATCGAATGATCTTTCTGGTAATCTTGTCTTCCAACCTGGGATTTGATAAAGTACTTGAAGAAATGAAACGATCCGATCTTATCCGCGTTATTCAGGAACGTCACGGGGCTTTGAGCCGCAAAGAGGCGGAGTCTATCCTGAATGCCCTGCTTAAGGGAATCGAGGAAAGCCTGGCCCACGGGGAAGATGTGCACATCCAGAATCTGGGAACCTTCGCATCCACGATGCGCAGAGCCTGGGAGGGCCTGAATCCCGCGACGGGGACTCCCCGCCGGTTTTCGTCCCGAAAGATCGCAACATTCAAACCGTCCTCCAACCTCATGAACCTTCTGAACAAGGGCCATGACTGACCAGGAAATTCCCGATCGCTTATATTTCAAGATCGGCGATGTCTGCAGGATCGCCAAGATCCAGCCATACGTTCTCCGTTACTGGGAAACTGAATTTCCCCAGCTTGCACCCTCGAAAAGCAAATCGGGTCAGCGCGTATACAGCCGGGAAGATCTGGACATTATCCTGAAGATTAAGAACCTTCTGTATGAAGAGGGATACACGATCGCAGGAGCGAAAAAACAACTGGAAACGAACCAGGAGGTTGACAAAGTGGAGGGGGAAGATGTACAACAGTTCCGCAACACTCTGGGTCGTGTCTTAAAGCAGTTGATTGAAGTTAAAAAATTAATTTCTTGAGTCGGGACGTAGCGCAGCCTGGTAGCGTACCTGAATGGGGTTCAGGTGGTCGCGAGTTCAAATCTCGCCGTCCCGACCATTTTTTTATTCATGGCCTTTGTCCATCTCCACGTCCATAGCCATCTGAGCCTTCTGGACGGCGTACTCCGGCACGACGAAATCGCCGGATTCGCGGCGGAACATGGCATGCCGGCGGTCGCTTTGACCGACCACGGAAACCTCTTCGGCGTTGTCGATTTCCTCAAGGCCTGTGACGACCATGACATAAAGGGCATCATCGGCTGTGAACTGTACATTACTCCGGGAAACCGTTTCGAGCAGACAAGGGAGGCCGGTCTCTTCCATATCACCGCCCTGGCAATGAACGACCTGGGGTATAAGAACCTGATCAAGCTCGTTTCCCTGGCCTTCCTGGAGGGGTTTTACTACAAACCAAGGATCGATTTCGATCTGCTGGAACGCTACCATGAAGGCCTCGTCCTCCTTTCCGGCTGCCTTCAGGGGCAGGTTCCCTTTCTCCTTCGCATGGGGCGGGAAGATGAAGCCGTCCAGGCCGCGAAGCGCTACCGGGATATTGTGGGGAAGGAGAATTTCTTCCTCGAAATCATGAACCACGGGCTGGAGGATGAAAAGAAAGTCCTCCCCATGCTCGTGGACCTTGCCCGTACCCATGACTTTCCCCTTGTCGCCACCAACGATGTCCACTATCTTCGTCCCTCCGATGCCCATCTGCAGGACATCCTTCTCTGCATCTCCACAGGGAAAAAACTCTCCGATGAACACCGGATGAAGTTTGAGAATACCGAGTTCACCATGAAGACGGAAAAGGAGATGCGCGAAGCATTCTCCGGGCTGGAAGACGCCCTGGACAACACGGTGAAGATAGCGGACCGGGTCCATTTCCGCCTGAAACGGGATCAGTACTTCCTGCCGCACTTTGAGATTCCTGATGGATATTCGAGCATAAACCACTACTTCGAACAGCGGTGCCGGGAGGGGCTGAAGGAGCGCCTGGCCCGTCCGGTCAAGCGGACGCACCCGGACGAGGTGTACAAAAAACGCCTGGATGAGGAGCTGAAGACGATCCTGAGCATGAACTTCCCGGGATACTTCCTGATCGTCTCCGATATCATCAACCACGCCAAGACCCACGACATCCCGGTGGGACCCGGGCGCGGATCCGCAGCGGGATCTCTCGTCTCCTACTCACTGAAAATCACCGATATCGATCCCCTTGAATATTCGCTTCTCTTTGAACGATTCCTGAACAAGGACCGGATTTCCCTGCCCGACATCGACGTCGACTTCAGCCATACAGGCCGGGGAAAGGTGCTGGATTACATCCGGTACAAGTTTGGTGAGCAAAACGTGGCTCAGATCGTGACCTTCAATACGTTGAAGGCAAAAAGTGTCATTCAGGACGTGGCGCGTGTCATTGGCCTCGATTTCCAGGAGACTCTCACGATCACGAAGGAGCTTGCCTTCAACATGTCTCTGAAGGAGAGCCTGGAAAATAAAAACAACCCCACGTTCAAGCAGATGGTGGAGGCCTCCCCCCGCCTGAAAGAGATTGTGGATTTCGGCATTCGCCTGGAGGGGAACGCCCGGAACATCTCGGTCCATGCCGCGGGTGTGGTGATTACACCGGACGAGGTCACGAACTACGTGCCCCTGGCCCGCACGCCGAAGGGTGAAACGGTCACCCAGTATGACAAGGATCGATTGGAGGAACTGGGTCTTCTCAAGATGGACATCCTGGGGCTAAGAACCCTGACCGTCATCCAGGACACGATCCGTTCCATTCGGCTAACCCGTGGTGAAACGATCGATCTCGATACCCTTACATATGATGACCCCGCCGTCTTTGAGCTCTTTGGACGGGGGGAGACCGACGGCGTTTTTCAGTTTGAATCGGATGGAATGAAAAAGATTCTTCGTCAGACCAAGCCGGACCGGATCGAGGATCTCGTTGCCTTGAACGCTCTCTATCGTCCGGGCGCCATCCAGAGCAACATGGTCGAAGAGTTCATCCAGAGAAAGCGAGGACTGAAACCCGTCGAGTACCTCACCCCGGAGCTGAAAGAGCTTCTGTCCGAAACCTACGGCATTATCGTCTACCAGGAGCAGGTCATGCAGATTGCCGTCCGCATCGCCGGCTTCACGATGAGCCAGGCCGACAACCTCCGAAAGGCCATGGGGAAGAAGAAGAAAGAGATCATGGAGAAGGAGAGGGAACCCTTCATCCAGGGATGTGTCAAACAGAAATTCAACAAAAAAATGGCCGGGGAGATCTTTGATTTTATCGCTCCCTTTGCGGGATACGGGTTCAACAAGTCCCACTCGGTGGCCTACGCTGTCCTGGCCTACCAGACCGCTTATCTCAAAACCCATTACCCGACGCACTACATGGCTGCCCTCCTTACGTCGGAAATTCATGACACGAAAAAGGTATCCCAGTACATCGCCGAATGCTCCCGCATGGGAATTGCACTCCTTCCCCCGGACATCAACGAATCCGAAGTGGAGTTCAGTGTCGTGGGAACGGACATCCGGTTCGGCCTGGAAGCGATCAAGGGTGTGGGGAACGCCGCCGCCGAAGACTTCGTCACGATCCGGCAGACCCACGGACGATTCAAGAGCATGGTGGACTTCGTTTCCTGTTTCACGACCCAGACGCTGAACCGTAAATCGATGGAAGCCCTTACGTACGCGGGAGCCTTTGACAGCATCCAGGAAAACCGGGCCTACCTCTTCCACCACCTGGATCGTTTCATGAATCTGGGATCCAAGCTGAAAGAGGACCGCCTGAGCGGGCAGAAATCGTTATTTGGAGAAGCCGCCCTGCTCTCTGACGATCCGCCGCTTGAACCGGTGGAGCCGTGGTCCCGCCATGAGATGCTGAAATACGAGCTGGAAAGCACGGGGATCTACCTTTCCGGCCATCCCCTGGAAGCATTTCGGCAGGATCTTCATAAGTACTCCGATGTCGATCTGGATGAGCTTCCCAATTGCGGGGGCAGGACGGTCCAGGTTGGAGGCATGATTCAGGATATGCAGACGCTCCAGGTGAAAGCCGGCCCCAATGCGGGGAAGCTCTGGGCCCGGTTTACGCTGGAGGGCCTGTCGAGCTCGGTTCCGTGTCTGGTCTTTGCCGATGCATTTACCCGCCTGGGAAGTCAGCTTAAGGAACAATCCGATCAGCCCGTAATCGTCAAGGCCCTCGTCAAGGTCGAAGAACAGAGATCCTCTCTGCTGGTCGATGACATCTATACACTCGCTGATGCCCCCATGAGACACGCCCGGGAGCTTCTCGTCCTGCTCAGTGAACCGCTGGATCGGGACCTGCTGGAAGAAGTGAGGGAAGTCATCTTTCAGAACCGGGGCGAGCTTCCCGTCCGGTTCATCGTGGAGCGTCCGGGAGCCTACCGGGTGACCGTCGAGCCGGGAATCAGCTATCGGGTCGATCCCTCATCGGGTATTATGGATAATCTGGAAACTCTGCTGGGACAGAATACCTGTCGCTATCTCTTTTAAGATTGAGGGAAATATGGTTACGGTTGAAATCAAGAAAACCAGGGAACGCGCCATCCAGAACCGGCATCCGTGGATCTTCTCGGGAGCCGTCCACCGGGCCGACGGAAATGGATCCTTTGCCCAGGTGGTCCAGGCCGACAAGCAAAATGTGGCCTGGGGACTCTACAACCCGAAATCCCAGATCCGAGTCCGGGTCATCGATTTCACACCCATGCCATCCAACCCGGAACGGGTCATTGCCGAACGGATCCGGGACGCAGCTTCCATGCGCCGTGAGTTTCTCCCCGCTGGAACCGATGCCTTTCGCCTGATCAACGGGGAAGGGGACGGTCTCCCCGGCGTAATCGCGGACATTTACGGCGATGTCATGGTGGTCTCCACAACCTGTGAAGGCTGGGAAAGAGAGAGGGAAAAACTCCTCTTTCCTGCACTGAAAAAGGCCTGGGGCGTGCGGGCCGTCTATCTCAAGGACAACGTCGACATTCGAAGCATCGAGGGCCTTTCTTCCCGGGACAAATGGCTTTCGTCCTTTACCGTGCCGATGCCCATCGACATCCACGAATCGGGACTGACCTACCGCGTCCACCTTCTGGAGGGCCAGAAAACCGGGTTTTTCCTCGACCAGAGGGTCAACCGGGTGACCTTTGCCGGGATGGCTCACGGACTCGACATCCTGAATGCCTTTTGCTATACGGGTGCATTTTCCGTGGCGGCCTTAAAGGCCGGTGCCCAGCATGTAACCAATGTTGATTCCTCCCTGCCCGCCCTGGACCTGGCCAAGGACAACCATCGAATCAACGGCATCGATGAGACCGGGTACACCCTGATCCGGGAAAATGCCTTTGAATACCTGCGCTATCTCTATAAGAACGGAAAGAAATTCGATGCGATCATCCTTGATCCGCCCGGGCTCTGCAAATCTCAGAGCCAGGTGGACAAGGCCAGCCGGGCCTACAAGGACGTCAACATGCAGGCTATGAAGCTGCTCCGTCCCGGCGGTCTCCTCATGACCTTTTCCTGCTCCGGCAATATCTCGCCAACCCTCTTTCGTCAGATTATCTTCGGGGCGGCCAAGGACGTCGGAGTCCAGGCCCGGATCCTGGCTCAGCTCGGCGCGGACTGGGACCATCCCATCTCCATCTATTGCCCGGAGAGCGAATACCTGAAGGGACTACTCCTGCGGCTTTCCTGAGATTGACAGGTAAAACAATGAAGCGATAACTTTCCTACGGGGTTGACGGATCGTCTCTGCAGTATTACAATTCTAAAAAACGTAATACGGTGATCCATGACCCAACTGGCACGACTGAGTTTTTCGATTGAGCAGGGCCTCGCGAATCGGCTCGAAGAGCTCGTAAAGACCCGCGGATATACAAACCGTTCCGAATTTATCCGGGACATGATCCGGGACCGCCTCGTAGAGGAGACCTGGGCCGTGGAAGGGGAGGGCGTCGGCGCCATTACGCTGATCTACGACCACCACGGCCGACAGCTGACCGATCGACTTACCCACATCCAGCACCACCACCACGAGGTCATCATGGCCACAACCCATGTCCACCTGGATGAGCATCTCTGCGTCGAGGTCATCCTTGTCAAAGGTCGGGTGGATACGATCCGAAGCCTTGCTGATCAGCTCCGGAAACAGCGGGGTGTTCTCCACGGCGGGCTCTCGATGAGTGCCTCAGGACACGCGTTGAGGTGATCATGCCTACCCTGCGGAAGGTACTTCCGGTTCTTCTTTTTATCGCATCTTGCTTCCTCTTCGGGGACGAACCTTCCACCGATGCCATGGTGGAGGCTGAATTCGAAGAGACGATCACCGTCACGGCTCCCCCGATCCTGGATCGTTCTTCGGTGGACCGCTACGGAAACCTGGTCGGAGAGGTCACGCGAAAGCAGGTGGAGGAACTTAATGCCCACGACGTCGCGGACGCCCTGCGGAACGTTCCCGGCCTGGTGATTTCCCGTTACAACCCGGTGGGATCTTATGGAGGTGCCGACGGAGGTACGCTCTTTATCCGCGGGCACGGGTCGGGAAGGCCGGGTGCGGAGATCCAGATGATGACGGACGGAATTCCCCGCTTCGTGGGGGTCTGGACGCACCCTCTCCTCGACACCCTTACCCTGGATCACGTCGACCGGATCGAAATCTACCGAAGCTCCCAGCCCGTTCTGATGGGAACGATGGGATTTGGGGCCATCAATCTTGTTCCCCGACGTTGGACCGATGCCGGCCCCGGCGGACGGATCTCTCTGTCCGGCGGATCCTTCAATACCTTTATCGGACAGGTCGAGGCGGGAGGGGCATGGGGAAAGACGGACGTCTACCTCTCCGGCGGATCGATGAAGAGCGACGGGCACCGCGACGTGGCCGACGGAGAAGTCGAAGACCTGTACGGCCGGTTCGGTTATCGGATATCGCCTGCCCTGGACTTCACGCTCCAGATTTCCCATAACGATGGTCTGGCCTCCGATCCCGGGAACATAAATCTTCCCCGCACTCCCGTGACTCCCTCGTTTGGTATCGTGGACGATTTCGCCCTGGCCACCCTGTCCTACACGGCCCGCAGGGGCTCGGGTTCCGTCAAGCTATACGGCGATGACGGTTCGATCGACTGGCTGCAATGGGACGGCGCCTCGTCCGCGTCCTTCCGGACCCTGACCGACTATCGGAACTACGGCGTGCGCTGGAGGGAAGCCCTCGACCTTGGAGAACGAAGAGAGCTCATCGTCGGCTACGACTACGACGTTTACGGGGGCATATCTTACGAGGATCACACGAATTCCCGAACAGAGGGGATCGACCTTGACTTCCGCTCCAGTGCCCCCTATTTCATGTTCAGCCAGACCTACGGGGACAGCACGATCACCTGGATCCCTTCCTTCGGGGTCCGATATAACGACTCAAAATACTTCGGCGCAGAGTGGGGCTACCAGGTGGGACTCTCCATTCGCCGAGGACCATCCACGGTCTACACCAACTACGCCCATGCCTTCAACTTGCCCGGTGTCTACGCTGCGGCCCTGTATGGGACGTGGGGTCAGGGAGACGCGTGGAAAGACCTGAACGCGGAATTGCTTGACCATGTCGAACTGGGATACACCGGATCGCTCTCGCAGAAAGTTGATCTCACCGTCTCGATCTACCACGACGAGGTGACCGACGCCCTTCGCTTTGTTCCGCCGCCCCCCCCGCCTCCCAGCTTTGCCAATATCGGTGACTATACGCTGGACGGGATAGAGGCATCCCTCCACGTTCGCCCGAGCGATACAGTCAGCCTCTTCGCAGGTTTGTCCTGGATGAACCCCGATCCGGCCGATGTCCCCAATGCCCCCGAATGGTCCTTCAGCGCTGGGGTCAACTGGATCCCGGCCCGGGGCTGGACCGTCAGCCTGGACGGCCAGTCGGTGAGCGAGTCCTACGTTCTGAACCCGCGCTTCGCGACAAGCCAGGTTGCCGTGGACGGCTATACGCTTCTCCACGTCCGGACCTCGCGTGCCTTCTCCTTCGGTACCCCTGGCTGGATTATGGAGCTCCACCTGGATGGGGAAAACCTCACAGACGAGACCTATGAATTCCGGCCCGGCTACCCCATGCCGGGACGAAGCTGGATGGCCGGAGTGACCCTCACGTTTTGAAACCATTCCTTTGCCTTTTCGGTTTCCTCTTCTTTTCAACGGCTCCCGGGTCCGCCCGGGAGATCCATCCCACCGTCGTCGTCACCACCTCCATGCTGGCTTCCGCTGTCCAGGACGCCATCGGGTCCGCTGGAGATGTGACGATCCTTCAGCTGGTTCCTCCGGGTTCGTGTCCCGGCCACTTTGATCTGAGCCCGCGTTCCGTGGAGGATCTCCGTAACGCCGTGGCTGTGGTTCGTCATGACTACCAGGGGGCGCTGGAAGAGCAGATCGGGGCCCTCCATATTGAAAACCTGGAAGTGATCGCAGTGCCCACCGGTGCGGGCCTGCTTATTCCAGGGAATTACGCGGCGTTCGTATCCGAGGTAAAGAATACGCTGAGCCGGGTTCTCCCGGAGATTGAATCGCAGAGGGAGGGGAAATCCCTGGCCGAAAGGCTTCATGACCTGGGGGAGCAGATCCTGGAGGAGGCAAAGCCTCTGAAGGGTGTACGGGTGGTTGCCTCCAGACACCAGGAAGATTTCTGCCGCTGGCTCGGTCTCGATGTCGTCGGGATCCTGAATCGACCGGAGGAAGTGACCCCCGGGGAGCTGAAGACGCTGATCGATACGAGACCGGACATGGTCGTGGCCAACCTCCAGGAGGGAACCGAGGCGGCAGAAACGCTGGGACAGCGGCTGAAGGTGCCCGTGGCCACCCTTTCCAACTTTCCCGGAGCCCCGGGGTATGGAGAGTCTTACGGGGACGTTGTCCGCTCCAATCTGCAGGTGCTAATACATACATGGAATCCACGCTGATCCGGCTGGATCACATCGAAGTCTACGCGGGAAAGACAAGGCGATTCGGCCCTGTGAGCCTAGCCGTGGAAGCAGGGGAGTGCCTGGGAGTGGCCGGTCCCAACGGGGCGGGGAAATCGACCCTGTTGAACCTGCTTTCCGGCCGTCTCGTGCCCGACCGGGGCAGGGTGACTTCCGCTCCGGAAATCGATGGACGGGACCATCGCCGGCGCCGGGGATACCTGGCTCAGCATCAGGACTACCGGGGTGATCTTCCCCTGACGGTCCTGGACGTGGTCCTTTTCGGGAGGCTTCCCCTCCGGTCCGCGGGACAGCGGTTCCGGGAAGAGGACCGAAAAGCGGCGAGAGCCTCCCTGGATCGACTGGGCCTGAAAAGTCTGGAATCCCGCCTCTTCCGGGAGCTTTCGGGCGGGGAACAGAGAAAGGTGCACATTGCTCGGATTCTCGCCCAGGACCCGCAGGTCCTCTTTCTGGACGAACCCTGTGCCGGCCTCGATCTCCGATGGCAGGAAGAGGTTACCCGCTGTGTGGCCGATCTCCATGGAGAGGGCCGATACACCACCGTCATGGTGACCCATGACCTGGCCCGTCTTCCTGCGACCTGTTCCAGGATTGCCCTGATCCGGGACGGACAGCTCCTGGCTCTTGGAAAACCGGAGGACATCCTGAAGGAGGAAACGTTGGAACCGATGTACGGATGTCCCGTCCGCGTGGAGAAGGAGGGGGGACGCTTCTTTGTTCACCCGGCCGCGGGGGAGAGGCTGTGAGCTTCCTGGAGATCTACGGCCCGATCCTTCTCGCCGCCCTTCTGGGAGGCGGATCCGCCGGGGCCATCGGGGTCTACGTGGTAGGGATGCGGATGCCCTTTATTGCTGTCGTGATGGCCCACGCGGCCATGGCGGGGGCGATCGTGGGAACCCTGACCGGCACCTCCTCCACGATCTGGGCCTTTGGTGGAGCCCTTGCCGCGGCGCTGGGCCTCGGCTATGCCCTGAAGGGACGGACGGTCGATCCAAACCTTGCCCTGGGTTCCCTCTTTTCTCTCATGATGGGGATCTCCTTCCTGGGAATCGGCCTGGTGAAGGGACCCAAAACGGAGGTCCTTGGCCTGCTCTGGGGGAGCATCCTCTTTGTCGATACCACGGGCCTGTGGACGATGGCGGGTATGTGTCTCGTTCTGCTCATCTTTATCGCATTCTTTGAAAAGGAGCTGGCCGTTATCCTCTTTTCCCGCTCCCTGGCTTCGTTGTACATTTCGGAGGCGCTGATCTTCGCGGGTCTCCTCGTACTTGAAGCGGGCGTTATCACCGTGAACCTGAAGACCGTCGGCGGCCTCCTCCTCTTCAGCCTTATCGCCAATCCCGCCGCTGCCGCCCTGCGCCTGGCCCGCTCGATCCGGGGCGCCCTCCTCCTGGCAACGATCCTCGGGGCCCTCAGTGCCGTCGGGGGATTCCTGGCCGCCTATCTCTTCGATCTTCCCGTGGGAGCCTGTATCGTTCTCACCTCCAGCGCCATACTTGCGTTAGCCGTGGTACTGTCGGCTCAAGGAAGGCGATGCCATGCTTGATCCAGTGGATCGCCCGATTGCCGAATTTTTTGACCGCTGTGCCCGCGCGGGAGACATGGCCGGATTCTCACCGGAGGAAGAGGAAAAACTGGCGGGATACCTGAAGGACTGGAATCTCCATCCGGGCCTGCGCGTCCTGGAACCGGGATGCGGGTCGGGTCGACTCACGGAGAGGATTGCTTCCTTCGTGGGCACGCACGGTGAGATTCTTGCCCTGGACCTCTCTCCCGAAATGGTGACCGGGGCACGCAATAGAAACCTCCCGCCCCAGGTCATCGTCCAGGAGGGAAGTGCCCGCTCCATCCCCCGGGAGGACGGCTGGTTCGACGTGATTCTCTGTTTCTGCGTCTTTCCCCACTTCCTGAACCGGGAGGCCTGCATGGCCGAAATGGCCCGGGTTTTGAAACCCGCCGGGGATATCTGGGTAAACCATTTCATGCGCAGGGAAGAGTTGAATGCCTTCCACGGGAATGCCTCGGTGGAACTGATCCGTCATGTCCTTCCCGATCGGGAGAAGATGGTGGAGCTCTTTGACCGGGCCGGGCTGGATGTTCTCGAATGTACAGACGATGCCCGGGGGTACCGGCTTCACGCCCGGAAGCGGGAGGTTGTGCTATCCTGAGTCCATGAAGCGCGGAGTCCTCTACGCCTGTCAAAAATGCGGGATGCAGTCCCCCAAGTGGCTGGGACGATGCCCCGACTGCGGCGCATGGGAGAGCTTCGTCGAGGAAGTCCTTGAATCTCATCAGAAATCGGAGGTTTCCTCCGCCCCCGCTCAAACCCTTCGCCTTGAAGAAGCGTCACATACTGACGTGGAACGGATTCCGTCGGGGATGGAGGGCATGAATCGTCTCCTTGGGGGAGGATGGGTACCCGGATCGGTGGTTCTGATCGGCGGAGAACCGGGGGTAGGAAAGTCCACTCTGATGCTTCAGCTTGCAAGCCAGTTCTCGAGCCGTGGATCGGTCTTTTACATTTCCGGAGAAGAATCCCCCGCTCAGGTCGCCATGCGGGCGCGGCGTCTGGGAGTCCAGAAGGGCATTACCCTCGTGGCCGAAACCGCTCTGGAACCTTTGACGGCATTGCTGGAAAAGGAATCTCCCGCCCTCGTCGTGGTCGATTCGATTCAGACAATCCTGACCGGGGATCTCTCCTCGGCCCCGGGCAGTGTGTCCCAGGTTCGGGCCGTAACGTCCGTCCTTTCCCGGATGGCCAAGGCCCAGAGCTTCATCCTGGTCATCGTGGGGCATGTCACGAAGGAAGGTGCCATTGCCGGCCCTCGAACCCTGGAACACATGGTGGACGTCGTCCTCTACTTTGAGGGAGATCTGGAATACCAGTACCGGATGCTTCGCTCCCACAAGAACCGGTACGGATCGACCTTTGAGCTGGTCGTCTTTGAAATGACCGAGGGCGGACTGAAAGAGCAGGACAACCCGTCCCGGCTCTTCCTGGCCCACCGGGACAAGCCCCCTGTGGGCACCGCCATCACCGCCGTTCTGACCGGAACCCAGCCCCTCCTTCTGGAAGTCCAGGCCCTGACTGTACCGACACCCTACCCTACCCCTCGGCGGACGACGGTGGGCCTTGACATCAACCGGCTCCACCTCCTGACTGCGGTCATGATCCGGCATGGACTTAACCTCGGCAACCTCGATATCTATGCCAACGTTGCCGGGGGATTTCCCATCCGCGAAACGGGTGCCGACCTGGCCCTGGTGGCGGCCGTGGCCTCCTCTCTGCACAACCGGACCCTTCCGGAAAACTGTCTCTTCGTAGGGGAGGTCGGTCTGACGGGGGAGATCCGGCCCGTACCCCGACTGGACATCCGTCTGAAGGAAGCGAAACAGCAGGGATTCACGACCGCCTATACCCCGGCGGTGGACCTCAAGGCCCCCAGGGGCCTCACGCTGAAAAGTGTAGACCACATCAACGCCATTCTCAAGCTTCTTCGGTAAAATCCCGCTTTAGCAGAATCAATTCCTTTGAAAAAGAGGGTGGATCCCACTCGATGCAATTCCTTGCCCGGTCACTCAGGAGAGATACATCCCTGGGCCGGGGTGCTGGCATGGAAACGTCTTTTTGCTTTACACCATGAATTGAGCCAGACGGCAGATTAAAAATTTCGGCGATCCGTGTTCCCATCTCGTACCGGCTCAGCTGTTCCGGTCCTCCCAGGTGGATCGTGCCCGTGATCCCGGCTTCCAGAATGGATAGGATTCCGGTAGCGGCGGTCCCCGCGCTCAGGGGAGTACGGATCTCGTCGGTGAAAAGCGATACAGCAGACCCCTTACGGAGAGAGCGGAGGAGGGGAAGGATCAACCCGCGGATGGCGATGGGATCGATTCCGTAGAGGAGGGGAATGCGGACAACGGCTGACTCTGGATAGAGGGATAACACTGCCTTCTCTGCGGCGGCCTTGTGCTTTCCATAGAAGCTTATCGGATCCGGAGGATCGGATTCCCCATAGGGGGCATGTTCGCCGTCAAAGACAAGGTCGGTGGAAATGAAGAAAAAGGGGATGCCCAGGTCATGAGAAAGAAGTGCCAGGTTCCGGGCCGCCTCAAGGTTGACGGCCCGGGAGCTTTCGGGATCGATTTCACAGGCGTTCGGATCGGAGATCGCCGCGGTGTGGAAAATCGCCGAAGGCCGGATCAAGGAAACGAGATCCGCAGTCTCTTTGTGCCGGGTCAGATCGAGCTGATGGGCGGCAGGGGAGGGATTGGAAGGCATACGGGAATGGAAGATCAAGCGAACTTCATATCGGCCGGCCGCTCTCTGTACGAGATGCCGACCCAGAAATCCACCCGCCCCGGTCACCAGAATCCTCTTCATGCTGTAATTGTATCAATGAGGCTGCATGTTACGGAACGTAACTTGCGTGCCGAATTGATGCCCCCGATGGAGGTTTTATCCGAATCGGAAGGGTACCAATATGTTCGAGGCTGCATGTTACGGAACGTAACTTGCGTGCCGAATTGATGCCCCCGATGGAGGTTTTATCCGTATCGGAAGGGTACCAATATGTTCGAGGCTGCATGTTACGGAACGTAACTTGCGTGCCGAATTGATGCCCCCGATGGAGGTTTTATCCGTATCGGAAGGGTACCAATATGTTCGAGGCTGCATGTTACGGAACGTAACTTGCGTGCTCCATGAGGCCCGAGAGGTCCTCGCAGACTCTCGGTAAGCCGAATGGATACCCGAAGGATTGAAAATCCGGAGGGTGCCCAAATGTTTGAGGCCCGAGAGGTCCTCGCAGACTCTCAATAAAATAGGGACAGTCCCAGTAGTGTCCAAACGTTGTGACTGGAAAATGAAATATATGCATACATAGCAGGGATATTATCGTTTTGAAAAGTTTTTCGATTTGAATTTGGAAATCTTGGAATAATGGGGATCCAGACAAAGCCA
>Ga0209408_1000274_pt1 | contig 41806 bp, 40 predicted proteins | sample AD_UKC107_MetaG_FD_184422 | JGI IMG/M metagenome (GOLD analysis project Ga0209408, IMG submission 184422) | Active sludge microbial communities of municipal wastewater-treating anaerobic digesters from Hong Kong - AD_UKC107_MetaG (SPAdes)... | ecosystem: Engineered > Bioreactor > Anaerobic >... | reverse complement strand
CAGGATATAGCACCGGGCTTCTAACCCGGGGGTCGTGGGTTCGAATCCCACCGGGTCCGCCTGCTACTTAAATTTTCAAGATATCCAGGAGTTTTTCGAGGGGACTAAAAATGTGCGAGCTATCCGTTTACATGAAGGGCGAGAAAGAGAGCCTGATGGAGGGCGTCGTCGTCCTCGTGACCAAAGGCGACAAAGTCCTGATGGAGGACATATTGGGCAGGACGAAGGAAGCCACCGGCAGGATCGTCGAGGTTAACATCACGAGCCAGAAGGCGTTTTTGGAGCCGGCTTAGAAGGCGCGCCTCAGGGACGAAACACCATCTCCCGGGCTTTGCACCTCAGAAGCTCCTGGTTTTAGAAAAGAAGGGGGGTAGGGCGTTTTTAAACGCCCCGCCATTTAGAAGGCGCCTATTTTGTCGGGCTGAACTTGATCACCCTGTCGTAGAGGATCTCGTCGTAGCTCGAACTCACCGTCATATTTTGCTCCAGATACCCTCTGAACCCCACATATGCCGGCTGATCAAGCTCGATCCCATAGGCCTTGACGCCCCACGGTATCTCCAGGCAGTGAGGATCTCCGCTGCAGTTGCGAGCCACCTTCCAAACGTAGAAGAGCTCAGCGTCGGGATTCTCTGGCAGGTATTCTTTCGCGGTGCTCGAGAGGTCCTGGCTGTTGACGCAGCCGACGCCGTTCAGGATGTCCGCGCCGTAGAGGGCGAAGTTCGAATAGGTGGCCTTTCCCGTCGCCGCGTGGTTGACGCCGTAAACTATCAAAAACTCGTCGGGATCGTCGCCCAGGGTGAAGGGTGTGGTGTTGAGATAGAACGTATCTCGATTGGAGCCGAAGACGTTCGCCCCTCTCTGAATGCCGTCGTATCCTTGTGCAGGGGTGTAAAGCCAGACATGGGTTTCAAGCTCTGTCGCCCTCAAATCGCCATACCTGTCGAGGATGGCCCTTCTCAACTCGTTCAGGTCCGGCATCAGATCAAGCTCGCTGGCGTTCCCGGTGCCACGGACCCTCAGCTCGGGCACTTTGTAGGGGTCGAGCGTTGCTGGCTCTGATGGAGTTATGCGGAGGACGGTGCCCGGGGGATCGTTTACGTACGCATCGCCTGCAGCCTCGTCTTTGAAGAAGTTCACGCGGATGACGAAGGCGAAGGTGTCAGAGCTGTTGTCAAGGCCCATATTCAATATCGATGAGGGGATCACGTCGGTGTTCATGATGGACGATGGATACCCCGCCAATTCAGCCGCCGTTCTTACGCGTTCATCGATGCCCCTGTCGGCTGTTGATATGATGAGGGCAGTCTCGTCGAACGGATCGCCATCGGTGCCATCCGGCGTACCTTCCGTCTTTATCGTCCTCAGGTTCAGCGCGTCGCCGAGATCACCGAAGATCCGTTTATATACGCCCTCGTTGGGATAGAACTTGTCAAATACGTAGCTTCGATAGCTGAAGTAGCTGCACTCGGGGGGAGTTTTGCCGATGTAAACCACCGCTTCATCCGGCCTGAGGTGCCAGTCCACCGCCAGCCCTCCGGGAGTTTCGAGGATGCTTCTTCCCGTCTGTCCCGGCCCCGGCGGCAACCAGAACGCGACGTAGGGAGTGGCGGGGTTATTGCCGAAGCAGCTCTGGATGAGGCCTTTATTGTACAGGCCGATGATGTCGAAGTAGCTCAAGATCCCTTCTTGTACGATAAACCCATCCTCTTCCAACGCAGATCGGAAGGCTCTGATGTCTTCCGCTGCGATATCGTCGGCCTTCTCCTCGTCCATCGAGGCAGATACATTTTCAGATGCGTCTATGCCACTCGGCAAAGAAATCATACAGAAGAATACAACCAACAGTATATGCAGATATTTATACAACTATTATCCCTCCCACAAAAATGGGCCATTAATGGTATAAATTTTGTGATCCTATTGAATTCAGAGGAATTTCAGATAGACGAATCTTGCCGCCCTGATCTTCGGCCGGAAAAATTAAAGACCTAAGAGACCCGATTTTATCTGAGGTAGATCATGGCATCCAAAGGAATCGATATCTCTTTGAAGATCGTATATTCGCTCTTATTTGCTGGGTTGATAATCTCTGCCGCCTTTGCAAGCGATGAAATCTCTGCCGAAAAGCGGGTGAGCTATCTGGGAAGGCCTGCCGTAGTGATGATAATATCAACGTATGTCGGAAACCTTGAATTAGATGGAGAGCCAGTCATCGGCCTATTCGATGACTATGACGAAATATTTGAGATGGTAACGATACCCTCGTTTTCCATGTCGAGTATGGGGTCGGGATTTGTGGTGAGTTCAGACGGATACATAGTGACCAACGCCCACGTCGTCCAGGAGACGGAAGAGGAGATCTTGGCGGAGTTCGCCCTCCAAGCCGCGGATTGGGCGACAGAAGAATTGCCAGCCATCTTCGTCTCCAACGGCTATGAGCCGTATCCAGCGACCGAGGAGGATTATTGGGATATGTACGACGTATTCCTATCTTGCAACCTCGACTACAAACGGGAGATCCTGGTATACTTCGGAGCCCCCAGCAGCCTTTCCCGTTCGCCCGTGGGTTATCCCGCCGAGATCAGGAAGATCAGCCCCCAGGAGTTTTGGTATTCCTCCGGCGACTACAAGTATCGGTCTGGAAAGGACCTGGCGATCATAAAGATCGAGACATCCGACGAGCTGCCGACGGCGAACCTCGGAGACTCTAATGATGTAGAGGTGGGCGACAAGGCTGTGGTGATCGGCTATCCGGGGGCCACCGCCTCCTGGCAGAACCAGCTCCTCTCCCCTGAGACCGAATACGTCCCCTCGGTCACCTCTGGGATCATAAGCGCGAAGAAAAAGCTCCCCGATAGGTCGGAGGCGTTCCAGACCGACGCCGCTATCTACCACGGTAACAGCGGCGGGCCCGCCTTCAACGCGGACGGCGAGGTGATCGGGATCGCCACCTTCGGCTCGGGCAGGACCCTGGTCTCCGGAGAATGGCTCGACATTCAGGGCTACAACTTTCTGATCCCGATAAACGTCGCCAAGAGCTTCATCTCGGAGCTGAACATCGACACCACCCCGAGCGAGGCGACCAAAGCCTTCGAGAGGGGCTTTGAGCTTTACTGGAACGGGAGCCGCTCGGAGGCGAGGGGGGAGTTTGACGCCATCCTCGCCTTGGACCCGAATAACCAGTATGCTGCGGAGTACTCGAGCATGGCCCAGAGAAGGTGATCCGTCCAGCCATGCTCTCCCGAGCCGTCTTCCTGTTGTTGCTTCTGGCGGTCTTCGCCGTCGGTGGCGGAGTCCTAGCCGGTCTCGGATCGGCTGATGAGGATCTGGCGGTGGTGGACGCCGCCGAGATCCTCGATGAGATCCGGGACGGAAAGGCCGTCGAGCGGCGTCACGTGAGGATCATCGGAAAACTCGACCTCAGGGAGCTGGAGGGGCCGGTGAGGTCGCCGATCTCCATCGTCGACTGCGAGCTCCAGGACCCGGTCCGGATGGAGGGTGCGATCTTCGAGGCTCCCGTCAGCTTCGAGGAGACGGTCTTCGAGAATATGGTCCTCTTCAGCGAGGCCCGGTTCAACGACTCCGCAGACTTCTCCTTTGCTGTATTCGAGGATACCGTCTTCTTCGACCTGGCCATCTTCGAGAGAGAGGCCGAGTTCTGCGGAACCAGGTTCGGCCGCGACGCATACTTCTCGAACGCCGTCTTCACCGGAAGCTGTGACTTCAACTTCACCCGGTTCGCCGAGGAGTACGTCCTCTTCGACGGCGTCCGCTTCCTCGGGGACGCCCACTTCGAGGACGCCGAGTTCGGGAGGTGGACGAACTTTTACGGCTCCACCTTCTCGGGGGTGGCGGACTTTCTTCTGGCCACCTTTCCGGGGAGGAGCTTCATCGCCAACGTCACCTTCGAGGGGGACGCCAGCTTCGCCGGCGTCGAGTTCATGAGCTTTGCGGAGTTTGAGGACTCCCGATTCGAGGGGGACTTTTTCCTCTACGGCTCGACGATCTCCTACATGAAGCTGAACGGCACCACCTTCGGCGAGAAATCCCAGGTCCACCTCAACAACACCGAGATCGAGGGGTTCGTCATACCCTGGAGGACGATGGAGGACCACCTCGTCTTCAGGGACGAGGTCTACATGGGGCTCGTCGAGAACTACAAGCGGCTCGGGTGGTTCCAGGACGCCGACGACTGCTACTACCACTATCGGAAGCTCGCCCAAGAGAGAAAGGATATCAGCTGGTCGAAGGCGATCGACTACCTCGCCTGGCTCTCCTGCGGCTACGGCGTCCGCCCCGACTACACCCTCGCCTGGTCCCTCTCGATCGTCCTCGTCTTTGGGATCATCTTCCACCTGGGGGGTGGGCTCCTCCAGTACGAGAGGCCTGATGCGAAGCCCGAAGAGTTAGGGGAAGGCTCCGAGGCCGATGAAACCGATCTTCATGCCAGGATCAAGAACGTAGCATCCTCGCAGGAAAGTGAAACTCACGTGGAATTTGATAGCGAAACTCAGCAGGATTTTGTAAACATCCCCTCGATCCCGGAGCGTCCGACCCTCGGTGAGGCGATGTACTTCAGCTCCCTCGTCTTCATCGCCCAGGCCCCAGCAGACTACCTCGCTCTGGGGAGGTACAAGTACCTGGTCATCGTCGAGGGGGTCCTCGGTTGGCTGATGCTCGCCCTCTTCCTGGTGGCCCTCGGGAACCTGATGATACGATGACCACTTTGATGCTGAAACTATGCTGAATTAAAAAAAAGAGGCGATAAGAAGAGCCGCGGGGGACGATAGGTTCAGACCAAACTGAACGAGTTGATCATCATTTTGGCGGCGTCTTCGAACTCGGCGTAGCTATCTGCCAGGGCGTAGTATGTGACGATGTAGGCTCTGTCGTCCTTTATGGTGTAAGCTAAAAGCACCTGGTAGGCCGTCCCGTCGACGCTCACGGCGTAGGCGATGACGTGAGCAGGCTCCTCAGAGATGATCATCTCGCCTTCGGCCAGAAGCTGAAAGTCGGGGTAGGAGCTTCTGAGGTTGGTCAGCACCGCTTGGGTGTACCCGCTCAGGGTCGTTCCGGCGGGCAGATCTTCGATCTGGACAGTGACGTAATTCATGGGGTCGTCTATGCTCTCGCCCGGCGCAAGAAAGCCCGTCACGATCCCCAGCTCGTTCGGGTCCGGCTCTTCTGCGGACCAGTCGGAGGGGTAGGAAACGCTGAATCCGTACTGAGAGTTTTCGTACAGCAGCATCTCACCGAGATCGGAAAGGCCGATGGCGCCTGAGGTGTCGACGGACTCATCGATCTCCGACGAGTCTTGAGATACTGCTGGGCAGGACTGGGCGCTGACCGCCGCGGTGCTCGCGATCAGCACGACGAGGAGAAAGATCTTTTTGAACATGCAGTTCACCTTCGGCCATATCCCACCAGACTGATAATAAATACTTTTCCGGGTGCATCACCTGAGATCTTCAAAAGGTGCAGCCTCGAATTTCAGCAAAGCCTTTATCAGGCTGTAGCAGGTCATTTAGCTCTCATGAACCTGAAGTACGCGGTTTGCATGCTGCTCATCGCCGGATTGGTTCTCGCCGCCGGCTGCATCAGCTCGGAGAAGGCGGGCGGCGAAAAGGCCGCCAGCGTGCCCACCGAGAACCTGCCCGAGGGGTTCTCCCTCATCGCCGTCGTCGACGACTCGACCCCGGGCATAAACATGGAGGATGAGATCGCCGATTTCAGGGGAGATGAGGATATCGGCGCCGTCAAGGCCACCGTGGGCAAGTACCAGTGGGGCGAGATCGGCAAGGACTACGACGCGAGGATAACGGTGATGGACTGCGGGAGCGAGGCGAAGGCCGAGGCCGCCATCGCAAACTACAAGGCCCAGCCGGATTTTGAGAAGCCCCCCTTCGTGGGAGTTGACCGGTTCAGCACCGCCGTCGTCAACGGCCACCATGTCACCGAGATCAGGGACAAGGTCGGAAAGGAGCTGAAGTACATATACATCTGGAACGACGGCAGCCGAGTGGTGCTGGTGGAGGGGAACGGCGACCGGGCCGAGAGCCTCCAGCTGGCGAGCGCGACGGGGCTCTGAGGCCTCGTCCCTCCTTTTCTTTTGATCCACTTCTGTCTTCTTACGTCCTTTTCTGTCTTCGGTTCTGTTTTCTTCCTTCCGTCCTCTTTTCTCTTTATCTCCTTCCATCGTAGGCGAGGGAGAGCTCGCCCTCCTTCCAGGAGTAACTGGGCGGTTTTTTCCGCCGGGTCCCGGTCTCGTCCAGGGCGTGGACGACTAGGGGAAGGGCGATGGTGGCGTCGACGAAGACCTGGATCATCCTCGCCTCTTTCGCTATCTTTCCCCAGGAGACCCCCTCGCTGAAGGTGCAGCCGGAGAGGCCCCCGAAGTGGGGCGAATCGATGGTGTACTGGATGGCGTAGTTGTGGCCGCCGCGGTACTTGCCACAGAGGTCTGCGACAACCTTCGTCTGCTGGATGAAGTTCTTGGGTACCCCTCCGCCGACGAAGACGACGCCGGTCTGAGAGGACTTCTCCGTGATCTGGCTGATCTCGTCGACGTCCCTGATCTGATCGACCACGATCTTATGCCCCTCCCTCCAGGCGAGGACCATCCCTATCCCGATGGAGCTGTCGGAGAGGGCGGGAACGAAGACGGGAACTCTGGCCCGGCTGGCACTGCCGAGGAGGGTGGTGGCCGGCATCTTTTTGCCGAGCATCTCCATCAACTCTCTTGAGGAGTAACTCCGGCCCTGATCGAGGGTCTTGACGAACTCGGCGATGTACCGGTCCCCCCTCTGGAGGCCGGCCTCGGAGACGTAGACGTCGTATATCCGATCGATCCCCTCCTCTCTGAGGCTGGCGTCGTCGGCTAGAGGGTCGCCCCGATAGTGGACGACGCCGAGCCCCTCGCAGAGGTCGTGAAAGAGGTTCGCCCCGGTGCTGACGACGCAGTCCACCAGCCGTTCGGAGATCATGAAGGCGAGGAGCTTTCGGAGGCCTGCCGGGACCATCGCCCCCGCGAGACCCAGGAATATGGTGATCTCCTCCTCGGCGAGCATCCTCTCCCAGGCCTCCACCGAACGGCCGAGCTGGCCCGCCTGAAACCCGAGCTTTGCCATATCTTTCGCGAGCTTGCTGACGCTCCGGTCCTCCATCCCCATGGTGGTGGCGAGCTCTTCGAGGTCGCTGGAACGGTGGTCGTGATCGTTATCCTTCATTTTCATCCCGTGGCGCGTGGGTTACGCCTCCAGGACTATTAAACGTTGTCACCGGCCAGCAAACTATTTTATAAAAAAAGTCGATATCGAAGTTATATATACCGCGATCGCCCTCAATGCCAAGCTCAAGTTCTCGTATCGAAGGCATGAGAGATTTGGACGGCGGATGATCGCGTATCCAGGTTCGCAGCGGAAGGGGTTGATGACACTATGGCGAAATTAGGCGCTTATAACGGGATTAACAGAGAAGGCGACATAAAAAGAGAGCAGCTCAGAGAGACGGAGATCTGCAGGAGGAGGATGGATGTGGACGATTGACGATTCCGTCAACCTCTACGGCGTGGACGGCTGGGGCAACGGCTACTTCACCATAAACGATGCCGGAAACTTGGCGGTATCCCCCCGAAAGGAGGCCGGAGGGACCGTCGACGTGATGGAGATCGTCGATCGTATCAACGAGGCCGATGCGGCCTCGTTTCCGATCCTCTTTCGGTTTCCCCAGATCCTCGAGGACAGGCTCGAAGAGATCAACGGGGCCTTCCTCGCCTCGATGGAGGAGCTGGAGTACCAGGGCGGCTACAGGCTCGTATTCCCCATGAAGGTTAACCAGAGACGGGAAGTGGTGGATTACATCGTCAGCGGCGGAAAGAAGCTGAACGTAGGCCTGGAGGTGGGAACGAAGGCGGAGCTTCTCGCGGCCCTCTCTCTCGGCCTCGGCCCCGACGCCCTGATCGTCTGCAACGGATACAAGGACCAGGATTACCTCAAGCTCGCCCTCAAGTTCGGAGAGGCGAAGAACATCGTCATCGTCATCGACATCTTCGAGGAGATCTTCGACCTTCTTCGTTGTTCGAGGGAGCTTGGCGCAAAGCCTAGGCTGGGCCTTCGGACGAAGCTATTTTCGAGAGGCAGCGGTCGGTGGGAGGAGTCGGGGGGGGAACTGTCCAAGTTCGGCCTATCCACCGCCGAGATCCTGGAGTCGATCCGGATCCTCTCGGATAAGGGGATGATCGACTGCCTGAAGATGCTCCACTTTCACATAGGCTCCCAGATAACGGACATCCGGAAGATCAAGATCGCCATGAACGAGGCCGCCAGGATCTACGCCAAGGTGAGAAAGGTGGCCGAGGTCGAGTACTTCAACGTAGGCGGAGGGCTCAGCGTCGATTACGACGGCTCCAAGACCCCGACCCCCGCCAGCGCCAACTACACCCTACAGGAGTACTCCAACGACGTCGTCTACACCCTCCAGAGAACCTGCGACGAGGAGGAGGTGCCGTGCCCGACGATCGTCTCGGAGAGCGGCCGGGCGATCGCCGCCTACCACTCGTTTCTCGCCTTCAAGGTGATCGGAAAGAAGAACTCCAAGGACGGCCTCGATGTCGTCCCCGACGAGGACGATCCTGTCCAGATAGAGGACATGCGCCAGGCCCTCGATAACATGGACCTGGAGAACTACGCCGAGTTCTATCACGACGCCCTCCACTACCGGGAGGAGCTCTTCGACGCCTTCAACCTGGGGAACATCGGCCTTGAGGAGAGGTCCAAGGGCGACCTCCTATTCTGGAAGGTCTGCCAGAAGGCGGCCTCCTTCGCCAAGGCCGACGAGAACGACTCCGATGAGTTCGAGAGTCTCAAGCGGCTTTTGAGCAAGAAGTACATTGGAAACTTCTCCCTCTTCCAGTCGGTCCCCGACATGTGGGGGGTCCAGCAGATATTCCCCACCATGCCGCTTCACAGGCTCGGAGAGGAGCCGACGGTGAGGGGTACGATCGCGGACATCACCTGCGACTCCGACGGCGAGATCAGGAGCTTCGCCGGGGAGAACAGCGACTTTCTCGCCCTCCACGACCTCCTTGCCGACGAGGACTACTACCTGGGCACCTTCCTCCTGGGGGCGTACCAGGACACCCTGGGGGACTTTCACAACCTTCTCGGCTGCGCCAACGAGGTTCACGTCACCGTGGAGGATGACGGAGGCTGGAGGATATCGAAGGTCGTCGAGGGGGACGCCTGCGAGAAGCTCCTCCGGTTCTTCAACTACGAGCCGGAAGAGGGTCTCGCCGAGATGGCGTCCCGTTGCTGCGCCAACGAGGCGGAGAGGGAGAGGGCGAGGGAGACGATCCGAAAGGCCCTCGCGGAGTACTCCTACTTCAAGAACAGGTACATCAGGGCCTGACCCGAGGGCCCAAAACGTCCTCTAGGTCCACCAAATTTTTCCCACCGTGGCGGGCCTGCCCCTCTTCGGAGGGAGGGCATAAAGGGCGCTGATAAGAAACAGGCCTACAAGAAGGGAGGCGACAAGGTCTTGTATCTTCGGGCCCACCCATCCGGCAGATGTTCTTTGGCCGGAGCAAGGGCAGGGGGGACGGGATCAAAGTCTTCGTCTACATAAACTATGGACGAGACCAGATCAGGCACGAGGCGGTGAAGGTTCCCGTTGGGACGACCGTCCTCAGTGCCCTGGAGGCCGCCGCCGAGGTCGAGGTTACAGACGAGAGCGCCACCGGCCATCCTGGCTCGATGGTGACGGCCATAGACGGTTTTTCTAATGACGTCGACCACGCCTGGCTCTACTACGTCTTCGAGCGGGGCGATGCTGGCTGGCGGATCCCAAAAGAGATGCCCGACGACCTTGAGGTCTCAGACGGCATGAGGATCGGCTGGCGTCTCTACAACCTCAAAGAGCACGGGCCGGTCCCAAAGGAGGGACCGCTCTGGTCGAGCCGCTGCGCCAGCAAGAACAGGACCTGCGCCCGCCAGTTCCCGTGAAGGATCGACCCGTCTGGCTTTAGGCTCGTTTATTTCGCCCTTTTCAGTCCCGATATCGTGAGGGTGATCTGGTCGTGATGTAAGATCCCCGATAAAACTAAGTACCTTACGACCTTACTTAATTGCTGGAGGATTTCTGCGTATGGATGATTATTGGGCAAGGTGGAACGAGAAACTTCAGCAGATCACGAAGCCCTACGAATGTCTCGAAAGGGGCATGGCTCCTCCAATACTTACCAGAGATAACCTTCTCGATTACTACCGATGTCTTGAGAGCCTGATGAAGCCCCTGGTCCTCCTCCAGGAGAACAGGGAATCTCCAGGGAACCGCCTGATCGAGAATTATGAGGCTTTAGAGGATAGGCTGGAGCGGCTGTCAACAACCCATCCCTGGTTTTCAGAGGACGAGTCCACCCAAGAGATGATCGAGCTATTAGCAACCCTCACGAACAAGCGCACAGTCGATCGAGAGCTCTTAGAAGAGAGGATAGGGGAGCTGGAAAGGAGGATAGGGGAGCTGGAGTCAAAATTCGGCCCATCGGGTCCGATGAAATGAGAGTCAGGCCCCAAAAGTGAGGTGAGGATGCCCGATCCCCAACGGTTGGGCCGGGCATCTCCTTTGCCTAAGGCTGTGAGGTCGTGCATCTCACAGCGAGAGAGTCTCGAAGAGTTGCGGTCCTTTTATGGATTGACGGAAGTGCTTTACACGACACGCTAAGGTCGTATTATCTAGTAATAAACTTTTCGATCGAAAGGCTACGAGAACTCCGATGAAAAGGCGCCCCCCTTCGAGAGGGACCTGAGATAGAAGAGCAGAGGGCGCAAGGCATCGAACCTTGCGCCCTCGTTTATTAGCGCCCGGACCGGGAGTCGAACCCGGGTCGAAGCCTCGACAGGGCTTCATGATAGGCCTCTACACTATCCGGACTCAAAGCTAGGTCCCGCCTCCCAGATTCGAACCGGGGACATCGCGGTAGCCGCACGGTGCACCTTAAGGTGCGAAACCTACTACAGCCGCGCACTCTACCAGGCTGAGTTAAGGCGGGTCCAACGATGCAAAGCCATTCTCGTATTTAGCCCTTTCGATTCATAATAGCGTGACGCATATCCGTTTCTGAAAATCTGGTGTCAAAAGCTATAAATGATAATCACGCTCTCTCTCCGGGCCGTCTCGGCCCGTAACGCTTCGGGATGGTTTGTGATATCGATGCTCATAGGTCTAATGTCTGACTCTCACGACAACTTTCCCGGCCTCCTGGAGGCCGTGGAGATCTTCAAGAAACGGAACGTGGAGATGATACTGCATGCGGGAGACGTCGTCGCTCCCGGGATGTGCTACGCCTTCGAGGGATGGGATGGTGAGCTCTACCTCGTCTACGGGAACAACGATGGCGATAGAACGGGGCTCAAGCGCGACTTCGCCCGGGTGGGGGGCGAGTTTCTCGAGGACTTCGGCGAGATCGAGGCTGACGGCAGGAGGCTCGCCCTCCTCCACGGAACCTACGAGCCCCTGGTGAGGGGGCTGGTCGGGTCGGGTCGCTACGACGTTGTGGTCCGGGGACACGACCACCACGTTAGGGTCGTCCCCGGAGATGCCCTGATGATCAACCCCGGTGAGGTCTGGGGCCACTTCACCGGCCGAAAGACGGTGGCGATCCTGGACACGGAGTCCCTCGCGACGGAGATCGTCGAGATGGGAAGCCGACCCTCGATCGTCGAGATGACCGGAAAGCAACCGTGATCGGTAAACAGGAGGGGATCATCGCCGATATGAAGGAGGGCGTGACGAAGAGCATGACGGAAGGTATCTTTCTTGAGCCCCTCGGCCTCTACCTCCTGGTGGAGAGGCGCAGAGGCCGAATCGGCAGGATCGGCTTCTCCACGGAGAGGCCGAAGGTTCCCATGCCTCCGGAGGAGAAGGAATTCCTGCTGAAATGCTGGCTTGAAGCGGGGGAGGTCCCCTGGGAGCTTCTCGACCTTTCGGACCTCACCGATTTTCAGAGGGTGGTTCTGAGCTTCGTCGCCACCATCCCCCTAGGTGAGACCCTGACCTACGGCCAGGTGGCCGAAAGGCTCGGAAAGGCCGGCGCCGCCAGGGCTGTGGGCCAGGCCCTGAAGGCAAATCCATTCCCCCTGATCATACCCTGCCACCGGGTGGTGGGATCGAAGGGCCTTGGAGGCTACAGCTCCGGCCCGGACCTGAAAAGGAGGATTCTGGACGTCGAGAAGGAGATTTGCCATTTGAATCTACTTTGAGATTAAAGAAAGCTCGCCGCTCAAAATTCGATGCTTCACTTGATTTACATGCTGATGGGCCAAAAAGCACGGCACAGGAAGCTTGTGGTCCTGGTGGTACCGCCGAGCGAGGTCCAGGGCGGACTCGACGGAGACCCGATGTCCCGGTGCCACCACGATCGGCCTGCACCTCTTTTTGGAGAGGAGGACGTAACCTGCCCTTTCCCCTCGGTAGGCCAGAGGTGAGGCGTCCCCCACCCGGCGGGGTGGGTCGAAGGTGCCGCAGAGGACGTTCTTGCTGACGCCCACGGTAGGTATGTCCAGAGCGACGCCTAAGTGGCTTGCGAGGCCCGCCCTTCGGGGATGGTTGATCCCGCAGCCGTCGACGAAGAGGACTGTGGGCCTTGTAAGAAGCCGCCTCACAGCCTCTCCAGCCGCCGGCCCCTCCCGGAAGGAGAGAAGGCCTGGAATGTAAGGAAAAGTCGTTTCGAGGAGGGCCCAGGACTTGGATAAGGGCCGAAAGGATGAGTCGAGAGCCACGGCCCCGCTGACCACCATCTCCCTGCCGTCTTCCCTCGATATGAAGGCCTGGTCGACCCCGGCCACCGCCGCCTCTGAGAACCGGTCCTCAAGGTCGATTCTGGATGCGATCTCTTCCTGCAGCGAAATCAGCCGCTTCCTCTCCTCAGGGGTGGGGAGGGGAGATGGCGGCACCTACTTCGCCTCGGAGAGGGGGACGGTCTGGCTGAGGTTGATGGCGAGCTCCCCTATGTTCTTGATGTAGTCGAGCATACGCTCGATGCTGGAGACTGCCATCCTCAGGAGGGCGTCTTCGTGCTCGTCCGAGAAGCTGGTGGTGGTCACTACCTGGTTAATCTGCCTTCGGAGCTGCCGGCTCGATTCGATCGCCTCGTTCGCCTTTCCGGAGTTGAGCGAAAGAAGGGAAGATATCGAGTCCTCGACGAGATCCAGAAGCTGCGGCGTTACATTGCTCATCTCCTCTGCGATGTTGGTGGGCAGCGTGCAGTCGCACTTGAGGATCATAGCTGCGACCCTGGCGGCGTGGTCTGCCATCCGCTCGAGGTTTGTGGCGGCCCTGGTGTAGTTGAAGGCGGTGATGGGATCGAGGGACTCCTGCTTGACCGAGCCGGACCGCAAGATCTCGGTGAACTGGCGGGATACCAGGAGGTAGAGCCTGTCGACGTCGTCGTCCCTCTGGATGACGTCGGCGGCCATATCCCGGTCGTTGGTCACCAGAGCGCTGAGGGCGTCCTGGATCATCGACCGGACCACCGTCTTTATCCTCCGAAGGGCCCGTTCGGACTGGAGCTCTTCCGGATCGATCAGATCCTGTATCAATACCTTGTTGACCGTCTCCTCCAGGATCTCGGGGCCGATCAGCTTCTGGACGATCTGGTGGATGTCCCTCTTCTGGTCTGCTGTCATGTGAGTTGACGTGACCTCCATCGTCCTGTACCCCGAGACGTAGCAGCCTATGATGTCCCTCACCAGGGCATCGCCCACCTTCTCGCCTATCTCAAGCCGTGTGGCGAGATCCCTCTCGGACCTGTCAGGGGAGAGGACCAAGGCACCATTGTCGCTCTGGGTTATGTAGATCAGCGATCCGGGTTGGATGTCATTTTTCACGGCCCAGACTTTGGGCAGGGATACTATGAAGGTCGACTTTCCCGTCCGCTGTACTTTCCTGGTCTCCATAAAAATCCTGCATTTTTTAGTTGAGATGTTCTCGTTTCGCCTCGACCATGTATATGATGCTCTCGCATATGTTGCATACGTGATCTGCGATCCTCTCCAGATGCTTGTTCACCAGGAGAAGTGGGGTCGCGTCTTCTATCAGGTCGGGGTTTCCACCTATGATCTTGAGGAGCGTATCCCTCACCTTCTGGTAGAGGGCGTCCACCTCGTAATCCCACTTGGTCGTCTCCCGGGCGAGGCTCGTGTCGTTCTCCTTGAAGGCCCGATTGGCCTGAGCCAGCATCTCTACTGCGATCTCCGCCATCCTTGGTATGTTCTTCAGGCTCTTGACGTGGACCTTGTTTTTGGAGTGGACGACGATCCTCGCTATATCCACCGCCAGGTCGCCGATCCGCTCGAGATCGATCCCGATCTTCAGGGTTGTGACGATCAGTCGAAGGTCTTTTGCCATGGGCTGCTGAAGCGCCAAAAGCTGCATGCACCGCTTCTCTATCCTCAGATTAAGATCGTTTATGATCTGGTCGTCTCTTATGACCTCTCGTGCCTTCTCTACGTCGTACTCGCGAAGAGCCTCCACCGACTTGGCCACCGCCAGACCGACCTGATCCACCAGCATCTCCGCATCCACCTTGAGCTCTTCAAGCTCCTTGTGATAACGCTCTCTATAAGGACTCATCTCTCCCCCTTCTTCGTCGAAGACCTCATCCGAACCTTCCAGTTATGTAATCCTCGGTGCTCTTCTCCCTGGGGTTTTCGAAGATCTCTTTTGTCTCGCCGAACTCGATCAGCTCGCCGAGGAGGAAGTAGGCCGTGTAATCGGAGACCCGGGCTGCCTGCTGCATGTTGTGGGTCACGATCACCTGGGTGTACGAACCCCTCAGCTCGTCCATAAGCTCCTCGATCTTCGCCGTGGATAGGGGGTCCAGAGCGCTGCAGGGCTCGTCGAAGAGGATGACGTCCGGCTTCATGGCGAGAGCCCTTGCTATGCAGAGCCTCTGCTGCTGACCACCGGACAGCCCCATGGCGGGCTTGTCGAGACGGTCAGAGACCTCGTCCCAGAGGGCGGCTCTTTTGAGGCTCTCTTCAACGATCTTGTCAACGTTCTTAACCCCATGAATTCTAGGACCATAGGCTATGTTGTCGAAGATGGACATGGGAAAGGGGTTCGGCTTCTGAAATACCATGCCTATGTTCTTTCGAAGCTCCACCACGTCCGTCTCCTTGTCGTATATGTTCTCCCCATTGTAAAGGATCTCGCCCTCGATCCTGGCGATGTCGACGAGGTCGTTCATCCGGTTGAGACAGCGGATGAAGGTGGACTTCCCGCATCCTGAAGGGCCTATCAGTGCAGTAACCTTGTTCTCCGGCATGCCAAACGATACATCCTTGAGGGCGTGGTTATCACCGTACCAAAGGTTCAGGTTCCTCGACTCAATCTTGAAAGACATGGTAAGACCCCATAAACAAAATTTGGCCAAAATCCTTCGCCGGAACTCATGCAGACCTTCCAGATCGGGAGTTGCGGCCGAAAAATAAGCCCTCCTCCTCAAATATCCTTTGACCTTCCGGCCCGTAAACGAAATATTTCAATACATCCTCGGCTCTGCTACTGCCCATGATCGCATCCTTGAAGGCATCGCCGGTCCCCGACCCGCGAACTTCGGCGGCGGGCGTCATCGTCTCGCCGTGGCCGTCGAGATCGCTTTGATCATCGACCTCCCAAAAATTTGTCTTCGGGAAGATGAAGACCCTCATGCCGGCATAGCAAATCCTGCTGACCAGATCAGCGACGGCATCGTAGCTGGCGAGATATTCGACGAAATGGTCTTCGAACTGCTGGGCCTCGGCCCTCTTCGTCTCTTGGTGGAGCGTGCCGATGTCGTCAACCTCCAAACTCGCGTCCCTAATTTTTCCTCCATAGCCACTCTTCACCTGGACGCTGATATCACGGTCCTGATTTTGGTTGAATACTTTCGCTCGCCTCTCCGAGGCGGGAAGAGGAGTTGTCGAGCCGGTGACGACCTGGTTCTCTCTTGCGACCTCCTCAACGCGTCCGACCGATGCGAGGACCGGGAATGCAACCTTAAGAAGCTGAATACTTCGTAATGCGGCAGGTTCGTTCAATTGGTCGAAGGTCATCGTACCAATATATATAGCGTTTTCCTATTTAGTCTATATTTAGTCTATATTCTCCGGGATTCAACGCTGGGCGGGCTCCACGCAATATTTATATAGAACTTCAAACTGCTGATGACCAGAACGAAAGGGGAGGACTCGATTTGGCTGGCTTAACAAACGCTCCTATACTGATCCTAAAAGAAGGACATAAGCGCGAGACCGGAAAGGACGCTCAGCGCAGAAACATAATGGCAGCAAAGGCCGTAGCTGAGGCCGTAAAGACGACCCTCGGCCCCAAAGGGATGGACAAGATGTTGGTGGACGGCACAGGGGACATAGTCATAACCAACGACGGGGCCACCATCCTCCGGGAGATGGACATAGAGCATCCCGTGGCGAAGATGATCGTCGAAGTGGCCCGGGCCCAGGAGGACGAGGTGGGGGACGGGACCACCACCGCCGTCGTCATCGCCGGTGGGCTTCTCGAAAATGCCGAGGAGCTGATCAACATCGGCGTCCATCCCACGGTGATCGTCCAGGGGTACAAGGCAGCTCAGAAGAAGGCCTATGAGTTCCTGGAGGAGATGGCGATGGCCGTCTCAAAGGAGGATCGCGAGATCCTGAAGAAGATCGCCGAGACCGCCATGACCGGGAAGGGGATCGAGATCTTCAAGGAGAAGCTCACCGAGATCTGCGTCGACGCCGCCGCTGCCATCGAGGACGATGGGAAGGTGGACGTCGAGGAGAGGGTCAACTTCGTCAAGATCGGCAGCGGCTCGGTGAAGGATACGGAGCTTGAGCACGGCGTGGTCCTGGACAAGGAGAGGCTCAACCCCGACATGCCGAAGAAGGTGGCAGGAGCGAAGATCGTTCTTCTGGACAGCACCCTGGAGCTGAAAAAGCTATCCACCGACGCCAAGATCACCATCTCAAGCCCTGAAAGCCTCAGCAGCTTCAGAGAGGGCGAAGACGAGGTCTTGAGGGAGAAGGTCGACGCCATGGCCAAGGTCGGGGCGAACGTCGTCTTCTGTAAGCAGGGTATAGGAGCTTACGCCTCACGGTACCTCGCAAACTTCGGGATTATCGCCGCAAGAAGGGTCAGCGACGAGGACATGAAGTTCTTGGCTCTGGCCACTGGCGGAAAGATCGTCACTGACCCCCTGGAGATGACCGAGGAGGATCTGGGATCTGCCGACCTCGTAAAGGAGAAGAAGGTCGGAAAGGATAAGAAGATGATCTTCGTCGAGGGTTGTCACGGCGCCAAGGCGGTGACCGTGGTCATCCACGGGTCGAGCGAACAGCTCCGGGATAACATCGAGAGGGCTCTCGAGGACGCCCTCTGGTCGGTGGCGACGGTCCTGGAGTCGAAGAAGATAGTTCCCGGCGGCGGCGCCCCCGAGATCGAGGTGGCAGAGAAGCTTCGGCAGTACGCATCCACCATGACCGGCAGAGACCAGCTCGCCGTCAAGTCCTTCGCCGACGCCGTCGAGGAGGTCCCCGTGAACCTGGCCGAGAACGCCGGTTTCGACTCGATCGACGTCCTTGTGAACCTCCGGTCCAGCCACGGTGCCGGAAAGAAGAGCTACGGCCTCGACATGAAGACCGGCAAGGCCGCCGACATGGTAGAGCAGGGGGTCGTCGAGCCTCTCAAGGTCAAGACCCAGGCGATCAAGTCCGGCACCGCCGCCGCCACTTTAGTGCTAAGGGTCGACGACGTGATAGCGGCCAAGGTCGAGGGCCTCAAGCCAAAGCCAGGCCAGAGCCCCCACGACTACACTCGAAGGCCGATGATGTCCCCCATGATGTAGAGGGGCCCATCGAAGGATTCGGGCAGGAAGGGCAGATTTTGCCCTCCGGTCCCGATCCGAGCAGAACTTTTCGTCGAGTAACTTTGTCGCCCCTGGCGAGATGGGGTGGTTTATGAAGGCAAAGCGTAGCGAAAAAGCAAACAAGACCTTCGAGGGGAAGGCCGCACCGCCTGAGAAGGGCACTGAGGCCGAAGCTGGCGTTGGAAAATCCGACGAGCCGATGGTCGAAGAAACGGCCGGCCTGGACCTTGACCCCCAAGAGCTGAAAAAGCTGCTTGAAGAGGCGATGTGGGTGGCAGAAGAGCGGACTGACCAGCTTCTGCGGTGCAGGGCGGAGCTTGACAACACCATCAAGCGAGCCGCTCGGGAGAAGGAGTCCCTCTCTCGGTACGCCTCAGAGAAGCTGATATCAAAGCTTTTGCCGGTCTTAGACAGCCTCGACCAGGCCGCAAAGCAAGTCGAAGGGATGGATAGGGTCAGAAAGCAGCTTTTGGACGTCCTCAAAACCGAGGGCCTTTCGCCGATCGAGGCGCAAGGCGAGAAGTTCGACCCCTATCGGCACGAGGCTCTGATGATGGTCGAGTCCGACGAATACGACGAGGGGACGGTGACCGAGGAGGTCCAGCGCGGCTACGCCCTGAACTCCAAGGTGATCCGCTTCTCCAAGGTCCTCGTCTCCAAAAAACGGTAAATATTCAAAAGTTCGATTTTGAGAAGGTGATAACGTGTCCAAGATCATAGGCATAGACCTGGGAACCAGCAACTCAGCCGCCGCCGTCCTCATCGGCGGAAAGCCCACCATGATCCCAAGCGCAGAAGGGACGAGCATCGTCGCCGGGGGAAAGGCGTTTCCCTCTTACGTCGCCTTCACCAAAGACGGCCAGAGGCTCGTGGGTGAGCCGGCCCGAAGACAGGCGGCGACCAACCCCGACGGCACCATAACGGGAATCAAGCGAAAGATGGGTCAGGACTACAGGGTGGAGGCCTACGGCAAGTCCTACACCCCCCAGGACGTATCCTCCTACATCCTGCGAAAGATCAAAGATGACGCCGAGTCCTACCTGGGCGAGAAGGTCGAGAAGGCCGTCATCACCGTTCCCGCCTACTTCAACGACAACCAGAGGCAGGCCACAAAAGACGCTGGCACCATCGCAGGCCTCGATGTGGTCAGGATAATAAACGAGCCTACAGCCGCGGCCCTAGCCTACGGGATGGACAAGGAGGGTGAAGCGACCCTCATGGTCTTCGACTTCGGTGGAGGAACTCTCGACGTCACCATCATGGAGGCGGGCGAGGGGGTCTTCGAGGTCAAGTCGACGAGCGGCGACACCCAGCTGGGGGGCCGGGACATGGACGATATCCTGACTGACTACGTCGTCGAAAAGTTCAGGCTGGATTCTGGCGTCAACCTCAAAGGCGACCGGATGGCGATTCAGAGGCTGAAGGAAGCGGTCGAGATCGCGAAGATCGAGCTATCCAGCGTCCTCCAGACGACGATCAATCTCCCCTACATCACCGCCGACCAGACCGGCCCGAAGCACCTTGACATGACTTTAACCCGGGCGAAGCTGGAGGAGCTGATAAAAGACGTTTTGGAGCGGTGCCGCGGACCCATGAGGCAGGCGCTCCAGGACGCGAAGCTCGATAAGAGCGGGATCGACAAGATCGTCCTCGTCGGCGGCCCCACTCGGATGCCTGCGGTCAGAAAGTTCGTCAGCGACTTCATGGGAAAGGAGGCCGAGCGGGGCGTCGATCCGATGGAGTGCGTCGCCATCGGAGCGGCGGTCCAGGGCGGAGTTCTCGGCGGCGAGGTGAAGGACATCCTCCTTCTGGACGTGACCCCCCTCAGCCTCGGGATTGAGACCCTCGGCGGCGTCGACACTAAGCTGATCGAGAGGAACACCACCATTCCCACCAAAAAGAGCCAGATATTCACCACCGCCGCCGACAACCAGACGACCGTTGAGATCCACATCCTCCAGGGCGAAAGGCCCATGGCCAAAGACAATACCTCTCTCGGCCGGTTCACCCTGACCGGAATTCCGCCCGCGCCCCGAGGCATACCCCAGATCGAGGTCACCTTCGACATCGACGCCAACGGGATCCTCAACGTCAATGCGAAGGATCTGGCCACAGGAAAGCAGCAGGCGATCACCATCTCTGCCCCGAACAAGCTCTCTCAGAACGAGATCGAGCGGAAGGTGAAAGAGGCCGAGCAGCACGCCTACGAGGACACCTTGAGGAAAGAGGAGATCGAGGCGAAAAACCAGGCCGAGACCCTCGTCTACACCGCTGAGAAGACCCTCAAGGAGGCCGGGGACGTCGCCACCGCCGACCAGAGGGAGAAGATCGAAAAGGCGATCGAGGAGACGAAAGAGGCGCTGGCCAGCGGAGAGATCGAGAAGATCAAGGAGAAGGCAGAATTGCTCCAGAACGCCATCTACGAGCTTTCTACGGCGATGTACCAAAGGGCGGCCGAGCAGCAACAGCGAGAGCAAGAGCAACAACAGCATCAACAAAGCCAGCAGGGCGGTTCAGGCCCCACCTCCGGCGAGACGATCGACGCCGATTTCGAGGTCGTGAACGACAAGAAATAAGGTCGATGAAGGTCGAAGGACCCTGAAGATCCTGTTGTGAGGATGCCGGAGAGGATGATCGGTGGCGGGCAATAAAAGAGACTACTACGAGGTTCTCGGTGTCGGAAAAGAGGCGGACCCAAAGGAGATCAAGAGCGCTTATCGAAAGCTGGCTCTGAAGTATCATCCCGATCGGTCCCAGGAGCCCGATGCCGAGGAGAAGTTCAAGGAGATCTCTGAAGCCTACGCCGTCCTCTCCGACCCTGACAAGAGAAAGCAGTACGACCAGTTCGGTCACGCCGGGATTGACGGCCGCTACTCCCAGGAGGACATATTCAGGGGCGTCGACTTCGAGGACCTACTCCGGGGCTTCGGCTTCGGGTTCGGAGGCGGTGGTGGAGGCGGCGGGTTTGGCGGAGGCAGCATCTTCGACATGTTCTTTGGAGGTGGTCGGGGCGGGAGGCGAGGCCCCGCTCGGGGCCGCGACCTGAGATACGACCTCACCATGACCCTCGAAGAGGTGGCGACGGGCCTTGAGACCTCCATCGAGGTTCCGAGGATGGAGAAGTGCCCCACCTGCGACGGGACCGGGGCGAAGCCCGGAACCAGTCCTCAGACCTGCGATCAGTGCGGCGGGACCGGCCAGACGACCCGGGTCCAGAACACCCCATTCGGTCAGATGATGACCTCCACCACCTGCTCGAAGTGCGGAGGAAGAGGCCAGATTGTATCCGATCCGTGTAGCGAGTGCAGGGGGTCGGGCCGGGTCAGGAAAACAAGGACGATCAGCGTCAAGATCCCGGCAGGGGTCGAGACCGGCCAGCACCTCCGGCTCGGAGGGCAGGGTGAGGCGAGCCCCGACCTCGGAGGCGAGACCGGCGATCTGTACGTCTTTGTGAACGTCAGGCCCCATCCCCTCTTCAAGAGGGCCGACGACGACCTCCTCTACGAGTCCCCTCTATCGATCACCCAGGCGGTCCTGGGGACCGACCTTGAGGTTCCGACCCTGGACGGGAATCGGGCGAGGGTGAAGATCCCGGCCGGGACCCAGAGCGGATCGGTATTTCGGCTGAAGGGGAAGGGGGTCCCGAGGCTTCACGGCTTCGGCGGCACCGGCGACATGCACGTGAGGGTGAACGTCAAGACGCCCACGAGCCTCTCAGGAAGGCAGAGGGAGCTTCTCGAGGAGCTGGCCGCCGAGTTCGGCGAAACGAAGGGTGAGGCGAAGGCGAAAGAGGCCGAGGGCGAGAAAAAGAAGGAGAAGCCCAGCGAGAAGAAGGAGAAGGGTTTTCTCGGCAAGATCGTCGACGAGGTGAAGGGCGCGGTCCAGTGAGAAGGACCGGACCTGAGGCCCGGCCCCTCAGAGATCGCCACTTTTAGTTCTGTTCGGATCTGTTCATTTCAGTCCAGTTCTGTATACATTCGTCCAATTCTGTATCCCTTTGTTCAATTCGGCACACTTTTCTAATCCCTCGATCGCCCCCATCTTCGTCTCGATGGATATCTCCTTGTCCAGCCGGTGGTCGATCTTCACCGATGTTATGATCCTTTCGACCCCCCCCAATCCCCGCCGGGACCTCGTCGGCTTTTTCCACTGCCTTGAAGATCTCGGTCATGGACCCAGCCTCCAGTTAGAGATTTCGGCGGATCACCGGATCTCCCTCAGGATCGCGTCGGCCGAAGCCGCTGGGTTCGGCGAGTCGGTGATCGATCTTCCGACGATCAGGTAGTCGGCCCCCGCCTCCAGGGCCGCCCGTGGAGATCCACCCTGGGCCCCGACCCCCGGCGAGATGATCGCCCGCCCGCCCACGATCGACCTGATCAGCCTTATCCGCTCGGGCCGAGTGGCTGGGGCGACGACGCCGTCTACACCGCACTCCGCCGCCAGCCTCGCCAGCTCCTCGGCGACGGGTGCCATGAAGTCGACAGCTCCGGGGTGGCTCATCTCCGTCACTGCAAACGCGAGGGCGCCGCGCTCCCTGGCAACATTGACGCAGGCAGAGAGGCTGTCGCGCCCCACGAAGGCGTGGGCGATGATCCCGCTCGCTCCCGCCGCCAGGACCTGCTCGGAGATGAGGGTGTTGGTGTTGGGAATGTCGGCGATCTTGAGGTCTGCGATGACCGGCGCCATCGATGAGATCTCCTCGACGATGCCGAGCCCCGTCGCCAGGATCAGGGGGTATCCGACCTTGACATAGTCGATCTTGTCCTTCAGGACCGAGACGAGGTCAGTGGCCCGCCCTCTATCGAGGACGTCGAGGGCGAGGATGAGGCGAGAGTTTCGAATCATGTCTTTGGGGTGGGATTGCTGGATATTTACCTTTTCGACTTCCGTCTCCTTTAACGCAAAAGATCGGCCTGCCATTCCGACTTTCAGCCCTTCCTTCCGGTCGCCTTGAAGAAGGTGTAGCAGAAGACTCCGTCCTCCTCAGACGTCCGGTACAGGTCACCGACCCCCTCGTCGAACTCCGCCGCCGCCATCATTCCCTCCGCCAGCGCCGCATCCCGGACCCCCTCGATCATGGCGGTGAAGGTCCTCCTCGTGAACCCCTCCGCCATCGCAGGCCGGCTGCCGTCGGCGTAGACCATCCGGGGTGAGACGGAGACCTCGGAGAAGCCCGCCCGGCTAAGGAGCGGGTAAAGCTCCCGCCCGATCATGGCGTTTCCGCCCGCCCGCTCCTGGAGCCTCACCTGGCAGTCGATCGCCCGCCGGGCGGCGGAGCTATCGGGGTGGAAGTAAGCAGAGCCGTGGTCGCCCTCGATCGCCGTGATCGTCCCGCCCGGCTTTATGAACTCCTTGAGGATCGATAGGGTTTCGACGGGCCTCGGCAAATGCTCCAAAACGAAGCAGACGAAGAGCTGGTCGAAGGTCCCCTTTCGGAAGGGGAGGTGGAAGATGTCCCCCTGGAGGACCCGGACGTTTGAAAGGCCCTCCTCCTCGGCCTTCCTCTTCGCCTCGGCGGCAGAGGATCGGGAGATGTCGAGGGCGATGATCTTTGCTCCAGGGCTGTTTTTGGCGAGCGGGACGGTCTGGGCTCCGACGCCGCAGCCGGCCTCCAGGACGAGAGACTCCGGCGGGTAGGAGGTGTCGGAGTGGAGGAGGGCGACGAGGGTTGCGGCCTGGTCCTGGAGCCGCGTGCTCTCTTTTGGGTGGTAGCCGTGGACGTAGGGATCGACCATGAGCGCATCTTTTCCGGCTGTTTATATCAGGATTTCCGCCGAATGTGAGCTGATGGAGCTGAGGAGCTGTGATGACAGAGGGGCATATTTCGAGATTCGTGATATATCAACATCAAATTCTCCCAGTCGTTTCCGGGATTTTTCATCTTGCTCATAAAGGTAGATCGGCTCTAGCCCCAAGGAATCAAGACGAAATTTATTTTATATAGAGTGATATGTTAAGACTTGAACAGAGGGGTTAAACTTGACGATGGGTGAGAAGATCGGTTCGGCTCGTAAGAAAATAGACGATTACTTAAAGAGTCATAAAATCGAAACGGCGATCACCCCAGCAGTATCGCTCTTTGGCGTGGTTGAGTTCTCATTGGGCGAGGTCAAGATAGATCCGGACCCAGATACTTGGACAAAGATCGATGAGAAAAAGATTGAGGAGATGGTGGAGAAGACTGTTGGGATATCTCTCCAGGAGTATAGGGAGCTATTAAGGTCTGAAATAAGTTCAAAAGACATTAACGAGATCAAAGCTCAAATAGAAGAAATAAAAGAGTATATCCGCGCCCATGAGGAGTATCCTTTCCTCATTCCAGATGAATTCGAGAGAATACAAGAGAATAAATTCTTATTGAAATATAAGAGTTTCATCGGCCGAGATGACGAACTCCAGGAACTTCAAGATTTCCTGAAGGGCGAAGACAAAATAGGATTCATAGTGGGACGGGGTGGCGTGGGCAAGACTAAGCTCGCCCTCGAATTTGCAGAACAGGTGAAAGCGTTAGGAGAGTGGGAAGTCTATTTCGTAAACCGTCATGTGGACTTTCATCCGATCACGTTAAACGACAAGACTCTGCTAATTCTCGATGAGGCATGGGGGTACAAAGATAAAGAGAAAATAATTGATTTTGTATTAAATAGATCAGCCGGAGAGGGGACAAAGCTGGTGATGATCGATCGGCCCATCTCTAAGGGGTCGATTATAAGCGATTTAAAGAGAAAAAATGTGCATATTGATCCCATCGAATTGGGAAAGGGCGATATAGCTCTGTTTTTGAGGGAGAATTTCAATGAGATCGGCGAGGATGAAATCAGAGCCGTAGTTGAGAAGTGTGAGGGCAGCTTCGTATATGCTTCATTCTTCGCCGAGCACCTCCGGGAGAAGGGCGAGGTAGGCGATCTAAAGGAGGTCCTTGCCCAAAGAATAGAGATGTACATAGAGGATTTGAAGGACAAGATCGGTGAGGAACAGGAAGTCATTAAAAACGCCATCTGTCAGATTTCCCTGGTTACCCCTATCGATTGGTTCAACAAGGACCGGGAATATCTCGAAAAGGCGTTTGGATTCAAGAGCAAATATGAATTGATTGACGAAATATTAAACACTGCTTACAACTTCCCTACTGAATTTTTATTCTATTCTCATCATAATCCAAGTGGGTTTTTAATAAAGCCGGATCCAGTTGCCGACTATCTGAAATCAGAGTTTTTAAAAGAGGAGCTATGTGGGAGCTGGATAAGACAACTTATCCCATATATGCCGCTGAGGCTTTCGCTAAATGTCATTACCATTCCTGAGTCGAACGACGTTAGCAAGGATCATTTATTCAAAATACTCGGCGAAATATGGCATGAGATGAACACTTCGGGAGGAAAAACACCTGAATATCTCTCGGCCCTTGTTTTATTTACCGGAAACTTCAGTAGCATGCCATTTTTTAATTTAGATGAATTGAATTTGAAGAAATGGCTCGAATGTTATAGGATTATTGGTGAAGTCCATCCCGGCGACCCGGAGGTTCGAGTAAATCTCGCCATAGCGTTGTTCAACGCATCGAGCCATTACGGGACGGCGGAGGATTTCGATAAGATGGAAGGCTGCATCGAGGAGCTCCGCCGCCTCAGCGCCGGCCATCCCGATGATCCGGAGGTCCGAAAACGGCTCGCCATGGGGTTGTACAACGCGACGAGCTATTACAGGACTGCGGGCGACCTCGTCAAGATAGAAAGGTGCCTCGAAGAGCTCCGCCGCCTCGGCGCCGACAATCCCGACGACCCCGAGGTTCGAAAACCGCTAGCCATTGGGTTATACAACGCCTCGACCTATTACGGGACTGCGGGCGACCTCGTCAAGATGGAAGTGTGTCTCGAAGAGCTCCGCCGCCTCAGCGCCGGCCATCCCGATGATCCGGAGGTCCGAAAACGGCTCGCTATGGGGTTGTACAACGCGACGAACGATTACAGGACTGCGGGCGACCTCGTTAAGATGGAAGTGTGTCTCGAAGAGCTCCGCCGCCTCGGCGCCGACAATCCCGACGACCCCGAGGTTCGAAAACAGTTAGCCATGGGGTTATACAACGCCTCGAAATATTACGGGACTGCGGGCGACCTCGTCAAGATAGAAGGGTGCCTCGAAGAGCTCCGCCGCCTCGGCGCCGACAATCCCGACGACCTCGAGGTTCGAAAACAGCTGGCCATGGGGTTGGTCAACGCGACGAGCGATTACAGGACTGCGGGCGACCTCGTCAAGATAGAAGGGTGCCTCGAAGAGCTCCGCCGCCTCGGCGCCGACAATCCCGACGACCCCGAGGTTCGAAAACGGCTCGCCATGGGGTTGGTCAACGCGACGGGCAATTACGGGACTGCGGGCGACCTCGTCAAGATAGAAGGGTGCCTCGAAGAGCTCCGCCGCCTCGGCGCCGACAATCCCGACGACCCCGAGGTTCGAAAACAGCTAGCCATGGGGTTATACAACGCCTCGACCTATTACGGGACTGCGGGCGACCTCGTCAAGATAGAAGGGTGCCTCGAAGAGCTCCGCCGCCTCGGCGCCGACAATCCCGACGACCCCGAGGTTCGAAAACCGCTAGCTATGGGGTTATACAACGCCACCGCTGTGAAAGAAATGATTGATTATGAGGACCTCTTCTTGTTACACAAACTACGGGTCGATTTGCCCGATGACGAAAATAAACAAAATATTATTGGCCAAATTGAAAGTATGCTAATAGAAGCGATAAAAAATAAAATAGAGAAGGAATATGGGGGGGGCGACTCTGATCTAAGTGAATTTATAGAAAAGATGAAATCTGACCTCGGAGACGCTGAGTCCGTTTTACTGAAGGCCAGTGAAGATTTCCCTTTAAGTCTCCAGAAATTGATATTAGAATCGCTAAATAAATGAATCTGAACTTGGAATTCCGATTTGTTTCGATGGCGGTACATCTGATCACTTGTGGAAATCAGTACACCCTCCGCCCCGGCTTTCTCCTCCACTCCTCCAGAACCTCCCGGCACCCCTCCCGATCGACGTTCACCAGTTCCATCTGCTCCAATTCCGCCTCGCCCCGGATGACGTCGTAGATGAGGCTGTCGTCAAAGCCGATCCTGGCCACGTCCTCCCTCGTCGTCCCGTAGACGAGCCTTTTGATCCTCGCCCAGAATATAGCGGAGAAGCACATGGGGCAGGGCTCGGAGGTGGAGTAGATCTCGCAGTCGGAGAGGTCATACCTCCCGAGGATCGAGGAGGCCTCCCGGATCGCCAGGATCTCGGCGTGGGCGGTGGGGTCGTTTCGCTTCAGGACCTCGTTGTGAGCCTTCGAGACGACCTTCCCGTCCCGGACTATGACGGCGCCGAAGGGGCCGCCGTCGTCGTTCTCGATCCCTCTTCTCGCCTCCTCCAGGGCTATCTTCATGAACTCGTTCGTATTCGCCGCCTCCGTTTGGGCCGCCTAATCTCCGATTCTCCGGCGAGCCTACCGGTCGTCACGCCAACAGATCGAGGACGTCCCGTCTCGGGCTGTGGCCGACCTCTTTCTCCGCCACCCCCATCCTGACCAGCATCTGTATAGTCCGGTCATCGCCCGCGAAGCTCTCGTGGACCTCCTCGTAGAGGGCGCTCATCTCGGGGTACTCCTCAAGGACCTGGCTTGCGGGCTGCATGCTTACGCCCAATCCGGTTCCCGCGAGCTGAAGCCGCTCGTAGACCATCCCCGCCCTCACCTGGTCGGTCCTGCTGTTCCCCTCGGTAATTATCATGGCGTAGGCAGGAGTTCGTCCGATCCGATCGACTTCGCCCTTCCTCCACGTCTCCGCCATCCTCTCGTCGCTCAGGGGAAATATGGTTCCAAAGCCCTCGACGAGGGCCTGAAGGGCGCCCGGCATGCCCTGAGAGTCCAGGGTCAGGCCGTCACGATCCCTGTTCTTCTGCCGCTCGTTTATCCTGAAGAGCTCGCCGCTCTCCCTCATGGGACCGGAGAGGCTCGACTCGATCTCGACGCCCTGGACCGCCAGGTCCCTGATCTCTTCGAGATCTTCCTCGTCCTGGAAGATCAGGATGCTCACGCCAGGCTCGTCGCTCTGGCTCTGAAGTCGCTCTACCTGATCGTCGGTCAGGGGTTGATCTAGGTAAGGCGTCCGCACCGTCACCCGTTCGAATATGGCCTCGTATAAAGGCGATACATCGTTTTCTCTCGGATCCAGATCCAGCGATACCCTGGCTACAGGTTTTGAGATCATGCTCGAAGCCGACCCCTCAGAGTCGATCTCCCCATCTGGGAACAGGTCGATATCGGGGCTATATCCGAGATGCTCGGCCCCTATCCTGACGTTCTCGAGGAAGGTTCCCTGGCTCACCATGATCTGCCTTGATAGAGGATCCACCTCCGGAAGCAGACGTTCGGTGTCCACGAAAAGGGTGAAGGTCGTCTCGTTCTCGTCGAGGCGCGCCTTCCAGGGCTGGAGGTTGTGAGAACTCGGGGCCAGGAGGCCGCAGGCGATCACCTGGACCCTGGGATCTTCAAACTTCGCTATGTAAGACCTGTCCCAGGGGTCAAGGTACTTTTTGGGAAGATAGACCCCGCTGGCGTAGAGCATCACCAGAATCGCCAAAACTAGCAATATGCCGATTCCGATAAGAGCTTTGTTTGACATCCTTCGACTCTCCTCCAGTTTTGTGGATATTCAGACAGAATTTTCAAATATTTTTGGCTTTCGAAGGAAAAGCCCTTACAGTTCACTTGACTATATCCTCTTTCGGCGGCATGAGGTTTGCGAAGGCTCGGGCCACCACCTCGCTCAGCGCCGGGTGGATCACCATGGACCTCGCCACCGGTCCGTAGTCCTGATATCCGGCGTTCATCAAATAGACGACCTGCTGGACGAGGTCTGCCGCCTCGGAGCCTGCGATGGAGCATCCCAGAATCCGGCCGTCGTTTCTGTTGACGACCACCTTCACCAGGCTCTCCCCCTCGGCCATGGCGTACCCCTTGGCGACGTCCGTGTACCTCGCCCTTCCCACCAGGATCTTGTAGCCGGAGGCTCTAGCCTCCTCCTCGGTCATCCCGACTGCACCGACCTGGGGATAGGTGAATACGGCGTGGGGGACGGCGTGATAATCAACTTTCTCCTTCTCTATCAACTCCTCTTTAATTCCTCCATTCTCCTTCTCCCTCAGGTCGCCGAAGGCGTTCTTCCAGGCTATCCTCGCCTCGCGGTTGGCGACGTGTCTGAACATGTCTTTTCCGGTGGCGTCCCCGATGGCCCAGATCCCCGGCCTCGTCGTCTCAAGATAGTCGTCGACGACGATCCAGCCGTGTCTGTCGACCTCGACCCCCGTCTTCTCCGGCTTCAGGATGTCGGTGTTCGGTCTTCTACCCAGAGCCACCATCACCTCCTCGGCGGCAAACTCCTTAACGGCTCCGGAGTCGACGTCTCGGGCGGATACGACCTTCTTTCCGCCCTCCCACTCAACCTTCACGGCCTCATGGCCGGTCTTGACGTTGATGTGTTCGCTGAGCCGCTTCTCCACGATCTCGGAGATCTCCGGGTCCTCATTGCTCAAAAGTCGGTGGCTTCTCCCGATGATGGTGACCTCGGTTCCCATCGCCGAGAAGAAGTGGCCATATTCGCAGGCTATGTAGCCCCCGCCCAGGATCGCAAGGCTTCTGGGAGGGCGTTTCAGGCTGAAGACCGAGACGTTGTCGAGATAGCCCGCCTCCTCCAGGCCCGGTATCGGTGGGACGAGAGCCCTCGCCCCCGAGGCGATGAAGATCTTTGGGGCGGTGATCGTCTCTTCGTTGACCCTGATTTCGAGGTCGCCGACGAACTCGCCCCAGCCCCGATACCAGTCCAGGTTCTCGGCCCCCTCAGCAGACCTCTCCATCCCTCGTCTCCCCTCGTCGACGATGGAGTGCATCCGCTTCATTATGAGGTCGAAGTCGATCTTCTCGATTCGGGCCTCCACTCCGACGGCCCTCGCCGCCTCCAGGTCCCTGATCACGTCCGCAGGGTAGATCAGAACCTTCGATGGTATGCAGCCGCTGTTGAGGCAGGTCCCGCCCATGGGGCCCCGGTCCACCAGGGCGACCTTCATCTCGGCCCTGATCCCCCTCGAGACGATGATCATCCCGGCTCCCGAGCCGACGACTATGATGTCGTACTTTTTCATGCGGTGACACCTGGTTTCGAGGCTCGGGCCGTCACTTTTTCAGGTACTTTTCGGGCTCCTTCTCGAAGGCCTTCTTGCACCCGGGGGCGCAGAAGTAGTAGGTGGTCCCTTTGTAGTCGGTCTTGAACTTCGCCGTCTTCTCGTCGACGGTCATCTTGCATACCGGATCTATCGCCAAATTTTTCACCTCCAGCTGATCTTCAAACGACCTGGATATCTCCTTTCCCCGTTCGGTTTCCCCAGTTCGTCATCCCGTTCATCTTCTCCGGTTCGGTATCCTTCGTTCGTCTTCCCCGTTCAGCCCCTCGCCCTCTTCGCGGGGGGTACGTAGCCCTTCAGCATCAGGGACAGGCTGACCACCGTCACGGAGCTTAAGGCCATGGCGAGCCCCGCGAACTCCGGCCGGAAGACGATACCGAAGGAGGGGTAGAGGACGCCAGCCGCCACCGGGATGAGGGCGGAGTTGTAGGCGAAGGCCCAAAAGAGGTTCAGCTTCACCCTTCCGATCACCTTCCGGCTGAGCTCGATCGCCGCCACCGCATCCATCAGGTCATCTCTGATCAGGACGATCTCGCCGCTCTCGATGGCGACGTCCGTCCCGCTCCCGATGGCGATCCCCACATCGGCCTGGGCGAGGGCAGGAGCGTCGTTTATCCCGTCCCCGACGAAGGCGACGACCATCCCATTCTCCTGGAGCCTCTTTACCTCCCGGGCCTTATCCTGAGGCAAAACCTCGGCGAGAACCTTCTCGATCCCTATCTCTTTTGCCACGATCCCGGCGCTGTGGGGGTTGTCGCCGGTGATCATCAGGACCTCAAAGCCCATCTCCTTCAGCCTTCCGACCGCCTCTCCGGAGTTCTCCTTGAGGGTGTCGGCGACGCCGACGACTCCGACGACCTCCCCGCCGATGACGACTAGGAGGGCGGTCTTTCCCTCCTCTTCGAGGTGGAGGGCGGCCCCCTCGACCTCTTCAGGGATCTCGATCCCCATCTCCCGGAGAAGGACCCGGTTTCCGACGGCCGCATCCTTCCCATCGATCCGGGCGAGGACCCCTTTTCCGCCTCGGGCCTCAAAGGAGTCGGCCTCGGCGAGGGCGAAGCCTTCGCTTCTCGCCCTTCTCACCACCGCCTCGGCGAGAGGATGCTCCGAGCTCGCCTCGATCCCTCCTGCGATGCGGAGAAGCTTTTCATCGTCGATCCCAAAGCCGATGAGATCTGTCACCTCGGGCCTTCCGACGGTGAGGGTCCCCGTCTTGTCGAAGACGACGGTGTCGAGCTTCTCGGAGACCTCCAGAGCCTCGCCGCTCTTCACCAGGACTCCGAGCTCAGCGGCCCGGCCGAGGCCGACGGTGATGGCCGTGGGGCTTGCAAGGCCCAGGGCGCAGGGGCAGGCCACCACCAGGACCGAAATGGTGGCGGTGAGGGCGAAGAGGAGCGGATCGACGGGGGCAAGGCCAGCGAAGACGAAGCGCCAGAGGATGAAGGTCAGGGCTGCGATCGTCAGGACAGCGGGGATGAAGAAGGCGACGGCCCTATCCGCCAGCCTCTGGATCGAGGGCTTCGAGCCCTGGGCCTCCTCCACCAGGGCGATGATCTGGGCCAAGGCCGTCTCCCGTCCGACCTTCGAGGCCTGAAACCTGAGGGCTCCGTTCTTGTTGAGGGTTCCTCCGACGACGGCGTCCCCCTTCTTCTTGAGGGATGGGATCGGCTCGCCGGTGATCATCGACTCGTCGACGTAGCTTTCGCCGCTGAGGACGACGCCGTCGGCTGGCACTTTCTCTCCCGGCCGGACCAGGATCACGTCGCCTGCCAGGAGGTCATCGGCAGCCACCTCCACCTCCTGGCCGTCCCGGAGGACGGTGGCCGTCTTCGGCTGCAGTCCCAGAAGCTTCTTTATCGCCTCAGAGGTCCTCCCCTTGGCCTTCGTCTCCAGGTACCTTCCCAGGGTCAGAAAGGCCGCAAGAAAGACGGCGGTCTCGTAGAACATGAACTGGGGCGTCAGAACGATCCTGAAGGTGCCCATGACGCTCGAAACGAAGGCGACGCCGATACCCATGGAGTACATGACGTCCATCGTAAGGCTCCGGTGTCGGAGGGCCCTGAGCCCCGCCGCGAAAATCGGGCGGCTCAGGTACACGAAGGGCGGGGTCGATATAACTAGCATCAGATAGGGCATCGGAACCGGCAGCGGGAGATGCGCCATCCCCAGGATCATCATGAAGGCCCCGGCGGCAAAGCCGACGAGGATCCTCCTTCTTTTATCCCGAAGGTCCCTCTCCTGGGCCTCTCTCTCCATCCTCTCGCTCTCTTCGCTCTCTTCACCCACCACGCCCAGGTACTGGTAGCCCGCTGCCTCGATCGCAGCTCTCATATCGGCGACGGTGGCGACCTTCGGGTTGTAGGTGACGTACGCCTTCTCAGACGAGAGGTTGACGGTGACCTCGATGACTCCCTCCACCTCTCCTATGGCGTCCCCCACGGTGGAGACACAGGAGGCGCACATCATTCCTCCGATCTTCAGGGCGACCCTCTCGTTGACGACGCCGTACCCAGCCTCCACCACCGCCCTCACCAGGTCTGCGAGCTTCGCCTTTGCGGGATCGTACTCGACGGATGCGGTCTCTGTCCCCAGGTTCACCCTGGCCCCGGCGACCCCCTCCACCTCCTTCAGAGCGTCCTCCACGGTGGAGGCGCAGGTGGCGCACATCATCCCCGATATCTTGAGGTCGGCCTTAGTCTCCTTCCTCTCCATCTTCTGTTCCTCTTCAGCCACTGTCCCCTTCTCCTCAATCAACAGATATTCCGTTCAGATCGTCCCAACAGATCTCTCCTTCAGTTCAGATTGGCAGTTCAGATGAATCGCTCAAACCGATCCATCCCGGCCTTGCATATGGGACAGACTCCCGGCGGCTCTTCTCTTGCACAGAGGTAACCGCAGACTCTGCACCTCCAGACCGGGTAAGGAAGCGAGGAGAGGGTCTCGCCCGAGGGGGCGGAGAGGGGCCGGGCCGCCTTCTCCCGCTCTTCTGGCGATGGCCTTCTTTCGGGGACGGGCCCCAGATCTCGTTCGCCCGTCAGGACCTCCCCGGAGACGTAGAGGGCGCAGTAGCAGGCTCCGTACTCGTTCAGATCCTGGTCCCGATAGTCGCAGGGACATATTATGTCCAGGTCCTCGTCTCTATCTCCAGAGGCTAGCCTGCAGGGGCAGGAATGGTAGCCGTAGCGTTTCTCGTTCACCAAAAGGCCCCTGGCGAGGTCTCTTGTGAAATCGAGGTCCGGGTTCAGGTGGTAGCCCATCTCCTCGGCCTCCCGGTCTAGCTGCTCGTATAGGGTCTCCACCTCCTCGGAAGACGGCTCAAAATCGGTCATAGCCCAAGAGCCTCCTTTATCTCCTTCTCCTTGTACCCGACGATGCACATGTCCTCGTCGATGACCGTTGTCGGAAAAGACGTGTTCGGATTGTGCCGCTTCACCTCTTCGAGCGTTCTCTTTCGTTCGTCCCCTTTCAGAAGATCGACGTAGATGTAGCTGTACTCCACCCCCAAGTCCTGGAGTAGCTTTTTGGTCTTCTTGCACCAGACGCAGGTGCTGAGGGCGTAGAGCGTCACCTTCCCCCGGTTCTCCCCCTCGACGTGTTCAAATCCCATAGGATCACACCATCTCGAAGATTTGCAGGTTATGTAGGGCGTTGATGGAATTAATAAGTTGTTACAGCAAGTGTTACAGCAAGCAGGCCCGGACGATGGGTTCTGATGGGCGGTGAGCGATGCTCTTATCAGCAATCAGAGGGTAAACATATTTTCATGACTGACGAAGTCCAGGTCAGAGCCGAGAGACCACGATCCAAGAACCCGGTGGTCATCGAGGGGTTCCCGGGGATCGGGCTGATCGGAAATATCGCAAGCCAGTACATCGTCAACAAGCTCGAGATGGACTACCTCGGCGCCATAGACTCTCGATTCTTCCCGCCGCTATCTGTCCTGGTGGGCGGGGTCGCCCACATGCCCGTGAGGATATACGAGAAGGCGGACCTGGGGGTGGTGGTGATAAGCTCGGACATTCCGGTCCACCCCGCGGCCTCCTACGACGTCGCCCGGGGGATCGTATCCTGGGTCGAGTCGATCGGTGCGAAGGAGATGGTCTGTCTTGCCGGGATTACGGTGATGGGCGAGGAGCAGCGGGTCTTCGGCGCCGCCACCACCGAAGATATGCTTGAGAGGATAAGGGATAAGGTGGAGGTCTTCGAGATCGGGACGATATCGGGGATATCGGGAAGCGTCATGAACGAGTGCCTCTTGAGGAAGGTGCCAGCGATATGCCTTTTGGGCGAGACCCACAGCATGGCCCCCGACCCCAGGGCGGCGGTATTCACCGTCAAGATGCTGAACACCCTCTACGGCCTGAACGCCGACACGACGGAGCTTGAGGAGAGGGCGGACGAGATCGAGCTTCAGATGCAGAAGCTCGCAGAGCAGGTGAAGAGCACCTCTGCCGAAGAGGTCCCGAGGAAGAAAGAGCTGCAGTTTCCGATGTACGGGTGATGGAGATGGCTATGGAATGCGTTGCACTTACGGGGATATCCAGACATGTGATCAGGGAGCTTGTGGCAAACGGTATCAGGACCCTGGAGATCAGGAGCCCTCACAACTTCTTAGCCCTCCTCCACCTGAGCCCCGGAGACGTCATATTCCTGACGGAGGCGAGCGGCCCCGACATCGTCACCGGGACTGGGGGGATGCTGACCAGGATCAGGGAGATTCATGTGGTGACTCACAAGACGGTCCAGGCAGGAGCCGACTTTTACGAAGAGAGGGAGGCCCAGGCGGCGAGGGTCCAGCTTCAGATGGTGGGCCACGGCCGGGTGAGAAGTGTCAAGAGCTTCAATCTCGGGTCGCCGATGGTCCTGGACGTCGATGAGGTCTGCTATTACGATGCGGGATGAGCAAAGGGCCGTCCCGTGATTTTTTACTTCGGGAGCGCGGAGGGTCACTAATACCCCAACCTAAGGTTGGGGATGAAGTGAACCCTCGCCCGTTTTTCGTGTTCCTTTAAGTCGATAAAACATTAGTGACTGTTCATGGGAATCTGGGCAACAAAGACTTGAAGATTTCTGAAATCCGGAAAACCGGCCGCATGCAATTTGATTGAATTATTTTATGGAGCTTCGGGTTTGACGGCGCTGACCTTTACGCTGGCGATGTTCCTCTCGACCTCTTTCAGCTTTTCGTCCGGGATCATCAGGCCGTCCAAGATCGCCGGGCCCGTCGGGTCACAGGTCACGCAGTCCAGAGAGAAGACTGACTCGTCGATCACCCTGACGTCCTCAAACCCCGCCGATCTTATCGAGTCGAGATAATCGCCCTTCTTCGCCGCCCCGGAGACGCAGCCTACGTAGGCTTCGACCGACTCTCTGATGAAATCCGGCAGTTCCCCGAGGAGAACGATGTCTGATACCATGAGCCTTCCTCCGGGTTTGAGGACACGATGGGCCTCTTTGAAGGCGGCCATCTTGTCGGGCACGAGGTTAATGACGCAGTTTGAGATGATCAGGTCGACGGAGCCGTCCTCGACGGGGAGCTTCTCAATCTCGCCCAGCCTGAACTCCACGTTTTTGTAGCCGCCCTCGGAAGCGTTGGCCATGGCCCGTGCCACCATCTCCTCGGTCATGTCCACGCCAACGACTCTTCCCTTTGGGCCGACCTTCTTCGATGCGAGGAAGCAATCGAAACCCGCGCCCGACCCCAGGTCCAGGACTGTCTCCCCTTCTCTGATCGATGCCAAGGCGATGGGGTTTCCGCAGCCAAGACCAAGGTTTGCTCCCGGCGGCGCAGCAGCCAGCTCCTCCACCGAATAGCCGATCTTCCTGCCGATCTCTTCGGGCTTCGCAGTCCCGCAGCAGGTAGAAGAGCAGCAGCACGAGCTGGCCTCTCTCGCAACGCGACCGTACCTATCTTTCACAACTTTCTTGGCCTCTTGATCTTTCATATCCTCACCTTAAATAAGATTTTTATCGAACTAATAATCATAAATTTCGTTATATCCGCGTCTTGAAGACATCGTTCATGACGGGCCCGAGCATCGACTTCACCATCCCCTCGAGCTCCTCGGCCTTGATGAGGGATAGGCAGCAGATCTCGCCGTCCTGGTTCTTCATGCTCACCACTGCCAGTTTCTCTCCAGGCCGGATCTTCACCTTCTCCCTGACGTCCTTAGGAAGCACCATCTGCCCTCTTTCGTCCACGCTTACGATCGATTCCACTTTGCAGCAGCTCGATTCCCCCTGATTGCAGCTGGCTTTTCTATCACGCATCCCGTCCTTTTCGTGCTTCTCATCTTCAGGAGTCACAATCGCACCTCAGCCCCAGTTCGTTACAGCGTTCTCTGAAGATTTAAGCTTTTCTGATAAATCAGAATATGCTGATCAAATAGCACAACCTTCGGTCTGAAAACATATCGAAATATCCTTTCACCGGGAAGGCGTGGTCTTCCTTCCCATGATACCACCTCAAATTACTAATACAAAAGAATTTCAGCAGAGATTCACATCTTCAGTTATAGGTTGAGGTGCTGAAATGATGAGGGAATCAATGGCTTCCTGCCTCAGCCAAGTATCATCTGGCCATGCGGGCAAAGAGAACCCCTGCCGCCAGATCCTGAGCCAATATGCTGGCCGTCCAGGTCCCCACCAGAAACGCAGAGATCTGGAAGGTGCTGATGGACATGAGCATTCCGGGAACCCCGAAGAATAACCAAACGTAAAAACCGTAGACTAGGCCCTTCTTAAGTCCTTCTTCATCGATCAGCCTTCTCACCTTAAGCCAGATGAAAGAGAGGATGATGCCCATCACGAAGGGATGAAGTATTAAGTAGTACATGAGGGGATCGTCCCACTGCCTGAATATCTCCGAATTTGAGTACTCTACCATGGCGTCCGGAAAGATCGCCGAAATGATGAGCGATAGGACGATTGACACCCCGAACATCAAAGCCCCCGCGACGAGGCCAGAAAAGATTACTTTCTTCATGAATGGAGATCCAGTCTTTCAAGGTATTAATAGGTTGATGAGGGCATAAAAGAAGGGAAAAATCGCATGAGATCCGCCCGAGGGCGGATCCGTAGGCGGATACGATATTTTCAGAACGGGCTCTCGATCACCCTTCGATCTCGTAGGTGATGGTGACCGTCGCCGTCACCTCCACGTCTCCGGGGACGATCGGCGTCGTCGCCCCGGCGTCGGCGGCGAAGTAGACTCTGCTCTCAGCCATCGGCACGGGCGAGGCTTCGCTCTCGGATATCGATAATATCCTGCCGAGGGTCACCCCGGCGGCCTCCGAGATCACCAGTGCCTTCCCCATGGCATCATTGACGGCGTTCTCCAGGGCCTCCTCCTGGACCCGCGTCGGGTCCCGGAGGCCGAAGGTGACGCTCTCGACACTGTTTGCTCCCGCGCCGACGGCGGCGTCGAGGACCTCGCCGATGTCCACCTCATCGGTGAGGTCGAGGGCGATGGTGACCTGGTTTGATACCTCGAAGACGACCTTCTCGGAGAGTTTGCCGTCTACCCAGTCCCTCGTGGGATATATCGAGAACCGCAAGGTCTTGATCTCGTCCTCGGGGACTCCAGCCGCCAGCAGGGCCTCGATGGAGCTGGCCATCATCCGGGCGTTGTCGGCTACCGCACCCGCCGCGCTCTCGTTTCTCGTCTGAACTCCCAGGACTATCGTCACCATATCGGCGTCGGCGGTTGCATCCCCCGTTCCCGAGACCGTCAGCGTCGATATCGCGTCAGATTCGTCGCCGGCTCCGAGACAGGAGCTTGACGACGCCAGAATCGCTACCATTGCCAGCAGAAGGGCTTCAAATATCTTCATAAACAACCCCCATGGACGATTGATTCGAAAGTAATTAAATAAACCGGTCTTTTTGGATTGACCATCACCTTTTAATCTCGACTCCTCAATGCCTTTCCCCCATGAGGAACGTCGGAAAGTCCATCAGGATGGAGAGGATCTTCAACAGGAGGACGGGCAGGACGGTCATCGTCCCCATGGACCACGGCCTGACGGTGGGGCCGATCGAGGGGCTGATAGACCTCCAGGAGGCTGTGGACAAGGTGGCCGAGGGCGGGGCGAACGCCGTTTTGGGCCACATGGGGCTTCCCCTCTTCGGCCACCGGGGCTATGGCCGGGACGTCGGCCTCATCGTCCACATGTCCGCCAGCTCCAGCCTCGGCCCGGACCCAAACCACAAAGTCCTCGTCACCCAGGTGGAGGACGCCATCAGGATCGGCGCCGACGCCGTCAGCATCCACGTCAACGTGGGGGCCGACGATGAGGCCCAGATGCTCCAGGACCTGGGACGAGTCGCTCGGACCTGCGACAGCTGGGGGATGCCGCTCCTCGCCATGATGTACCCGCGAGGATCGAAGGTCAAGTCAGAGCACGACGTCGAGTACGTCAAGCACGCCGCCCGGATCGGAGCGGAGCTCGGAGTCGACATCGTCAAGACGAACTACACCGGATCTCCCGAGACCTTCAAGGAGGTCGTCAAGGGGTGCAGCGTCCCGGTGGTGATCGCGGGCGGCCCCAAGATGGATACAGAACACCAGGTTTTAGAGATGGTCTTCGACTCGATTAACGTCGGCGGCGGAGGCCTCTCTATAGGAAGAAACATCTTCCAGGCCCAAAACCCCACCCTCTTTGTAAAGAGGCTCTGCAAGGTCGTCCACGAGAACTACTCCGTGGAGGAAGCCGAAGAAGTAAAGTTGTGATCTCGCATTATTTTTAAAGTCGAAAGCGCGCCCCGCTGCAAGCTGCGGGGCATTCACTTTAATACAAAAATGTTTGGGTGTAATTTATTTTGCTGAGTGCCTCAGCAGCCGCTGCTCGGACATCTGGGTCCTCATCATCGAGAGATTCGACGAGGGAATCTACCGCCCTTGGATCACCGATCTCGCCGAGAGCCTCTGCAGCCTTCTCTCGGACCCAAGAATCCTCATCTCTCAGGGCTAGCATAAGAGCTTCTACAGCCCTGATATCACCGATCTTGCCAAGCGATACGGTAGCTGCCGACCGGACCGTTGGATCTTCGTCGTTGAGGGCCTTAACGACGGGATCAACTGCCTTGGGATCGCCTATTTGGCCCAGAGCTAACACAGCACAATATCGGACTTGTGGTTTATCATCCTTGAGAGCCTCTATCAAAGGATCGACTGCTTTTAGATTGCCGATTTTGCCGAGAGCCTCAGCGGCTCTCCATCGGACGCTCGAGTCCTCATCGCTGAGCGCCTCTATCAGCGGTTCGACTGTTCTGGGTTCGTCGATCTCACTGAGAGCCAGCGCAGCAAACCATCGGACTTCTGGGTCCTTATCCTTTAGAGATCCGATGAGGGGATCTATGGCAGGTCCGCCTATTTTGCCGAGCGCCGATGCAGCTCCATATCGGACCGTTCGACTTGGGTCGTTCAATGCCAGAATTAAGGGATTGACAGCTCGTGGGTCACCGATATCGCCGAGCGCCCGTGCAGCCCCACCTCGGACATAGATATCCGAGTCGTTCAGCGCCAGGATCAGGGGGTTGAACGCTCGCGGGTCGGCGATATCGCCGAGCGCCCGTGCAGCTCCACTTCGGGCATCGCTATCTGAATCGTTCAAAGCCAGAATCAGGGAATCCACGGCCCGCGGATCGCCTATATATCCAAGCGCCAGAGCAGCATCCCGTCGGATGTATCTATCTGAGTCGTTCAGCGCAAAGATTAGAGGGTCCACAGCTCGCGGATCGGCGATATCGCCAAGCGCTAGTACGGCTCTCGATCGGACCCACTTATCTGGGTCGTTCAGCGCAAAGATTAGAGGGTCCACAGATCGCGGATCGCCAATGTCGCCGAGCGCCTCAGCAGCCTCCTTTCGGACGTCGCTATCCGAGTCGTTCAATGCAAGGATTAGGCTATCGACCGCTCGCAGGTCGCCTATATCGCCCAGCGACAGTGCGACCCACCATCGTACCCTGCCATCTGAGTCGTTCAATGCCAGGATAAGAGGATCGACTGCGCGAGGGTCGCCTATATATCCGAGCGCCAATGCGGCCCTCCCTCGGACTCCGCTATCTGAGTCGTTCAATGTCAGGATCAGAGGATCTACTGCTTGCGGGTCGCCTATATCACCTAGCGCCAATGCAGCCCCACTTCGGACATAGCTATCTGAGTCGTTCAATGCCTGGATTAGGGGGACGACTGCTGGCTCGCCTATCTCGACTAGCGCTTCCTGAGCCCTCTCCCGGACCCCGCTGTCTGAGTCGTTCAATGCTGAGATCAGGGGAGAGATGGCGCGTGGATCGCCTATCGCGCCGAGAGCCTCAGCAGCTCTCCATCGGACATCCCCATCGGAGTCGTTCAATGCCAGGATGAGAGAAGAGACTGAGCGTTGATCGCCGATCTCGCCGAGGGCTCTTGCAGCTCCACTTCGGGCGGTGCTATCCGAACCGTTCAATGCCTGGATCAGGGGGGAGACGGCCGGCTCGCCAATCTCGACAAGTGCATCTGCAGTCCTCCATCGGACGTCGATATTTGAGTCGTTCAAAGCCAGGATAAGGGGGGAGACGGCTCGTAAGTCGCCGATTTTGCCAAGCGCCTGTGCAGCCCTCGATCGGACCCTGTTATCCGAATCGTTCAATATTGAGATCAAGGGGTCAACGGCTCGCCGGTCGCCTATTTCGCCGAGCTCCAGCGCAGCTTCTTCTCTAACACTAGAATCTTCATCCTTCAGATCTGAAATGAGGTCGTCCACCTCGTCAGCAACAGATGACGTCGTCAGTGCCGACAGCAACAGCAAAGCCAGAATCAGTCTAAGTCGAATCTCCACCACTCTCCTGAAAAAAGGAGATGATAACTTCCCATGAAATACGTTTTGGTGTTATCGCTCTGCTTGAAACCCGACCTGCCTGGGAGAGACCACCGCTACTCACCCCCGCTACTTTCCCCACGGTCTCTTCGATCGATCCGTGGCTCGGATTATAAGACGGAATCTGCAGCTCAGCCCTTCCACCCCAGATTTTCGAGAGTCTCTGCAGCTTTCACTCGGACATTCGTGTCGTCATCACCGAGAGCTTCGACCAGGGGATCGACAGCCCTGAGATCGCTTATATCGCCGAGCGCCTCAGCAGCCCTCAATCGGACTCGCCAATCCTCGTCATTGAGAGCTTCGATGAGGGGTTCGATCGCTCTGGGATCACCAATCCGGCCGAGAGCTAAAGCAGCATGCACTCGGACCTTCGAATCCTCATCCTTCAAAGCCTCGATGAGAGGATCGATCCCTCTGGGATCGCCGATCTCGCCTAAAGTCTCCGCAGCCCGCCATCGTACCTCAGAGCCCTGATCATTAAGGACTTCGATAAGGACATCAATTGCCCTGGAACCACCGATCAGGCCGAGAGCAATTACAGCTTGCACTTGGACCTGAGAGTCCTCATCCTTCAGAACCTTTATCAGCGGGTCAACGGCCTTGTAATCACCGATCCAGCCAAGCGATAGTGTAGCAATCTCTTGGACATCGCCATCCGAATCGTTCAACGTCAGGATCAGGGGTTCGACGGCTTTTGGATCTCCGATTCTGCCCAGCGCCTCTGCTGCCCGATATCGTACATCGGCATCCGAGTCTTTCAACGTCAGAATCAGGAAATCGACGGATCGTGGGTCGCCTATATAGCCGAGAGCCAAAGCAGCAGTATATCTGACAT
>Ga0209408_1000271_pt1 | contig 42219 bp, 38 predicted proteins | sample AD_UKC107_MetaG_FD_184422 | JGI IMG/M metagenome (GOLD analysis project Ga0209408, IMG submission 184422) | Active sludge microbial communities of municipal wastewater-treating anaerobic digesters from Hong Kong - AD_UKC107_MetaG (SPAdes)... | ecosystem: Engineered > Bioreactor > Anaerobic >... | reverse complement strand
TTCAAAATTAATCTAAATATTCCGGACGCGCGGGCAAATCGCTAAAAATTTTATGAACAAGGTCCGACTCCGGGAACAAGATCACCCATGCCGTCAGAAATACAAGCATAAAGTCGGTGCGAAATGAAAGATGAGACTGGTACCAGAGCTCCAATTCTCCCTTGTAGGGCGAAATGTATTTCGCGTAGTATTCCTTTGGATCGAGCTTTGTCTCTGACAGCAGCTTCTCCTCGTCGCGGAACACTATCGATCCGATTCCCGTCAGACCCGGCCTGACGTTATATATTTTTGCCTTGACATGCTCCGGATATGGATCGAAGGTCTTCCCGACAAGGGGACGGGGACCCACGATGCTCATATCTCCCAGGAGAATGTTCACCAGCTGGGGAATCTCATTGATCTTGGTCTTTCTCAGGAAACCTCCAAGCGGCATCAGCCTTGGATCATTCCTTGTAGTGTGCATCCCTCCCGGGAGGTTAGGACTGTTCTTCAGCATGGTGGCGAATTTCCAGATGTTGAAAGGTCTGTTCTTATAACCTATCCTCTCCTGGAAATAGAAGACATAATGTTCACCTGTCAGCAGCAGCCCTATAATTACAGGAATCATGAATGGCAGCACCACCACTATCGCCACCGCCGACAGCAATATGTCAACAAAACGTTTTAAGAACCTCCTGTACATAATATTTTGACCTTCAGACTTAAGACCTTTAGGCCCGCCGACCTACTCTACATTTTAGAATCCAGTCCTTTCCCCTTTTCGATATGCTCAAAATTCGGTAGCCATGTCTTTAGAATATCAACAACTTCCGTCTTGGTCACACTACCGCTTTCAAATAGTGTTCGAAGCATTTGAAATACCCCGTCTATCTCCTTAATATCTCTTACAACTACGTTTTTTATCACACCCAGGTTGACAAACCTGTCGTTGTCAATGATTTCCCTGTCAGTAAAAAATTCTTCATACGGCTTCTCACCCGAAGTGTCCGTTTCGAAAAAGTAAACAGGGTATGATGTGGACTTATCATTCAAAAGTAAAGCCTTCTTACGGGCTTCATCTTCTGACGAACATCTGTCCGCCTCCAGACCCAGGTACTTCAGCAGGTCAAGAGCGATGGCCTCAAATGATATCATATCCCTATTCTCATCCAGCTTCGGGAAGATGATATCACCCGACTCTCCCAACACGGAGGCTATCAGGCAGAGCTCACCCGACTCCTGGGGCGAAACGAAGAAGCGCCGTATGCCCAGCGGGCACGACCATGGCTGCCTGCGGTTCAGCCGCTCTATAAATCCTTGCGGCAGGCTGCCGTTCGAGAAGGCAACATTGGCAAAACGCGCGGTGGTTATCTTCAGCTTTGCAGAATAGGCCATTATCAGCTCCTCCATCAGCTTCTTGCTTGCTCCCATGATATTCACTGGATTGGCGGCCTTATCCGTGGAGACACAGAAGAAATGCTGCGGCGGATATTCAAGAAGGAGGTCGAGCAGCCGGCGTGCCCGCAGCACGTTGTTCTCTATCATCGCTTCTACCGAGAAGATATCCTTCTCGCTGCGCACATGCTTGTGGGCGGCAAAGTTAGCCACGATGTCAAACGGTGCCATCGACCTGAACATCTTCTCGAAAACCCTGTCACCGAAGTTCATCGGGTAGGTGATGAACTCCGAAGGGATGTTGTAAACTGGCGAGCTGCGCAGGTCACGCACCAGCTCAGTCAGCCCGTTCTCATTGATGTCAACAACCACCAGGCTGCTGATCCTGTTTTTCAGAAGAGCCTTTATGTAAAAAGAACCTATTGTACCTGCCCCGCCAATCACCAGCACCTTCCTGTCATTAAGCCGCTTCTCAAGCTCCCGGTGGTTATTCTCAAGGTCGGGCAACAGAAGGCTGGCAGACCTTTTGGTGACATATGTCCTTATGAAATGATCAATATCTATATCGCTTCTCATAACAGGCAAACAAAAATGTTCATAGACAACAATTCATTCTGCATTTCGAAGGAGTGTCTCGACAATCCTCTCCGCAGCCTTGCCGTCCCACAGTTCCGGGATGTTTCCCTTCTTCCACTTCCCGGCAAAGAGTCTTTCCATCGCCGGTTTTATGGCAGCCGGATCTGTTCCCAGCAGTTCGTTCGTTCCCACGGTGCATGTCTCGGGTCTTTCGGTGCTGTTGCGCAGTGTCATGCACGGCACTCCCATGACGGTTGTCTCTTCCGTGATGCCACCCGAATCGGTGATCACTGCAAAGGCCCTCTCAACAAGATAGTTAAACTCCAGGTACCCCATCGGATCAACAAAGTGCATTGACTTAAGTCCTGACTGCAAGCGAAGTTGCGAAGCAACGAAGTCCCGATCACGAAGTGAATCGGGAACCGCAGGACTAAATTCATTTATGACTTTCCGGGTACGCGGATGGACAGGAAAAATAACCGGCAGGCTGTCGGCCGCTCTGGTGATGGCGCTCAGCAGTTTCCTGAGGTTTTCAGGTTCATCAACATTATTCGGACGGTGGAGGGTAATGACAATATAGCCTTTATCTTTCAGTAGTAACTCATCCCATATGGCAGGCTTGATGAAACGCGAACGGTTTGCAAGAAGGGTGTCTATCATTACATTACCCACGAAAAAGATCTTGTCTTCGGGCACCCCCGCTTTACGAAGGTTCTCGTTGGCGAACTGGGATGTTGTAAAGAATAGGTCGGTGATGCTGTCGGTCACCATGCGGTTTATTTCTTCGGGCATTGTCAGGTCGAATGAGCGGATGCCTGCCTCTATATGAGCCACCTTAGTGTTAAGCTTTTTTGCAGTGATTGAGCAGGCCATGGTAGATGTGACATCTCCCACCACTATAACCAGGTCCGATGGATGTGCCATCAACTCCTTCTCGAAACCGAGCATTATGCCGGCTGTCTGCTCCGCCTGCGTCCCGCTGCCCACCTCAAGGTTGACATGCGGCTGCGGGATGCCAAGCTCATCGAAGAATGTTGCACTCAGCTTCGGGTCATAGTGCTGTCCCGTGTGCACCAACCTGTACTTTAGCCTTTCCCCGTCCTCCAAAGCCTTCTCCGTCCTCCGTATCCCGGCGTAGGAGGAGGCGTAGGAGGAGGCGTAGGAGGACCCCCTTTCTATAGCATGTATCAGGGGAGCGATCTTCATGAAGTTAGGTCTCGCCCCGGCCACTATTGTTAATCTCATTTATACTGCTCTTTATGCATCAGATGTGATAACTGTATACTGAGAACATTATTATTCCCTGTATTCTCTTCGCTCTATTGTAAGAAAGCTTAGTATTTTGACCATCTCGCTGACAACACTCTGAACATCCTCTTTTCGTTTCCACCACTTATCCGGATTAAAGCTGGAGTAAGAACTTGGACTTGTGCCCACGTAAACAGGTTTCTCAGAGTTCCGAAGAATTTGCCTGAATATCATATATGCTCTGCGCATGTGCGCAGGCGAGGACACAAGCAGCAGAGTATCAATATCGGGATTTCCCTTGATATAATCTCTGACAGCAACCGCCTCATCGAGTGTGCTTCTTGCATCACCGGGCAGCATGATTATGCTGTCAGCAGGAACCCCGAGGGCAATAGCTGCTTTACTGGCCTGCTCTGTGGTTCTTACAATTGAGGCGCCTCTTGATTCAAGCTCCCTGTAGGGACCCATACTCTCATAGACGATAATCATATTGTTTGCCAGACCTTTGCTATAAACATCTGACGCTTCAAGTACTCTCTCCGGGAAGTTTCCCATCAATATCACCAAAGCATCGGCATGATTTGGTACATCCTCCTTCACCAGCCACTGCCCTGCGCGCCTGCAGCCGGAAATGCAGGCAACAAAAAGACCTGTCAGAATGATGAAGAACACTATCCTGCTACTGATCCCGGAATGTTCTGGCTGGCCCTCCATGCCTTACGATCCTGGCTTTATTATTCTTTCCTCTGCCACAGAAACAAGAACTTCAAGCATCCTGTCTGCAAGAATATCTTTGTCAAAATCACGGGCTGCCAGCATCTTTGCCCTTGCACCCATTTCCTTTACAATGCCGGGGTCGTCATGTAACTTGATAAGCAGGTCAGCCAGCGATGAAGGATCATCAGGATCAAGGGTGAACCCGACATTGTTTTCGGCAAGATAATCTTTCATCCAGCCGTTTGTATTCTGGACAACCGGCACTCCTGCAGCAAGTGATTCAAAGAACTTGTTAGGGGAGGATGTATCAAGGACTTTCGTTCCTTTCAGCGGGACCAGTGAAACCAGTGCATTCTGGATCAACCCAACCAGATGGTTCTTTGGCACAAGGCCTAACAGAATGAAATTTGAAATCCCCTCTTCTTCGGCTCTTTTAGCCAGCGTTCCCTTTTGCTGTCCGTCGCCTGCAAGTACAATGCATATGTCCTGTCTGTTTCTTGAAGCAAGTATTGAAGCTGCCTCATATAACCAGAGAGAATTATTCACCTCCCCTATGTTGCCGTTATAAATCGCATAAGTATATGGGTTGAGGCCTTTCAGGTCCGGGTTTTTAACCGGTTCGCCAAAAAGTGAAATGTTGGCCGAGTTGGTTACTGAAGTTATATTGTCAAGACCGAATCTTGCGTTTATATCAGATTTCATCCCCGGAGAGAGGGCAATGATGTGTGAGGAGGCCAGGTAACATCTCTTCTCGAACCAGTAGGCCAGTCTTATCAGCAGTCTGTTTTTGATGATACCAAGTTCTACTGCCACTTCCGGCCAAAGGTCGCGGACTTCAAAGACAAATTTTTTCCCCCTTATATACCTGGCAATCAATCCGGGAAAGCCAACAGTTATTGGACCGGATGATGATATGACTACGTCAGCCTTGAGTGTAAGAGCGAACCATGATGAAACAGTCATGTATTGAATAAACGACCAGATCCTCCTGAGAACCGGTTGCCTGTTATCAATAGATACATTGATCACCCTTACATCAACTCCCCTATGATTCTGGCGGTCCACAAATTTAGAGGCAGTTATGTCTGACTTAGCATAAACGCCTGTCACAACAGTCACCTGATGGCCTTTCTCCACCCAACGTTTTGTAAATTCATATACCCTGGTACCGTATGAACCATTGGGAGTTGTAAAATACTGATAGAAATACAGGATCTTCATTTAGAATAGCCTCTGGAAGTGCTTTAATTTTCCTGACGGACTTCGCTTAATTTGATCCATTCTGATAAACTCGCACTCCAGGCCAGATTCCAGGTATTTAGCCATTACCTTTTCTACCAATTCTTTTTGATTATTGTCCAAATCATGAGCAGCAACATATTCAAAAACAAATTGAGCCGGAGAGGACTGTTTAACAATAAACTCCTTTACAAAACCTCCTTTTTCGAGAATACTTTTGGAGATATAATAAAAAGTTAGTCCTGCAGATTTTTTGCCACTGGGCAGTATTGCATAATCATTTGTTCTGCCAACGAGATGCCTCAATATCTGGTAATTGCCTTTCCAATTATCATCAATCAACACCCTGTCGCCCAATTCATAACGTATAAATGGAATGGCTTTGTTATATAGAGATGTTACCAGGAGTTTTCCCTCATTACCAGGAGGAACTGGGTTATTGTCATCATCAACTACTTCAAAATAAAGATTTTCGTTGGACATTATCCATTGAAAGTTTTCGTCTTCAAAGGCAATAAGATCTAGTTCTGCTGCCCCATATTCATTCACCACCCTGACACCGAAAGCACGTTCCATAAATAATCTGTCTTCCGCTGTACATATTTCAGAAGTAGTTATACAGACTTTTAGTGTTGGGCATAACTCACTAAGTACCTGGTTTCTATAAATAAGATGCTTGGCGAATAAGACAAGCGCAGAACTATAACCATTCAAATAATCAAATGGCTTTCGTTCAAATATCCTGATATATCTATCCAGTACATTCTCTGACAGATCAAAAACAGGAAACCTGACTCGGTTTGCAATGCCATCTTTAATTCTTTCCTTTACATAGCCTCTTCGGCTTAGGGGGATACCAAAAAACCTCGCCTGAAGTGAGTGGTTAAGATCAATGCCATGTCTATTATAACGATCAATAATAAGTGCCCACGTCATTGCATGCGCAAACTTGTCTTTGGCGAAATAGAATGGCTGACCTGTTGAACCAGATGTATTATTTAAATATACTTTCTTTAAGTTAAGATTATCCGACAAAAGACTTCCTATATCAACCTGAAATGATTGTTTCGTGATAACTGGGATATCATTCCATTCTGAAATACTTTTTGAAGCCAAATGTTTTTTAAAGGTTTTGTTTTTAGCTAAATGATATTCTAATATCGATGCACGCAATTTTGTAGAATTCTCTGTAAAGGAATCTGTACCAAGAGACTGCCGTTTTTTCAGCTCTTGTTTTGCCGCATCAATAGGAAAACCCTGAAGCTTTAATACTCTCTCAAACATTTAAACGCAGTTAATCAAGGCTCTTTGTTTCTGGGATGTCAGCCAGTAGAAGACCAACCCATTTATTTTTAACTCTACTCCAATCAAAATTCATGACCGAATACCTGGCATTTAATGACATCTTCTTACATAATGATTGATCATTCATAGCTGCTGAAATAGCCTTGCTCATAGCAATAGCATCCCCACAAGAGACCATAATTGAGTTATTGTCAGCGCTTAACAGGTATTTTAATCCTCCCGCATCTGTTGATATCACAATCATGCCAAGCGCCATCGCTTCAATAACACTTATTGGAGTATTATCAACATTCGTGGTATTAATGAAAAAATCGTAGTTCTCAGATAGTTTTATCCACTCCTCTTTTTTAAGTAACCCGGTTATCTTTACCTTATCTCCTATTCCAAGTAAATTGATATAATTTTTAAACTCACCCAGACTTCCGTCTTTGTCAGGGCCGACCATGCAAAGTTCGGCATCAGGATAGGTTTTTAACAATTCCTTCAATACATCAGCTGCCATTTCCGGATTATACTGCCTGTGAAAAGAACGCACCCATAGCAGTTTCGGACAGGGATGCTCCCTCAACTTGAACGGATATTTTGAAATAACAATGCTGTTAGGGATTATCACAGTTTTATACCCTGCCTTTTCAAATTCATGGCTCAGATATCCCGATACGGCAACATTTGCGTAAGAATTTCCAAACAGCGTATTGCATGCTCTTTTTGACTCCATGAGCCGTGACGGAAGGTTGCCGCCATGAAGTATCGGAATATATTTTGTCTTTATCAGTCTTGCCACCAGGCCTGTAAGATAAGCATACCAGAAAGCAACTGTGCTGTAAGTGTCAATCAGAATATATTTTACCTTACGACCGATGACAAGTGTTTTCCACAGCATTTCGAGCGAACGCAGGGCCTGGTTTTTTACGGTTCCTGCATAATAAACCTCATAACCGGCTTCTTCAAGCCTCCTGCCAAGAGTCTCAATTACACAAGGAGTATAGCCATGAATACTTATTTTATTCCCTACGTACAGGATCTTTGTTTTTCCTGAAATCAAACCCGGGGCAGTTTTTTTTACTTCAGGGAATAAAGATGCCATCTGCCAGTTATAATTAGTGGTGAGATTCTATCTGAAATCATTGGTTTATCAGTAAGCCAGTAGTCTGCGCCCCACTCATGATACAGATCAAACTCACATTCCGGAGTCTTACATTTTGTAAGTAACAAGTCTCTTTTGGCCCATTCAATATATTTGCCGGGGTTTCCTTCAATCAGCATACTTGCTCCCTTGAAATCAAAAATGACGCTTCGCCTGCACGCAGTCCTTAGTTGGGATGGACCTATGAAACTCGCGTAGTCCCCTGTGTTAGTATTTATCCATTTAAACATTGTGTCCAGATCCTGATCATTATAAGCAATTTCCTTTCGGATTGAATAAGCATTTGGAAGTGTTGATCTTAAAAAGTCATCGCCAACCAGCGGGAAACTCTTCAATGGATCATACCGTGCAATTACTAATAAAACCAGCAATACTGACAGAATGCCCCAGGATAGTGCTATCTGAGTATGATGTCTTAGTTTTTCTATAGAGAAAATAATGATCAAGGTGTAAAAAACAAAAACAGGTACCATTACAAATTTTACATTCCGAATTAACTGAAAGGACATATGTAAATCCACACCTGTTTTTCTGATCAATTGCTCGGTGGGCACTGTCAGCACAGAAGAACTCATCACCACAATAAGTAGAATTAGATAATAAACATATGACTTTCTCATTTCATCAGGCAACTTCCTTCTAAAAATGACTATCGCCAGAATAGGCATCATTATAAACAGAATCCATTTCACCTGACCAAACTTGCTGATCGCCAGGAGAGGTTGCTGAAACTGTTCACCAATTCTCAGACTCAGCATTTCATTGAATAAGAAATGATCATATGGTCCGTTTATAAGAACCCTGATAAAATATGTATACAAGTACGGCGAAAGCCCTATTATCATTAAGGCCGCAACAATAAATGACTGAAATAAAGTATTTCGTGTCCTATGAAAAGAAAGAATACAATTATGGATGCAATAGGTAAGCCAAAGCGATAAACACAACCCTAATCCGCTTATGGGGTGAAAATTAGAAATTATACCCAATAAAAGTGCTCCGGCAAAATGATAATATTTATTCTTCACTGCCGGCAACATCAATAACAGCGGCAGAGGCAGCAGGGCCAGAAATGCAGTCCTTGGCAGAGCCGTCCACAAAGCACCTGCGCCCCATAATTCAAAGCCGGGAAGCCACAGGATGCCTCGGACAAGAATGGTCATGATTAATGCAACAGGTAGATTCATGCCCAAAAAATAAAAGAATAAAGCCCATGTTACAGTATAAAAGAAATTTATAAGAAAGTTTAATTTATTTAACCCTTCAATATAGTTGTCGTTTGAAAATTTAGTACAAAATCTTACCCCTGACACAAAAAAAGGTGTATAATAGTCTATGTCATTGGGATCGTTTGCAAAAAGATCTCCTTTGTACAGTTCGGGATGATCCAGCTTAATACAGACAGGCAAAATATTCCACTGGTCTGAAGAAAGGTTATTAACCGTTGCCTCTCTTCCGTCAATATAAAATCCTAATGCAAAAGCAAGGCCCAGTAAAACAATAACGACCAAATGTTTAAATGTGATTTTTTCCATTAATATTTACTGGTTTGGGGGCAGTTCAATAGAAAATGGATTCCTCGAGGTCATATCATGTTGAATTACAGACAATAATAATTGAACACCGAGGATTACAGACAATGTTGCCAGCATCACTGTACCTGTAGGGGCAGGAATACCTGCCATTCCGTATTCAATCCACTTTACAATGCCAAATACTACACCAAAAGACAGTAGCGGAGAGCCTATTAATATATAAATTGAGAATATATTAAAATCATAAATAAAATATTTAAGTAAAATCCGTCTGGCGAATGCTTTAATTAATTTGACCGGAAATGTAAAAAGCGCATTTATTACCGAAAGGTTTGATTTTTCATTTCCGTAAAGGGCAGGAATGGGCACATCGTATATTTTCGCTCCCGTATAATAAAGTTCTATCAGAAGGGCACTTTCAAAGAAATATCTTTTTTCAAGCCTGTCAAAATCAATCTTCTCAAGAATTTCTCTTTTAATACAAAAGAAGCCGTTGGTAGGATCAAAAACAGACCAATAGCCAGATGCAGCTTTTACCATAAAACTCAGGAAAAGGTTTCCTGCCCTGCGAATAAACGGCATTTGTCTGAGAGCACGAAAATCGTTAAATCGATTACCCTTAGCAAAATGAAAATCAGACTGAACCAAGGGATTCAATAACTGAGGCAAATATCTTGCGTCCATCTGGCCGTCACCATCCATTTTCAAAATTAAGTCACAACCAAGTTCAATTGCTTTTTTCATGCCGGTCATTACTGCTCCTCCTACTCCCTTATTTTCAGAGTGTTCGACACACAACAGTCTTTCGTCTGATGCTGCAAGATTATTTATTATATCAGAAGTATTGTCTGAAGACATATCATTTACAAGTATAATATGGCCTACAATATCAGGTATGGATTTAACGACATCGGTTATGTGTTGAGATACATTATAACAAGGAATCACAACGCCTATTTCTCTTGAATAGTAGTTCATGTATTTTCTTTGTTCATTATAATTCAAAATCTTCATCTGTTCTTAACGGCTGCTCAAAAAGGCCCATGACTGTAATAACAAACAGGAATGTACCCAAAATTGCAAAACAGGGCCTGTAAACATATAGGTGTTCTCCTGCCATAAGAGATATGATCATGGCAATAACCAAAGATGTGATAAGGCCTTTCCCCCGATAATGAGGAATCAACTTCTCCCTTTTTCGTTCGGTAATTATATATGAGATTAGCCATGAAACATACAAAAAAAGGCCTATAAAGCCCACCTCATTCAGTAATGACAGATAAATATTGTGGGCTGACGCCGCCCCGGTGGAATTTGCTATTATCCTGTTATTAAATCCGAAACCAACAGGTAGGATATAAACATGATTTAAAAGAAATGGCAAATATTTCTCCAAAATTTGCGCCCGGTTTGACCCGAGGTTTTCATATCCTTCTATTATTGTTATGTCATCCAGTTGCCCTCCGCGAAGAAGCTTTTTTTCATTCCATTCAATATTATTGGTTATTCGGTCTTTTTGTTTTTGATTTAAACCATGGTTATAGAATAAAACAAAAAACGGGATTAATATCACAGCAACCGGAATAAGCCTGATACGAAAAAACAACAAATAAAAAACACCAAATAAAACGACTGTTATAAAAGTAGTACGAGAACCTATCATAAAAACAGCCGGGAGGGCAAAAAAGATATTGATCCAAGCAATGATCCGTAAAAATTTAGAATCAACTCTGCTGATCAGAATAAAAAGACTTACTGTAAGGCCAAGAAAAGTCATCATGCCGGGGGTTATCCTGTTAGGGCCCAGAGTCCCCGAAAAGGCATTTTCTCCGTATGCCTCAAGATATTGCTGTGCCCAGAGGTGACCTATTATCCCTGATATTTGCAGATAATATAACAAGAGATGCAATGTGGACAGAACCAGAAACCACTTTATTAAAGGGATAACAGTCACGGCATCATAATATGTCAAAATGATGGCTGCCAGTAAAATAAATCCCCAAAGATGGTAAAGGAACATTATTGTCATCCCCGCATAAACTAGATCTCCACGTAATGCCACAAAAACTAAAGTGGGCAATGTCATTATGCTTGCCCATACAGCAAACCAGTAGATATATTTCAGAGAAGGATCAGATTTCATACTAAATAGAACCATCTTCAGGCTTCTATGCTTAAGCAATAAAAAAGGAAGTATCAGGAATGTAAAATCGTATAAGCGAAATTCATTGTAGCCGCCAAAAATGCTAGTTGAAATTATTGGCAGGTTATACCAGTAACCAAGCATGGTAAGGTAAACACAAACTTCAATTAATGATATTTTAATTTCCCAGCGCATTTTTATGGGTATTTGTCCGGTGAAATTTCAGATAATTTGCTTGTTCTGAAAGAGAATATTCATGATTACGCTATATTCTCTGAGAAACCTGTTCTCACTGTAACTTATCTTAATATTCTCTTTCAGGCATCTGGCTTTCTCTTTAGCATTATCGATGTCAATTAAAAGATCGTACAATGCATCTGCGAGTTCATCACTGTTCGCAGGAGTTATCAGTTTGCCATATTTCCCAAAACCTACAATTTCCGGACATTGCCCAACATCAGTCACTACCACCGGTAACCCTGCCATCCCGTATTCCAGGAGGCTGACGGGCAGACCTTCCGAGACAGAGCTGAGCACTCCGCAGTCTGCCGAGGCCAGCAGGGATGCAGTATCCTCTACAGAACCTCTGAATTCAATTATTTCTCCGAGACCCAGGTTATCAACTAGTGATCTTAATCCGTTGAAATATTCATCTTCAGTGTAAGACCCGGCAAGGATTACCCTTAGTTTCTTCGGGAGTTCTCTGCCGGCAAGAGTGCCAATTGCCTTAATCAGTGTAGCATGATCCTTCTGTGGACGGATATTTGCCAGGCAGACAATTGTAAAATAATCAGGGTTTTTGTTGCCTGGCCTTTCTTCCAGAAAAGGAAAGTTGTTCAATGTAAACACTCTGTCCGGTAATACCTTCATGTTTTTGACTGACCACTCAGCAAGGTCGCTGTTCACTGCAATAATTGCATCTATTTGTCCAGAAAAGAGCCTGTAAAGTGACTTCGTTTCCCGTTCATTTACTTTCAGGCCTAGGTGGTCATGCCATATAATCTTCAGGTCACTAATAAAGAATTTGGCAGCAACTGCCCAGAATAGGGAACTTGAATGAGAATGAATAACATCAATGCCATTGGCCCTTATTATTTTCATAAGTTTTCTGAAAGCAACTATATTAATAGAACCCTTTTTATCAAGAATATAATATTCTATGCCCCTGTTGAGATGTTTTTCAAGGGGGCCGCCTGTCCTTGTGGCACACACAACAACATCATATCCATTCTCATGAAGGACATTGGCTATGTTGACGCACATGCGTTCCGCACCACCGGTTTGAAGACTGTCAATTAACTGAAGGATCCTCAAATTTTGAATTGTTTTAAGTACCAGGCTGCCTGAACATATGGTATAAGATCCTGACCAGACAAAGGCCACGCGCGTTTTTCGGCTCTATCTTCGAACAGTTGAATCAGCCTAGTGGCCTTAACCTCACTGTCTGAAAAATACCCGGAGTAATTTTCCCGCGCTCCAGTATAAAGGTATTCGGAAATAATATCTCTGGATCTTACAAGCCGCTGCCTGCTGAATTTTCCTTTTGTAAGTACGTGCATTTTCAGTAAAACCTGATCTGTGCCACTCCTAAGAAACCAACCCAGCAGCATTAGCCATATATTGCTGTTATAAGCCATAAAAGGATTCTGGGCAGTTGGATACCTCCCCAGCCTTTCCCATGTGTAATGTTTGAACATCCGATTTGTTAACTCGTCTCCATACCTGGCCAGTGGTGAGTAATTAAGGACATGTCTGATAATTCTGAGATTCAGAATAGGAATTTCCGGTGTAAACGCCACTTTCAAAATATTCAGCTGTTTTCCCATTGATCTTCTTCCATGAGTAAATATCCCGAAGAGTTCTTCATAGCTCTCAATATATGAAGGTGAGTACCTGTCAATATGGTCAAAGAGTTCCATCAGATCAGCTTCGACCTCTCCGGTCAGATCCTTATTGTTTCCTCCTGGGTACTTTATTGCAGACTCCCTAATCCTTCTAAATATAAGATCTCTCTTACCGAGTATAAACAGTCTTTTATCTTTTTCACTGAAGGGCATTAATGATAATTGCCTGCCGGTGACAAACTTTGTGATATAATGATTGCGCCTGAATTTGCGGGTTTTAAGCGAGTCGATGCCTTTTGCTCTGAATATATCACACATATCACCCAGAAGGAAAAAAGGATAAGCCGGCTGTTTACCCTTATAATAGTCAAATAATGCAAGCCACTGATTTACATAAAGAGAATCTGTCTCCCGCACAATTTTGCTGATTATGGATTTTGGCGGAAACTGATAGCTGACCGGATCGATTATATCAATCTTTAAACCTGTTTCTTCAGCAATTCTCTTCGGAATACCTGAATCAATGTATTCTGGCCTTCCGAAATTTGATAAAAGCGGTTTTATGCCATTTGCCAACAAGCCGGCCAGATTTACCCGGCTGTCAATTCCTCCGCTTACACTGACCATTAAAGAATTTTGCTCCTGATAAAAGTCTTTGTATTCTGAATTTATCAACTCAACAAGTTCATAAGGAAGATTTTTATTCCCAGGTTTATCCTCCCTTTTAATTGTTGTGTCAAAATAACTTGCAGTCCTGCCATCTTTGAAAACCAGCGTTTCGCCAGGCAAGAGAGTATATACATTTTCCAGCACTGTTGATCGTCCGTACTGACTGAATTCAGGCCCGGTCATCTCAAGTACAAGTGCGCTCCTCCTTATTGCGGAACCGGTAATAGAAAAGATCGCATTAAGGTTCGTTGCAGCGATTATATATCGGGCAGTGATACTGTAATACAAATGAAAAAGACCTATCGGGTCATTAAATATTCTAAAGGCCTCATCGGCAAAGTGCACTCCCGAGAAAAATCCTGTAAATTCCTCATTTAATGGCCATTCGCCATTGGTTAAATGTTCTGTAAGTACCTCGGCTGAATGAGTACGGTTGTATGTCTGATACTGGATATGACCTGAAAGAAACAGGGCTGAAGATTCCTTAAGTATCCGGGTTGTAGATGGTCTCCAGGCTGCCACATAATTCAACCCAATGTGCACCTCTTGATCTTCACACAAGTCAAGTTTTAGCTTTTTGTGAGCTTCGTCTCCAGGCTTTAAGCATTTATAAATAATGAAATCCACTGTATTCTAATTTATAAGAGCTTTTGAATTTCCTTCTCAAATCTTTCAGTCGTGTACTCCCGGCTCCAGTCCATTGCTTTACCTGACTTACTGTTAAAGCTGTTTTGATCAGCAATGTAGCCTTCAATAAGAGATGTGATTCCAGTGATTTCTCCGTTTACAAGTTCTCCTCTTTCGCTATTGCCAAGCATTTGTGGCACACAACTTACGGCAGTAGTAATAGGAAGACAACCCCACCACATGGCTTCCGAAATAGCCTTTGGCCAGCCTTCAGATCTTGAGAGAAAAATAAGAAAATGTGCTTCCTGCAATACTTTCTTTACGGTTTCAGAATCCACATTGCCCAAAAATTTCACCTTATCATGCAGCCGGTGACCGTCGATGAATTCCTCAATATTCTGCTGTTCGGGACCGTCTCCACAGTAAGTAAGTGTAGCATTTATTCCGGTTGAAGTGAGCGCAAACAAAACCTTTGAGCAGTCAAGAGGATTTTTATTTCTGGTAAGGGTACCGATAAAAGCGAGTTGTACTCCTTCATTTAGGGGAGTCTTATGTACAGGCAGCCTCTCTATTTCTGAGTATGAAGCAGTGAAGAAAGGTTTTATATTCTTCGTTCTGTCGGGCCATTCGCCGTATACAAGGGCAGTCATATTTCGGGTTAGAAAGGTATTTCGCAGTAAACATTGCTGCAACCTGTAACTCCATGGCTGCCGGCTGTTCCAATCCCAGTTGCTGGCATACTTTGCTGTTTTCTTCTTTTTAGGAAATAAAATCTGAACAATACTACCAATTAAGCCAACATTCCCGGGACAGCGAAGATGAATATGATCGGCTCTGGTCATTCCTTTCAAAATCTTAAAGGTAATGAGAGGCAGTAAGGCAATGCTTCTGATTACAGCACGGGGACTAAGTATATCAATCGGAGGTATTTGGAGGAAGGTGATGCTGTTATGTGCATATGGAATATCAATCTTGTTTGGAGGTTCGGCTGTTGTCAAGGGTGCAAAAACTATTATATCATCAAAGTAACGGAACCATATATTCATTTCCCTGACATAGGGTCCATAACCATAGTATTTCCCATCATTACTTTTATGTAATACATGGGTTAATACAAGAAACCTCATTAATATTGGTTTGAATTTTGAGCTAAAAAATCCTTCAGGCGCGCCCCGTTATAGTCGGTATTGAAATCCTTTGCCAGTAACTTCAAGGCATTACTTGCTAATGACTCCACCAGGGCTCTTTCACTAAACAGTTTGACAATTGCCTTTGCTAGTTGGACAACGTCATCTGGTTCAACAATTAATGCATTATAACCATCTGTAAAATAGTGCCTGACTTCTCCTACTCTAGTAAGAATCATTGGTATGCCAAATGCAATGTATTCCGATATTTTGGTTGCAAAACAATATTCATTTTGCTTGTTAGGACTTTTATTAACTATTGCCAGGCTTGCATGGTGTAAATAATCGGATAATTCATTTTTGTCCAGATAACCTGTAAAAACTACAGACCCCTCCAGGCCTTCATCTTGTATGAACCTCTTAATAATATCATAATCTGGAGACAATGAAGGATCGCCTGTAATTAGATAGTAAATGTCCATTTCTAATTCTCTTCTTGCCATGGCAAATGCCTTTAGACTTCCGATAATACCATCCTTCTGTTCTATCATAGAACCGGCATGAATTATATACGGTACAGAACATGGAGCCGAAGAGCCAGACTTACTAAGCTCTTGTAATTCCGACAGTATCGGGATCTTTATTATACGAGCTTTCCTAACCTTATATCTATCAATTTCCTTTGCTAAATGCTCAGAAATTACAATAAAGCCATTGTACCAGGGAACTACAAACCGAAAGAAAAAAAACTCAATAAACAACTTCCATGACCCATTTTTTCTTGTGACAAAAGGGTATTCATTAATTTCCAGGAAAACATATTTCCTTATAATTCTTGCGATGATTGGGATCAGTACCCTATAGTCAAAAGTTGCACCACCAATCACCAAAATTGCGCCTGAAGATTTCGTAGAAAAAACTAAATGTTTATATGTTCTCAAGTAACAGATAATATCCTCTGCTTTCCTAAGTAAAAGGCCTTTCGATCTTAAAGTTGTTTTAGACAGATATTTAAACCTTATCCCTTCATACGTGCCTTCAATTTGGTTATTTAATGTATCTGACTTGCTTTCTGTTGCATTTGTTATGATGAGGTTGACATCTACCTCATTATTATGCAGCCCTTTACAAAGCTGATGGACTCTGTTGGTCGCGGCTGCGCCATAGGGGTAAGATGAATTAAAATAGATTATAACCTGCATTGCACATCTATACTTTCATAATTACTGTCAGTGTCTCTTCAAGGTCCTGGCTATAAAAGCACTTATTGTTATCAATCAGATGTGCAAATCGTTGCTTACCTGCAGGATCAATTATTATTGTTTTATATCCGTTATCGTATGAATCTTCTATTGATGAACTCCATGGAGAAACTACAATTAGATTTTCAATCTGGTTTTCTGATATCCAGTTCTTTGTCTTATCAAATGAAAACTTCACCCCGCAAGACGATATCTGTCGGGTGAATAACTCCTCAAATTCCGGAGTGCGTTCTCTCGGGTGCAATCTTACTTGCAGGTTAAGGTCAGTAATTTTTGTATTCTCAAGAAATTGTAAAAAAACCGGATGAACGCCCTTGAAGTCTACAGTGGAGGCATAGAGAATATGTAGCCCGGGAAAAATCTTTCTAAATCCTTTAGGATATGGGATCAGATGATACTCGCAATCAAATCCCTTGCACAGATGCTCTCTTAAATAATCGATTGTCGGTTGATTCTTAACATAAAATACATCGATTATCTTAATCGGGGCCGGCTTTATGTATGGAGGGTAATTGATTATGCTTCCATGCTGAACTTCAACCAGTCTGACCTTTTCTCTAAGTTTCGAGAAAATAATAGAAAGACTGTTTAAGTCATAATACCACAATAAAAAAATCTCTTTCCCCTGATCGAGATTTTTAATTATAGAATCATTAATAGTTTGATAAGCTTTATAAAAACGCATTTGTTTCGTGCCTCTAAAGACAATACTAAGCACTTTAACAAGGCCCCCGGGGTTATATACTTTCTGGTCGTTGATTGATTTTATGAATCGCTCTTTGGACGTGTTTATGAAGATAATATTGTCTGAAAACAAGGGCTTTACGATTCGATCTTCATACTTTCCATTAACTTTATTACAGAAATTATACGCTGTGTAAACAATCCTTTTGGATTTGTTCTTTTTGTGCTTAAGAGCTAAACGTAGGAAAATGTAATCCAAGGCGGATCTGGCAATGAAAGATACATTTATAAAAGATCGCCGTAAGAATGATTGGTTATCATGGTTAGAACTATTGTTATTATTTAGCCCTTGTTTAAACTGCTCCTCTTCGAGGCGTAGTTCATTGATGTATTTTTCGATTTCAGTAATCTTCATATCCGAGGTCTGCTGCTTCAACATATACTCTTTTCCCCTTAATAGTATGACTGCATAATCATTACAAAGGTGAGATTGGAGAAATTAGATTAATTCCTTTTTTTCGCTAAGATGCTCGTAGATTTTTTCTGCCCTTTTAATGATTTTCTCTCTGTTCTTCTCGTCACTATTCAGCCTGCTAAGAACATCTACCATCTGGGTCCATTGATCAGCAAGCTTTAAGGAAGACCTGTACTCGCCATCGATTCGGATCAAGGCATTGTTTATTTGAGCGATTGATGCTTGTGTCAACCTTGGTACTTCTAGTTGCAAAACATCGATCATTGCATTCACAATGCAAGCCAATTCTTCAAGACTATACGGAGGCTCTTTCGTAAATTTCATATTATTAGTGTTTTATAAGTTTTGAAGGTTCTATTTTTTTTAAGTAATCAGGTTTTTAGTTCTCGTTACTTAAAACAATTCCCCCTCCACAATTTCATTCCTCGTAAACTTAACAGGCTTGCCCGGCACGGTTTTTACATTCGGATTCTTTCTGAGAAACGCCGTCAGCTTCCTGCTGTCCCAGTCAATATTTAATGCCAGTCGTATCTCCTTGGAGGTATAAATTCCCTCCTTCAAAAACTCAATTATCTCCTTTCCGTAATCCCTTCCAGAATTACCATACATCGCATCCGGTTCATCCGCCTCCTGACTTTGAGCCTGCTCAAACAACTCCCCGGAACTCCCGGCCACGTCTCTAATAATATTCCCATCCATATCTATCGGAACGGCCCCGAGATCAATAAGCTTCTGGTTCGCATTCTTCTCTCCCGGCTCCGGTATCCGCACATATACAGTGCGATGCCTCCTCAATCCGTCCATCGCACCCTCCCAGGTGCCGCCCTTGCTGTCAGTCTCGGCAACATAAATCTCCCTCGCCAACCCGTAGATATAAGCATTCCGGGCCATGGCCAGCCCGACATCCCAACCGGCCTTCGGGAAAAAAGTGCTTAACACCAGAAGATCGCCGTTAACAATGGGCTTATAATATTTTTTGAAACCCGACTGAAATGTAAGAATACCCTGCGGCAATACAATAATGCTCTTCCCGCGGGCTGCGATAGCACTGTCAAGCGCCTGCCTGTCAACGCCTTTGGCGAACCCGCTTACAACTACCTTCGATTCTTCTGAACTTCTCCTTGCTACCCGGTCGGTAAAATCCAGAGCGACCTTTCCTGCACTTCTTGATCCTACAATAGCAATTGCATCCTCCTGTAACAATCCCTTTCGCCCTTTTATGTACAACAAAGGCGGACTGCCCTTCATTTTGAGGTTTTCCTTTAAAACTGCCGGATAACCAGGAGAGTTTAAGGTGATGATATGGAATCCCTCGTTCTGCAGTTGCTCGGCAATAAATGCCAGACGTGGCAAATCGTTTTTTGCGGATTCTATATCAGCCAGCTCATTATCGCTGAAGGCAAATATTTTTCGCCATGCCTGTTTATCCAATCCGAAGAATTCAGACCAGGCCATCTGCTTTTCATGCACAACCTGCACTATGAACCGGTTGATCCTCTCAGTATGCCATCCCGGCAGATGAGCAACAGCGATCCAATATGTGTAATCCGTGAAACCGTTCATGATCAACTGACTGAAAGATCTCCTCCAACCGTTCGTGCAATCACCAGCGGCGCAATCCGTACCGCACCTATACCGGTCAGATACCTTCCTATTTCCTTTATGGTGCAACCGCTGTCAAATATATCATCAACCAGCAGAACGCTTTTCCCTGCAATTTCTTCCGGGTCCAGGTACATGAACTTTCCGCGGACGTTATCCTTCTTTGATATGGCGCTCTGAAACACCTTTTGCGGCTCGGTTGCAGAGGTCTTTACAAGCTTATGTGAAACCGGGATCTTCAGTACCGAACTGACTTTTTCAGCGAAGGTCTTTACGAGGTCTCCGGACACAGTAGGGGGAACATACAAAATCAGATCGAATTTCGATGTTCCGAACTGTTTTCTGTAAGCCTTCAGCGTCAGGCTTAACAGCCAGTCGGCATAATTGCCACCGCCCTCGTATTTTGATCGATGCAAAGCTGCTCCAACATTCGAAACTCCGTACCAGGATGCCGCAACGCCATTGATAATATTGCTTCGCGAAGTCTCAACATCCAGAACCGGGAAAAATGTTTCACGAAACTCATTTAACTTCTGAGGATATTCCTCGCGTGTTCTGACCGGGACGCGTTTCCCGGAGTCATTATCGCAAACGCCGCATTCATGAGGCAGTGTATCACCCAGGTAATTGCACAGGTATTGCATCCTGCAACCGGTAACGGATATATATGCAAGCATCTGGTCCAGCTCCCGGTACTGTGTTTCGCGTAATTCATCAAATAACGACAGGTCCAATGTCGGCGCATCGGGATTGTAAAAGTACTTCTTCCCGGCGCCTTGCTGCTCATTCAGGATGTTCTGATCTGTCAGATCGGCAAGTATAACCTCCGCCTGGGTTTTCTTCAGATTGGTGGCCCTGATAATCTGATTCCTGCCAAGCAGCTCCTTCCTGGTTACCTCAATTACCTTTTCATATTTATCCTTCGAGGGCTTGCTCCCCTCAATGAAGCTTTCCGGGAGTTCGCGGTCTTCGCGCGGGTTGTACAGGAGAATTGCAAATGCTTCCTGCCCGTCGCGGCCTGCCCTGCCGATTTCCTGGTAATAGTTTATGGGCGACTGGGGTATCTGAGTATGGATTATAAAACGTATGTCTGGTTTATCAATACCCATTCCCAGTGCATTTGTCGAGACAACGGAATCGTATTTATTGTTCATGAAGTCAGCCTCGACACGAGTCCGTGTATCTGCGTCGAGGCGGGCACTGTAGGCAGCAGAGTTAAGTTTGAGGAACTGAAGCCAGTTGGAGTATATCTCTGTGTTTGCCTGGGTTCCGGTATAAATGATTCCCGGCTTCGGGAGGCGCGGCAGATACTCAGCCAGCCAGAAAAACTTTTCATCCTCGTTGTTTACATGAACAACAAAGAGGCGGATATTAGGGCGAAGCAACTGTCCCCTGACAGGGATCAGGTCCGTTCCGGCCTGTTCTATGATATCGGCCTCCACGCGGGGTGTTGCCGTTGCGGTGGTAGCGAGCACCGGGAAGTTTTTAGGCAGCAGCCGGACGAGGTTCACAATGCGGCGATAGTTCGGTCTGAAGCTTTGTCCCCACATCGAGATGCAATGGGCCTCATCAATCACCACCATTGCAATTTTCATTTCGCGGGCTGCGCTTATCCACCCGGCATTTTCCATTCGCTCTGGGGCGATATAAAGGATATCAAGCTCGTTTTGCCGGGCTTTTGTAATGATTTTGTCATTCTCTTCCCTTTCCTGGTTTGAGTTGATGGCTGCAGCGCGAATACCCTTTTCGTGCATGCTTCGCACCTGGTCGCGCATAAGGGCTATAAGCGGGGTGAAGACGATGGTAACGCCCGGCAGTTGTGTTGCAGGAAACTGGTAGCAAAGCGATTTGCCAAACCCGGTTTTCTCAATTAACAGCACCCTTCTTCCGGCCAGCACATGTTCAATTACCTGCCATTGCAGATCGAAGAAATGGTCAAATCCAAATAGCTTCTTAAGGTGTATTTCGGCCTGGTGGCGGGTCATAGGTTAGCTGAGGGAAAGGTCTAAAGCTTCAGGGAATCCACTAAGCAAAAATGCAATAAGCGTTTGCAATAGGAACTGATCATTAAAAGCGGATTTATTGCTCGCTGATTCTTAAAGTCAATAGGATTACTACTATCTGCTTTAAACTAAATCGAAATTTTTCTTGTGTGCCTATTTCAATTTATATTTGTTTAATTTCTTCCAAGGATTGATTTTATTACAGAATACCAATACTTTTTTGTTTTTAAAAAGGCGGGCCTGAAATAAGCCGCCATAAAAAAGTACTTGGTGCTTAGAAACACCTGATTACTACTCCTTGCCAAACTTAGACAACCCGGCGCCATTCTCAGGTGCATCACACGCCTCCTTAATCTGTCTTCCGCGGCAATTCCTGTCCGATAAAAGGCAAATGTCTTAAGAGTCTCAAAGGTGGAGTCAAAAACATGCTTACCACCGGTTGTCTTGCTTTCTTCGTGAACGCGATAAGTTGCGATATCTTCGTCGACCAAGACTAATTTTCCAATCTTAAGGAGTCGATAAATTATGTCTCTATCCATCTGATAATGCAAGTCTTTTCTTACAAAAAAGCCAGTTTCAATGATTTTTGCTCTTAAGAAAAAAGACGATGGTTGTGGTAAATACCATTTTGAGTGATCAATTAATGTAAGATCGGCTGGGGTATTAAACGGAAAGTATGACTTAGTGCTATGTGTAAATGGATTCGAATCCCTATCAATGTTGATCGTATTTCCGGTTATGATACTCGTTTCTTTTGTATTGCATGTTAAATATTTTTCTGCAATTTTCATAAAAGCTCCAGGATAGAAAAAGTCATCGCTGTTTATCCAGCATATCAAATCACCTGTGCACCAATTAAAGGCCTTATTTAATGCGTCACTTTGCCCTTCATCTTTCTCACTTACCCATTTTGTAATGGACTTTTCATACTTTTTAATTATGTCAATCGTATTATCAGTGCTACCGCCGTCTACGATAAAGTATTCAAAATCCGGGTAATTTTGAAGAATAACAGACCGTATTGTTTCTTCAATAAAGCCTCCCTGATTGAATGAAGGGGTAATTATAGATATTTTTGGCCAAGTAGTCATTTCAAAATTTTCTTCCACCATTACTTTATCAAATAATTCTAAATCACTGAAGATTCTGAATAATACTTTGGTTTTCAGACTAAGATTTGATGCCCTTATTATAGTTCAGCTTGTAAGTATTTATATACTTTGCTCACTAAATTATAACTGCTTTTTCCTAATTTGTCATAAATAAATAGCTTTGCCCGCTTCTTTAGACTTTTATCTCTAATGCGACCTGCAAATAAAGCCTGTCCATTAATTCTTCGTTCACTATTTTCGGGCAATAGAAGTAAATTCAAACGCGATTGATAAAAATACACCAAAGGTGTTAACAAAGCTTGATCGTGTCTGTGGTTAATAAATAATTCTTCTTGATCATTTATTTCAGCACCATAAGGATCAATTAAAAGCTCTTGTTTAAATAGCATAATCTTTAGCCATTCTTCAATGATGTTACAATTACTCGACTTTTTCATAATAATAAAACCAGCCCATAACTTTTGATAATCTCTCCATTTTTTATTTTTAAATAACCGATCAAAATATTCACCAGCATCCTTTTTGATCCAGCCTGAAATTGTTGAATCAAACTGATCACCCCAATAATTGAAGCCTTGTTTATAATAAAAGAAAATTGCGTTATAAATTTCTAAATAGTTGAAATATTTCTCCCACTCATCAGAGGCAAAGACTGAGCAGCCCGCATCTGCATATACAATAATATCTCCTTCTTTGGCCTCTTTAAGAGTTTTGTAAATTATATAAGGTTTCCATAACCAATAACCGCCACCTCTATCAAATGCGAAAGCCGGTGATGCTTTGATAAATATTGGAAGATCTTCTGGCCGGTACTTTATAACCTTGCTAAATTTACCTGTTAGCTTTGCCTCCTTGGAAATGCGATTCAGGGATTTCTTAAATCGTTTATCACCATAGGAAATAAAATAGACATCCATAGCTATTTGATTAAAATAAACCCTGCCCCTTTTTCATAATCAAAAACCCAGCCTGTTTTTGTGGGGAAACCTTCGATATCTATATATATATCTTTTATTGAAACATGATACGTGCTACCTGGTAGGGTTAAAAATAAATCAAGTTTATAAGTGCCCCTGTTAATTTCTTCTGGCAGAAAGATTTTCTCTTCTACATGAAAATCCCCAACATTAAAATCTTTTGCTTTTCCGTAAAAATGACCGGGACTATAAAAAGCAAGTGGCATATTGAGTTTGTCTAATAACCGTAACTCAAAAGCCATTTTAGTCTCAATGAACAACTCTCCATCAATTTCAATTTCAATAATGTTTTTATGATCCTTAAATTTAACTGATCCAGCTTGTTTATTATTTATTGTGATTGTTTTTAGCCGAATATAAGATGCTTGATAAGCAATATTGTTAATATAATTTAAAGCATTAGTTGTTTCATTTTGCAGATATAATGTAACTGCAGATGAAATATCTCCCGAGTATGATATCGTCCCATTTTTGAGGATTATTCCTTTTTTACAAAGACTTTTCAAAGATGACATATTATGGCTTACAAATAGAACTGTCCGTCCTCCGCTTTGACTTACATCTTGCATCTTACCAATCGCTTTTTGCTGAAATTCCGCATCACCCACAGCGAGAACCTCGTCAACTACCAGAATTTCGGGCTCAAGATGTGCTGCAATTGCAAAGCCTAACCTGACAGTCATCCCGCTGCTAAATCGCTTTACTGGAGTGTCAATATATTTTGCAACCCCGGCAAAATCAACAATTTCGTCAAATTTGCGGGTTATTTCAGCTTTTGTCATCCCCATGATCGAGCCGTTCATGTAAATGTTCTCACGACCGGTCATCTCAGGATGAAACCCCGTACCTACCTCCAGAAGGGAAGCAATCCTACCTTTGGACAAGATCCTGCCCGTAGTAGGTGTGGTTACCCGGCTGAGCAGCTTCAAGAGAGTTGATTTCCCTGCACCATTCTTGCCGATTATCCCCAGCACCTCTCCCTGTTTCACCTCAAGGTTAATGTCCTTGAGAGCCCAGACATATTCACTTTCAGCCCTGATACTGCGGTCATTTACAGATCCTATCTTAATGTACGGATCCTCCTTCCCGCGCACATTCACCGTCCACCACCGCTTCAGGTCGTGACTCAGGGTGCCGGTTCCAATCTTGCCCAGTCTGTATTGCTTGGAGATGTTCTCGAACTTTATAGCTATATCACTCATGTAAGAGATGTTTCAGAGTTTTAGGATTTCAGAGTTTCAAAGTTGCTTCTTCTTAGAAAAGTCCTTGAAGGGGGCATGACTATTGAATGATTTGATTTATATAACATCCATAACGCTTCTTTCAATTTTATTAAATAATATTATACCAAAGAATAGAATAACGATAGAAAACAGTAAACTATAGCCCAGTGAGAGCCAGGTGAACGATCCCTGACCAAGAAAACCATACTTGAATGTTTCCATGACGGCTGTGATTGGATTGGCCTGGATGAGCCACATATACTTCTCATAGCTTCCCTTCATTACGGACAATGGATATATCACGGGTGTGGCATACATCCAGAGCTGAATCGCGAAAGTGATAAGAAATTTAAGGTCACGATACTTTGTGGTCATGGATGAGATGATGATACCAAATCCGAGAGAAAGGTTAGCAAGGATAAATAACAGAACCGGAAAGAGCAAGGCATATGAATTGGGTCTAACATCAATTCCCTTTATCACAAACCAGATGTAAACGATACCGAAGAGACTGAACTGAATAAACATCTTTACCAAACCAGTCAAGGTAATTGATAAAGGGGCAATCAGTCTCGGGAAATAGACCTTTCCGAAGATGGCCTGGTTCTGAAGGAATGTGTCAGAAGTCTTGGTCAGTGTTTCCGAAAAATAGTTCCAAAGCGTGATTCCCGACAGGTAGAACAATGCCTGCGGAATGCCGTCTGTTGGAATGCCTGCCAATCCGCCAAACACGAACATAAAAACAATCGTCGTAAAAATTGGCTGTATAAAGAACCAGAGAGGCCCGAGGATTGTCTGCTTGTAAAACGTAACTATGTCACGTTTGATATACATCTCAAGCAGGTCCTTGTAGCGCCATATCTCCTTAAGGTTAAGGCTTAAAAGCTTGCCCTTTGGTTCAATGATCAATGTCCAGTCTTCGGGAGGGGTCATTGTTTATGGATTATAATTTATTGTGAGTGTATACGGTTTATTGCACCGATTTTTAGATTGTTGGGGGTTCAATTCAACAACGATTCAGCAAAAGTGATTAGCAGGCTTACGATCATAAAAGCACTGCCCTGAGGCAACACCCTTAAGAAATCTTTTAGAGTCTTTGCCCATTAAAAATAAATATCACGTTTATGCCGCACTATCTTTTTAATTATATCGCCAATCACGCTCCTGACAAGTTTAGATTTAATTAAGCGAAATGATTTGACCAAGTTGAAATAAGTCCGTCCATACAAGATCCACTCAAGACGTTTAAGTTTGAATTCCTTTATTACATCCTTATAGCTGATTTTCTCAGTTTGTGAGCTAAGTTTTTCACTATTATCCTTAACCGCAACTACTCTGATGTTCTTGGGCCCCAGTCCTCTATTGCCCTCCGAATCCTCATACACTGTCAAGAATCCATGCTTCAGGAGCAGTGATTTAATTGTATATGGAGAGTAATTAATTGGGTGAACATATCTTAAAAAATAATGATCAGGTGATTTGAATGGCTTGAGAATATTAGGCACCTCAATAAACAAGTATCCGTTCCCAGTTAATAAATCACGGCATTTTAATAAAGCCTGATTGACATCATAAAAGTGTTCAAAAACATGGACCATGAGAATTAGGTTAAACTTCTCGTCGCCAAAATCATGGGATTCAAAAAAGTCATCAATGATGTTTAACCGATACGTTGCCTTTGCGTTTGCAGAGTTACTTCCCGGTTCAATTCCCTTGATATTCGGATATTTATCTGACAGATAATATATTAATCTGCCGCTGCCAGACCCTATCTCCAATATTCGTGAGTTGTTGTCTGGAAGAAATTTGCTTATTATATCGATAATTTGCCTTACATCACCAGGAATTTTATTTGATGGGGTGAATTTCTCCTGGTGAATATAAAAATCATTATATGCTTCTTCATAAAACCTATTGTAAATCTCTTCTTTCGGTAATGGATTTGTGAAAACCAAACTACACTCCCTGCATATTACGGTGGGAAGATTAATGTTGTCCTTCATTCTTCGTGAAATAATGACATTGTCCCTGCTTCCACAGAGAGGACAGGGTCTTTTCAAAAGTTCAGAGGTCCAGATTTCTTTACTCTCAACAGACAACGTCATTCAGATAATATTTTATTGCATTCTGCAGATCTTCAGGAGTGTCAACGCTGATAGTATCCTCGGGAATTATTGCACATTTAATCCTGTACCCGTTTGCCAGCCACCTAAGCTGTTCGAGACTCTCTGCCAGCTCTGATTGCGACTGAGGTAGTTTTGTAATCTGCATCAAAGTATTGAAACGATACCCGTATAATCCTATATGCTTATAATTTTTTGCTATCCAATCATTCTGGCCATCATGGCCAGCGGGCTCCTTTTTCATAGGTACCCTGCTGAAATTATAAACCCATCCGTCGTCTTCAACAAGCACTTTTACCTTATGCCTGACCTGCATCTCCTCTGCCCTGGTAAAAGGGGCGGCAAGGGTTGCTATGTCAGTCAACGGATCACTGAAACAGTCACATAGAAGCTTTATGCTTTCAGGAGAGATGAAAGGCATGTCTCCCTGAATGTTTATTACTATGTCGCCTTCGCCTGCCAGTTTAGCAGCAACCTCAGCACAACGGTCAGTGCCCGTCGTGTGATCCGGGGAAGTCATCATCACCGATCCGCCAAAACCATTCACCGCATCAGCAATACGCTGGTCATCGGTGGCGACCCAAACCTCAGTCAGGGCCTGCGATGCACGCTCACAGACATGCTGTATCATCGGCCTGTCGCCTATCATGGCCAGCGGCTTGCCGGGCAGCCGTGTACTGCTGTAACGGGCAGGAATAATACCTATAAACTTCATGACAATGCCTTTCTGATTGATGTCAGTTTTCTAAGAAGATCTTCAAGCCGGTCAAGCGGAAGCATGCTCATTGCATCAGACAATGCCTCCGCCGGCCTGGGATGAGTCTCAAGAAAGATACCGTCAGCACCGGCGGCAACCGCACATTTACCTATTGTCTCAATCATCTCAGGGTTACCCCCGGAAAAACCGGCAGGCTGGTTTGGCTGCTGCAACGAGTGTGTAATATCAACAATGACCGGAATTCCGGCCTTCTTCATTAAAGGTATGTTTCGCATATCAACCACGAGATCATTATACCCGAAGAATGTACCCCGCTCGGTAAGCATGACATCATTATTCCCCGAAGCACGCACCTTGTCAACCGCATAGTCCATCGTGCCTGCCGAGGCAAACTGCCCTTTCTTGATATTCACCGTTCTTCCGGTGCTGCCTGCGGCAACAAGGAGATCCGTCTGACGGCAAAGGAACGCAGGTATCTGGAGGACATCAACATACTCCGCGGCCAGCATCGCTTCCTCAGGAGAATGGATGTCGGTTGTCACCCTTACCCCGAACATCTTCCTAACCTTCGCCAGTATCTCCAGAGCCTCTTTATCACCTATACCGATGAATGAATCGCCGCGGGTGCGGTTCGCCTTGCGGTAAGAAGCTTTGAATATCAGATCCATGTCATATTCAGCACCGAGACGAACAACCTCCCGTGCTATATGCAATGTAATCTCCTCGCTTTCAACCACGCACGGTCCTGCGATCAGTATCAACTTCTCCATTTCTCAGTTTGTTTCCTATATACCCGCCATGATGACGTTTGGCGTACTCCTCTTTTGTAAACCCTATCTTCTTCATCATAAGCACAACAAGGGCATCACCGATGGCAGCCATTACAGTAGTGCTTGTGGTAGGTGCAAGCCCCAGGGGACATACCTCCTCTGGATGACCGGTAGAAACACAGATTGCAGATCTCTTCGCCAGGCTGCTCTGTTCATTACCGCAGATCAGAATTACCGGCATCATGGGATGCATTTTCTCAGTCAGGTCAAGTAACTCGATCACCTCACGTGTCTCCCCTGAGTTGGACACCACCATTAAGACATCATTTTCCTGCAACACTCCCAGGTCTCCGTGTTGAGCCTCGCTGGGATGAAGGAAGATGGCGGGGGTTCCTGTTGAACTGAACAATGTGGATATGCTGTGGGCTATCTCGCCCGCCTTGCCCAGTCCGCTGGTAACAAGCTTTCCCTTACGGATATGAACATGATCATATATAAGATTAACTGCCTTTGAGTATCCACCTGTAACAGGGATGTTCATGACAGCCTGCGATTCCATTTTAAACACCTGCCGGATCTCTTCTTCACAATTCAATTCCATAATAGTATTTTTCAGTTCTATCGTTCTCTTTTCCCCTGCTTCTTGACTTTGTAATACGATTGGCATAACTTTAGGGTTGTGAAAGTTAAACCTTAAAATTGTCTTGTCATGAAGTCAAAATTCCTTACTCTGGACTGGAAAGATTTTTCAAGGGGTCTTCTGATTGCTTTTCTTACAGCTGTTCTAACCGGTGTGATTAATATCCTTGACACAGGAGCTGTGTTCACATGGGTAACCATGAAGCCTGTGCTGATCGCCGGGATATCAGCAGCTCTTTCTTACCTTTTGAAGTGTCTTGCGACGAATTCGCAGGACCAGATGTTTAAGAGAGAACCTTCATTCGCTTAAAGACCGAAATTACCGGTATCAATCCACTTCATGTCAATCAGTGACCAGAAGTCGAGGGCGAGGCCATTTAGGATTTAGTCATATGGGAGCCAGCAGTAGCCGTTGTCGCCCCGGTTTCTGCCCCGGGAGTTACGGATGAGCAGCGCTCCTTTTGCCTGGGTCTTATACTTAAGGTTTGTAATAAGGTACGAAGGTCTGATGTCTCAAGGTCTGAGGGTCAAAGATACTTTCAGAATAAAAGACATTTAACCAATTTTCAGGTAGGTGATGCCTTCCAGATCGGTTTTGTTGAAGACACCACGACCGTCGATGAGGAGTGGATTTTTCATCAGGGAGCGTACTTTTTGCCAGTCCGGCATACGGTATTCCTTCCATTCTGTTACATGGAAGAGCACATCGGCATCCCTGACGGCATCATAAATATCTGATGCATATTCAATCTTGTCTCCCAGCCGTCGCTTTGCTTCGTCCATTGCAGCAGGGTCATAAGCTTTAACTGTACATCCTGCCTCGAGCAACTGGTCTATCAGGGTCAGCGAGGGCGCCTCACGCATGTCGTCGGTGCCGGGCTTATAGCTCAGGCCCCATATGGCGACATGCATGCCATTGATTTTGCCCTGGTAGTGATTGCTGAACTTTGTGAACAGCACCTTTTTCTGCCGTTCGTTTATTGCTTCAACAGATTCCAGGAGGGTCAGGGGTGATCCGTGATCTTTTCCTGTCCTTATCAGTGCCTTTACATCCTTGGGGAAGCATGAGCCTCCAAATCCAGGACCGGGATAAAGGAATTTGCTGCCAATGCGGGAGTCCGTTCCAATGCCTTTTCTGACCATAGAGACATCAGCTCCTACCTTCTCACAGAGATTGGCGATCTCATTGATGAAGCTGATACGGGTCGCCAGCATTGCGTTGGCAGCATACTTTGTCATCTCGGCCGAGGGGATATCCATGAAGATCACCCTGAAATTGCTGAGCAGCATCGGTGCATAAAGCCTTGTCATCAACTCTTTTGCCCTCTCGCTCTCAACACCCACAACAACACGATCAGGCTTCATGAAGTCGTCTATGGCCGCACCCTCCTTAAGGAACTCGGGGTTGGAGGCAACGTCAAACTGTATATCTGCCCTTCGTTTTTTAAGTTCCTCCTCTATGGTGTTCCTGACCATTTTTGACGATCCGACAGGCACAGTGCTCTTGGTTACGACAAGGAGGTATTTTTCAAGGTTCTGCCCGATCTTCCGTGCTACGGCAAGCACCTGGTTGAGGTCGGCGCTGCCGTCTTCTCCCGGAGGTGTGCCCACGGCGATGAACAGCATCTCTACATCATTGAGGCTATCCGTGAGGTCGGTTGAGAAAAAGAGCCTGCCTGCCTTTACATTGCGTCGGACAAGATCTTCGAGGCCAGGTTCATAAATGGGGATTATACCCTGGTTGAGCTTGTCAATCTTTTCCTGGTTCGTGTCGATGCAATGAACTGTGGCCCCGAGCTCGGCAAAACAGGCGCCGCTGACAAGGCCGACGTAGCCGGTGCCTACGATGGAGATGTTCATGATTATAAGTCGAAAGTCAAAAGTCTATAAAGTCAAAAGTCGAAAGGGATTTTGTTGACGTGAATTTATAAAGGTTGTAACTTTATCAGTGTGAAAGTTGAATTTTAAAACACTGTGCCATGAAATCAAAGTTCTTAACCCTGGCTATCAAGGAATTTACGGAATTTAACTACCGGTATGTTTGATAGTTTCCTGGCAGTCATGACAGTCCTTGCTTATACCGGTAACCCTATCTCCTCGTGAAAAGTATTTACACTGTACTTATCAAAAATCTCTGAGATATACTCATTTTCATTAATAACCGTTGTAATGCTTGGTGCCAGTAACTTCCGCGGGTGTTTTTCTGATCCTTTCACCTCCCAACCCAAATCAGCCAGAACTTTGGCAATAGTCTTCTTTTTTACAGTATAATCAACAAAATCTTCCATGACAACCTCGAAGGATTTCTTTGCCTGATTCTCGTCATTGCCGTAACCCGTAAGGTCGAGATGGGGTGAATAGACAAAATGCACCCTATTTTCATCCTGAAAATGAAAAAGCAACAACTTTACCCTGACAACGGATGTCTTGTCCTGAAACTTACCTTCAAATATATAGGGTGGCATATTCTCTTAGATTTTGCTATAATTACAACCTACATTAATAACAACCTTATCAGGTCATAGTTTCACAGCCCGAAATTGCCGGTATCAATCCATCTCATATCGAGGATGGACCAGAAGTCGAGGGCCAGGCCATTGAGTACATAATCGTACGGCAGCCAGCCGTAGCCGTCTTCACCCCACGATTTGCCCCAGGAATTGCGGATCAACAGGGCGCCTTTGGTTTCTGACTTGCATCTCAGGTTGGTGATAGTACGGCTGTCGTCATAGCCGACAGCAACAACCGCGTGACCCCACTGTGCCGATTCGTCCTTGCATGGGTAGGCGATGTCGCCGGGTTTATCCGTCTCCTCGAACGACTGAAAACCCCAGAAGCCGAACATTGACGGGATACCTGCAACAAGGTATTTTTTAACAGACGCCAGAACATCCGTTCCCTTCAGATTTGATCCCTGCGGATCATGAGAAAAATATTTGACTGTCGAGTAGTTCTCTGCCAGGGCATAGACAAATCCGCCCGGTTCCTTGTCGAAGTCCTTGACCTTATATGGCCAGTATTTCTCATCGGGCACTCCGCAAAGGGTCAGTGCACCCATTGTTTCCCGAAGCCATGCCCCGGTGTCTCCGGTAACCTGCATCAGGTTGCGTGTGGTCTTGTAAAGGAAGAGTCGTGATGCATCGATATGCTTCCCGAAAGCCCTTCTCTCAAAATACTCGACTATGCCGGCTGCTGCATGGGCGGTGCAGGCTCCCAGTTCAAGCTGGTTTTCGACAGGGGAGCACCATTCTCTCAAATCCAAAGAGGATTTAAGAGGAGAGCGTAAGGTGGGGAGCTCAGCGCTCCTGGTTTTCTGCCCGGGGAATCCCAGTTTCCTGCTGAATGCCGTGATCTGTTTGCTGGATGCGGTGAAGTCGCTCAGGTCGGGCTGCGGCGAGAGCCAGCCGGTACCTACCTTGTGAGATACGCCGCTGACCCAGATCTTACGGTTAAGAATCCTGTTCTTCATTGTGTGACCTCCCTTAAACTTGTCCCCGAAGCAGTAAATATGATCTCAAACAGCCGGAAAGGAGTCGCCTGCTCCTCGTCAGGCTGTATTTCAGGCCCGGGACCTGCAAAGTTCTGGGCGGCATAGGCGCTTTTCGACAGGATATCTGCAAATGCGGCCATGGTCTCCGGCAGCTTTGAGTCGGTAACCACGCCATAGGATTCAAGGGAGCTGTTACCGAAGGTCATTTTCAGCTCGCTGGAGCCGATGCCGGGTTTGATTTTCATAAACTGCGGCGATGTCATGTCGGGCAGGTAAATCACCGTAGTCTTTACGATGTTGTCCTTATCTGCCTGGTATTCCACGAGAAGATAAGGTTTGAGCGTGTAGTAGCGGAGGCCGGTCTCGTTTTTCAGTCCCGCATCGGAGTAGACCTTCACTGTTGCGCAGCCTGCAGAAAACAGGAATGCCACAACAACTGCTGCAATAACTTGTATTCTTTTCATATTTAGTAATGTTTATCAGACAGTACTAATTTAGGAAAGAATAATATTCAAGTCAAGTTTTTTTTAAGTCCTTAAAGTCTAAAGTCTTTACACTAAAGTTTGAGGTTGGATATAATTTCAATTATGCGTTCAGCGGTGTGGCCGTCCCAGAGAGGGGGTATGTTGCCCTTCTTCCATTGGCCGGAGAGAAGCGTTTGCATTGCCGGGGCGATCGCGTCAGGGTTGGTGCCCAGAAGTTCATTTGTTCCCATTGTCACTGTTTCCGGCCGCTCGGTGCTGTTGCGCAGGGTCATGCAGGGGACACTCATGACGGTTGTCTCCTCGGTAATGCCGCCTGAGTCGGTGATCACCACCAGTGCTTTTTCAACGAGATAATTGAACTCCAGGTATCCCATTGGGTCAGCCATGCGGAGGACTGAACCGTCAGCCAGGTCAATTCCCTGCATCACCTTCCTGGTCCTTGGGTGCACGGGAAAAACTACCGGCATTCCGGAGGCTCCTTTTATGATCTCATCCAGCTGATGTTTCAGGTTTGCAGGGTCATCAACATTATTGGGCCTGTGAAGGGTAAGGACAACGTACTTTTTCTCCGTCAGTTGCAGGTCATCCCAGATCACGGGTTTTCTGAAGCGAGGCCGGCTGGCAAGGAGCGTGTCTATCATCGTGTTGCCGACGAAGAAGATCCGGTTTTCGGGTACGCCGGCCTTCCGAAGGTTTTCATTTGCGGTTTCGGAGGTTGTGAAAAAGTAGTCGGTGATGCTGTCGGTGACAATGCGGTTGATCTCCTCAGGCATTGTCATATCGCCGGACCGTATGCCTCCTTCGATGTGGGCTACAGGAACAAGCATCTTCTTTGCCACGATGGCGCAGGCCATGGTTGATGTTACATCGCCCACAACGATGCAGAGGTCGGATTTTTTCTCCGCCAGGACCTTCTCATAGCCGAGCATGATGCCGGCAGTCTGTTCTGCCTGGGTGCCGCTGCCTGCATTAAGGTTGACGTGAGGCTCCGGGATGCCAAGATCATCAAAGAATGATCCGCTCATATTACGGTCATAATGCTGGCCGGTATGCACCAGCCTGTAGCTAATTGTTCCGCCTGATGCCCTTCTCTTCTCAATCTCCCGGATGATGGGGGCGATTTTCATGAAGTTGGGGCGGGCGCCGACGATGAGGTCAAGAAGCATGGGAAAGTCTGAAGGTTTAGGTCTCTGAAATTAAAAATCTCCGGGAATTACCTGTCCAATCGGTTTTTTCCCTGTCCCCAGGGAATTTTCGCGGCCAAGCAGAAAATCGTCAGAGATTTGTCTGATTTTATTCTGAAGCAGGACAGGATCAGGCGGCGCAAGGAGCCAGTTTACGTTGAGAAACCATTCTACCGGAAAGGATACCAGCCTCTGCTCCACATCCAGTTCATTGATCACCACTTTTTGCTTTGCATGATAGAATACATCCCTCCAGCTGAAAGCATAGGTGCAGGCAATATTAACTATATCAAACATATCCTTTGGTTCATCACGCCCAACAATGGCAGTGAGCTTATTGGCCAGGATATTAAGCGGATTGTCCACAAGACCGTACCTGTAACACTCCGGCTTGCCGGCATGATACGGTACGTCATTGATTAACTCAACCTTGAGTGCCAGGTCTCCCCCGGTGATAAATAAACGTGTATAATCTTCTGCAAAGAGTGATTGATCAATATTGACAGTGAATTCCGAAATAATTGCATTCCTTATTTCCACAATATACTGGGCATAATCCGGATCACTGTTCACAAAAAAGTCAAGGTCCTCACTCAGGCGATGATTCAGATAGAATCTGCCCAGTGCGGTACCCCCGGTCAGATAGAACGGATATCCCAAATCATGAAACCAGGACAAAAACTTATCCTGCAGAAGGTATAACCTGCTGTAATCTGAGCCTGACAAATTCATATTTTTCCCTTAGTGATGCCGACCTAAGTTTGCTGACAACCCTAGTAGTGAGTAGCTTTTTTATGTCATAAACATTAAGCACCTGAAGAATGGTAAACCATGGATAGGTTTCAAGCATTCTTATGAAGAGCATTTCCTGCGTAAAATGGCCGGCACTTGCCTTGTCGCCCTTAAGAACAGACTTAATATCGACAGGCGAAATGTTATAATCCCAGCTGAGCTGTTTATAGATTAATATTTCATCTCCATGATTCATTTTTTCACTAATGAAGGCCTGTAACAAAAACTGTTGGATCAACTGTTTTATTCGCCGAAGAGGAGGCCGAGTTTCAGGTTGATAAAGCTGTCGTGCCAGGCAGCATTGAAGCTTGGGTCATCAAAAATCTCACGGTCAATCTGGGTAAGGAGTCCCGCGGAAAAGGAGAGATGAGTATTCTTCATAACAGGCACTATCAATCCAACGCCCGGGTTGGTGAATACTTTTGAATAATCCCTGAAGCTTTCAAAATTCATCATGAAGCCAGTAGGCATGGCGACAAAGAACCTAACCCTTTGCCTGCCCATGAAATACCTCAGATCAGCATATAGTGGAACAGTGTAACCGTCGTTGTATTTAAAGTACCCCGTTCCGCCGCCCAGGGCAAGACCACTTCCGAATTGCCAGCCCAGGGCTGTTGTTGCGCCGGTATAATAATGCGCGAATGGAGGTTCTATTACATACAATCCGAAGCCATAATGTCCTTCGGTGAGACTGTATAACCCTGCGCCGGCCCTCGCATACGGCTGTGCCGCTGTGGTGAACAGCTTATGGCTTCGCCAGAAATCCTGCCGGTGATCGAGGAATTGCATCTTATCCAGATGCCAGCAACGTTCAGTCACTACCTGAGCAGAAACATACGATGCAGGTAAAAGTGCGAGGATTACAAAGGTTAAAAAGCGTTTCATAGGTACTCCGTTATTGTAAATCAGATCTTTTGCCGTCTAATTTACAAAACATTGTTCAGATGAGAGTTGTGCTTTACTACTTCATAAAAATAAGGCCAAGCCTCATATTTATGAAGCTATCGCGATAGCCTGGGCCATCTTCAAAGATATTTCGGTCCCACTGGGTAAGCAGCCCTGTAGCAAAAGAGAGTTGAAGATTCTTTGAAAGCGGCACGGTAATCCCAGCGCCGGGGTTGACAAAGACTCTTGAGAGGTCTTTGAAATCCTTGAAATTCGCCATGAAGCCCCCGGCACCCATAACGAAAAACTTTACACGCTGTTTACCAAGATACCACCTTGCATCTCCGAATATCGGGATATCATAACCTCCGTTATACTGATGGTAGCCGATGCCGCCTCCCAATGCAATACCACTGGCAAACCGCCAGCCAAATTCAGTAGTTAAACCGGCATAATATTCAGCATAAGGTTCATCGATAAGTTTGAGTCCGAAGCCATACTGAGCCTCTGTAAGATTGTAAAAACCACCGGTCACTCCCGAAACACGAGAGGCAGTGGTAGAAAACATTTTATGGCTTCTCCAGAAATCCTGCTTATGCTCCAGGAATTGCACCTTGTCGAGGTGCCAGCAGCGTTCAGTTACTATTTGTGCTGAAGCATAGGATGCTGTCAATAACAAAGCAACGGTAAGGGCATAAAGTCTTTTCATATCGGTCCTTTTAATAATAGTAAATGACTTTGGGTTACAAGGTACAAAAAATATTTTAGTTGTATTTTAGATTAATCTCTTTTAAATAAGAAAGGCTCAGCGGGTTATTTCCTACCCTTTAGCTGGAGGCCCAGCCTGAAATTGATAAATGACTTCCTGGCATTAGCGCCTCCGGTAGTAACCATCAGTCCTGTGGAGAAGGATAGTGACTTCCTGTTGGCCATAACGTACCTGATGCCTGCAGAAGGGTTTATGAACACCCTGGTGCTCTCGAGATCTGTGAAATCAAGCATTATACCTCCACCCCCTGACAGAAACGGAACAAACTCCTGTGAATTGAACGCATACCTGATATCTAAAAACAAAGGGAACAGCGTACCGTCGTCATGAATGTGGACTCCTGCTCCCGCTCCGAGCGTTATATTCCGGGTAAACTGATACCCGGCCACTGAGGTCAGGCCATAATAATACCTTGAAAGACCGTCAATTGTAAGTCCCAGACCTGGCGCTGCGGTCAGTTCAGAAATACTCACAAATCCGGGTTGCCAGTCGTAATTCACTTTCGGGGTCTTTGCAATGCGCTGGTCTGGCTGGGCATAGGCTCCAAGGATGGAGGACAGCAGCAGAAAAAGAGTGAGTTTAGTTCTCATAGCTTAAAGTCTGAAGGCCCCGACACTTCGTGTGCGGGGTTTGCCTGCGGGGAACTCACAGCCCGCCAGTTGGCGGACGGTTCGGTTCGACCCTACGGGTCTCAATCTGAAGGCTTGTTATTGTCAGTCGTTTGTGTAGTAGCCGGAGGATTTGCCTCCTCCCTTGGTGTAGTAGTTGCCGGGATCATAGTAACGACTTCCGTAACCTAGCGAGTAGCCATAGCGGAGACCGTAACCGTAGTAACCCGAAGCGGAGATATCATTAACCAGGAGAGCCACGTTCGGCATCTCACCCTTGCGAAAGATCTCGTCGAGAAGTTGTACCGACCCTCGGGTGGTATATCTCTGACGTACCACAAAGAGTGTGACATTGGCCAGTTGACTAAGCAAAAGTGCATCGGTTACAATTCCCACCGGAGGCGTGTCTATGATGATTGCATCGAACTCATCGCGTGCCCTGGCAATGAACTCCGCCATCTTCGGCGAGCCAATCAGCTCTGCAGGGTTAGGTGGCACGGGGCCGGATGGGGCGAACCAGAGGTTGTCGATTTCAGTGGAGGCAATTACCTCCTCGAATGTGGCGCCGCCGCTGAGATACTGGCTCATGCCATGGCCGTTACCTGCCTTTAATATAGCATGCACACGAGGCTTACGCAGGTCGAGTCCCACGATGAGCACCTTTTTGTTCATCATTGAGATAATGGTTGCCAGGTTTACCGAGACGAAGGTCTTGCCTTCTCCGCTCACAGGTGAACTGACAACAATAACCGGGCACTTTGTCTGTCCGGTATAAAACGCCAGAGAGGTGCGCACCGCCCTGAAACTCTCGGCCAGCGTACTTCCTGGTCTTTCTGCCACAGGGTCTTCAACCTTGTATTCCGAATGACTTATGTAACCAATTATCGGCGCTTTGGTAATCCGCTCCACGTCATGTTTGCCGATGATCTTGTTGTTCATCAAATCGAAGATCACTATCAGGGCCATGGGAAACAGCAGGCCAAGCAATGCGGCTGTGAGGTAGTTTTTCATCTCCTTCGGTTGAACCCTGACACTGTTCTGAGCCATTGCCTGGTCAATGATGCGGTTGTCCGTGATCTGCGATGCCTTTGCTATGCCTGCCTCAGCCCGACGCTCAAGGAGATATGTGTAGACAGAGTTATTGAGATCAAACTTCCGCTGGATGGTTATGAGTCTCCTCTCAGTACCCGGCAGCCTGTTAAGCTCCTTCTCGACGCCGGAGATACGCTGATTGATATTATTAATCGAAAGCTTGAGCTGGTTTATGGCGCTGGTGACATTCTCGCGCAGCGTCGCACGCGCATCCTCAAGCTGCTGGTTCAGGAGCTGGACCTGGGGCTGGTTTTCTTTGACGGTGAACACCATCTGCTTCTTCTGCTGCTGAAGGACTGCAAATTCCTCAACCAGCCTAACCAGGGTCGGATCTGTCACACCGACAACACTCGGAGATATTATGCTTTCCTGCTCTTCCCTTGCATCAAGGTATTCGAGGAGATATTCATAATACTGCATCTGCATCCCGATCTGGTTCTTCTCGTTCTCGAATTTTTCAAGCCTTTCAAGAACAAGCGTGCCTTCCAGAGTCAGGTCCACAAACCGGTTATTCATTCTGAATGCCTCCATAGTGTTCTCTGCCATCCTGAGAGAGTCGGAAATCAGCCCAAGCTGGGTTTCGATAAAGTTTATAGTATTATCTGCTGCACGGCTCTTCCACTCTTTTCCCTGCAGTATGTAAATCGCCATGAGGGTGTTCAGGTAATCGGATCCCTGCTGTGGAGAGTAAGCATCGAATGTGAGATTGAAGACCCTTGCATAGTCCTCCACTGGCTCAACCTTAAGTTTGGACCGGTATATATTTACGAGGTTATCAGGTGATTCAAACCATACATGCCACCTCTGTCCTTCATTGAGGACTCTGGTGCTGTCGCGTAACTCCATTACAAAATTAAACCCGTGCTGATTATAGACCTCGCCGACCTTATACTCCCGATCTTCATCCTCTGCCCTCTTTTTCCGTTTATTATCACTCTCCACTTCTATACGATAGGAGTCCGGACCAGTAAACCGTATGGACATTACTTTGCCCGCCGGCTGTTTGTCTTCGAGTTTCCTGAGGATGAAAGGCGATGTCTTGTATGTCCTCTGCCATTCTATGCCATGACGTGCTACGGGCATGTAAGCTATCTGATGCTCCGGGAGATCCTCTATGACGCGCCTGTTAAGAGTGTAGGAGGTCAGAATGGCCACCTCGTCCTCAAGATTGGGATAGGGGTTATAGATGTCACCGGCAAAGAGCTGGTCCATGCTTGCAATGCCTCCGGAGGTCTGCTGTTCCTTGATCAGGAGGGTGCTCTTTACGTTGTAGACACGCTGTGCATAACGGTTGACCACGTAGGCTATCCCCAGAGCTATGAACAGTGATGCTGCTATCCACAGCCAGTTGCTGAGGAAGAGCGAGACATAGCGCATCAGGTCGATGTCGTCGGAAGGGGGGGCGGGTTTCTTTGTAGTTTCCATGGTAGTAAGGCAGTAGGCAATAGGCAGTAGGCAATAGAAATCTCCTGGATCCGATGGTCGTAGACCATCAGGAATTGTAGAATGGTTATAGTTTTTGCTCCTGGCCGGGGGGCCGGATAAGTGACATTTTGATAGTCCTCCGGTTGGTCAGTCACACCGGTAAAAGTGCCTAACGGGCTGGAATTCTTTTAAATACAACACGAGCCGATCATTTGTTCACGGCTCTATATTTATGTCAACTCTTCCCCAAGAATTTGCTGCCATCAGCAGGCAGCTTCGATCGCCAAATATAGATAAATTTTGAATTAAGTTCATCCTAATTTTTGAAGAGAATGTTTTGGCATACATTAGCTGAAAGGCAATAGGCAATAGGCAGTAGGCAATAGAGAAATTTTTAGTCTTCTGTATAGTATGCCCCGGCTTCCTTCCCTGCACTCTTGCCGTACTGACTGTGCCCGTAATACTTGTAACCGTAGTTGTAGCCGTAGTTGTAACCCATCGTGTAACCGTAACGGAGACCGTAACCGTAATACCCCGACATGGATATGTCATTCACCACGATGCCCGGATTCCTGATCTCCTTGTTCCTGTAGATCTCGTCGATGAGACTGAGGGTGCTCCTGGCGCTGTAACGCTGACGCACCACAAACAGGGTCACATCGGCACGGGCGGCAAGCAGCAACGCATCGGTGACGACAGCCGCCGGCGGAGTGTCGATGATTATGTAGTCAAACTCCTTCCTGGCTTTAATGAGAAAATCGGTCATCGCCTGCCGCTCAATCAGCTCCGACGGGTTCGGCGGTATGGGTCCCGAGGAGACAAACCAGAGATTCTCAATGGGCGTGGGCTGCACCACATCATCAAACTTGTGGTTGCCGCTGAGATAGGTGCTCATGCCCTTCGAGTGATCGAGGTTCAGTATCTTGTTTATCCTCGGCTTGCGCAGGTCGAGGCCCACCAGCAGTGTCTTCCTGCCCAGCATCGATATTATCGCTGCAACATTCATCGCCACAAAGGTCTTTCCCTCACCGCTGACGGTGGAGGTGACGGCAATGACCGCGGGCTGCCCCTCCGGCATGAAATACTTCAGCGAGGTGCGTATGCTCCGGAAACTCTCCGCCAGCGTGCTGCCGGGCTTCTCTACCACAGGCACCTCGGTGCCGTAGCTGTTGTGACTTATAAACCCGAGAATAGGCGCCTGGGTGGCACGCTCGATATCCTTCTTGTCAATTATCTTGTTGTTCGCCAGGTCTATCAGGATGATCGCAATGGCCGGCAACAGCAGCCCGAGGATCAGCGCCAGCATGTAGTTCTGCCTGACGCGCGGCTTTATCCTGGCCGCATTATAGGGCTCGGCAATGTCAATGATCTTGTTGTCCGACACCTTCGAGGCCATCGCTATGCCCGCCTCCGCCCTCTTCTCAAGCAGGAAATTGTAAACGGTGCTGTTAAGGTCGAAGTCGCGCTGTATCCTTATCAGCTGCCTCTCCGTCCCGGGAAGTCGTCCGAGCTGGGCGTTGACCTCGCCGATGCGCTTCTCCACATCGCCCATGGAGAGGCGCAGCTGGTTGATGCTGTTTGTGACGTTCTCGAGCAGCGAGGCACGTGCCTGTTCCACCTTCGAGGAGATGAGGTCCGTAGCCGGGAGGTTGTCCTTCATGACAAACCCGGCCTGCTTCTGCTGCAGCTGCAGGTTGGAGAGCTCCTCCACCAGCCTGACGAGCAGCGGATCGGCCACGCCCATGATGCTGGGCGAGACAATCAGCCCGCTCTCGTTCCGCGAGGTGAGATACTCCTTCAGGTACTGGTAGTACTGCAATTGCATGTTGAGGGCGTTCTTCTCGTTCTCATAGCGTTCCAGCCGCTGCAGCACAAGATTGCCCTCAGCTGTGAGATCGACAAACCGGTTGCTGAAACGGAAGTTCTCCATCCTGTTCTCCGCCCTCACCAGCGAGTCAGAGATGAACCCCAGTTGCTCCTCTATGAAGTTGATGGTCTGTTGTGCCGCCTCGTTCTTCCACCGCAGTCCCAGGTCTATGTATGCCGCCATCAGGTTATTGAGGTAATCGGCCTCCTGCTGGGGCACCAGCCCGCTAACGGTGAGGGTCACCAGCGTGGCCTCCTCGTCTATCGGTGCCACGGAGAGCTTGGAGCGGTAGATATTGGCCAGCGATGCCGGCGAGGTGACATAGAAATAGTACTTGTTTGACCAGTCGGGATCATAGAGTTGTCTGCCGACGAAGCGGGGTTCTATGACAAAGTCGAAGCCAAAGCGTTCGAACCGTTCGCCGAAGCTGTGTTCTGCCTCGTACTCATCGGCCTCGATGGTCATCAGGTATTTCTCGTCCGA
>Ga0209408_1000266_pt1 | contig 42466 bp, 46 predicted proteins | sample AD_UKC107_MetaG_FD_184422 | JGI IMG/M metagenome (GOLD analysis project Ga0209408, IMG submission 184422) | Active sludge microbial communities of municipal wastewater-treating anaerobic digesters from Hong Kong - AD_UKC107_MetaG (SPAdes)... | ecosystem: Engineered > Bioreactor > Anaerobic >... | reverse complement strand
GATCACGTTTTATTAGCTCGCCAGAAGGGCATGAGCCATACGTTTCTTCCAGGAGGCCATATAAACATCGGCGAAAGTGCCGTCACAGCTTTGAAACGAGAAATCGACGAGGAGCTCGGCCAGAAGCTAGACGTAGAGGGGTATCTTGGAGCAGTGGAGGCGAGCTCGGAAGATGATGGTGCAGAACAGTTTGAAATAAACCACATTTTTAAGGCCAGCATAAAGGGGGCAAGTTTCCGTTCACCTCTGAAATCGCAGGAAGATCATTTAGAGTTTTTGTGGTCGTCGATCGATGATTTATATGCGAATAACCTATTGCCCCACCCACTTAAAAAACTGATAGCGAATTATGCGGCGGGAGATAGGTCGATCTGGTGGGAAAGCACGCTCTCCGATCGCGAATAACGCATCAAAAAAATATGCTGGCTCCGATCGACGTCCTTCAGACGCCGACGAAGGCCAGCTTGTTTCCAAGAGCCGTGGGAGTCCCCAGGGCTATCCCGTTCCAGGTGTAGTAGAGGTCTACCAAACCGTTGTGAGCAACAAAAGCGTCCGGATAGAAAAGCGGCAAGATCGGAACATCTTCTGCATGTAAAACCTGGGCCCGATCGATCAGCTCATGTCGCTCGTCCTCGTCCATCTCACTGACCTGCGCCTCCAAAACCTCGGTCAGCTCGTCGTTCTCTCGGTACTGGGCACTGTTGAAGTGATCCCAGCTGGTGGTGAGAAACGCCAGGATGTTAGGATCGCCGATCAGGCCGCCGTGAGAGTTCAGCGCCAGATCGAAGTCCCAATCACCGACCTTGGAGTCGATCGTCTTCGAGTCCATGCTTCGAAGCTCCACGTCGATCCCGACGGCATCGAGGTCCGCCTCGATCAGCTCGCCGATCCTCTCGGCCCTGGCGTCGCCGCCTTTGATCAGAATCTCGACCGTCTCCCCATCATAACCCATATCCTCAAGAAGCTCCTCTGCCTTGGCGGGGTCGTGGGGGTAAAGGCCCTCCATCTCCGGGTTGTACCAGTCGTTGTCTGGAGGTATGAACCCAGGGCTTCCGGCAAGGCCATAACCCCGGGCCACGATCTCCACCAGTTCGTCCCGGTCGATGGCGTAGGCGAGGGCCTGCCTGAACCTCTTGTCCGACATCGGCTCTTTCTGGTGGTTGATCATCAGCTTGTAGACGGAGGCGTGCTCCGGCATGGAGATGATCTCAAACCCGCTCAGCTGATCGATCATCTCAGGCTGGATCTCTGCCGCGTCGACGTCCCCCTGCATCAAAGCAGCGGCCGCGTTAGATGCCGATATCTTGACGTATCGGATCTCCTTGACCCTCGGAGCGCCAAGATAGTAGTCCTCGTGAGCCTTGTACTGGTATGTCCCCTGGACCTTGTCATAATCCTCAATGGTGTAGGGGCCGGTTCCTACCAGAGCCTCATCTTCGTTGAAACCGACCGGGTCGTCCACGTCTTTCCAGATGTGCTCGGGGAGGATGGGCAGAGTTCCCGCCACCTGATCAAGGAAGGGTGCGTAGGGTTCGGATAGATAGATCCTCACCTTATGGTCGTCCACCTTCTCTGCGCGGTCGATGATCCCGTTGTCCACCAATGGATAGGGGTGCTCTTTGTTGTAGTCGACGGTGAAGACCACATCGTCTGCGTCGAAGGGCTCACCATCGTGCCAGGTCACACCTTCTCTCAGGTTGAAGAGGAAGACGTCGTCGCCCTCCATCTCCCAGCTCTCTGCCAGGGCTGGAACCCGGCCCTCATCGTCCTTCCAGACCAGGGTATCGAAGATGAAGCTCATCCGAACGATCCCCGGTCCCCTCACGTAGTGGGCGTAAGGAGAGGGATACCCCCAGTCGCCGGTGGAGTCTCCCATGGTGTATACCTCTACATCTTCCTCAGCGGCTGCTGCAAAGCTGAGCGCCGTCATGATCAGCAATCCGGCCGCCATGAGCAGCCCGATGGCCGATCCCATTGAAAACTTTCTTGTCATACAGATTTCTCCATTATTCGACTATCGAACGCAACGCCTTCGTGACAAGAAAAAAAATGGAGGTTAACCACCATCCCCACGCCCTCGCCCGCGCACTTCATTCTGGAGCTGTTCCATCCAATCGGGAACCTTCACCCCTTCTTGGGGATAAGAGTCCTTGACATAAGGCTTGATATCGATGACAGGGCTTCCGTCGACCGCGTCCAGGCCAGCCACCTCCAGCACGTTCTCTCTTCGTCCACAGAGCAGGACGACTGTCGCGAGCACCGGGTTTGGCCGGACGGGGCTGCAGGTAGAAAAGATGCCCACCTCGGGAATTTCACATCTCCCCATGGGATGGACCCTGATCAGGGAGCGGCCTTCTTCTGGGACTTTGTGAGCCCAATACAGGATCACAAGGTGAGAGTACTCTTCGATGCCGTCGAGGATCCCAGCCAGACGTTCGTCGATGACGATCTCCGAGATCGTCTGGCGCGTTTCACGAACGTGCTCCATGGTGGCGCCGAGTTCGCCCCGCATCTCCAGGCCCGCGCCTCCGGCCACCAGGAAAGGCTCGTCGATCCTGTTTTTTATGATGCCAACGGGCAAAAGCGTCATCTCGATCGGCGTTATGAAGCCGGATTCTTCTCCGCCCTGTAAGTCGTTTTTTTCGCTCAATTTTGTGCCTCCGTTCGGGCGACATTTCGCTCGATCGCCGTTTTCGTCGTCCCTTCTCTGGACGTTATAATAATATTGAGAATATGATTTGCGATGACGGCGGAAACCAGGTACGATATCGGAAGGGCGAAAAACACGCCCCGAAGACCCGCCAAAGACGATCCGATATAAGCCATTGGAATATATAATATAAATGTCTGGAAAATGGTCAAAATCGCTGATTCTATCGGCTTCTTCAGCACGCTCATCGCCGTGGTCGCATTGACCAGAACGCCGTATAACCCGTATCCCAGCGGGACGATGGAGAGGTAAAGACCGACGACCGAAACGACTCCGGGATCATCGCTGAACACCGATCCGATCTGATCGCCAAAAACTGCGAGCAGTGAGAAGACGGCCAGGCCCCATATCAGGGAGAAAAGGTAGCTGAATTTCATCCCCGATCTGATGCGGTCAAAGTTGCTCGCACCCCAGTTTTGACCGATAAAAGGCCCCATCACGCTTGCGAGAGCCATGATGACTATGAGGGCGAAAGAGTCTATCCGGGTTGCAACGCCAAACCCAGCAACGGCATCAGAGCCGTAAGATGCAACTATGCTGGTGATGACGCCAGCGGCAAAAGGCGTGATGATCATCACACCGGCGTTTGGCAGACCTATGTAGAGGATCTGCCTCCAGGAACTGAGGGCAGAGTCGAACGATGGCATCTCGACGGTCAGCATCCTATCTTTATAATACAAAAAATATAATGCCAGGACCAGCGTCATAGCGCGTGCGATTACAGTTGCTACAGCTGCGCCTGCGATTTCAAGACGTGGAAAGGGGCCCCACCCGAAGATCAAAATCGGATCTAAAACTATGTTCGCACCGGCTGCAAAGATCATGATGAAGGCTGGAGTTTTTGTATTTCCAGAGGCCCTTATGGCGTTGGTTCCAACCATGGGAGCTACAACGAAGATCACACCGAAGTACCATATTATCATATATTTATGTATATAAATCATGACATCAGAAGATGCCCCTAAAAGACGGAAGAGGGGGTCTATGGTGAAAAGACCAACCGGCACGATAAAACAGACAAATAGCACGGAGAGGATCAGACCGTCTGCGGTAAGCCTCCTCACTTTGTCATGATCCCCTTCGCCTATGGTACGCGAGATTACCGCAGCGGCACCGATGCCGACCGCATGGGCCAGACTGTTTATGAAAAGGACCACCGGATACGTGAAACTCATCGCTGCCAACTGGTCGGTCCCCAGCCGACCTACAAAAAAAGTATCTGCCAGATTAAAAATAACCATGCTGACGGTCCCGAAGACCATGGGGATCGTCAGCAGCACCAAATTTTTTTGTATGGGCCCTTCGGTCAACCTGGGGTTTGTGCCAACCATCATAAATCCCTGATCTATAAAAATTTAATAATTTTTAGAGAAGATGATCATGTAGTTGTATCCGAGATCTACCAGTTCCGCCCACTCAAACCCGTATCGAGCTATCGAACTTTCGAGCTCTTCCGGAGAAAGGCGCATGGAGAGCGGCGGCCCGAAGGGCTGCTCCTCTTTTTTGCATTCGATGATGGCCACCCGACCGCCGGGCTTCAAAACGCGACGGATTTCGCCGAATAGAGCCTCCCCCACATCGACGAGATCGAGGGAGTGGAGGACGGTGGATATGAGACAGAGATCGATGGATTCGTCCTTGAGGGGGAGCCGTTCGGTGATATCAGAGGCGATCGCGCTGATGTTTTTCAATCCCCGGGAACGGGCCTTTTCTGCCAGTTCGTCGATGACGTCCTGCCATCTGTCAAGAGCATAGACCGCGCCCGAATCTCCGACGATCTCCGAAGCCCGGATCGCGTAATCTCCCGGTCCGCAGCCCATATCGAGGAAAGAGTCGCCCTCTTTCAGCGCGAGAGCGTCGAATACCACATCAGGATCGTGCATCCAGAAGCTGCTCCGGCCCCGTCTCGTTCCCTTTCGTCCGGGTTCCGGGCAGCATCGTTGATCTTTGTCGGTCACAGCAACACCATTTCCCGCTCGACCCTGCCGAGCAGCATCAGATTCGGTCCTCCGTCGAAGAGGGCGAACTTCGTCGGTCTTTTCTGATGATACCCCGACCCTCAACCTGACGATATCCCTCGCAAGCGCACGAAAAACAGAGGCCACGACCATCTCCTTCGGCCACGACTTTCGTGGCCATGATCATCTCACCGCAGCCTGGGCAGAGTACGCTCTCAGTTATCGGGGCGTAATCCGGCAGATCGGGACGGACAATTTCGATGGCGAATAGCTCCTCAAAGGGGAGCTGAAGGAGGGCGAAGGCCGCCACCCTCCCCTCCTCTCTAAAGGCCGCAGCATCGTTTTCATCGCCCGCTCGATCCCCGATGACCTTCTCCACGAGGGAATAAAACTCCGGAGCCGCTTCTGCCACCTTGGTGCGGAAGTCGGGCAGAACCCGGACCCGCACCCCGGTCTCTCTCCCTCGAATAGCGAAGGTCACAGCCAGCCGTCCCAGGTCTCGATAGACCAGGGCGTTGTTTCCCAGGGTGCAGCCCGATACCGCCTGGACCCCGTCGGCGAAGCAGGCGTTTATCTCGACGACGGCCATGAGGTTCTCCATACCGTCAGAAGATATCGAATCGAGCCCAAGTAGGCTCAAACCGTACGCCGCGGCCATAACGCCTAGGGCGCTCCCTGGGCAGAAATGGCCGTGGATCTCGGCGGTCTTCACAAGGCAGCGAGATAGATCTCCATCGCGGATCGCCTGGATGAACTCCCCTCGAGGATTCTCTTTCAGACGTTTCATCCTCTCGCCATCTGCGGCCTCAAGATAGCGATTTGGGCCGAGAGAATTGTTGGACCCCTCTTTCCCATCGGGGGGATGAAATCCCCTGTGAAGGTTGTGCATATCTTTCATCAGGGCCCGCAATTCGGCATCATCGAAGGTCTCGTTGGCCAAAGCTATCGATTGATAGATGTTCTTTATGAAACCGTATTTTGCCTCTTTTATCTGAGCTACGTGCTCTCTTCCGACCTCTGTCAGACGATAGAAGGTCTTGCCGTCTTCGGTCCTGCCGGATATCCAGCCCTCCCGCTCCATCTTCTTCAATAGCGGATAGACCGACCCCGTGCTGGGCTTTTCTCCGGTGAGAGTCTCCGCCTTCTTCATTATGTCATAGCCGGAGGCCTCGCCATCAGCCATGATGTGAAGCATCAGCATCTTCAAGATACCAGTCGCCATTATATCGACATCGACATATCGATGCAGATACATATACTTTTTGGAGAGATATGTGCTTTTCGTATGTTATGAATCCATATTTTACTTACGAATTTCGTTCGACGGCGGCCCCCAACGGCCCGCAGTCGCGGCCGTCAGATCAAAGAGATTTTCTCCCATGCCGCCAAAAGAGACGATCATGAAACAGTTCGTCCTCTCCCCCGCAGCAGGAAAACGCCTGATCGCCAAGGCCCTCGTGACCCATCCCGCCATCGAGGCGGCCCTGAAATCCGGAACCGTCGTCATCGTCGCCGGGACGACCAACGGCTACGTCGCCGAAGAGATCCTCGCGAAGATCGGACAATTCGAGGGCTTCTCCAAAAAGAGGTTCTTTCGAGGGATCACCCTCCCGCCGTGGATGCCCACAAACGATGCCGGGATGCTCCCGGACATGTCCGGCTTTCCCGGCGACGTGATAATCAAAAAGGGCGTCTGGCAGAAGGGGAAGACGATCAGAAACGTCGTCGACGACCTGGAGGAGGGAGACGTAATCCTGAAGGGCGCAAACGCCCTCGACCCCTGGGGCGGGCGGGCCGCCATCTTGATCGGCCACCCGAAGGCCGGGACCATCGGCCTCGCCCTCCAGGCGGTGGCGGGCCGGCGCGTCCGGCTGATCCTCCCGGTGGGCCTTGAGAAGCGGGTCTTCGGCGACCTCGACGATCTCGCGAACAGGCTTAACGCCCCCGGCGCCGAGGGGCCGCGACTCCTTCCGGTCTCCGGCGAGGTCTTCACCGAGATCGAGGCGATCGCTCGATTGTGTGGCGCGAGGGCGGAGCTTGTGGCCTCGGGCGGCGTCTCCGGCGCCGAGGGGTCCGTCTGGCTCGCCGTCAGCGGGAGCGATGAGGAGATGAAGAAGGCTGAGGAGCTGCTGAAATCTGTGGCGGCGGAGCCGGGGTTTGAGCTGTGAGGACGGAAATATGAAATCGAATCACGCTTGTTATCTTAACCTAAACTCCGCGATTATTGATGGCCTAGCAGCCAAGAGCCGTTCTAAATGGCTCTCAGGCCACATTTCGATGCGCATAGCATTATCCGATTGATTATACTTTTCGATGTACTCAACCGCATCTGATGTGAACCGACCGCTCGTCGCGATTACATGCACATCAATCCGTGGTGGCTCCCAGAGTTTCATCTGCGCAATAAGAGTTGTCACATCAGATACACTGACACTACGAGAGAGCCAGTGCTTGCACTGAATTATGACACGGCTTCGAATAGTTCCGTATAGGCCGTCTACGACTACTCGTGTAACGGATAAGTCCCTCCCGCGGTCAGGGGCATTGGATTGCATGAGCCATTCGGGATTTTCATACCCGTGTTCTGCGCTTATGAGCGCAAAGATCAAGCGTTCGAATTCATCTGGATTTAGGCCCTCCCAATTTAATCTCGTTGCAATTGGTCCTCGGGGACGACTTGCTACGAGATCTGAGATATCTTTGACTTGAACAGGAATCGGATCATTAACACCATAAAGACTCTTCCTCAGACCGACCTTCACGCTAGGCCAGTCAACTTGCTCGATATCGTTAAAGTCGCAAATAAGGCCAAAATGCAGATGCCTCCAGAAATCATTCCAACCTTGAGGTCTCTTTATGCTACTTCCCAAAAGCGTATCTATTTGGTTTATATGATCTCGCAGTTCGTTCCAATACGGGCTCACCACCCGAGCGTTCATTCCCAAATTTGGATCAATATTAATTTTAATTTTTCGTATGTCGGAATCAACGAAATCTATTAGCTCAGAAAGAGCGTCTTGAATAAGCGCTAGCCTTTTCTTGTTAAATCTGAATCTATATTCCCGTAAGTCCTTTCCAGGGGCCTCTATGGACTCTTCCACAGCTACGTATATTTCAAGTTCCATTAAATCGTTAGCTTCAAATCGAGACTGAGCAATGTCGTTCAAGCTGAGCAATCCATATTCCGGCTTCCACCCATCTATCATCGGTAGGGCAGCCAGCACGTCACGAAATGAGCGGCATCGGTCCTCATAATTCGGATCTGATCCAAACTTAATTCCTGTTGGAATTAGTTCAACAATCTCTTCCCATAGCCTTTCCAGTTTCACAAGATTAGCTTCCGCTGCCTCAAACTGCGTCAGCGCCGCCATCAACGGACTAGCATCGTCATTCATGCAACTCGCCCTTTTGTACAACCTATGTCGGCTATAGATTCATATATATCTTAACATGACTGACTTATGGAGGACTTTAAAGCTTATCGGCTGGAACTGATAGTTAAATTATAGCAATTTTTGAATAGGCTAAGACATCAATTTTAATGAGCTTGTGAGGGGACAACACAATGATCATCATCCGAGAAGAAAGGCCCGAGGACAGAGAGGCGATCAGGAGGATCAACCTGGAGGCCTTCGGCCAGCCGGCGGAGGCCGAAGTCGTCGACAAGCTCCGGGGATCTTGCGAGAACCTCCTATCTCTCGTGGCCATCCAGGGAGAAGAGGTGGTGGGCCACATCCTCTTCAGCCCGGCGACGATCGAGGGGGAGGGAACAGCCTTCGAGGTCGCGGGCATGGGGCTCGCGCCGATGGCGGTGCTGCCTCGATGCCAGGGGCAGGGGATCGGGTCGCTCTTGATCCACAACGGGATAAAGATGCTGAGGGAGAAGGGCTGCCCCTTCATCATCGTCCTCGGCTATCCCGAGTACTACCCCCGCTTCGGCTTTGAGAGGGCGTCCCGCTACGGCATCCACAGCCAGTGGTCGGAGGTCCCCGACGAGGCCTTCATGATCCTGATCCTGAACAAGACGGCGATGGTCGGAGCCTCGGGGATCGCACGGTACCGGAGAGAGTTCGACGAAGCGGTCTGAAAGTACGAACGAATGTGAAAGTATGAAGTGGCGCTGAAGCGCGCAGGCTGTTGCCTCTTGCTTGTTGCCCCTTGCCGGCAAGCCTCAGCGCCGAGTTTGGGTAGAGGATGACGAGGATCGAGCAGATAAAAGTAAAAAGAGACCCTTTTCATCTCACGTTCTCATCTCATGTTCTTCTTCCTGAGATAGAGCGCCCCCCAAATCAGGCCTACGATGACCGTGGCGGTAAAGGCCAACGCGCTCAATAATATTCTATCATACACATATAAACTGTAGCTTATTATTAAGCCCGCTATGCCGAACAAAATCAAATTTTCATCGCGCTTCATTTTTTATCCGACCTTACAAGCAATTATCCCTTTTTCAGTGCTGGAACGGATTTGCTCGATATCATCGCTTCTGGACGTCCTCCCTGGTCCTCCGCCGCGACTTGAGGGAGAGATCGCTTCCTGCCGCCGTTGAGAGCCTCCTCCATTCCACCAGGTGATGGACCTGTTCGATGATCCTGTCAAGGCCCTGCCCTTCCATCTCGGGCGTAAGCTTTCCGGAGTCGATCTCTTCCAGAAACCCTGCGAGCTTGTTTCTGACAAGAGACGCCTCGGCATCGTCCTTATACCTCGAACAGATCTCGTCCAGCTTCTGCATGGAGCTGTTCAGAGAGTCCCGGTAGCTTTCGCCCACCCCAGGCCCCGGCGTCTGCCTCGACGTCTTGATCTTCGCCTCCTCCCTCACACCCTCCCTTGCTCCTCCCTGCTCGGGCTCAGCCGCCTCTTTCGCACCCTCCATCGAATCTTTTGCCCTCTTCAAAAGCGTCTCCACGTCCTCGAAGAGATAACCGCTAGCCTCAACCATCGTATCCGCCTCCATTAAAACAATCCAAGGTAGCGCATCGCAAGGTAGACCATGTAGACGCCACCGATGAAGAGCGAGATCGAGGCGCAGATGGAGGCGATCCATATGATGAAGTATACCTTGACCCGAACGTCCTTCTTATTCAACATCCGATCCAGATAATAATCATCATGCAACGATCTCACCTCCTCTACCCTTCGCAACTTTGCCCTTGCCCTTACCCTTGCCACTACCCTTACCCTTCATGAAGTGGAGATCAGGAACGCGTACTGAGTTGCCGAGGGAAGCTCTCGTCTCAGCCTGCGTATGTCGGGCCTGAATATCACCATCTCGTCGGCGGTCTTCCTCTCCTCCCCGAGGATCGCCTGCACGATGTCGCAGTACACCCGACCCCTGATCCTGGCGGCAGAACGGCCGTAGTCGGGAGCCATTTCGATCAGTATCGGAAGCTTCAGCCTTTCGGCCTCTTTGCCCCATCTCGACCCCGCGATCCTCTCAATCGCCTCGAGCTCCTCCCTCCTGATCCTGTGGCTGGACCCATCCCTACAGGCGATCCTCGGCTTCTCCTCCCTCAGCAGCTCTCCGAGGGTCTTCCGCTCCACCGGCAGGTGATCGTTCAGCGATCGCACCAGCTTTGCAAAGACCCTCGATTCAGAATCCATCTCGCCCTCTATCTCGCCCTCTTTTCCTCGTTCCTCTTACTCTCTTGCCCTCAACCTCTCTTGTGCGGAACGATGGGGATTAACATCATGACGCCGATGAGCTCCTCTTTTTTGACCGATCCGTCCACCCCTGCCACGAATAGAGCATGATCTGCCGAACGGTCGAGCTCGACGGGCATCGCTATCTCCTCGCCGATGCTTATCACCTGGCCGATCCCATGCCGACCGTAGGGACTTATCAAAAGGATGGTGTTTTTTGGAATCTCCACTCTTTTTATCCTCACAGGCTTCGCATCGCCCGACCTGAAGTCCTTGTCCTCTTCGGCGATCAGATAGTCTACCCTACAAGTCTCTTTGAGAGCGAAGTCGAAAGGCACCCTCTTCTTATCGTCGATCTCCTCGATGATCTTCTTCACCCTGTGGGTAATGACAGGCATCTCTTCACCTCAGGCGGTCCCTGCCTCCGCTCCTTCCTCGCCCGCCTCGATGGCAGCTTTTATCTTCTTGAGCCGGGTGAAGTTCTCCCTCTCCATCTCGGCAAGCCGCATCCTGATGTGGATCGCGGTCGCTTTGAGGCGTGGTATGACGATGTACTCGAGGGCGTTCACCCTCCGTTTCGTCTTGATCACCTCACTTGCGAGGCTCTCGACGCTCTGCTGAACCTCGGCGAGTTTTATCACTTCACCGATCGCCTCCTCGAAGTTCCTCGCGGCATCGTCCACCTTGGAGGAGGTATCTGCAAAGCCGTACCCCCTGTCGATCATGCTTCTCTTCACGTCCTCGGTGGCGATCATCGGAACTTTTACGCCCATTATGTTCATGGTGTCAACGTCGATCTTGATCTCTTGACCTGTGACCTGGGAGATCTGCCATACTGCATCTGAACCCATCACCGCCTGGGCCATGAGCAGATCCCTGAAAGCCTCTGCAAGCTTCTCGTTCGTCCTGTCCCGCGACTCGTGGACCCTCTGAACCACATCCAGAAACTCGGAGACGAGAGCATCCCGCTTCTCTTTCAGGAGTTTGTGCCCCTTCTCGGCGAGCTTTATTCTTCGCCCCAGCTTCAATAGCTCCATTCTGGTGGGGCTTATCCCCTCGATGATCTCTGCCATCTGTTTGAGACCCCCTTTCGGAAAGCTAGGCGGTTCTGTACTTCGGGTGATACTTCTTGATGTACTTCTCGTCGATCCTCTTCAGCTCACCCTCGGGCAGGTCCGTCAACAGCTCCCAGCCAAGATCCAGGGTCTGCTCGATGGTCCGGTCCTCGTCCCTTCCCTGGGTCACGTACTCCTTCTCGAAACGATCTGCGAACTTGAGGTAGAGCTGGTCTCGCGTTGAGAGAGCCTCCTCTCCTACCACCGCCACAAGATCTCGCATATCGCGCCCCTCTGCATACCCGGCATAGAGCTGGTTAGATACGCCGGAGTGGTCCTCCCTTGTTCTCTCGGGACCGATCCCCTCGTTCATCAGCCTTGAGAGGCTGGGCAGGATGTCCACAGGAGGGTAGATCCCCCTTCTGTGCATCTCTCGGCTCAGAACGAACTGGCCCTCGGTGATGTAGCCGGTAAGATCGGGTATCGGATGGGTGATGTCGTCGTCGGGCATGCTGAGTATCGGAACCTGGGTGATCGAGCCTTTGGAGCCTCGAACCCTGCCAGCACGCTCGTAGTGGGTCGCAAGATCTGTGTACATGTAGCCAGGGTATCCTCTCCTCCCGGGAACCTCTTCTCTTGCAGCGGATATCTCTCGGAGCGCCTCACAGTAGTTCGTCATATCCGTCAGCACCACCAGGATGTGCATGTCGCAGGTGTAGGCGAGGTACTCGGCCGCGGTGAGAGCCATCCTCGGGGTGATGATCCTCTCGATGGCGGGATCGTCTGCGAGGTTGATGAAGGCAACTATCCTTTCAAGAGCCCCCGTCCTCTCGAAGTCCCTCATGAAGAAGCTCGCCTCTTCGTGGGTGATCCCCATGGCGGCGAATACCACCGAGAAGGGCTCTTCAGTTCCTCGAACCTTGGCCTGTCGCGCGATCTGTGCCGCCAGATCGTTGTGGGGCAACCCTGCACCTGACATTATGGGAAGCTTCTGGCCGCGCACTAAAGTGTTGTTCCCATCGATCGTCGAGATCCCCGTCTGAATGAACTCGTTCGGAAACGCCCTGGCGGTCGGGTTGATCGAAGCGCCTGCTATGTCGAGGTACTCCTCGGCGATGATCTCAGGACCGCCGTCTATGGGCCTTCCCAGGCCGTCGAAGATCCTGCCCATCATGTCCATCGATACCGGCATCCTCATGATGTCGCCTGTGAACCGGACCTTCGTCGAGCGGGTATCGATCCCGCTCGTCCCCTCGAAGACCTGGACCACAGCGACGCCCTTTCGAGATTCCAGCACCTGACCCCGCTTGGAACCGCCACCGGGTAACACCACGTCCACTATCTCACCATAGGCCACGCCCTCAACGCCTTCTACCACCATGAGGGGACCTGCCACCTCTCTTACCGTCGTATATTCACGAGTTGTGGTTTTTGCCATCTGATCTACCCCTCCAGTGCAGAAAATTGGCTCTCTATCGTATTGAGCATCGCTTCATACCGGTCTGGAAACTCCGCATTGGGCACGTACTTCATACGAGCTATCTCATCCTTCACCTGGATCGTCTCGATCTTCGCTATCGACGCTCCAGCATCCATCGCCTTCAAAGCCCTGTCATAGAAGGCGAGGATCGTCCTTGCCATCATCAGCTGCTTCTCCTTGGAGCAGTAGGAGTCGATCTCATGGTAGGCGTTCTGCTGGAGGTAATCCTCCCTCACCATCCTGGAGACTTCGAGGACCAGCCGCTCCCTCTCCGGCAAAGCGTCTGCACCTACGAGCTGGACTATCTCCTGGAGCTCCGCCTCCTTCTGGAGGAGCACCATCATCCGAGTCCGAACATCGTAGAAGTCCTCTGAAACATTCTTTTTGTACCAATCTCCAAGCACATCTAAGTAGAGAGAGTAGCTTCGAAGCCAGTTGATGGCCGGGAAGTGTCGTCTGTCTGCTAGCGTCGAGTCGAGAGCCCAGAAGACGCTGACGACCCGAAGTGTGTTCTGGGAGACGGGCTCAGAAAGATCGCCGCCCGGCGGCGAGACCGCTCCCACCAGGGAGACCGAACCCTTCCTCTCCTCGCCGGACCCTAGGGTTATGACTCGTCCGCCCCGCTCGTAGTAATCAGCCACTCTGGACGCGAGGTATGCAGGGTACCCCTCTTCTCCGGGCATCTCCTCGAGCCTTCCCGATACCTCTCTCATCGCCTCTGCCCAGCGAGACGTCGAGTCTGCCATCACCGCCACGTCGTAGCCCATGTCCCGATAGAACTCGGCGAGGGTCACGCCGGTGTAGACCGACGCCTCTCTGGCCGCCACCGGCATGTTGGAGGTGTTGGCGATGAGGGTAGATCGCTCCATCAATTTTTCACCGGTGGTGGGATCGTCGAGGAGCGGGAAGGTGTCCAGCACCTCTGTCATCTCGTTTCCGCGCTCACCGCATCCTACGTAAACGACCACCTGAGAGTCGGCCCACTTGGCGAGCTGATGCTGAGAGACGGTCTTTCCGGTGCCAAACCCGCCGGGAATGGCCGCAGACCCGCCCTTAGCCAGCGGGAAGAAGGTGTCGTAAATCCGCTGACCTGTGAGCAGGGGCACGAAGGGATCGAGCTTCTTTTTGTAGGGCCTCGGCACCCTGACCGGCCACCGGTGCGACATGGTGAGATCGACCTCTTTTCCGTCCTCCTTGGTCAGGGTTGCGACGGCGTCGGTTACGTGAAGGTTTCCTTCCCGGACCGTCGTCAGCCTTCCGCTGACCCCCGGCGGAACGAGAACCCTGTGGGTGATGACCTTCGTCTCAGGAACCGTGCCGAGAACGTCTCCCGCCTCGACGGCTGAGCCTTCAGCTGCAACGGCGGTGTAGTCCCAGACCGTTTTGGGATTTAGAGGCGGCACCGTCAGACCACGGGTGATGTAGTCTCCTGCCGCTTCTCTCAGCCCCTCAAGGGGCCTTTGGATCCCGTCGTAGAAGTTTTTCAGGATTCCCGGCCCGAGGTCTGCCGTCAGTGGCGACCCCGTAGTCTCTACCGGCTCGCCCGGCTTCAGCCCCTCGGTCGCCTCGTATACCTGGATGTAAGCACGATCGCCATCCAGCCGGATGGTCTCACCCATCAGGCCGATATCACCAACCTTGACCACTTCGTACATGACGCAGCCTTTGACGTCTTCGGCGACGACGAGAGGTCCAGAAATTTTGTAAATGCGTCCTGTAATGCTCAAACGATATCCCTCCTTTTAAATCTCTACACCTATGGCGCTCTTGATCAGAGCCTTCAGTGGATCGACCTCACGCACGATAGGCCCACTTTTGTCCGGAATCTCCACCAGAATCGGAGTTACAGCTTTCTTGCCTTTGTTCGCCTCGTCTATGGCCCAGCGGTTTGCATCTGCCACTCGCTCAGTAATCGCTATCACGCCAACCGTTTCATCGGCGACGAGCTCCTTGAGGATGGCATCGATCGGCTCTTGGGCCCCGACCACGTAAGCGCTGGTCACTCCCCCCAGCCTGAAACCGCTCACAGTATCCGAGTCGCCGATAACGGCTATCTTCATCGCGCTCAAGACCCCACCTTCATGATGAGACTGCGTATTTCGTCAGGGGATAGGCCCGACTCTATGCCTCTTGCAAGAGTTCTGACGTTTCTGATCTCCATCTCCTTCAGTGAGAGGTAGCCGATGGCAGGACCGATCCCGAAGGGCTGCGTGATGGAGATGTCTTTACCGACCCTGACCAGGTGACCGTCCAGAGCAAGCTCGATCGGCAGAACGGATCCCGTCGATTCGTATTCTGGAACCGCCCCCAGCACTGGCTGGTAGTACCTCGTCCCCTCGAGCGCTGCCACGACGTTGTCGACGCTGTCCACCTCGAGAAGTCCCTTGATCAAGCTCTCAGGGAGACCTCCCCCCCTCACAAGATAGCTCTCAATGCTTCCAGCCGGCAACCCGTCCTTCTTCGCCCTGAAGACGAACTTCAGGTTCACCACGTCGATGTTGGTCGCCAGGTAGTTTTTCAGAGAGAGAAGGTTCTCGTCGACCGGCTTGCTCGTCACGTCCCCCCAGGCATCTTCGTAAAGTATCTTATCAAGCTGCGCTTCGAAAACCGTGAGGTTTTTGGTCTGATCGAAGAGCTGGAGAGACTCGGTCAGACGAGAGTAGGGGGTGCCGTCGAGGTTCGAAATCACCTCTTCCAAGCTTCTGGCCTCGGCCAGCTCGCCGGTCTTTGATGGATTTAGCTCACCCACCGGCACGAGATCCGCTCGAATGTCGTCGGGAGATCTTTCGGCATAGACTCCTCGCAAGATCAGCTTGATATTGTAGACGTCCCACTTCCTGAGGAGCACCGTCAGGATCTTCTTCAAGTTCAGCGGCACCATCGTGGCCACATCTCTGTACGCATCTGCGGTGTGTCTGTTCAGCGCCCTCTCGATCGCCTCTGATCGTTCCTCCATCATCTCACGCAGGTACGGAGAGTACCCCGTCGTCTCCAAAGCCGCCACCACCTCCGCCAGGGAGGACGCCTCGATCATCTCCTTGATCTTCTCTTCCGGGATGATTCTGCTCGACATCACCTGGATCCGAGAATTGGAGTAGGCGTAGTTTGCGATCTCGATCACCCGGAGGAGGATCGGCACCAGGATGATGAGCCCGACGACGAGGGCCACTGCCAGCGCTACGGCGAATAGGGGCGGAAATGAAGAAAAGCCGAGGCTCGCGGCCAACTCTTCCAGCGTCACGATGCTCCCCCGAAGAGTATCTCTGCAACCTTGAACCTCAGCTCGCTTCTGAGCCTTCTGATCCTGGACTCGATGGTGTTATCGGCCTCGATTGAGCCGCTCTTGCTGCGGACGATGGCTCCACCGATGGTGTTTATGGTCTCCTCTGAGAGTTCGAGCGTGGTGTCCTTCTCAGTCGCCTTGGAGATCTCCTTGGCGAGATCTGCCAGAGCCTTCCCGGGGAGGAGGGATCTGTCCTTTTCCCTCACCAGCACCTCGAGAGGGCCGCCCCCCACCACAGCTCCCGACTCGGCGATCAGCTTTTTGAGAACTCCGTCGTATTCTGGGGCGTCTGACAATCTTTTCAGCCGCGCCTCGGCGTCCGCAAAGGCCTTCTTTATGAGATCCTCCTTCACGTCGAACGTCTCTCGCTTGACCTGCATCTTAGCGTCTGCCAGGACCCTCTGCCGCTCCCTCTCAGCCTGCTGTTGCCCCTTTGATAGTATTACAGATTTTTTTGCTAGTGCTTTCTTCTCGGCCTCTCCTCGGATCTCATCGGCATCTTTCCGGGCTTCCTGAAGGATCAATTCAACCTGGGCGTCTGTGATCCTGACAATCTCATGGACGATCTTATCGGCCCCTTCAGAACCCATGACAATCACCCGAGAATTACGCACCCAGGAGTTTCAGGCCAACCAAGATCAGGATCGTTATCAGCAGGCCGAAGACCGCGAAGGTCTCGGACATGACGGTGAGGACCATGCACTTGCCGAAGGCTCCGGGCTCCTTTGAGACGGCTCCTATGCTGCCGGCTGCAGTGATACCTTGACCGATGGCCGAAAGCCCTGCAAGACCGACTGACAAACCACCGCCAACGGCAGCCAGTCCCATGATCAGCGCAGCGTTCTCCGGAGTGGTTCCAGCAAGGCCAGCCATCGTATTGGCAGCCGCTTCAAACCCTGCGAACCCACCGAGAATGCCCGTTCCAATCATTATCAGCACCGCCCCAAGAAAACCGTAAATGCCCTGGGTCTGGGGAAGCGCCTGAAAAACGAGGGCCGTTCCGAACTTGTTCGGATCTTCTGCTATCGCTCCGGCGCCCGCAGCGCCGGCGATACCGACGCCGATACCTGCACCAATGGCTGCCGCTCCCATCGAGATCCCTGCTCCCACTGCAGCAAGAGCCACACCTGTGCTCACATCCAACATACTTTTCTCCTCCCTAACTATCAACGCGTTCGATAATCAATCCGCTATGATATCTTTCTACCAAAGTTAAGATCGCTACTCACGGGTCAGCTCCCGTCTGATCCTGTAAGGCCTGTACTCTGATCCACCGCCCTCGTAGAACTTATTGAAGAACTCCACGTAGTGCAACCTTATTCCGTGCACAAAACCGCCCAGACCGTTCATCCCCCAGTTGAAGATGTGCCCGACGACAAATACCAGTGCGGCCAGCACAATTCCGATGATCGGAACGCCCTCCACCATCGACGAGAGGATGTTCACCGTCATCGCTATCCCGCCCGTCGCAAGGCCCAAAGCCAGAAGTCTGGCGTATGATAGCACGTCTCCGAGGTACCCGGTGATGTCGAAGAAGAAGAGCGGGCCGTGAACCATTGCGACGAGTAAGACGCCTACCAAGATCAGAACCGCACCTATTGACTTCATATTCACCGCAAGTAGCGCAACGCCACCCTGAAGACAGAAAAGCCAGAACTGATCTCCAAAGGCATCTTTGTACTCCTTCCGCTGGAGGTTCTCCTTAAATCCGAGGAGAAGTCCGAGGTTCAGGTGGATAAGTCCGATCACGAGAACAAGAATCAAGAAGAGCTGAACGTCGACCATCGGATCGAAGATTATGGGGCTCAAAGCCGTTATTCCCAGATACCTCAACGCAAAGTCGCCGAAATACCCTCCCGTCAGGATCCCGAAAACGATGGTTGCACACCCGATCGCCGTGAAGATCACGCCGAAGTCCTTGAGGGAGTTGCTGTACTTCCCACCGCCTCGAAGCACCATCAATCCTAACGCCGCCATCATCACGCCGTACACGGCATCGGTCAGCATGATCCCGAAGAAGAGCATGAAAGCCGGCGCCAGCATGAAGGTCGGGTCGATCTCGTTGTACTTGGGACGGCCGAAGAGCTCCGTAAGCACCTGGAAGTGTCTGATGAACGGCGGATTCTGAAGGTAGACTGGGATGTCCTCTGGACCAGGATTCGGGTTCGTCTCCCTGACCACCGCGTATCCCTTGGTTACCTTCAAGACTTCATCCTTCACGGAATTGATGGACTTTGCCGGAATCCACCCCTCCAGGATGAAGGTCTCATCGGTCCTCATGAAGTTGGTCTCAACGTCGAGCCTATCTCGCTCGATCAGGAGAAGCTCCCGATGCGCCAGCAGCTTGTCTCTCCAAATCTCGGCGAGTTTTGCGATCTCGGACCTGAGCGACTCCTGCTCAGAATTGAGAGATGCGATCCTTTCGCCAAGCGTCGATAGGGCTTCAGCTGGCGTTCCGGATAGCCCGCTCACATCGATCCTCTCAAACCCGAGCCTTCTCAGAGAATCTGATACGTCCTTTGACGCCTCGGAGAGAGCTGCCACCAAAATCGCCGATTCAGTCTGTGAAATATCCTGGGACCCGATGTAGCTGACCCCATCGGTTATCTCTGAGAGCTTGCTCGATATCTCGCCAACCCGCTCCCTTGGAGAAACGCCGATGAGAACGTTGAGATGATCCGTTTTAACGACATCAGCCAGATCTACTCTGAAATCCCGTATCTTCTCAAGAGATTCCACCTTGGCGGAGAGCTCGCCAAGCTCCGAAGTCACCTGGTTCAACCGCTCTGTAGGCTCACGTACGACCGCGTCGACATTCCCGAGAAGAGCATCTGCCCCCTCCAGCAGCTTTGTCCCGTAGACCTTCTCAGATTCGATCACCTTCGGCGGGGATGGGCTGAAGAGCATCTTGAAGAAGTTGTCCTCGGGTAAGGGAGAGACGGAATCGAAGAAGTCGAGAATCTTGTTAAAAGACATTACCTGTGCTGTAATCTGCCTTATCGCAGGATCCGAAGGATGATTTTCCAGAAGCTGCGCCCATTCAGGCGATTCCATCGTCCGACCGACGTCGGTCATGTGAACGACGCCAATTTCATGCAGTCTTTTCATCAGGGGGTACTTGTACTTGCTTAACGCGACGATGTGCAACCGTCTCATCTGGACTGGTCGAAACATCCGATCACCCGACGACCTGTGACGCTACAAACTCTCCCGCGTCTGATATCTTCGACTGGGCTCGCTCTGCAAGTTGTCGTGACTCGTGCTCGCCTTCCGATACGATCTCGCTGGCGGACCTCTTAGCCTGGGAAATTTTATCGTCTATGAGCGCCTCGACCTCCGCATTGGCCTCTTCAATTGCCTTGTTGACCAGCTCCTCTGCTGCCTTATTGGCTTTGATTACCAGCTCTTCGGCGTCCTTGTTGGCGCGTTCGAGCTTGGATAGAGATTCCCTCTCCGCCCCTTTCACCATTTTCAGCGTCTCAAAGACCATCGCAGTCCTCCCGAAGATGGACCACAGCAAATCTTGCATCAAATTTATGGTCCATCATGATTATACGTGTATAAACCACATATTAAACCTTTTTGGTCGAGAAATGCGCACGCGAATATAAAATACACCTCACGATTAACAATTATAATTATTAATCGTGATAATTGCAGACATTTTGCCCTGTAAAACCGTTTGAGATAGTCAAATCCTTGAATAGAGTTTCTGTAACAATAATTTCCCGTATATTTCCAATAAGTTTCTAATATTGCAATGTTATAGGTGAAATACAGTTTTATTCTTGTGGATATTGTATTATTTGGTGAGATTTGGAGAAAATGTCTAAAATGAGATCATATCTGTATAGAATTTTTGATTTATTTGGGATTCAATTCAATCAATTAAACGCTATAGGCTTTTATGATATCGATTTTTCGCCATCCTTCTGGATAGATTTGATAAAGGTCATAGAATGTTCCCTTGGGAAGGTCCGGTCCTACGACCAGAACGAAAAAATTCACATATTTCATGTAATAAAAATAATTTTTCATGATTTATCATAAACCAGTTGCTTGATGCACGTTGAACTAACAAAAGACACTTATACCATCACTATTAATAATGATCATTATTGATAATGAAAGATTCCTGTGCAGGTGGTGGTGGCTGTGGCTGTCATTAAGAGAGGGCTTGTTGTGGGGATAGTCTATTTGCTAATAATTTCCTCAATATTAGCAAAAAATGAAACTACAACATCAGAAGATGGCTGGATAAAAACCTTCGGTGGTGCCGGTGAAGATGTGGGAACATCGGTTCAAGAGACGAGGGATGGAGGCTATATAATCACAGGTAGCACGACATCTCACAGAGAGAGCATAGCTTATTCCTGGCTGATTAAAGCCTCTCGGATAGGCGAAATCTGGCTCATCAAAACGGATTCGGAGGGAAATTCCCTGTGGGAGAGGACGTTTGGCGGCCTTGGCAAGGACATAGGTTTCTCGGTCCAGCAAACCGAAGATGGAGGCTTTATCGTCGCAGGTGCTACAAAACCGCACGCGATCGGCGATTACGATATCTGGCTGATCAAGACCGATCCTGCCGGAAACCCCGAATGGGATAGAACCTTCGGCGGGAGGGGAAATGACTGGCCCAACGCAGTCCAGGAGACCGCCGACGGCGGCTACATCATCACAGGCGGGACTGAATCGTACGGCGCTGGATTTAGCAACGCGTTTTTGGTAAAGACCCCCCGCAACACGAACCTCTGGCTGATCAAAACGGATTCGAAAGGAAATTCAGTCTGGGACAGAACCTTTGGAGGATCCGACTTTGATGAGGGCGCGTCCATCCAGGAGACGAAAGACAGCGGCTACATCGTCACAGGCTATACAACCTCCCGCGGAGCGGGCGGGAGCGACATCTGGCTGGTCAAAACAGACCAGAATGGGCACCAGCTTTGGGAGAAGACCTTCGGAGGGCCAGGCGAAGACGTAGGCTTTTCTGTCCGGGAGGCGAACGATCTCGGTTACATCATCGCCGGAGGCACAGAATCTTACGGTAACGGCAGCAAAGACCTCTGGCTGATCAAGACCGACTCAAACGGGACCGAGGAATGGGAGAAAACTTTTGGCGGGCCCAGTTTTGATGAGGGATTGGCCGTCCAGGCGACAAAGGATGACGGCTACGTCGTCGCAGGCTATACAACTCATCACAACGAGGGTGCGGTGCGCTCCTGGCTTTTAAACACCGCTGACAAAAGTCGAGTCTGGCTGGTCAAGACCGACTCGAAAGGAGATATGGAGTGGAACAGGACCTTCGGCGGGGAAGGCAACGACTGGGCCAACGCAGTCGACATAACTGCCGATGGAGGTTACATCATCACTGGAGGTACTGATTCCACTGGAGACGGCAGCAGAGACGTCTTGCTGATAAAAGCAAGCAGCGGCTAGAGAGTCTTCTGGCGAGAGGACGCAATCCCAGGGCCGGTCCCGCAGAAGGTTTGCAACCGAAGCGGCATAAACCGACGAGCCTGATATACAAACAAGGGACCGGCCCGGGTGACCCATCCTTGAAATCCTGGTGAAAAACCAAAATATGGGGATAGCCCCAAAAAAGTAGGGGGCAATACCGCTTGATAGAGCGGTAATCGCTTTTACTCGATATCAACTCCTAAAGCGATATCATCTCCTGAAGTCACCCTGCTGCTTGGGCATACGTTCTGATCGCTCTGATCTCCTGGGCACCCAAAGCTATCATGAGGAGGCCGAATATCGATTCGATCCCAAGCCCGCCACCGCTTACATTTATAAGGCCGGCGAAGAGAAGAGCCATCCCCAGGGGGATGAACATGCTCCGCTCCTGTATGCCCAATGCTGCTGCGCCGAAGATCACCAGGATTATGCCCCAGACGGGATCGAGAAATCCGGAGAGCATGATCCCAAAAATCCCGATGCCGACAAGCGCAGTGCCCCATAACCGCACGTCTCTTTTCATTTCAGCCACCGTTTTATTCGGCACACCGGACGGGAGCCACCTCGGACGGGTTGAGTAGCCTTCAAGCCAACTTGTGCGAAATACGATCGCTCCTAACAGCACAAACAGGAAGGATTGGGAAATATTATTCCGCAGAAACGTCTTGTTGGATTGTGATCTCTCTATTTTGGGCATATCTTACCACCTACCAATTGTAGCCGAATTTATCATTCTTAATAGTTAAGATTTGCGCCTTATTCAGCCGAAATCGAATCTGATGAGGAATATATAGAATAGGGGATATATAGAGGGGTGGGGAAAAGAGGGGCTTGATGCCGAATGGGCAGCGACGGCTTCGGTCTTGAAATATGGAAGGAACGTTCTCCAGTGGAGCGCTCCTTCCGCACAATGCCCAAAAAAGGTTGAGATCCGAGCTGTCTACCTGGATCTCACGATCAGGACCGGCCTCTCAGCAGTCCTCACGACATCGAAGGTGGTGCTTCCCACCATCAGCTGTTTCAGCCAGGTCTTGCCGTGGGAGCTCATGACGATAAGTGAGGCGTCCTCTCTTATGGCCAGAGACTTAATCTGCTCGCGGGGGCTTCCCACATCGACGTGGGTCCTCACCTTGAGGCCAGCGGTTGCGAGATCACTCTTGATCTTTTCGAGCTGCTCTTTCGCCTCTGCGACGTAGACCTCGATCTCCTCCTGGGTCTCGCCCTTGGAGACGACGTACTCCAGGATCACCTCTCCGATGGCGCCCTTCAGATCCTTGATCGCTGCGATCGCAGATTTTGAAGCCTCAGAGAAGTCGGTGGTGCATAGGACCTTGGAGAACATCATGGGGCAGAACTTCTCGTAGGTCGCCCCCTCAAGCCCCTCCAGCATCTTGTACCGCATGATGAGGGTGTCCTTGTCGCTGGAGCGGACGACCCCTGTGGAGGCGCTTCCCAGAAGGACGCCGGAGATCAGGCCCTTCCCACGGGCACCCATCACTACCAGGGATACGTTCTCCTCGTCTGCGACCTTTTGAATGGTCCTTGAGACGTCGGCCTCGGTGATCACTTCAAGCCTCGTGGTGACCTTGAAGCCGAGCTTCTCGAGCCGCTCTTTTATGTCGCCGAGATCGATCTTTGCATCCTCAACTTCGGGTCCTCGAGTCCATCCCCGCTTTGAAGGATGGGTGGCATCCACCACGTGAAGGAGCACTATCTCCTTCAAGCCTGGAAGCTCGCCAATGCACTCCACGACTTTCTGCGCGTACTTTGAAAAGTCTGTTGGAACTAACACCTTTTCGAACATCATAACCATCCTCGCATCAGTTTATCCTCGGATATCCGCTCTCCACAAATTTAAAGGTAGAATATCCACCCGAAGTAGATCAACATCGCCACAAGCCCGATGGGAACGCCGGTGATAGCCCACTCCTTGCTGGTGATCCCAATCTTGTTTGCAGATATGATGTTTGGAATGTTGCCGGGGATGAGCATGCCACCGGAGACGAGAAGGCCCATAAGAATGGCCTTGATCTGATCGATATGCATGCTCGGGCCGATCTCTGCCGCCGTCAGGGTCGCATTGTCGAGGACCGCTGACGACATGTTGACCCAGTAGAGGATCATCGAGGGTATGTGGATCAGGTAGGTGTCTATGATGATCTTGAACCCGCTTCCCAGGAGCAGAAGAGCCATCACGAAGAGGTAGACCTTCGCACCCCTCATACCGACATCTCTGAGGGTGTCACCGCCCTTGGCAACCATATCCGTCTGCTTTTCGGTGGTCTTTTTCCCGACGACGACGGAGCTCAATATGCCGAAGGCGAATATGCCCGGTATGATATACATGCCCACCGTCTCCAGCAGGAAGGTGAACCCGGCATAGTATGGCGGACCCTGCAGCTTAGTGATGGCGATTGTGGAGAGAGGCTCGCCCACCGGCGTCAGAGCTGCTCCAATTCCGATGGAGAAACAGGCCACTACCGTGAGCTTAATTTTAGTTTTGCGGTCAAGGGGCATGAGGCTTACCACCTCTACCAGCACCAGCGCCGCAATTATGGCCGTGATCAGACTTGCAGAAAGCCCCAGGATCACAACTACAAAGAAGACCAGTATCCTCAGAGGGACCTTGTCCAAGAGAACATCCATTATCCTCTGAGCGTAAGATCTTCCGTAGTAGAAAATCAGACCGGCGACCAACACCGCCGGAACGATCCCCTTAATGATGGGCTCCTCGATGGCCTCCATTACAAGCTCCATATGCCAAGCGTTGGCTATAGTAACTGCAGATACGCCCATAACGAAAAGGAAGGCTTCAAGCTGCTCCTCAACTTTCTTTATGAAGAATGGGCATAGCAGTACCAGCAAGAATATGCCGAACAAACCCATGTCGACTGTACTTACCATAGCGACTCCTTACACTAATTTTGGTTATTTTGAGAGTTTACAGCTACTACCAACATCACACCTTTTAAACTACCATATACTCTAAGGAGATGGAGATCTCCTCGTTTCCGTGGTCGAGCTCTGGACGACATCCGAGATCCATCAAGTCCACGAAATGCAGCCTTCAAGCCGCTCGTGGTGAAGACAAAAAAAGCGCGTAAGGGACGAAGAAGGAGTTTCTCTCGGGACTGTGATGGCCCTGATGCCGTGTCCGTAGCGAAGCACCTCGTGAAGGATAAAGGAACGTCCGCCAGTGGAACGTTCCTCACCCTAGCATTTCTCAAGCGGTTGATTTCTGAGCCTCTTACTCAGACCTCACGATCAGGACCGGTCTCTCAGCAGTCCTCACGACATCGAAGGTGGTGCTTCCCACCATCAGCTGTTTCAGCCAGGTCTTGCCGTGGGAGCTCATGACGATAAGTGAGGCGTCCTCTCTTATGGCCAGAGACTTGATCTGCTCGCGGGGGCTACCCACATCGACGTGGGTCCTCACTTTGAGGCCAGCGCTTGCGAGATCGTCCTTGATCTTTTCGAGCTGCTCATTCGCCTCTGCGACGTAGGCCTCGATCTCCTCCTGGGTCTCGCCCTTGGAGACGACGTACTCCAGGATTAGCTCTCCGATGACGTCCTTCAGATCCTTGATCGCTGCGATCGCAGACTCTGAAGCCTCAGAGAAGTCGGTGGTGCAGAGGACCTTGGAGAACATCATGGGGCAGAACTTCTCGTAGGTTGCCCCCTCAAGCCCCTCAAGCATCTTGTAGCGCATGATGAGGGTGTCTTTGTCGCTGAAGCGGACGACCCCTGTGGAGGCGCTTCCCAGAAGTACTCCAGAGATGCGACCCTTTCCACGGGCACCCATCACTACCAAGGAGACTTTCTCCTCGTCCGCAACCCTCTGAATGGTCCTTGAGACGTCGGCCTCGGTGATCACTTCAAGCCTGGTGGTGACCTTGAAGCCGAGCTTTTCCAGGTTCTCTTTTATATCGCCGAGATCGATTTTTGCATCCTCAACTTCAGGTCCTCGAGTCCATCCCCGCTTTGAAGGATGGGTGGCATCCACCACGTGAAGGAGCACTATCTCCTTCAAGCCTGGAAGCTCGCCAATGCACTCCACGACTTTCTGCGCGTACTTTGAAAAGTCTGTTGGAACTAACACCTTTTCGAACATTATAACCATCCTCGCATCAGTTTATCCTCGGATATCCGCTCCTCAGAATTTAAAGGTAGAATATCCACCCGAAGTAGAGCAGCATCGCCACAAGCCCGATGGGAACGCCGGTGCGAGCCCACTCTTTGCTGGTGATGCCCATCTTGTTTGCAGATATGATGTTCGGAATGTTGCCGGGGATGAGCATGCCACCGGAGACGAGAAGACCCATAAGAATGGCCTTGATCTGGCTCATCTCCATGCTCGGCCCGATCTCTGCCGCCGTCAGGGTCGCGTTGTCTAGCACCGCAGACGACATGTTAACCCAGTAGAGGATCATCGAGGGTATGTGGATCAGGTATGTGTCTATGATGATCTTGAACCCGCTGCCCAGGAGCAGAAGAGCCATCACGAAGAGGTAGACCTTTGCACCCCTCATACCGACATCTCTGAGGGTGTCACCGCCCTTGGCAACCATATCCGTCTGCTTTTCGGTGGTCTTTTTCCCAACGACCAAGGTGCTCAGCACGCCAAAGGCCAGTATGCCCGGTATGATGTACATGCCCACCGTCTCCAACAGGAAGGTAAAACCGGCATAGTATGGCGGACCCTGCAGCTTAGTGATGGCGATTGTGGAGAGAGGCTCACCCACTGGGGTCAAAGCTGCTCCAAGACCGATGGAGAAACACGCCACTACCGTGAGGTTGATCCTCGTCTTCCGGTCAAGGGGCAGGAGACTTACAACCTCCACCAGCACCAGAGCTGCAATTATGGCCGTGATCAGGCTTGCACAGAGCCCTAAGATCACCACTATCAAAAAGACCAGTATCTTGAGAGGGATCTTGCTCGCCAGGACGTCCATTATCCGCTGAGCGTAAGATCTTCCATAATAGAATATCAGACCGGCAACCAACACCGCCGGAACTATGCCCTTAATGATGGGCTCTTCGATGGCCTCCATCACGAGTTCCATGTGCCAGGCGTTGGCTATGGTAACTGCAGACACGCCCATAACAAAGAGAAAAGCTTCCAGCTGCTCCTCAACTTTCTTTATGAAAAATGGACATAGCAGTACCAGCAAGAATATGCCGAACAAACCCATGTCGACTGTACTCACCATAAAACCTATTCCTCCATGCCTAATTGTGCTTGTTATCCTCCATCCGCATTACAGCAACACTCAAAACGAGCTGATTTATGTGAGAATTCACAGCTCCTATCAACTTCACACCTTTTGTAACTCTCTAATTTCTTTAGAAGCAGAAGATCTCTTTATCTCCGAGGTCGACTTCCCCGGAATAACATCCAAAAGCATTCTCGTCCACGAAGTATAACCTTCCAACCACTTTGTGCGAAACACAATCGCAACGCATAGCAGGTACAGAAGGCATTTTCCTTTGGATCGTGATCTTTTCGTGTTGGACATATATATCCTCCAACTAACCGGGCCCCTGTTAATCTCCTGATATTAAGTCCTTTTGGGTCAATAAACGATTATAATGATTAATAATGATAAAGAAACCTTTAAAATTGTTTTTTAGCATTCAAAAACTAATATAACGATTTTTAATGACAAAAACGGCAATATAATGATTAATAATGACATATAAGACATTATTAAAGTTTTTGTGAGCAAGAACGGTTTACGAGAACCTTCGACGACGTAAACGATATGATGATGATTTATAGTGATGTATACCTAAGAATCTGAGAGTTGAACAATATTACGGTGTGAAAAGAGGATTTGAAAAAGCAAGCTGTCAGAGGATGCAAAAATTGTTAAAAATAAAGGTCAAGACTCTGCTCCGGTTTAGGCCAAAAATTGAGGCTCGCCGAATTATGTTATTAAAATAGAACTTGAAAGTAACAAGCGTGCCGGCGCGGACGAGCCGAAATTCCGGAGAGCTCGGCTTCGAAGAATGGATCGCTCAGAAGAGCGGCGCTCCAAAGCTGTAGTCCTCCAGCTCCACCACCTTCTCCCAGGCGGCCCTGCATCCGCAGTCAAGATCCTCGAAGACGCCGGCATCCTGAGTGAGGGCGTGCTCCATTATCGCCCTCGCGACCGCCTCGTCGCACCTCCCGCAGTTGGAGGGACCGCGCCTGGTGCCCGCGGCCACGGGATCGCAGATGATGGGGATAAAAGTGACCTTCTTCAATACATCGATGGCGCTCCAGAGCCAGGGGGGACGGTAGTCGCCCGCCATCCACATCCTCTCCATGAGGGTTCCCCTCTGGATGTTGGCGAGGTTCAGGGAGAGGACGTCGGAGTGGGGGGCTGCATCCCGGGCGGATCGGAGGGCGTCAGATATCGCCACTCCCTCCGAGAGGAAGGGGGGCTTGAGGAGGAGATACGTCTTGACAGATCCGCCAACGCCGTGGACCGTCTTCGCCGCCGCCCTGAAATCCTCGAAGGAGAAGCCCTTCCGGATGGAATGATCCCTGACGAGATCGCTAGAGGTCTCAAGGCCCATCGCCACCTCCGTCCTGATCCTCGCGACCGAGTCCTCGACCCGTTCGGACGTTACGTACTCGGGCCTCGACTCGACGACGAGCTTCTCAACATCAGCGGCCGAAAGGTCGTCGAGGATCTGAGTCCTGACCGATTCGGGGACCTCTGCAGGGTCGAGGAAGCTGCCGCTGGTGTAGATCTTGACCACCCGGTCCTCGGAGGAGAGGTCTTTTGTGGCGGCCCGAAACTGGACCATCAGGTCCTCCTCGGTGGCGGGAGCGCCCTCGGCGGCGTAACCGCACATGGTGCACCGACGCCACCTGCACCCCCTCGTCCTCAGGATGATGGTCAGACAGCCGGCCGCCTCCCCGTCCAAAAGGTCCATCGACCGCCAGACCGCCACGGGCCTGGAGAGGTCGGGCTTTGATCGTTTCTTCTTCGTGAAAGTTTCACCACCGAATTACTATTACTGGATGTACCTCATGGCGCTGATGGCTGCCGATGTCCCGGCGCCGACGGCCGTCGTCACCTGCATCCTGCCGCCGGTGACGTCCCCCGCCGCAAAGACCCCGGGGACGTTCGTCTCCTGGGTGAGCCGATTCACCCTGACGAAACCGCCCTTCGTCAGCTCGACCCCGAGGTCGACGGCGAGATCGACGTTCGGCGCCACACCCATCTCGACGAAGACCCCGTCGACGTTCAGGGTGCGGTCCCTCCCTCTCGCCTTGAACTCGACCGCCGTCACGAAACCGTCTCCCAGGATTCGGACCGGCTCGACCCCCTCGACGATGTTGAGACTGGTGAGGGTCTTGATCCTATCGAGATAGACCGCCTCTGCCGCCAGCTCCTCCCGGACATTCAGGAGGTGGACCTTCTCGCAGAGCCCCGCAAGATAGAGGACGGCTCTCGCCGCGCCGTTCCCGTATCCGATGACGGCGACGGTCTTGTTTCGAAATAGGGCGCCGTCGCAGTAGGCGCAGTATGAGACGCCCCTCGTCGCGTACTCCTCCTCGCCGGGAACCGAGAGCTTCCGATGGCTGGCGCCGGTCGCGAGGATCAGGGCCCTCGCCTCGTACTCCCAGCTCTCGGTCTTGACCCTGAAGACGCCGTTCAGGGATACCACCTTTGTAACCATCTCTTCGTGAACCTCTGCGCCGTACTTCTCGGCCTGGGCCAGCATACGCTCAGAGAGCTCGATCCCCTGGATGCCGTCAGGAAAGCCCGGATAGTTCTCGTAAAGGCCGCCCATCGACTGCTGGGACCCGTAGACGCTTCCGAGGATGAGGGTCTTCTTCCCGCCCCTGGCACAGTACATCCCGGCGGTAAGGCCTGCCGGGCCCGCCCCGATGATTATGACGTCGTACACGAGAGGACACCACCAACGCAATCTCGAGTTTGAAGTTGATGATAGATAAAATATGTGCAACCGGCGAGGATGGAAGGTCATGAAAAGGGGCCGATAAAAAAACTGGTTATGGCTTCAAGGAAGCCGTCTGCCCGCAATGTTTTTACGCTGGAACGTTATGGGGTGTGTGGCGGCACGTCACAGAGCGCCGATAGTGTAGTGGTTATCACTAGGCGTTGCCAACGCCTAAACCCGGGTTCGAATCCCGGTCGGCGCACTTCTCGCTTCTTTCCTGTTTTAATCAGTTATGGGGCGTCTCTAATCGATTTTGAGGCACTCTAATCAGCTTCTCAGATCAGCTCTGAGACAAAAAGGATGGCCGCCTCGCCTTCAGCCCCATCTGCTCTGAAGAGAGGTGGTGCCGCCGATGAGGTCCTTGAGCCGGTAGTCGTCGAGGATCATCGCCTTCAGCTTGGCGAGAGGGATGGAGAGAGAAATCTCCTTGGTCCTGCCGTACCTGCCCTTGCTCACCACCACGGTGTGGATTATCCCCAGCATGTCGAGCTCCGCGATCAGATCGGCAATCCGCCGGTGAGTCAGGTAATCGAGGTCCACCAGGGGACAGAGCTGCTTGTACATCCCGTAAACGGCCCCGGTGGTGACGTTCTTTATCCCCTGCTCCTCCAGGAGGAGGACGCTGTAGAGGACGAGCTTGGACTGGGTCGGAAGGGTCATCACCACCTCTCTCACCCGGTCGCGTTCTATCTTGGCCCGAGCGGATCGGACGTGGTCCTCTGTCACTCGATCGGAGCCCACCCTCTCCGCCAGCTCCCCCGAAACCCTCAGAAGGTCCAGAGCCCTTCGGGCGTCGCCATGCTCCTGGGCCGCGAGAGCCGAGCAGAGGGGGATCACGTCTTCAGCCAGAACTCCGGGCTTGAAGGCCATCGACGCTCTCTGTTCCAGAATGTCTTTGATCTGCTCCGCATTGTAGGGCGGAAAGATTATCTCGTCCTCCCCAAGAGAGCTTTTTACTCTCGGATCCAGGAAGTCCGTGAACTTCAAATCGTTGGAGATCCCTATCAAGCTGACTCCGGCTTGGTCCAAGTCCGAGTTGATCCTCGTCAGATTGTAGAGGATATCGTCCCCCTTTCTCGTCAGCTTGTCCACCTCGTCCAGGACCATGACCACCATTCGGTGGTCTTCGTCCAGGGACTTTCTGACCTCCTCGTAGACCTGGTCTGTGGGCCAGCCGGTCATGGGGACCTCTCTTCCGAAACAGCGGGCGAGATGGGCCAGGACTCTATATTGGGTATCGATGACCTCGCAGTTGATGTAGATAAAAGAGCATTTGGAGCTGTTATTGCCTCCTGCAGCTTCCAGCTCCGAGCCGACATATTTGGCCACGGCGGTCTTCCCGGTTCCGGTCTTTCCATATATCAGAACGTTGGAGGGGGTCTCGCCCCGGAGGGCGGGGACCAAGATGGAGGCCATGCCGTTGATCTGATCCTCCCGATGGGGAAGCTCCGAAGGCGTATAGCTGGAGCGGAGCACGTCTCTGCACTCAAATATTTCCCCTTTTTTCAAGAGGTCAGCGAATAATCCACCCGACATGAAAGACAAATCCCCCAGACAAAAAACAAAATACATTCTATCTGTTATTAAGAGTTGCGGTACGACCCCTTTACTTCTACTGCAACCCCCCCACCCCATTGTTTCCACTGGAATCGAGATATATCAGGCGTGGGTTCTGTTAAAATAATGTAAATATAGCCATTTATAGCTAATTCACTAATCCTACTTAAAGATTCTGATCCCTTCAGTTGAGAGGACAGATTTCAATCAAGAATTCAGCTAAAAATCAGGAACGGAAGGCATCTTGAACCTGTGATATCTTCTGAAATGCCCGATTTCGGGCTGCGTTGTTGGTGAAATTTCAGCCAAGTTGATGCAATTCTTAACGATTCAACAACTACATTTGAGGCATGATCTCGGTGAAGAAGATCGCGATCATATGTCCTCTTAATCTCCAGTGGAAACCGAGGGGGCCCGCGTTCCAGTAGAAATATCAGGGTTGCTACTATTGTAAAGTTTTATTTCAAAAGAAAAAATATTGATATTTTTTTAACCACTTTCCAGATCATCTGCTGTTTCAACAGCTCTCCAGCTCCAGTGGAAACAGAGGGGTCAGGGGGTCCAGTGGAAACAGAGGGGTCGTCAAATCGCGCGGCTCTATCCTCGGGTGATTTGGCCTCGATGCCTGGGGGCTTTATGCCTGGTGGCTCAAAGCCTGGGGTGCTCTTATATGAATGATCTGGGTGATGCGGCCAAGTCTAAATAAAACCATATAAAAGAAGAGCCGGGTTGTTGGTGCTACACATATCTATTTCAGCTTTATTCAGCTCGAACCTAAAAGATTGCGCCCGATATTTTCTGATAAGGAAGGACCTAATCTGCCTTCTTATCGAGTTCCAATGCTGATTCGCGATTATCAGAAAATGAAAACTGGATACGAGAACCAACTCTGTAAAGTGGCTATTTTTTCCTCTTCTCCTTTTCAGCTCGGCCGATAGGCTCCCATGGAGGATCAATCGACGGGGATCGTCTCGAGCTGGCTGGCGACATTCCAAATCAGGGTTCTGGTATGAAGGGGTATGTTTGGGTCGTTGCTGATCTCGTCGAGGACCGATATGGCAGATGCGGCCCTGATCGCTTCTGAGTCTTGGTCGTTGAGAAGGGTCGACTTTACGCTCTCAGCAGAACGCCTTATATTTCTAGGAACGGTATCGTCGCTCATAATGCGCTCTAAAACTTCGACACACTGCTTAATCACATTTTCAGCTGCCATGGAATCACCACATTTTCAAGACGGCAAAAAGGTTAAGGATAACATCCGTCCCAACAAGTTATGACATGGTTGTCATATTTAAACATATGGTGGCGTTAAATCATTTTTATCGGCCGTCGACTTGGTGGCGAGTGATGACGCGACGCCTGGGCGATGATGGGGATGCCTCATGATGTCTGATGCTGCATAATGTTGCTTGAAAAACATGGTGATCCCGGATGGAAGAAGAAGAGGCTATTAAGAGGATAACAAGGCTGCTGGAGATGGGGGGGACGATGTTGGCCACCCATCACGAATGCGGGGCGCCGCTCTTCCGTTACAAAGGGGAGGTGGTATGCCCAGTCTGCTCCTTCGAAGAGGCAGGACCCCAGGTTCCCTCCCGAGCGGAGAAGATCGCGGTTGAATCTGAGCGGAAACCTTCGAGCATATCGCGTTCGGTCTCGATCGCCGGGGAAGAAGGGGTCTCGGCCGAGGAGTTCGGGGGAGGGAGGGGCATTCAGCAGGCTATGGCTCCGGAGGCCCGAGATAACGGTGAAGTTGTCCATCGCGAAGCGTTATCCAGAAAAACAGGTCCGAAAGACGAAAGGGAACCGGCGTTGGAGGAGCTTCAGAGGGCTATCCTCCTGAAGATCAGGGAGATCTCCGAGAAGATGAGAGATGAGCAGGATCTGGGAAGGCTCAAGAGCCAGCTCGAGTGCGTCGAGGAGGCGCTGAAGGTACTGGGGCGGTTGAGGGGTTGACGGGCGCTCTTTTGGCCCGAAAGGCCCGAAGATCGGCTCTCATGCCTTCGACCTGATGCTCGAAACAATTACAGCTCTTGATATCGGTCTCCAGTGGAAATAATGGGGTTATGTCTTTGTCGCTGAAGCTTCTATCGTTCAGGGTTTTTGTCCTGCTATCATCCCTCTTCGTGGTATTTCTCGCGTCTGCGGTTTACCTTGGTGAGGTCGATGTCCCCTCAGAACTCGGCTCTGCCCTCTCCTCGATCCGGGAGGATTTTGGTTCGAGGACTGGGATCTTTTCGTCTTCCATTGAAGGCATGGGCGAGGCGTCGGATGGCTTGGACAATCCCGAGCGTTCTCAATCGCTGGTCTTGGACTTCGATTCCTCCGTCAGCACGAGCCTATTTCGGACCTGGGGGGCTCTGACCCTCCGGGGCGGGTCGGCCTTGCCCTACCTGATCCTCAACTCCACCCTCTGGGACGGGGATCGGCTCGTCGAGACGACCAGGTACATGATGATCGAGGTGGAGCCGGGCAAGAGCCGCGATTTCGATATATGCGAGAGCTGCCATCTCAGCCCGGAACGGAGCTATTCCTGCCTTCTGGAGATAGAGGAGCCTGCGGAGCTTTTTGTATCCGAGCGGCGAGTTTGCCACGTGGTGAAGGATGATCCCCTGGTCGCTATCTGGGAGGATAGCGGCGCAGCTTATGGCCGAGGTGAGGTTTCTGAAAATTCTGAAAAAGGTCCAGTTGATCCCATCTTTCCTGGATCAGTGAAGTCGTCCGCATCTCCTTCATCAAAACCGACCGCCGAGTCACAAGGGGTGGAGGGTCCCTCCGAGGAGTTCGAATTTGGGGGAGAGGCCCGAAGTCGCGATGCTGGCATCGGTGAGCAGAAGACTGAAGACGAGTCCTTCCCGGAGAAAGAGATCCCGGACTCCAGTTCAATTTCGGGCTTTGATGACGGGGTCCTGGATACAGCTTCGCATCGTCCGAGCGCTGAGGATCTCGCTTCGTCCCCTGAGCTGGAAGAGCCCGAATTCGAAGGCGGAACCGATTACGAGGGTTACTATGTTGGTAGCACCACCTCCAACAAGTATCATCGGCCCGATTGCAGCTACGCCAAGAAGATCAAGCCGGAGAACAGGATTATCTTCTCCGACGTATGGGAGGCTCGCGGAGCGGGTTACTCACCGTGTAAGGTGTGCAACTCGGAATAAGCATTCCCATTTATCTGAACATTTGCGTTGTTCCAGTGGAAATCATGGGGTCGACTCGAACCCGAGATCCCCTATCATCACTGAGGCGAGCCCCTTCGAGGGCGGGGGCCTGGCGGTTGTGCCCTTCTGGATCTCCTCCTCCGGATAGCCGAGGTCGGTGAGGACCGCGACGTCGCTCGATAGGCCCCTCTCCTCCAGGAGTCGACAGAGGCCCAGAAGGTCGGTGGAGTCGTCGACGAGGAGGAAGACGCACTTTCCTCTCGAGACCTCTTCGAGAATCGGCTCCGTGTCCATGCTTCTCCCGTGGACTGTGATGGGGACCACCTTCAGCTGGCTTATCTTCAGCCTCGCGCAGGCGACCTGCATGCTCGATATCCCCGGCACCACCTCCCCGTCCAGGTAGCCGAGGCCGCTGAGCATCGGGTCTCCGGTGGATAGGACCACCGCCTCCGGCGGAAGATCTCGGAGGGCCCTGTAGTTTTCGATGGCCCTCACGTCGCATCCGGGGCTGATCTCGGGTTGGACGAGATCGATGGCCCTCGCGGACCCGCGGATGAGCTTTGCCTCCCTTATGGCCCTCGCCGCTTCATAGGTCAGCATCCCGGGGCCTGCTCCCACTCCGACGATCTTCATCTTTTTGCCTCACCTCAAACCTAAATCCTCTTTTCCAGAAATCTCATCCATGAGGATCGAGCCGTCCCTCCGAAGAAGGACGATCCTCGTCTCCGGCAGCCGTCTCCTCACCTCGCGGATCGCCTCTTTGATCCTGGGGTGGTCGGGCTCTTTTTCCACCATCTCGGCGACGGTCCCGTATCCGGTCCCCTCCAGGATGTCGGGCATCCCCCACTTCAGGATCAGGGCCGGAAGGCCGCAGAGGACGCTATCCTGATCCTCTCGGAAATGGAGCCGGTCGAGCTGGTTTCCGAGGAGGACGACCGTGTGTTTTGGAAATAGGAATCTGCTGTACTTTAGGCCGACCCTACCGGTGGTGACCACCACCCGGTCGGGCTTTTGGATCTCAGCCTCCCTGCTCTCGCCGAGGTGCTCGTTCCAGGGCTCGACAAAGCCCGTCGACCCCAGGATCGATATCCCGCCGAGGACCCCCACTTTCGGGTTCATCGTCTTTTCCGCGATCCTCTCGCCGTCTCTCACCGCGAGCCTCACCCTGACCGCCGCCAAGCCCGCTTCCGCCATCCCCTCCTCGATCGCTCCCATGATCTCTCTCCTCGCCGAGGGGCTGATGGCTGGCTTTCCCAATGGGGCGCAGAGGCCCGCGGCCCCGATCCTGCCGATGCCGGGGCCTGCGATGAGCTCTATCTCATCTCCCGTATCGATCTCCCCCCTCATCTCGATCTCAGCGAGTTCGGCCCTCGCCTCCATCACAGCGCCAGCGGTTACGTCGGACTCGTGGTCTCCGCCGATCTTGACGGCGGTACATATTCCATCCCGGCCCTCGACGGGGACAGAGACCCTGATCCCCGCCGGGGTGAGGACTTCGACCTGGCCCTGGCGGACGGGCCTCTTTATGGAGATGACCGCCCCCTTGCAGGCGGCGGCGGCCGTCGTCCCTGTGGTGATGCCCCTTCTCAGGAGGGTGCCGTCGGAGAGAAGCGCCCAGAGGCCGCTATTGACCTTATCCAGGACCTTGGGGTCACGGGCCTTCTCGATCCAATCGGGAGGGATCGCGAGGCCCGAGACGGGGTCGATGACCCCTTCCTTTTCAGAGCTCTTTTTTTCCATGGCGCAAATTTATGATCTCGTTTATCGCGGCGACGGCGATCGGCGTTCCGCCCCGGTTTCCCTCTGTGGATATCGAGGGCACATCGATCTCCCGGATCCTCTCCTTGCTCTCGGCGGCGTTGACAAACCCCACGGGAACCCCGATGACGAGGGCGGGCTTTGCCTCGCCTTTCTCGATGAGGTCGCAGAGGGTCAAAAGGGCCGAGGGGGCGTTTCCTATGACGACGATGCTCCCGGAGAGTTCCCTCTTCAACTCCAGAAATCCTGCCGAGGTCCTGGTGATCCCCTCCCTCTCGGCGAGGTCGTCCCCCCTGCCGATGGCGGTGATGACGGGGCTATTGTGCCCCTTTTTCACCACTCCCGCCTCCACCATTTTGATGTCGACGTAGATTGGAGCCCCCTCCTCCAGGGCGGCGAGGCCCGCGTTCACGGGGTCGTTTTTGAACCTGAGGATCTCGGCGACGCCCAGGTCGCCGGTGGCGATGACGCAGCGCTGCTTTATCTTGTCCTCGGGCGTTTTATCCCCCACGATCCCGGCGATGAAACTCCTGCTCTTGTTGTAGATCTCCTTCGCTTCGGGCGTGACCGCCCCCAGATCTGAATACTTCTTCTCGGTCATCTTCAACGCCACCGGTTTCAGCAATTCGAATTTCGGTAATTGTAATTTCGGTAACGGTACTTGGGACCTGTTTTCAGTAATCGTACTTCGTCTGATACCCTCTCCGGGTGATGATCCTGCCATCTTTTATCCGGGCCTCGGGACCCGCGATAATCAGGGTGCACCTTCGGCCGTCGAACTTCGGGCGGGCCAGGTCCGCCCCTCTCCCGACGGCGATCCTCTCGTCGTGGCGGGTGGCGTCCTGGACGAGGCCGAAGGGCCTCTCCGGGTCGAGGTCGCCGATCCTCCCCGCAAGGCCCGACAGCTTTTCGGAACTCTGGTTGTAGATGACGACGGCAAAGCCGCCCTCCATCAACTTCCGGGCCCTCTCGGGCGCGTCGTCATCCAGCCCCGAGAGGAGGACAAAGTCGTTCACCAGGGGCGCGCCGATCCTCGCCGCCGCCGCCGAGAAGGCCCCTACCCCCGGAGATACGTGAACCTTTGAAGGTCCGAACTCTGATGGTTCGAGAATTCGCCAGGCTGAGCTGAAGGTGCTGGGGTCGCCGCCGAAGAGGATTGACGCGGTCTCGCCTCGGCCCTCTGCCTCCTTCGCCGCCAGAAGCCTCGCCCGTATCCTCTCTTCGAAGCCTCCTTCGTTAGAGACCGTCTCGCCCTTGATCGATTCTCTCACGGCCTGAAGGTGCCTTTCGGGGCCGAGGATCAAGTTCGATCTTTCGATGAACTCCTCGGCCTCAAGGGTCAGGTGGCTGGGGTCGCCCGGGCCGACCCCCACCAGGTTGATCCTGGACTTTGGAATGGATTCGCCTTTGACTACGCCTTCCTCCCCTCTTCCTCCTCCCGTCATTCCATCGCCGCCGATGATCAGGAGGGTGAACATGTCGACCTTCTGGCGTAGCTCCTCCTTCTCTAGCATCTCTTCCGCCTTCGTCCACCAGAGGTCCTCGCCCTCTCGGGCGACGTTTCTTGCAACGAGAAGGTCTCGATCGATCCTGCCGCCCTCGGTGCAGATATCGAGAACGCGGTCGAGCTGCCAGGTCCTCTTCTTGCTCCGGGGGTTGTAGAGGGCTATGGGCATATTCAGCTCGGATGCGATCCTGGCCCTTTTTTCGATCTCGGGCCAGGGGGTGAGAAGGTCGCTCAAGCTGATGACGGCCACCGACTTCCTGAAGGTGATTCCGGCTCTGCAGGCTGCCGCCGAAAAGGAGGTGATGCCGGGGACGACCTCGACCCGACCGAGGTCGACCTTGCCCGAGGCGACCTCAAGGCCGAGCCCCGCCATCCCGTAGACGTTGGGGTCGCCGCTGCTGACGAGGGCCACGGACCCCTCGTCGAGGAGGCCGACCGCCTCTTTCGCCCGGTCCACCTCCCGCCCCATGCCGGTGGAGCTGACGGCCTTCCCCTCCAAGAGGTCTGAGACGAGGTCGAGGTAGGGCCGATAGCCTACGACGCTTTTGGAATCAGCTATCGCAGCTTTTGCCCTCCTCGTCAAAAGATCCCTGCTGCCGGGGCCGATCCCGACGATGTATAGCTTACTCTCCGAGGGCAACGGTCACCCTCCCGTAGACCTTCTTAGGCATGATCAGCCTCTCGGATAAAGCGAGGGCTGCGGGCTCCGCCACCCCCACGAGGCCGAGGTCTTTGGCCCTCGACTCCGTCGTCGGCGACTGGGCGTTTATGACCTCCTCGTCCAGGTAGACGACGTGGCAGCCCATCTCCTCTGCTGCCCTCTCGATCCCGATCTCGTCTCTCTTGATCCAGGCGGTAGCGATGACCCTGATATCCTCGATTCCCCTTCCTGCAGATTCCAGGGCCGAGGCGACGGCTTCGAGCACCTCGGAGGAGTCGACGCCCCTTCTAGCCCCGAGGCCGACGACGACGCCTCCTCTGCTCTTCAAAACTGCCACGTCCTCGTCCACCAGGGCGACCTTGGGGCCCGAGAGCCTGACCAGGGGGACGTTCTCTCTGAGGAATGCGAGGTTGACCTCTTTTGACGAAGACCTGTTCACCACGCGAGCGCCGAGGTTCTCTGCCGTCCCTTCGAGAGATGGCCGGTCGGCGGCGTCGGTGGCGGTGGTGATGGCGGGGTAAGCGCCCAACGTTTCTGACAAATGAAGCGCCATATCGTTGGCGCCGTGGTGGCCTCCCACTACGGGGACGGCAGATCGCAAGGAAGAGTCGACGGCCACCACCGGCCGGTCGGTCCACTTGTCTCTCAGGGCCGGGCAGATCAGCCTCACCACGATCCCGACGGCCATCACCGCCACCACCAGGTCGAACCGTTCAAGAGATTCGAGCGTCTCCTCGGGATCGCCCTTCCTGTAGACGATGACCTCGGGCTCGTACCGATTCGAGAGGGCGGAGCATATCTTTTCGCCCTCGATCCGGTTCCGGTCGAAGACCAGGACCGCTACCGACTTCGGTATAGGTGAGACCTCCCAAAGCCGCTTCTCGATATGACCTTTCCCACGAGGATCAGGGCGCTCTTCGTGATCCCGGCCTCCTCCACCTTGTCGGCGATGTTCTCGACGGTGCCGATGATCACCATTTCATCTGGCCAGGAGGCGTGGTAGACGACGGCTGCCGGCGTATCTGTCGGAACTTCCAGGGACCTCATAGTCTCTCTGATTTTGTCCGTCCCGAGAAATATCGCCATCGTCGTGCCGAGCCTGGACATCTCCCGGATCTGGTCTTCTTCAAGGGTGGTTCCCGCGGGCCTGGTGACGATCAGGGATTCGGAGACCCCCTTCAACGTGAGCTGGGTCTTGAGGGCTGCGGCCGTTGCAAAGAGGGAGGAGACTCCGGGAACCACCTCCACCTCAACCCCGGCCTCCTCCAGGGGCCTCATCTGTTCGAGGATCGCACCGTAGAGGGCGGGGTCGCCGCTGTGTAGCCTCACCACCCTCTCGCCCTTTTCGAAGGCTGCGAGCATGATCCCGTTGATCTCCTCCAGGTTGATTTTGTTGCTGTCGACAAGCCTTGCCGAAAGCCCCTCCAGGAGGGCGGGGTTGACGAGAGACCCGGCGTATACGACAAGGTCAGCCTCCGCCAGGAGGCGCGCGCCTTTGACGGTGATGAGCTCCGGGTCGCCGGGGCCAGCCCCGACGAAGTAGATCTTTTTCATCTCTTCCTCCTGGCGCAGAGGACGCTGAAGTAGTCGCTCTTCTCCGGCATCTCTCCCCGGATTATCTCTTCATCGGGGGAGTAGAGCCGGACTCCAAGGGTGAACTCGTCGAAACCCTCCCGTCTCAGCTCTGCCGCCATCTCGGCGGGCCGGACCGCCTTCATCCTGACCACCGTCTGAACCTCTGAGCCGTCGGATACGAGAAAGGACTCCGAGAGGTCGACGCCGAGCCTAGCCGCCAGGGCCGGGACCGTCCCGACTCCGGGGATCGTCTCGATCTCGACCTTGGGGTGGCGCTCCGCGACCACTCTCTTCAGGTGGGAGAAGGTGGAGAAGGTATTGACGTCGCCGATGCAGGCGAAGGCCGCATCAGCCCTGGAGGCCCAGGAGGCGACGAGGTCGGCGTTCTCGGCCCAGATCTCCCGGAGTCTCTTTTTGTCCGAGATCATGGGAAACTCCAGGATCTCGGGGTCGGCGTAGGGCCGGACGAGATCCGCCGCCATCTCGCCGGGGACGAAGACCTTCTCTGCGGCCGCAAGGGCCTTCTCGGCCTTGCGAGTCAAAAGCTCCGGGTCACCGGGGCCGAGGCTGACCCCTATCAGCATCTCATCATCTCCATCTACTCAAACCTCCCTGGGATTCGGCCCACCACCATGAATATCGGGTTTACGGGCCTGAGGGCGATGTCGCCAGCCAGCTCGTAGCCCCGCGATATCCCTATCTGGAGAAGCTCCTCGAAGATCCCCTCCTTCTTCATCAGACTGGCGACCTTCGAGGCGATCCCGATCCGGGCGAGGTCTGCGACGACGACCGATCCGGGAGTGAGCCGCTCCATGAGGGCGGGGAAGAAGGCGTCGATCCCCCTCGTTCCGCCGATGAAGCAGCGGTCGATCTTCGGCATTTCTCCCAGCAGTCCATCGGCTTCGCCGCAGAGGAAGGTGCCGCCAGGAACTCTCGCCCGCGAGATCTCGACGGCCTCGGCTCTCCTGTCGATCCCGTATATCTTGTCTGTGAACCGAGAGGCTGCAAGGGAGACGGCGCCAGAGCCGCACCCGATATCAAGGAAGGTCATGCCTGGCCTGATCTCCAGCTTTCCCATGGCGATGTGAACGTTCTCCGGCTGGGTCTCGGTACCGGGAAGCTTCATGGGGTTTTGGAGCGGCGGAAGGGGATATAAGCTTAATCCAAATCCTCTTGCGCGAAGTAAAATCAATTGGCCCTAAATTTCCCCGAGTTTCGGATCTTCAAATTCCAAATCTCTTATCTCAATCCGATAGGTGCCGTTTCTCCTATCCAGGGCCGGGAGGGCCTCTATCTCCTCCACTGAGATGCCCGGCCTCTCGGACCGAAAGCCCTCGATCACCCTCTTCCAGGGGACGAGGTGGGCGGTCTTCGCTTTTCCCGCCCCCCTCCGAAGCTCCACCGCCAGAATCCCTCGCCTTCCTGAGCTCTCGATGAACTGGTCTATTCGCTCGATCTGGTGGACTCCGGAGGCGACGGAGAAGTGTTGGGTGAAGTAGAGGGTCTTCGCCTTCCGGGCGTCGATGCTCTTGCACTCGACCGCCAGGTAGTAGCGGGAGATGGGCGAGTCGACGAGGAGATCGACGACCTGGGGGGTGTAGCGGCTCTGCTTCAGCCGATAGGCTATGCCCCTGATCCCCTCGGTCTCGAAGAACCGGTTTATCGCCGCCACCAGCTCCCACTCGAACTCAGGCATTTTGAAGGTCTCCAGAACTGCCGTACTTCAGGGTTTAAAGAGCCAACCTATTTTAGCCATGTGGACCCTACCCGGTCACGGTGATTTTGTGAGGGTCGGACGGTTCATCAGGGCGGAGACGATCCCCGAGGCTTGGCGCCGGGGTCTGGGCCTCATCTGGCGCGGGGGCGAGGAGATCACCGACGAGCGGGGCACGAGGACCAAGGAGGTTCTGGCCCTGGAAGTGGTGGTGGAGGACCCGAGGAGGGATATGATCCCTGAGGAGTACTCCTGGAACCGGCCACGGCTGGAGGATTACGCGGAGCAGCTTATAAGTGGCGAAAACCCCGGCTTTGAGTACACCTACGGGGAGCGGCTCAGGGCCTGGACTCTACCCGGCTCCGGAAACGATGGCGATCTCCGCGGGGGCGGAATCGGGGAATCCAGAGGGCCCGTCGACCAGATCGATTACATAGTCCGCCGCCTCCAAGCGAGCCCCAACTCGCGAAGGGCCTCGGCCATCACCTGGATCCCGCCCGTCGACACGAAAAAGGAGGAGGTTCCCTGCATGATGGTCGACGACTTCAAGATCAGAGATGGGAGGCTCCACCTCACTGCCCTCTTCCGGAGCCACGACTTCGCGGGGGCCTATCCGGCAAATCTATACGGCCTCACAAGGCTCCTCGGATACGTCGCTGAAAAGGTGGGGGCGGAGCCCGGCTCGATCACGACCGTCAGCTGCTCGGCCCACGTCTACGATCACGACTGGGACTGGGTCGGCGAGATGATCACGGGCCGGGAATGCGAGGAGATGTGATGCGAAAAAAGAGCGGGTGCGAAGGTCGAAGGAGACCTCACCTCAAAGTCCTCTCGAAGAACCTCGCCATCTCCATTTTCGCGTCCCGAGCCGGGAAGCTCTCGGAGAGCTCGCCCTCCTCGGTCATGAAGCCGTGGGGCTCGCCCTGGTAGACCTTCAGCTCGAAGTACTTATCCTCCTCGTCGAGGGCCGTTGCATACTGATATATCAGTATGCAAC
>Ga0209408_1000264_pt1 | contig 42618 bp, 24 predicted proteins | sample AD_UKC107_MetaG_FD_184422 | JGI IMG/M metagenome (GOLD analysis project Ga0209408, IMG submission 184422) | Active sludge microbial communities of municipal wastewater-treating anaerobic digesters from Hong Kong - AD_UKC107_MetaG (SPAdes)... | ecosystem: Engineered > Bioreactor > Anaerobic >... | reverse complement strand
GTCCTCCCGAAAGGCCTCCAGGGCCTCCGTGCCGGAAGGCAGGCTTACCACCCGGTATCCGAGCTGGTGGAGCATGATCCGCGTGAACTGAACGATGGCGGCCTCGTCGTCCACCAGCAGGATGGTTTCGCCGTTGCCTGGAGCCGGTTCCTCCTCGGGTTCTTCCTCGTCTTCGTGTTCATCCCCGGCCAGGGGGAGGTATATGTCGAAGGTGCTTCCCGAGCCTTTGGCGGACTTCACGAGAATTGCCCCTCCGAGGTCGGTCACGATACCGTGGACGGTTGCAAGACCGAGTCCTGTGCCATGGCCCTTGTCCTTGGTGGTGAAGAAAGGATCGAAGATGCGCTTCATGGTTTCCTCATCCATGCCGCACCCCGTGTCCTGCACGCTCAACCTGACTGCCGGGCCCTCCATCAGTGGCGGATGCCGTGAGGAGAAGGCTGCATCGAGGAACACGGTGTCGAGGGTAATGGTGAGTATGCCGCCGAGGGAGAGCATGGCATGGTAGGCATTGGTGCACAGGTTCATGAGGACCTGGTGGATGTGGGTGGGATTCGCCATAACGGTCCCGGCAGAGGGATCCAGGTTTTCTTTAATGGCGATGGTGCTCGGGATGGATGACCTGACAAGCCTGAGGGCCTCCTTGATGATCGGCTGGATCCTTACGGGCATGCGTTCGATATCCACCTGGCGGCTGAAGGTGAGGATCTGCCTGACCAGATCCTTGGCCCGGTCTCCGGCCTTGAGGACTTCCTGAATGCTCCTGCTGGCTGGGTTCCCCTCGGGCAGCTCATCCTGGGCCAGCTCGGAATAGCCGATGATGGCGGACAGGATGTTGTTGAAGTCATGGGCTATGCCTCCTGCGAGCGTCCCGAGGGCCTCCAGGTTCTGTGACCGCATGAGGCGTTCCTCGTAGATTTTCCGTCCCGCCTCGGACCGCTTGCGCTCGGTGATGTCCTGGATGATGCCGAAGATCTTCCGCTTTTCGGCGTTGTACTCGGCAATGGAATGGATATCAATCACCGCCCCGTCGGTGGGACGGAGGATCGTGAACTCGATGTCATACCCCTTCTCATGCCTGATGAGACGGTTCATCTCCTCATCCAGGGCCTGGCGGTATTCGGGAAGGGGAATCTTCTGGACGGACTCGATGGTCCATGCATCTTTCTCGAGACCGTATATCCGCCTGGCCTCGGATGATGCCCAGACGGTACCCTTGTTCAGGTCGAACTCCCAATAGCCGAGACCCGCGATCTGCTGTGCCCTCTCGAGCATGTGCCGGTGCCGGTGCAGCTCCGCCTCGGACCGCTTGCGTTCGGTGATGTCGTGAATGATGGCCTGGAGACTGCCGTCAGAGAGCTTTGAGGCGCTTGCCTCCACCAGCACCGTGCTGCCGTCCCTGCACACCATGGGCCGTTCGAACCGGAGCCGTTCGCCCGACCGGAGAAGCTCTATCCGCTGCAGGCCTACATCCCGCAGGTCGTCGGGATAGGTGTCCATGATGGACATCCCGTACATTTCTTCCTCGCTGTATCCGAGTATTTCGCAGGTTCTGGAGTTGACGAGGGTGAACCTGCCGTCGGCGGCGATGACGAAGATGCCGTCTCCGGCCTGTTCCATGAGCTGCCGGTATTTTCTCTCACTCTCACGCAGCAGCTGCTCGGCCGCCATTCGTTCACTGATGTCCCTGGTGATGCCCAGGACGCCCGTGACCCTTCCGTCGGGATCCCTGAGGAAGGTGGCCGTGATCTCCGTCCAGATGGTGGATCCGTCTTTCCTCACCAGTTCGAGCTCCATGGTCCTGGACCAGAACGGGTCATGGATGAGGCCCTTCTCCTCCCGCTCAAGCTCCTCCCGGAGGGTCGTCACCGCGATCCGGTAGGACTCGGGGGTCATGATCTCCTCGAGGGACTGTCCCATCACCTCCTTCACGGTGTATCCCCGCATGCGTTCCACGGACGGGCTGACAAAGAGATAGTGAAGATCGGTGTCCAGCACCCAGATGACGTCCCGCGCATTCTCCGCCAGAATGCGGTACCGCTCTTCGCTCTCCTTCAGCCTCTCCTCCGCCCTGCGGAGCTCTGTTATGTCATGAGCCAGGGAGAAGATATAGGACCTGCCGCGCACATCCACCATGCGGGCTGACAGCAGCATGTGCCGGAGCTCGCCGGTCCTCTTCCGGAGGAGCACCTCAACATTTTCTATGGTGTGCCCCGTGCTGAGCTCATCGATGAACCATCGCCGGTCTTTCGCGTCGTGCCAGAGGGTTATCTCCCTGGTGGTGCGCCCGATGACCTCGTCCCGTGAGTATCCCGACCAGGCGGTGAAGGCCAGGTTGATATCGATGAACCGGCGGGTTTCCGGGTCGAAGATGGACATGGGATCGGCGCTGGACTGGAAAGCGGCCTGGAACTTCCTCTCGGAGACGAGGATCTGCTCCTCCGCTTGTCTCTGCCCGGTGATGTCGATGCCGATGCCGAAGATGAAATCCAGGGTGCCGTTGTCCCTGAAGACAGGCTTACCCTGCCATTGGACGAGCAGGTCCCTGCCGTCCCGGGAGGTCATCCTGATCTCACGGGCCACGGGAATGCGTGCGGAGACCATCGTGCGGATGGCCTCCCTCATGGGGTCCCGATCGTCCTGATGGATGACCGTGTCTGTGAAATCCCTGCCGCTGATGCCCTTCATGGCATAGTTCAGTGCCGTCAGCATCGCCTGGTTCATGAGGATGATCCTGCCGTCCCCGTCGAGGGCGGCAAAAAAGGCGGGAGAGGTCTGGATGATGGAGGTAACGAGGTCGCGTTCCTTCTTGAGCTGCTGCTGGGCACTGAGCCGGGCGGTGATGTCCCTGGCGGAGCCCTGAACCGCCACGGGGATTCCCCCGGCATCGGTGATGAGGGAGTTGCGGTATTCCAGGACCCGTTCCTGTCCGGTCTTTGTCTTGATGGTGAGGAATCCCTCGTCGTAGCCTTTGTCGAGAACGTTCTTCATGTAATTCTTGAAGCGGTGCCTGTGACGGTCCGGCAGCAGATCCTTCACGGACAGACCCTGCAAGTCTTCCTCGGAGTAACCGGTGGCCTTCTTGGATGCGAGATTGGTCTCCAGGAAGGCCCCGTCAAGGTCATGGATGTAGAGGTAGTCCGAGACATGCAGGAAGATGTTCCGGTACCTGCCCTCGCTCCTGTGCAGGGTTTCCTCGATTCTTCTGTCCTCCGTCACGTCGCGGACGGACTCGATGGCCCCGATGACGGTGCCGGCCTTGTCGTACAGAGGACCCGCCTTGACCCAGAGGTGTCTCCGGGGAGGAAGGGCCACGATCTCGGCGAAGAGGCTGTCACCTTCCCGGATGAGGGAGGGATACCTCTCCTCTTCCTCGGGGTCGGTCTTGATCGCGAGGTCGATGAGGACAGGGCGCCTCTCCCCGTAAAAGGGGAGGGCATATTCATGATCCCCCTTCCCGGTCATGTCCCCGGCCTTCACCCCGGTGAGCTTCTCCATGGCCCGGTTCCAGATGGTGACCCTGCCTTGGAGGTCTATGGCAAAGGTGGGGTCGGGCAGAAAGTCGATGACCTGATCCAGCGGCAGCCTGGATGCCAGGGAATGCCTGGACGAAGCCTTTGCTATCCTTTGTGTTTTTGATCCCGGTTTCATGCCCTTGCCGCCGTCAGCCCCGATGAACCGGCCGGGACAGCAGGACCATGCGGTCCCTTGTCCCCGTGATTCACGGAGTATGATGCAGATAAATTAGCGGCGAATCATGCCGGGGCAAGGGGTGCCGGGGAAAAGGCGATCCCCGGGGTCGGGGCACGCAGCGGTGGGTAGCCGTGATGATGGACGCCCCTGAGGGACCTGAGGGGGTTATCTTTTCCGTATGTCTTCGCAGAGACACGAATTGATCTCACGGGCCAGGGAGCTCTTGGTGAAGGGCTTCTCGATATACCGCCTGATGCCCAGGGCCATGGCCTGATCCCTCGTCACGGTCTCGCTGTAGCCGGTCATGAGGATAAGGGGCATCCCGGGGCGGATGGTGAGTACCTCCGAGGCCAGGGATGATCCGGTCATGCCCGGCATGGTCTCGTCCGTGATGATGAGGGCGAAGGACTCGGGCGCTGACCGGAAGATCTCGAGGGCCTGGAGGCCTGATGAGGCCGTCGTAACCCGATAACCGAGGCTTTCGAGCAGGGTTGTGGCAATCTGGAGGATCGCCTCCTCGTCATCTACGAGCAGGATGGATTCCCCGCCTCCTCGGGGAAGTGCCTCCATGAACTCGGATATTTCATCGGGTGCTTCCTCCGTGACCGGGATATAGACCTCAAAGGTGCTTCCCTCGGCAACCACCGAGCTTGCCGCGACCACCCCTTCCAGTCCTGTGACGATGCCGTGCACCGTTGACAGCCCGAGGCCTGTGCCCTTCCCCTTCTCCTTGGTGGTGAAGAAGGGGTCGAAGATACGGGGCAGGATGTCCTGATCAATGCCGCAGCCGGTGTCGTGCACCGTTATCTTCGTATGGGGGCCTTCCTTCAGGGGTGAGTGGAGGGAGGCGAAGCGTGAGTCCACCACGACCTCGTCAAGGGACACGGCAAGCCTTCCCCCCAGCGGCATCATGGCATGGTAGGCATTGGTGCACAGGTTCATGATGACCTGATGGATCTGGACGGGATCCGCCATGACCGGACGGGCCGAGGCGTCGATGCTGTCCGTGATGGCGATGGTGCTCGGGATGGAAGAACGCAGGAGCTTGAGCGTCTCCTTGAGGATGGGTTGAATCCTCACGGGCCTCAGCTCGGTCTCGGTCCGGCGGCTGAAGGTGAGGATCTGGCTGACCAGGTCCCTTGCCCGGTCACCCGCCCTGAGGACCTCATCCAGGATTGCTCGTACCGGGCTTTCCCCGGGCAGGTCATCCTTGGCGAGTTCCGTGTATCCTATGATGGCGGAGAGGATATTGTTGAAGTCGTGGGCAATGCCGCCGGCCAGGGTGCCTATGGCCTCCAGTTTCTGGGAGTGCATCATGCGGGATTCGAAGCCCCTGCGCTCCTCTTCCGCTAGCTTTTTCTCCGTGATGTCTTCGGCGATGCCGATCAGACAGATCACCGCACCGCAGGGATCGAGGACCGGCGATCGCCGGTTGCGGACCCACCGGATGCCGCCGTCGGGCCTGATGATACGGAATTCATACTCTGAATCCTTCTCGGGGTTGCATCCGACGATGGAGCAGAGGAGTCTCCTGTCGTGGGGATGCACGCGGTTGAGCCATGCCATGGGGTCGCGGTACACTTCTTCGGAGGGTATGCCGAGGATGCGGTCGAATGCGGGGCTGACATAGACCACCCTGCTCCAGTCCGGCGTGGCCATCCAGAAGATCTCCGGGCTTGCCTGGGCCATCATCCGGAACCTTTCCTCGCTCCGGCGAAGGGCCTCCTGGGCCTGCCTGCTCTCGGTGACGTCCTGCATGAGGAACACGAGGCAGGGCTCCCCCGCCATGGCCATGGTCCGGGCCGAGTAGAGGCCTGTACGCAGTACGCCGTCCCTGCGCCTGAAGGTGAACTCGCGGAAGAGAGCCTCCCCCTTTTCCTGGAGCTCCGAGATCATGGCATCGCGCTGGGAAGGGTCCGCCCACAGGTCCAGGGAGAGAGATGTCCTTCCGATGACTTCCGTGCGCGGATAGCCTGTAACCGCCTCGAACCCGGGATTCACGTCCAGGATCATACCGTCGCTGATCCTCGTGATCACGATGGTGTTCGGTGCGGTATGGAATATCTTCGAGAACCTCTCTTCGGACTGGCGGAGCAGTTCCTTGGCCTGCCTGCGCTCGGTGATGTCGCGGGACGACCCCCTGATGCCCATGACCTTGCCGTCCTTGTCGAGGATCAGCGAGTTCCGGTATGCCAGGGTCAGCTCCTGCCCGGTCTTGGTGACAAAGGTCATGAGGCCCTCGTCATACCCGCGGGAGAGGACCCTTTCCATGTAGGGCCCATAGAGATGTCGATAGCGCCCGGGCAGGAGATCTTTCACGGTGAGCCTCTTGAGCTCCTCCTCCGAGTAGCCCGTGCCCTTCCTGGCGGCGAGGTTGGCCTCGATGAAGGCACCGTTCATGTCAAGGATGTAGAGGTAATCCGAGACATTCATGAAGACGTCCCGGTACCGTGCCTCGCTGCGTCTCAGCTCGTTCTCCACCTCCTTATGTCCCGAGATGTCGCGCACCGATTCCATGGCGCCCACGACCGTTCCCCTCTTATCCCTGACCGGGCTTGCCTTGGCCCAGAAGATGCGCTTCAAGGTCCCGGCGAAACCCTCGGCATAGAGCGTGTCCCCCCGGCGGACCAGCGAGTAATACCCCTCTTCGGTTTTAGGGTCGGGGTGGAGTGCCAGATCGACGAGCAAGGGCCGCCGGTGTCCGTAAAAGGGGAGGGAATAACCGTAATCAGAGGAGCCCAGGATGGTCCTGGCGGTGATACCGGTGAGCTCCTCCATGGCCCGGTTCCACATGACCACCCTGCCGTCGAGATCGATGGCGAAGGTGGGGTCAGGCATGAAGCCCATGACCTCGAGGAGGCCGAAGGGGGGCGCCTGACCGGCAGGTCCCCTCGTGCTGTGTGTCTTCTTCGTTGCCATACGCCCCTTCCATGGGGGCCCTCTCTTGGTCTTATGGAAGCTCCCTAGAGAGGTATCAATCCTTAATCATTCGTGGTGACGTCCTGATGCTGTCAAACATTCTTATCATAAAAACGCATGTAACGCCATGCGGTGCACGCAGAGGGCATCGGTGATAACCTCCGGCGCTCCGGGTGCATGCTACGACACCTTGTCCCCCGGGGCTGGACCGTCGTCGAAGGTGCAGATGCGCCAGGTGTCTCCGCTGCCCCCTGCCAGGATCATGCCCTCGGAGGTGCCGAACTTCATTTTACGGGGCCTGAGGTTTGCCACCACGGTAACGCTCCTGCCGACGAGCACGGCCGGATCGGGATATGCGGGCCGGATGCCGGCGAAGATCTGGCGGAGACGTCCCTCGCCCAGATCGATCATGAGCCGCACCATCTTGTCCGAGCCCTCGACGGTGGCGGCTTCCATGACCCTTCCCACCCTGAGGTCCAGCTTGGCGAAGTCTTCGATGGTGGTCTCTTCCTGTTTCTCCGGGGAGGGTTGCTGAAGAACCGGCGGCTTCGTCTCCTGCGATGTTCCCTTGACCGGCTGCTTCTCATCTCCGGCGGCCCTTGCGATCTTGGCCCAGGTGTCCCGCAGGGTCACGGTGCGGTTGAACACGAGGGCGCCTTCCCTTGAATCCTTGGAATCCATGCAGAAGTATCCCTGCCGTTCGAATTGGAAGCCGCTCGCCGGCCTCGCCCCGGCCGCCGACGGCTCGATCCGGCAGTCCGTGAGGGTCACCAGGGAGTCCTGGTTCAGGAATTCCTTGTAGTCCTTGCCGGTCCGCTCGCACTCGCCGCCGATGTTTTCCACCGTGAAGAGACGGTCGTAGAGGCGGACCTCCGCCGAGATCGCATGGGATGCCGATACCCAGTGCAGGGTCCCCTTGACCTTTCTGCCGTCAGGTGCGTCACCGCCCCTGGTGGCGGGATCATAGGTACATCTCAGCTCGGTGACGCGGCCCGTCTTTGGGTCCTTCACCGTGGACGTACAGGTGATGAAGTAGGCGCCGCGCAGCCGCACCTCGCGGCCCGGCGCCAGGCGGAAGAACTTCGGCGACGGGTTCTCCATGAAATCATCCCGTTCGATGTAGACGGTGCGGGAGAAGGGGACCTTTCGTGACCCCATGGCGGGGTTGTCCGGGTGATAAGGAACCTCAAAGGTCTCTTCCTGTCCCTCGGGATAATTCTCGATGGTGACCTTCAGGGGATCGAGGACAGCCATGATCCGGGGCGCCTTTCCGTTCAGATCCTCGCGGATATGGTACTCCAGCAGGGCCATGTCCACCATGCTGTCCTTCTTGGCGACCCCGATGCGGTCGCAGAACCTGCGGATGGCCTCGGGGGTGTATCCCCTGCGGCGGAGTCCTGCGATGGTGGGCATGCGCGGGTCGTCCCAGCCGGAGACTATGCCGAGCTGCACGAGCTCGAGGAGCCTGCGCTTGCTCATCATGGTGTAGCTCAGGTTGAGCCGGGCGAACTCGATCTGTTGCGAGCGGTACATGTCGAGCTTTTCCAGGAACCAGTCGTAGAGCGGCCGGTGGTCCTCGAACTCCAGGGTGCAGATGGAGTGGGTGATCCGCTCCAGCGAGTCGGAGATGGGGTGGGCGTAGTCGTACATGGGGTAGATGCACCAGTCGTCCCCGGTCCTGTGGTGGGTGGAGCGGAGGATCCGGTAGATGATGGGGTCGCGCATGTTGAGGTTCGGGGAGGCCATGTCGATCCTGGCGCGCAGCACCCGTGCCCCGTCCGGGAACTCACCGGCCCTCATGCGGCGGAAGAGGTCGAGGTTCTCCTGGACGCTGCGGGCACGGTACGGGCTCTCCCTGCCCGGCTCGGTGAGCGTGCCCCGGTACTGCCTGGTCTCTTCGGCGCTCAGGTCGCACACGTAGGCCAGTCCCTTTCTGATGAGCTCCTCGGCGAGCTCGTAGGTCTTCTCGAAATAGTCCGAGGCGTAGTACATGCGGTCTTCCCAGTCGAAACCGAGCCAGCGCACGTCCTCCATGATGGAGTCGATGTACTCCTGGTCCTCCTTGGAGGGGTTGGTGTCGTCGAAGCGGAGGTTGCAGATGCCGTGATAGTCGGCCGCGATGCCGAAGTTCAGGCAGATGGACTTGGCATGGCCGATGTGCAGGTAGCCGTTGGGCTCGGGAGGAAAGCGGGTGTTCACCCGGCCGGCGTACTTTCCGGTCTTCATGTGCTCGTTGATGATGGTGCGGATGAAATCAACGGATCTCGCCGACTCGTCAGGGCCGTCTGGTGCGCTATCCGGGTTCTCGGTTCCGGGTCGTTTCTGTTTTGCCATGGTCGTGTCCTCGGGTATGAATTTGTGCGCCAGCACTATACCACAGGAGGAGGAGGTTTTGAATGGCCGAGCGAAGGAAATGCGCTGAGGTTCAGCCGATCAGACGCCAAACACGGTTGCGGGAGAGCTCCATCCGGTATACACTAGGTAAATCCTCGAATGGATCAATCGCATGAAATCATCGACCTCAACCAGGGCGGCCGAGGGCCGCGGTAAACGCAAATCCGCAGGAAAAGGATCTCTTGAGAAGCCACGCAAAAAGGTGATCGCAGAGATCACCAGGGCTGAAAAGGCCATCGAGAGGCTTCGCAGGGCAGAATCCCAGAGAAAGAAGGAATGGGAGCACTACGAGGAGATCACCCATGCCCTCAAGGAGCGGGTAAAGGAGCTGAACTGCCTCTACAGCATCTCGAACATCCTGGAGAAGTACGGCCTCGATCTCGAAGAGATCCTCCTGCGCACGGTGGAGATCATACCGGATGCATGGCAGTACCCGGAGATCACCTGCTGCCGGATCCAGCTGGGGCACAGGGTAGTGGAGAGCCCGGCCTTTGCGGAGACTCAGTGGAGGCAGTCGCAGGACATCATGGTCAGCGGGGTGAAACGGGGAACGCTGGAGGTGTTCTATCGCGAGGCCAAGCCCGATGCGGATGAGGGTCCGTTCCTGCGGGAGGAGAGGAGTCTCATCAAGGTGATCGCCGAGAGGATCGGAAAGATCCTCGAGCGGCACCGTGCCGAGGAGGCACTGAGGGAGAGCGAACAGAAGACCATGGCGCTGCTCAACGCCATACCGGACCTCATGTTCCAGGTGGACAGGAACGGGACACTGGTCGGGTTCCATGAAGGCACCTTCGTCACGTTGCGTGAGCTGGGCAAGAGGATGATAGGGAGAAATATCTATACCCTGGCCGATACGGAGAAGCTCGTCCCGCGGAGGCTGCTCGACCAGGGGATGCTCTCGGTGAGGCGTGCCATAGAGACCGGCAACCCCCAGATGTATGAACAGCATACCTCCATCAACGGCATGGGCCGCGACTTCGAGGTCCGAATGGTCGTGTGCCGGGCGGACGAGGTGCTCGGCATCGTGCGGGACATCACCAACAGGAAGCAGCTCGAACGGGAGATCCTCGAGATCAGCAACAGGGAGCAGCGGAGGATCGGGCAGGATCTCCATGACAGCCTCTGCCAGCACCTGACCGGCATAGGGTTCATGGGCAAGGTCCTGGAGAAGAAGGCAGCCTCCCACATCCCCCTGGAGCCGTCGGATGTTCAGGAGATCGTCGACCTCATCGACCAGGCCATCACCATGACCAGGGAATTCGCGCGGGGATTGAACCCGGTGGAACTCCAGGCCGACGGATTCATGCATGCCCTGGGAAAGCTCGCAGAGAACGTCAAGAGGCTGTTCGGGGTTCCCTGTTCCTTCATATGTTCCGATCCGATCTTCATCTATGACAACGAAAAGGCCACCCACCTCTACCGGATCGTTCAGGAGGCCCTGAACAACGCCATCAAGCATGGCAGGGCGGACGAGATCACCATTTCCCTGAAGAGGGAGGGCCAGATGTGCGACCTGACGGTACGCGACAACGGCATAGGATACGGGAAAACCCCGAGCCAGGGGAGGGGCATGGGCCTTTCCATCATGCGCTACCGGGCTTCCATGTTCGAGGCGACCATCGATATCAGGGCACGTCCCGAAGGCGGAACGGACCTTGTGTGTTGCTTTCAGCTCAAGGGTGGATTCTAGTGGCGACGGTTCCATGCCGCCGGTCTGAAGGAGGAAGAGAATGGGCCGCAGAAAGATACTGATCGTCGACGATCATCCGATCCTGAGGAAGGGGCTCGCCATGGTCATTGACCAGGAGCCCGATCTCGTCGTTGCGGGGGAGGCCGAGGACGTTCCGGCCGGGCTCGATATGATCGAGACCGTGAAACCCGACATCGTCATCGTGGACCTTTCCCTGCCGGGGGTGGACGGCATCGAGCTGATCAAGACCATGAAGCTGAAATACCGGGACCTGCCGGCCCTGGTCGTATCCATGCACGATGAGACCCTGTACGCGGAGCGTGCGCTGCGCGCAGGAGCCCGGGGCTACATCATGAAGCAGGAGGCCGTGGACAAGGTTCTCGTGGCCATCAGGAAGGTGCTGGGCGGTGAGATCTTCGTCAGCGACAGGATCACCACAAAGATGCTCGAGACGCTCATATCGGGAGATGCGAAAGGCGTGAACACTCCCCTCGACCTCCTGAGCAACCGGGAGCTGACCGTGTTCAGGCTGATCGGGCAGGGTTTCAAGACGAGCCAGATAGCGGACAAGCTCCACCTGAGCGTGAAGACCATCGAGTCGTACCGTTCCCATATCAAGGAGAAACTCAAGCTCAACACCGGCACCGATCTCATGAAATACGCCATCCAGTGGGATCAGAATGGGAATTGAGCAGGAATCATCGATGGAGTTCTTCTTTTCCCTGACCTGATCAAATCGGCAGGCTTGAAAGGGCCCTTTCCGATATCTCCTCCCGATCAAGCGGCTTCTGAACGCCCTCATCCAGGATTCCCTTATGTAAGCATAGGGGAAACCCCTATGGTAAAAACAGCTTTGGCCTGATTGTGTGACCTGCATTTTTCGGGTTTGATGAATAGAGATTTTCTCATACCGAGAAGGCGGGTACCCAAGCGATGAAGAAACGACTGGTAGTTGTCAAACACGGGAACCATGAATGCACGGACCAGCTCGCTGATGTGCTGAATGCCAGCGGATGGCAGTGCGAGACCATCGAGCTCTCCCAGGGGGAGCCTCTCCCGGAAAGCCTGCGGCAGATCGACGGCCTGCTCATAGTGGGGAAATCCATAGATGTCTTCGAGCGGGCCATAAATCCGATGCAGGTCTATGTCGGATCCTGATTCCCTTACGACCGCTTAACTTCTGAACAGGAAGGCAGGAGCGTTCTCACGCAGAGATAAGGACGAATTATATCCATAGGAGGAAGAGAAGAAGATGTCGGTAATTGGTGATGTTATTGAAAAGGTGAAACAGAAGGACCCGAATGAATTCGAATTCCACCAGGCTGTGGAAGAAGTGCTCATGAGCCTGGAGCCGACCGCGAAGAAACATCCCGAGTTCGTCAAGGCCAAGATTTATGAGCGGATCGTCGAACCGGACAGGGTGATCATGTTCCGCGTACCCTGGGTCGACGACAAGGGCGAGGTCCAGGTCAACCGGGGGTTCCGCATCCAGTTCAACAACGCCATCGGCCCCTACAAGGGAGGGCTCCGGTTCCACCCGTCGGTGAACCTCGGGATCCTGAAGTTCCTCGGATTCGAGCAGATCTTCAAGAACTCGCTGACCACCCTGCCCATGGGCGGAGCCAAGGGGGGGTCCGACTTCGATCCCAAGGGCAAGTCGGACAACGAGGTCATGCGGTTCTGCTACTCGTTCATGCGTGAGCTCTTCCGGCACATCGGTCCCGACACCGACGTGCCGGCCGGCGATATCGGCGTGGGCGGCCGGGAGATCGGCTATCTGTACGGATACTACAAGAAGATTCTCAACGAACATACGGGTGTCCTGACGGGCAAGAACCTCGCCTACGGCGGAAGCCTCATCAGGCCGGAGGCCACCGGTTACGGATGCGTCTACTTCGCCGCCGAGATGCTCGCGGCCAAGGGGAAGGACTTCAAGGGCAAGACCGTTGCCATAAGCGGATCAGGCAATGTGGCCCAGTATGCCGTGGAAAAGGTCAACGAGCTCGGGGGCAAGGTCATCTCATTGTGCGACTCGAGCTCCACGATCATAGACGAAGAGGGCATCGACGACAAGAAATGCAAGTACGTCAAGGACCTCAAGAACATCAAACGCGGCAGGATCAGCGAGTATGCGGACAAGTACAAGGGCGCCTGCTGCTACATCGGCGAGAGCATCTGGGATGTGATCAAGAGCCAGGGTATCAAGGTGGATATCGCCCTGCCCTGCGCCACGCAGAACGAGATCGACGGTGGACATGCCGAGGCACTGGTGAAGAACGGCTGTTACTGCATCTCCGAGGGAGCGAACATGCCCTCCACACCGGAAGCCATCCGCATCTACCAGAACAACGGATTCCTCTACGGTCCTGGCAAGGCCGCCAATGCCGGCGGTGTCGCCACATCGGGCCTCGAGATGAGCCAGAACAGCATGCGCCTTTCCTGGTCCCGGGAAGAGGTGGACAACCGGCTGCACGGGATCATGAAGAGCATCCACAATACCTGCATCCAGGCCTCCGATGCCTACGGCAGGAAGGGTGATTACGTGATGGGTGCGAATGTCGCCGGTTTCCTCAAGGTCGCCAACGCCATGCTGGCGTTCGGGGTCGTGTAACAGGGGAATTCGTGATGGGACTCTGCCGGAACGCATGGTACAGGGAAAGCAGACGGACGGGGGGGCGGACATGAACAGGGTCATGTTCGCCATCCTCTCCACCCTTGAGAAGCACCATGGACCGGTACGGTCCTCCCAGATCGTATCACAGCTTGCGTCTCAGGGCCTGGAGATCTCCGGGAGGACGGCCCGGCACTATCTCAAGATGCTCGACGAGCAGGGCTTCACCTCCAACTGCTCAAGGAGCGGCAGGATGATCACCGACAAGGGGCGCGGCGAGCTCCGGCAGGGTTTCGCTTTCGACCGTGTGGGATTCATCATCGACAGGATCAACAGGCTCTCCGTGCAGACGGACTTCCACCCGGACACGGGCAGGGGCAGGGTCATCCTGAACGTCAGCTATGTCCCGGAACACCATGTGGAGCGTGCCCTCGAAGTCCTCGATGCGGTGTTCGGTTCGCCCTATGCATTGAACGACAGGATAACCATCGCCCGAGGCGGCGAGCATATCGGTGACGTGAAGATCCCCGACGGCATGGCCGGGATCGGTACGGTGTGCAGCATCACCATCAACGGCATCTTCCTCAGGTCGGGCATCCCCATCCGTCCCAGGGTCGGCGGCATCATCGAAGTCGCAAACAGGAAACCCGTTCGTTTCAAGTCCTTCATCAGCTATGAACACTCCTCGGTGGCCCCGCTGGAGATCTTCATCAGGAGCAGGATGACGGGTGTGCTCGACACCCTTGATACCGGGAGCGGATGTATCCTGGGCAGCTTCCGGGAGATCCCCGGAGAAGGTCTCTTCGCTTCCCGGAGATTGACGCAGAAGCTTGTTCTGTGCGGGTTCAGGAGCACCACACTGCACGGGTACGCATTTCAGCCGCTCCTTGGTATCTCTGTCACCGAAGGTATGGTCGGCCTGGTGGAGCTCGGCGGACTCAACCCGAGTGCCGCTCTGGCGGAGGCCGGTCTGAGCGCCAACACCAGGGCCATGGCGACCATGCATGAATACGCCGACCTCAGGCCCCTGGACGAGTATCTCCAACGCAGGACCCCGGGCCCGTCTCGTACCGGTACCTTCCGTGCAGGGAGTCATTCATGAAGACCCTGTGGACGGAGCAGGGCAGAGCGGATGCCGCACGGGCCCACCGCTATATCCTGAAGCCCGAAGACACCCTGCTGCTGGCCATAGACGTACAGGAATGGCTCTTTGCCAAAATGGAGACCTTTTCCAGCAAGGCCTTTTGCGGAAACGTCCGTATCATGGCCAGGATATCCCGGGCATTGCATCTGCCCTCCATGGTGAGCGAGCATTTCCCCGAGAGGTTCGGCACTACCATCGGAGAGCTCGATGATCTCCTGACGGATGCACGGAAGATCACGAAACTCTCCGGGAGCTGCTGGCGGGAGGGGCAGATCCGTGCAGGAATCAAGGCGTCCGACCGGAAAACCGTTCTCGTCGTCGGCATGGAGGCACACCTGGCTGTCCTGAGGACCGTCATGGATCTCCTGCAGACCGGGTATAATCCTGTGGTAATCGCCGATGCCGTCTGCTCGCGCACGGCAGCTCTCACGGAGACGGCCCTGAACGCCATGGCCCTGGCCGGTGCCGTCGTCTATCCCGCCGAGACCGCTGCATGCATGCTCCTCGACGGGACCGACCCGGAGCTCCTCGATGAGATCATGTCCCTGTCGTACGGGGCTCTGCCTCCGTTACCGTCGACCCGGAAGGCCATGAACCGGTGATCTCTAGGGGTTCCCTCCGGCGTCCCGGTAGCAGAGCACCCGCTGGGTGACGACGTCGGCACACAGGTAGTACCGCTCTTCCCCGAGGTCCTTCACCAAGACCACATCCTCGTATTTACCCTGCTCCGGAAGGATATCCTTCAGCATGTTGGTTCCCAGGACGAGGAGCTCCCGGTTGAGGTAGGAGTTCTCGGCATCCGGAAAGAGGGCCACGTAGAAGATATCCGTCTCCACGAGATCCTGGAAGAAGTGGGTGCCGAAGGAGAGCTCCGGGGTCGCCGCCCCGCCCATGTGGCCGAGCTCCACCATGAGGCACATGTTGTTGATCTCCGCAAAGCGGACAGGGACACCAAGCGATGGTGTCGTCGTCCCCCATCTCCCCGGGCCGATGAGCAGGGTGGGCAGCTGGTCCCGGTCCACGATCTGCCGATTGATCTTCCCGATGAGCCTGGCGATATCGTATTTTTCGGACAGGGAGAGCCGGTGGTAACCATCGGGGTCCACGGATACGATGCGCCGGATAGGCTGCATGGTGCTGCTTCCCATGAAGGTCCCTTCGGTGGAAAAGAGCAGGTTCTTCCTGGGTATGTCGGTTGGGAGGCTGACCCGTTTGCCCTCGCCCTTGGTCTGGAGCGGCCGACACTGGACCAGGTTGACGGCGAAGCCGCCTTCGCCGGTGAAATTCACCGTGAACTCGATGTCCACCGGGTAGTTGTAGACTCCCTCGAGGGTCTTGAGCATCCGCTGCATGATCCCGGTCAGCGGGCTGTCGGAAAGAATCCCGTCAAAGGTGAGGATCCGCCGGTCCTGTCCCCCCGGTGTTTCCTCCCATGCCATGCCCCCGGTGTCCCGGTCGGGGTTTCCGAGGAGGTCGAGGCTGACCTTCATGCCTGCCTTCAGGGCATCCTCGGCGGGAATGGTCTCCAGGCTGTTCCGGGCGATGTCGAGCACGTCGGCCTCGTGCTGGGAATACTTCCTGGCATCCCCGATACCGCTGTAAGGTTTGACGAGAGGTGCATCCAGGGCCACGATGCGGGGGTAGTCGTTGTCCACCCGGTTCACGGCGCGGGTCCCCAGGCCCAGGACGATCCGGATCATCCCGGACCGTGCATCCATGTCCTTCTTCCAGGCAAAGGTGTTGTACGAGATGCCCACACCGGCCATGTCCGGGAAGAAATACGCACCCCGGTAAGACCCCGAAACCCTCTGGACCAGCAGGGCCATCTGCTCGTCGAGCTGGTCGAGCTTCCGCTGGATGCGGTAAGTCAGCGCGTCCTCGTTCATCATGCTCGAGTATACCCGCCTGACAAACTCCCTGAACTGGACGAACCTCTGTTCCGGGGAGCCCTGGTTGACGCAGAAGATGCTCTCGTATTTCCCGGCAAAGGCGTTCCCGAAGGCATCCTCCAGGAGGCTGCTCGACCGGACGATGATGGGCGACTGGCCGAAGTACTCGATCATGCGCCAGAACTGTTCCTCCACCTCCTCGGGGAAGGCCCCTTCGAGCATGTACTCGCGGAGCACCTGGGCCACCGTGAAGTATCCCTCTGGCGTTCTCTGCTCCATCCTGAGCTTCCACCAGCCGTTTTCCACGATGTAGGTGTAGAAGACATCGGATCCGATATAAAAGGAGTCGTGCGGCTCGAGCCATTCGTTCCAGTCAAGGGATGTGTCGCGGGAGAGGATCTTACGGGCCAGGAGCATGCCCGCCGCCTTTCCTCCTATATATCCGGAACCGATGAGGCGTGTCTTGATGTCGAGGAGGTCCTCGAGGGTGAAGTGCTTCACCGCCAGGTCGAGGATCCGCTGCTCTCGTCCGATGATGACCTCGCACAGGTGCTTGAGGAGCTGCCTCTTCTCCTCGCGCGCCCCACTGGTCTCCACGAGGCCTTCCACCGAAAGGAACAGACGGTCCCAGTAGTCCAGATTCCTCCTCGTCTCCTCGGTGTCCCTCCTGGATATGTTGCTGAAGAGCCGCCCCGTGTCGACGCTGCTGGTTATGGGGATGAACCGGTCGTCCTGGAGCAGGTGGGGGAGGAACATGGTGGGGGAGTGGCGTCCCTTCACCTTCAGGGGGTGGACGTAGATGTGGCCGTCCACGTTGTGCACGTCGATGAGGACCTGCGTGGTCTCACGGATCCTGGCCACGGTCTTGAACGAGTGGCTGTTCCTGAGAATGGCGAAATAGGCCACGGTGTTGAGCTGGAAGAGGTAGGGGCAGGCGATCCTGAAGAAGTTGCCGATCATGAGGTCCGTCGCCCAGGCGGACAGGAGGTCGGAAAGGCAGTCGAAGACGTAGAACACGTTCTCCCCCTCTTCGGTGATGAGGTGGTAGGCCTGGGTGGAGAACGTCTCGAACCCGCTGTAGGCGTCCAGGGTATGGGTGATGACGCCGGGTTCGTTCTCGATGAGCGGCCTGTGCCCGGCAAAGCGCAGGTACACGACCTTGCGTCGTTCAGAGAGCGCCCTGTGCACAAAGGGGGTTACAAAGAGCCGATAGTCGTCGATATTGTCCACCTGCAGGACCACGTTGTCGCCGGTCCGCAGGCCGTCGACCATGCGGTCGAGGCTCTCGATCCCCGAGCTTACCCGTTCCACGAACTTTCCCATGATTTTTACCATCCATGGCTTCACCGGCCATGTCAATACGAAAGGCGGTTATGCGTTGTGGGCTTAAGATTGCTCATGAACCTATGGGCATTATTATTATCAGTGACGTATCAGGCAAGACGCGGGTGATTGTCCGGTCGAACCTGCAGGATGTTACTCCATCGGAGGTCTTACTATGAAGAGCATGAAAACCCGATTCCTCCTTCTCCTGGGGCTGCTGGCCGTTCTGGTCGTCGTCAACGCCGCCCTCACGGCCGAGAGGGGCGTCCTGGGGGTGGTCATGGCCGGCGCATCCCTCCTCCTGCTCGGGGCCGTTCTTCACCGGTTCCGGGTAACCGTGTCCCGGCGCCTCGCTGCCATGGCGGCCCATATCGAAGAGCTCGCAGCCCGCACGGAAAGCTCCTGGATATCGCCGGTGAGCGTCCAGGGAGACGACGAGATCAGCGCCCTGGGCAGGTCGTTCAATCGTCTGCTGGAAAAGGTGCACAACGAGTACGCCTCCCTCGAAGGACATATCGCCCAGCGCACGGCCGAGCTGCAGCACGCCAATGAGAGGCTGTATGCGGAGCTGGACCATCGCAGGAAGTCCGAGGATGCGCTGCGTGAGAGCGACAGGACATATCGTCTGCTCATCGACAATGCAACGGATATGATCACACGGCATCTGCCGGACAGTACGATCATCTATACCACCCCTGCGTGTGAGCGCATGCTCGGATACAAACCAGAAGACATGGTCGGCCATCCGGCCGGGGATTTCGTGGCACCCGGCGACATGGACGGCATCTGGGAAGCCATACAGGACTCGCAGAGGAGGGGGGATGACCGATACCGTGCCGAGTTCCGCATGATAAGACACGATGGTTCCGTCCTCTGGGTCGAGACCCAGGGCAGGTTCATCTTCGATGCACAAGGCAGCGTGACGGAGATTCACAGTGTGGTCCGGGACATTTCCGAGCGCAAGAAGGCCGAGGAAGCCCTGCGCACATCGGAGTCGTTCCTCGGCAGCATCATCGATCAGAGTCCCTTCCCCATGTGGATCTCAGACGAGAAGGGCATACTCCTGCGGATCAATAATGCGTGCAGGGACATGCTGCACCTCTCGGACGATGAGGTCATAGGAAGATATAACATCCTTGAAGACAATATCGTGGAGGAGCAGGGGTTCCTTCCCCTGGTGAAGCGGGTGTTCGAGGAAGGGGATACGGTACGGTTCGAGATCAGGTACGACAGCTCCCAGCTTAGAAGTCTTGCCGTGCAGCGTAGCGCCTCTGTGATTCTTGATGTCACCGTGTTCCCCATCAGGGATGCGCAGGGGAGGATCACCAATGCAGTCGTTCAGCACCGGGACATCACCGGGCTGAAACAGGCTGAAGAGGCCCTGAAGGCCTCCGAGGAGAAGTTTTCCAAGGTGTTCAGGGCGAGCCCGGTGGCCATCACCGTCACAGGGCTGAACGACGGCCTCCTCATCGATGTCAATGAGGCGTTTGAGACACTGCTCGGGTACACGAAGGAAGAAGTCATCGGTCACACGGCGGGTGAGCTGAAGATCTGGGCCGATCCGAAGGATCGAGAGTGCCTGATCCAGAAGCTTGCGGGGGGAGAGACCGTAAACGATCAGGAGGCGCGCTTCCGTACCAAGGACGGCAGGGTGGTCATCACCCGCTATTCCGCCGAGGTTGTGGAGATCGGCGGGGAGACATGCCTGTTGTCCCTCTTCGTGGACATAACCGGGCGTAAGCTGACCGAGGAGAAGCTCAGGGAGAGCAACAGGCGTCTCGAAGACATCATCGAGTTCCTCCCGGATGCGACCTTCATCATCGACAAGGAAAAAAGGATCGTCGCCTGGAACCGTGCTCTGGAAGAGCTGACCGGCACAAGGGCCGAAGACATGGTGGGAAAAGGCGACTACGAGTATGCCATCCCGTTTTATCACGAGAGACGACCCATCCTCATCGACCTCGTCCTGAGACCGGACCCGGACATGGAGAACAAATACACCCTTGTCAAGCGAGAAGGAGACGTCCTCTATGCCGAGATGGATCTCGCATCCCTGAACAGATATCTCTGGGGCAAGACGAGCCCCATCTATGACGAAGCGGGGCGGATAACCGGGGCCATCGAAACCATCCATGACCTCACCAAGCGGAGGAAAACGGAAACCGCCCTCATGGAGAGCGAGGAACGGTACCGATCGCTCTTCGAGAACGCCATCGAGGGGATCTTCCAGACCAGCCTGGACGGCAGGCTCCTCATGTGCAACATCTCGCTGGCCCGCATGCTGGGGTACGACTCTCCGCAGGATGTCAGAGAGAGGGTCACCGATATCGGTGCACAGATCTATGCGGACCCCGAGGAACGCAGGGCACTGATCGGCCGGCTGCTCCGGGAAGGAAAGGTCACGGGCAGCGAGATCCTGTTCAGACGCACCGACGGGAGCCCCTTGAAGGTGATGCTGAACTTCCATCTGGCAAGGGACAGGGAGGGCAACCCCCTGCACATCGAAGGGAGCTGCATCGACATAACGGCAAGATGGATGGCTGAACAGGCCGTGAAAGAAAGCGAGAAGCGCATCCGCGAGATCATCGACAACGCCCCGTTCGGGGCCCACAGCTACCGGCTCGAGGCCGACGGCCGGTTGATCTTCACCGGAGGAAATCCGGCGGCCGACCGTATCCTGGGCCATGATCATTATTCCCTGTTCGGCAAGAGGATCGAAGAGGCGTTCCCCATGCTTGAAAAGACCGGTATTCCGGACAACTACCGGGAAGTGGCGCTCACGGGGAAGCGATGGGAGCAGGAAGTGGTCCTCTATGAGGACAAGGACATCACCGGTGCCTTCGAGGTGTTTGCCTTTCAGACGGGGCCGGGCCGCATGACCGCGTTCTTCCATGACATCACCGGGAGGAAGAAGGCCGAAAAGGCGCTGCGGGAGAGCGAGGAGCTTCTCCGGGCCACCTTCAACGCCACTGCGGACGGGATCCTGGTGGTGGACGGCAGGGGGAAGATCTCCCAGATGAACCAGCGGTTCATTGAGATGTGGCGCATCCCCCATGAATTGCAGGGATCCCGGGAGGACGAAAAGTTGCTGGCCTATGTCCTCGATCAGCTGGAGGATCCGGACGGGTTCCTGGCAAAGGTCAGGGATCTCTATCAGAGCTCCCGGGAGGACCTGGACGAGATCAGGTTCAAGGACGGCAGGGTCTTTGAGCGGTATTCCTGCCCCGTTATCATGGAGGGCAAGGAGACCGGGCGGATATGGGACTTCAGGGACATCACGGTACGCACGCATGCCCTGGATGACCTGAGGTCATCCGAGGCGAGGTATCGAAGGCTGCACAACAGCATGATGGACGCCTTCGTCAGGGTCGACCTCGATGGTAACATCGTTGAATGCAACGAGTCCTACCTGACGATGCTCGGATACGATGCCGGGGAGATCAGGGGGCTCACCTATCAAGACATAACCCCTGAGAAATGGCACACCTTCGAGTCCAAGATCATCGAGAAAGAGGTCCTAGTCAGGGGATACTCGGACATCTACGAGAAGGAGTACCGCCGCAGGGACGGAACCGTGTTCCCCGTGGAGATGCGCACGTACCTCCTGACCGACGACAAAGAAAGACCCACGGGCATGTGGGCCATCGTGCGCGACATCACGGAGCGCAAGCAGGCGGAGGAACGACTGAGGGAGGCCAACCGGAGGTTCGAGAACATCATCGAGTTCCTCCCTGACGCCACCCTCATCACGGACAGCGAAAACCGCGTCATCGCCTGGAACCGTGCCATGGAGGAGATGACCGGGATACCCAAGGGGGAGATGCTGGGAAAGGACCACTTCGAAGCCATGGTTCCCTTTTACGGCGCGGCAGGTCCGTACCTCGTGGATTTCATCGGCAGGGATGACTCTGAGATCCTTTCACGGTACAAGAATATCAGACGGAAAGGCGAGACCATCTATGCCGAGGTCTTCACCCCGGCCCTGTACATCGGAAGAGGGGCCTTCATCTGGGCCATCGCCTCGCCCCTGTACAACAGCGAGGGCAAGGTGATAGGGGCCATCGAGTCCATCAGGGACATCACCGACCGCAAGAGGGTGGAGGAGGCACTGCAGGCATGGATGCGCCGCTATGACCTCATCGTGGAGGCCTCGGGCCAGGTGGCCTACGAGTACCTCGTGCCCACTGGAGAGATCACCTGGGGAAAGAGCATCGAGAAGGTGCTCGGGTATCCACCTGACGAGTTCAAAGGCGGGTTTGCCCAGTGGAAAGAACTGCTCCATCCCGAAGACCTGCAGGCGACGCTGGATTCACTGGGGACGGCCGAGAAGGACTGCGCCTTCTGGGATGCCCAGTACCGCATGCGGCACAGGCTCGGCCACTATGTCTGGATCAGGGACCGGGGTTTCTTCCTCCCCGGGGCCGATGGAAGGGCACACAACCAGCTCGGCATGATGGAGGATATCACCGAGCAGAAGCATGCCGAGGAGGAGCTCAGGAAGAGCGAGGAGAAGTACCGCGTCATCTTCGAGGGCGCGGTGGAGGGAATCTTCCAGACCATGCCCGACGGGAGGTATGCCACGGTCAACCCCGCCTTTGCGAGGATCCTGGGCTTCGACTCCCCCGATGAGCTGATCTCGGGTACCTTTAACATCGCCAGGCAGTTCTATGTCCATCCCGAAGAGCGGACCCGGCTCGCGGGCATACTCGAGGAGAAGGGGCGTGTCGAGGGCTTCGAGGTGGAGCTGAAACGGAATGATGGGAGCGAGATCTGGGTGTCCATCAATGTCCATACCGTACAGGACCCGGATGGCAACCTCTTGTACTACGAGGGCACATGTGAAGATATCACAAAACGAAGGCAGGCGGAGGAGGCGCTCCAGGAAAGCGAAGGTATCTTTCGCGCCATGTTCAACCAGTCCTACCACCTCATGGGACTCATGAACCCCGAGGGGGTCATTCTGAAGGCCAATTCCACCGCCCTGGACCTCGCCGGGGCAAGTGAGGACGAGGTGGTCGGGAAGGCATTCTGGGACACGCCGTGGTGGAGTCACTCGCGCCATGAGCAGGAGAAGCTCAGGGACGCGATACGGAAGTCAGCGAGGGGAGAACTGGTCCGCTTTGTGACGACGCACTGCGATTCCGGTGGGAATCTGCACTATATAGACTTCTCCCTCAAGCCCGTAAAGGACGAGGAGGGCAAGGTGGTGCTGGTCATCCCCGAGGGCCGTGACATCACCGAGCGCGTGGTCATGGAAGAGGCGTTACGAGAGAGCGAAAGCCGCTATCGCCTACTCGCCGAGAATGCCAGCGACATCATCTTCACCATGGATAACGACCTGCGCTTCACCTATATCAGCCCGTCCGTGGAGCGTATCCGTGGCTACGCAGTTGAGGAGGCCATAGCTCAGAGGCCCGATGACATCCTTACCCCTGCCTCTCTGGAAGCCGCGGAGAAGGTTTTCCGGGAAGAGCTGGAGATAGAGGGACAAGAGTCTAAGGAGCTTCAGCGATCACGCACCTTGGAGCTGGAGGAGAGGTGCAAGGATGGGTCCGCGATATGGACGGAAACGACCTTCACTACATTACGGGACGAGGACGAGAGGCTTATCGGTTTTCTCGGCATCACCCGCGACATCACCGAACGCAGGAAGGCCACCGAGGAGAGAAAGCGGCTCGAGATGCAGCTCACCCAGGCGCAGAAGATGGAGTCCATCGGGACGCTCGCCGGCGGCATCGCCCACGACTTCAACAATATCCTCGCCGCCATCATCGGCTACACCGAGCTTGCCATCGATGATATGACCGAGCCTGAAAAGGTGAAGCGCGAGCTCAGGGAGGTGCTCAAGGCGGGCGACCGCGCAAGGGACCTGGTAGGTCAGATCCTCACCTTCAGCCGCAAGACGGACATCACCTACTCGCCCCTTGCCCTGAGGACCGTGATCAAGGAGTCCCTCAAGATGCTGCGCTCAGTGATCCCCACCACCGTCGAGATCAGGCAGGACATTGCGGACTCCGGGCTGGTCCTTTCCGACCCGACCCAGATCCACCAGATCGTCATGAACCTCTGCACCAACGCCGCCCATGCCATGGACAGGACCGGCGGCGTGCTTGAGGTAGGCCTGAAAAAGGTGCACCTCGATCAGGATACTGCCAGAGATCTTGATGTGAATCCGGGTTCTTATCTGAGGCTGACCATCGCTGACACCGGACATGGCATGCCTCTGGAGGTGCTTGACCGCATCTTCGAGCCTTACTTCACCACCAAGGACCTGGGGCGGGGAACCGGGCTGGGCCTGTCGGTGGTGCACGGCATCGTGAAGAGCCATCAGGGGGCGATCGTCTGCAGGAGCGCACTGGGTGAGGGAACCACCTTCGAGGTGTATCTGCCCGAGATCGAGACCGAGATGAAGGCAGCCGCCCCGGTGAGGAGAGAACCCCTGCCCACCGGGTCCGAACGCATCCTCTTCGTGGACGACGAGCCGACCCTCACGGGCCTTGCGGAGAAGATGCTGAGCAAGCTGGGTTACCGGGTGGCCGTCAGGTCGAGCAGCGTGGAGGCCCTCGATATGTTCAGGGAAGGCCCCGACCAGTTCGATCTCGTCATCACCGACATGACCATGCCGGTCATGACCGGGGACAGGTTGGCACAGAAGATCCTCGAGATACATCCCGATATCCCCATCATCCTGTGCACCGGGTACAGCGAGCACATCACCGAGGAACGGGCGAAGGTCATCGGAATTCGGGAATTCCTCCTGAAACCCATAGAGATGGGGGAGCTGGCCAAGACCGTGAGGAAGGTGCTCGACATGGGGAAGTGAATCCGGGTGACGAAGGCCGATACCAGAGGGGGTCCTTTTCGAGTTTTAAGGATGATCGATGGGAGACAATGTGATAGCATTAATCATATCGGTATAAAAGTATTTCTGTGATGGTATTGCATGGCTAATCGGCGTCCATGGCCTGAGATCTGGCAGGCCGCTGCACAAGAGAAAACCGGGTAGAGCGAAGAGGGCGTGTATGAAGGGACAGCATCATCACCCGGAGACAAAGACACAGCGCTCCACCATGCCGGGTTTCCTATTCCTGGCGACCGGGGTGATACTGGCCTTGGTGCTGCTGGACCTCCCGGCCCTGCTTCAGGTCCCTCTCCCTGCACCGTCGTTCTCCCCGCCCCCTGCCCATGCACAGGTACGGACCCTGCGGGTCGGCATCTATCAGAACAACCCCAAGGTATTCGTGGATGATTTCGGAACACCCAAAGGCATATTTGTCGATATCATCAACGAAATAGCCCGAAGAGAAGACTGGAAGATCGATTACGTCTTTGGCACCTGGGCCGAGAATATCCGCCGTCTGGAAGGCAATGAGATCGACATGCTGGTGGATGTGTCCTATTCTCAGGAGAGGGCAGAGCGGTTTACCTTCAACAGGATATTCGTATTGGAATCCTGGCTCGAGGTGTATTCGCGTCGGGAGGCTCATATCGGATCGATCCCAGATCTGCAGTCGAAGAAGATCGCAGTGCTCGAGGGATCGGTTCAGGATAAGTATCTTCGTGACGAGATAAGGACCGCCTTTCCCATCGAATTTACCGTGCAATCCTACCCCGATTATGAAAGCAGCGCCAGGGCGGTACAGTCAGGTGAAGTGGACGCAATGGTTGCAAGCCGGTTTTTCTTTTTCTCTCCCTTGAGGTACAGGGATATCGTCCCGACACACATCATATTCCGTCCGGAAAACCTTTATCTCGCCTTTCCCCGGGACGGTGCCAAGGATGTGGTCGAAACCATTGACAGGCACCTGGTTTCGATGAAGAACGATACCGATTCCGTGTACTTTCAGTCACTGAACCACTGGCTGGACATAAAGCCTCAACCGTTGATACCGCGTTCCATCATTGCGGCACTGGCGCTGATTACCGGGCTGTTGGTCCTCATCGGGCTGTTCGCCTTGCTCCTGCGACGACAGGTTGATGTGAAGACGCGAGAGCTCACGTTGATCAATGAGAGACTGAAGGCGATGAACACGGAACTCGATCTGCTCGTCACCAAAGAGAGACAGGCCGAGAAGGAACTGCAGAAGGCCCATGACGAGCTTGAGCTGCGCATCCGGGAGCGGACCGCGGAACTGGTCTCGGCAAACGAGCGCCTCCGGGAGCTCGATCGGTTGAAGTCGCAGTTCCTTGCCACCATGAGCCATGAACTGCGAACGCCGCTGAACTCCATCATCGGGTTTACCGGCATCCTCAGACAGGGGTTCGCGGGCCCGGTCAACGACGAGCAGAAGAAACAGCTGGACATGGCATATACCTCTGCGAAACATCTGCTGTCGCTCATCAATGATCTGCTCGATCTCTCCCGTATCGAGGCGGGCAAGGTGGAACTCGAGCACAAAGGATTCAACTTCGCCGACGTGGTGACCGAGGTGGTCAATGGTCTGATGCCCATGACGAACCAGAAGGGCATCAGCCTCCATGCCGAACTCCCGGGCCCCGGCATAAGCATGACGGGCGATCGGAAACGCTGTTACCAGGTGCTCCTGAACCTCGCCAACAATGCAGTGAAATTCACCGAGCAGGGCGAGATCAGGATCGATGCCGGGGCTGAGGACGGAAAGCTGAGGGTGTGTGTCGCCGACACGGGTATCGGCATCAAACCCGAAAACCTCCCCATGCTCTTCGAGGCCTTCCGCCAGGTGGACGGATCGGCCAAACGGGTTTATGAAGGGACCGGCCTGGGACTCTACCTCTGCCGGACCCTGCTCACTTTGATGGGTGGAGAGATCGAAGTCGAAAGTGAATTCGGCAGAGGGTCCCGGTTCACGTTCACCGTCCCACTCATTCTTCAAGAGGTGCGACATGAAGGCTAAGATCCTGCTGGTGGAAGACAATGAGAACAACAGGTATCTGGCGAAGTTCCTCCTCGAGCGGGAGGGATTCACCGTCGATACGGCAACCAATGGCGCCCTGGCCATCGAAATGGCCCGCAGGGAGAAACCCGATCTCATCGTGATGGACATCCAGATGCCCGAGATGGACGGGTACGAGACCGCCAGGAGGCTGAAGAGCGATCCGGATCTGCACCGTATCCCGGTGGTGGGCGTGAGTTCCTATGCCATGCCGGGTGACCGGGACAAGGCAATCAGATCAGGTTTCGCGGGGTATATCGAAAAGCCCGTCAACCCGGAGACCTTCGGCCGGGACATCGTAAGCTTCCTGGGCGACAGGGGAGACCCTTCATGAAAATTCTCAGCGTGGACGACAATGCCGCGAACCTCTATCTAATGGAGAGCATGCTGCGGGGCTCCGGGTATGAGGTCGTATCGGTACACAACGGCGTGGAGGCGCTGCAGGAACTGGAGAGGCAGCCCTTCGACCTCATCATCTCGGATATTCTCATGCCGCAGATGGACGGATTCCAGCTCTGCCATGAGGTCAAGAACCGCGAAGCCTTGAGGAACATCCCTTTCATCTTCTACACTGCCACGTACACGGACAAGAAGGATGAGGACTTTGCCCTGAGCCTCGGCGCCTCGCGTTTCATCGTCAAACCCGCAGAGCCGGAAAAGTTCATGGAAACGATAGCCGCGGTTCTCGATGAACATGCCAGGGGTGTTCTCCGGATTCCCGAGCCTGCATCAAGCGGTGAGGTATACCTCAAGGCCTACAACGAGAGCCTGATCCACAAGCTCGAACAGAAGCTCGAACAGCTCGAGGAAGTGAACAGGAAGCTGCAGGCAGCGCTCAGAGAGAAGGATCGGGAGATCGACCTGAGGCAGCGCTCCGAGGATGCGCTCCGGGTCTCCGAAGCCAGGTACCGGCAGTTGTACGACAGCATGATGGACGGTTTCGTCGGCACCGACATGGACGGCAGTATCCGGGAGTACAACGAGGCCTATCTGCGGATGCTGGATTGTGTGCCGGCTGACGTAGAGGGGCTGAGGTATATGGATCTGACCCCTGAACGGTGGCATGGCTTCGAAGCGGAAATCATTGAGAAACAGGTTGTCTCCAGGGGATATTCAGACATCTATGAAAAGGAATACCAAAGGAAGGACGGCACGGTATTCCCGGTGGAACTCCGGAGCTATCTCATCAGGGATGATGGGGGAAACCCGGTTGGGCTGTGGGCCATCGTAAGGGACATCACGGAACGCAAGCGTGCCGAGGAGGAAAGGAAGAGACTCGAGGCCCAGCTCACCCAGGCGCAGAAGATGGAGTCCATCGGGACCCTGGCCGGCGGCATTGCCCACGACTTCAACAACATCCTTTCCTTCATCATCGGGTATACCGAACTTGCCCTGGATGATGACTCCGTCCCGGACAAGGTGAGGGACGATCTGAAGGGGATCCTCAGGGCGGGGGATCGGGCCAAGGAGCTGGTGAGTCAGATCCTCACCTTCTGCCGGAAAACGGACAACTCGTATTCTCCACTGGCCATCGGCACCGTCGTCAAGGAATCCCTCAAGATGCTCCGCTCGGCCATACCCAGCACCATCGAGATCCGTCAGGACATCATGGACCTGGGCCTGGTCCTGACCGACCTTACCCAGATCCATCAGATCATGATGAACCTCTGCACCAATGCTGCCCACGCCATGGAAGAGAACGGGGGAGTACTGTCCGTGAGCCTGAAGAAGGTGTATGTGGACGGTGAGATGTCACGGAGGGTGCCGGAGCTCCCCATGGGTCCTTATGTGACGCTCACGGTGAGCGATACCGGCCACGGCATGACACCCGAGGTGCAGGAAAGGATCTTCGAGCCCTATTTCACCACCAAGGAACAGGGCCGCGGCACCGGCCTGGGTCTGTCCGTGGTGCACGGGATCGTGAAGAACCACGAAGGGGCCATCACGTGCACCAGTGAGCCCGGCAGGGGCACGACCTTCACCGTGTACCTGCCCATGGTGGATGCCGTGAAGGATATGAAGGAATCACACGATGAACGGCCTCTCCAGACAGGTACCGAACGCATCCTTGTCATCGACGATGAGCCGGATCTGGTGAATCTGGCAAGGATGATGCTGGGCAGGCTGGGTTATGAGGTCATCACAAAGACAAGCTGTGCAGAGGCCCTGGAGGTATTCGGGGACGATCCGGGTCGATTCGATCTGGTGATAACGGACATGACCATGCCGGGCTTGACCGGTGACAAGGTTGCCCAGAGGCTCATGAGCATCCGTCATGATATCCCGATCATCCTGTGCACCGGATACAGCGAGCACATGACAAAGGAGCTGGCGAGGAGCATCGGGATACGGGAATTCCTCCTGAAACCCATAGAGATGGGGGAACTGGCGAAGACCGTCAGGAAGGTGCTCGATGAGCGGTGAGAAGGGACCCCTTCACTTCGCGGCCCTTGTGGGTTATACTCGTTCCCTGCAGATCATGGAGCTGGTGCGGGAGAGCGAATGGGCACAGGGAACAGGAAGAGAATCGTCATAGCGGAAGATCACACCATCCTCAGGGAAGGCCTGAAGGCCCTTCTCTCCCAGGACTCCGGTCTCGAGATCGTCGGCGAGGCACAGGACGGTCTGGAGGCCATCCGGGTGATATCGGAACTCAAGCCCGACCTTGCCCTCATGGACCTCTCCATGCCGAAGATGAGCGGCATCGACGCGATCAGGGAGATCCGCCGGGAGTGTCCCGATATCAGGATCCTCGTGCTCACGGTGCACAAGAATGAGGAATATGTAATCGCGAGCCTCAAGGCCGGTGCCAACGGGTATCTCCTGAAGGAGTCGACGCACCAGGAACTCCTCCAGGCTGTCACCCATGTGCTGGAGGGGAAGCCTTACCTGTCTCCGGGGATATCCGATACCATCATCTCCGGGTACCTCGCGGGCAGAAGGGACGAGGTGCTTACCCCGCTGGACACGCTCAGCCAGCGCGAGAAAGAGGTTCTGAAGCTCGTGGCTGAGGGCCACAAGAACAAGGAGATCGCCGAATTCCTCTTCATCAGCGTCAAGACCGTGGAGAAGCACCGGGACAATATCATGAAAAAACTCGACCTCCACAGCACCTGGGCCCTGACGACCTTCGCCATAGAGCACGGACTTGTGGAATCCGACCGGGGGCCGTCGGACAGCGAACCCTTATGACACCCTCCAGGTGGACATGATCAGGGTTCCAACCCCCTTCACCGAGTCTATGGTGAAACATCCGCCTGAGAGGTCCGTGCGCTCCTCCATGCTCGCAATCCCCATGCCCCTGCTGCTGTTTTCACGCAGGGCCGCCTCCTGGACGTCAAACCCGAGTCCGTTGTCCGAGATGGTGAGCTCGATGCCGCTGTCTCTTTTTATGAGGGAGAGGTCCACCGTATCCGCCCGGCTGTGCTTGGCCACATTGTTGAGCGCCTCCTGGATGATCCTGAAGATGATGATCTTGAGATGTTCGGGCACGTCCTCTTCTTCCAGGGAGATGGTCCTGTTGATCGTAATCCTGGTGTAGACGGACTGGAATTCCCTGCAGAACCAGGATATGGTGGCGAGAATCCCCAGGTCGTCCAGGATGGACGGTCTGAGATCCATGGAGATCCTCCGCACCTCCTCGATGGTCGCCTGGATGACGGGGATGCTTTCCCTCAACGACGCCAGCCCTGACTCCGAGGACCCCCTTTCCATCCTGCCGATGATGTTCTCCAGATTGAACTTGATGGAGCTCAGGTACTGGCCCACGCTGTCGTGGAGTTCATGGGAGATGCGTTTGCGCTCCTCCTCCTTGGCGGTAATGAGCTGGGAGGAGAGGATCCTCAGGTTCTTTTCGGAACGCAGGAGATTTTCCCTGCTGCGTTTGCTTTCCGTGATGTCCTCCATATGGACCAGCACCATGTCGGAAGGGACGTACGAGGAGGTGAAGGCGATGTACTTCTCTTCTTCCGTGGTGAACATGCGGTAGAGGAATTCCCTCCTGATGGTGCGGGTCTGTGCGAAGGAAATGACGATGTCCTGAATGATGTCGGGCCGGTCATGGTAGACATCGCTCAGGGTCCTTCCGATGAACTGGGGGATGATGCCCTGGGTGAAGTCTTCGGTGGCCTTGTTGTAATCCACGAGCACGAAGTCGTCCCCCGATTTCTTCCAGGTGAAGGTCGGGATCGGGATGCCCCGATACTGGGACCTGAGCATCTCCTCGCTCTGCCTGAGGGCTTCTTCAATACGGGAGCGTTCCTGGTTTTCTTTCCTGAGCTGCTCGTTGACCCTCATGAGCTCTGACGTGCGCTGCTGGACCTGTTTCTCCAGATCGTCCCGGGCCTTCTGCAGCTCGAGCTGATCCCATTTGTGCGTGGTGATGTCTTTGGCAACGACCGCGATCCCCGATACGGACCCATCGTCCTCCACATAGGGATAAAAGTTCATCACGAGGTAGTGCCTGCCCGATGTCGGATACTCCACCCATTCTTCGAACGTGGATTCCTCACCCAGAAGACACTTGTCCAGGTGTTCCTTTGCCTTTTTCTCGAAGGTTTTCCTGCCCAGGAGAAACTCAAGGGAATGCCCCACGATCTCCTGGCGGGACTTGTTGAACATCCTGAGGAAGACGTCGTTGACTGCCAGGCAGGTATAGTCCCTGTCAATGTATGCCATGGGGTCCTGAATGGCGGAGAAGATCAGGTCGTATTTGCGGAGCGCTCCCTTGGCCCTGCTGCGTCTTGCGGAGTTTTCCTCAAAGTCCCTGATCTTCTGCTCGAGTTCTTCATAAGTCGGCTTTCTGTCCATTGGGTCTCCTCCAACGGCATGGTCCAGTTCCCTGATCAGTGCCTGCAGCTCCTTCCCGGGCGATGCCGGATGAGCCCTCCCGCTCACGGGACGGGAATGGCGATCCCGGGCAGGGACTCAATTACGCGAATCTGAGGGATTGGAAAAGGGGAAATACATGGTCCCGTAGTCCACAATACGGTGTTCACCCTATTCATGGATTTCTGAAATGTCCGTATTGTCATGAAAGAAGCAGGCACAGGCATAAGACGCGAAGGAACAGGAGAAACCCTTGAAGGGTGTGAAGAAAGGAAGGTGCCCGATGAACGATTTCACGAAAAAGAAGTATCTCCAGAAGTATCGCACACCCGAACAGGTGGCGCGGATGGTCAAGTCCGGTGACAGGATCTTCTTCGGCGAATTTGTGCTCAGCCCGGATGCTCTTGACGAGGCACTGGCGCGCCGTGCCCATCAGCTTTCAGACGTCATCGTCGAGGGCGTCTGCGTCACCAAGGTGCCCAAGTTCATAGAGGCCGACCCGCGCAGGGAACACTTCATCCTGAATGACTGGCACATGTCCGGTGTGGGCAGGAAGCTGTACCAGCAGGGACTGTGCAACTATGTCCCCTTCACCTACCACCAGGGGCCGCGGGTCGTGCGGAAGTACAAGGACTATGATTTCGTCTTTGTATCCGCAGGGCCCATGGACAGCCAGGGGTACTTCAATTTCGGCCTGTGCAACTCCATCACCTCGGCGGCCATCACCAAGGGAAAGAAGGTGGTCGTGGAGGTCAACGAATCGCTGCCCCACTGCCTCGGCGGAAACCAGGAATCAGTCCACATATCCCGAGTGGACTACGTCGTGGAAGGAAAGAACCAGCCATTGGTCGAGATAAAGCCCGCAGTGCCCACCGAGACCGATGTGCAGATCGCCCGGCACATCATGAAGGAGATCGAAGACGGGGCGTGCCTCCAGCTGGGTATCGGCGGACTGCCCAATGTCATCGGCTCCATGGTCGCCGAGTCCGACCTCAAGGACCTGGGGATACACACGGAGATGCTCGTGGACTCCATGGTGGATCTCTACAATGAAGGGAAGGTCACGGGGAACTGCAAGACCATCGACCGGTTCAAGATGGTCTATACCTTCGCCATGGGGACGAACAAGCTCTACGAGTTCCTCCACAACAACCCGGCCTGCGCCTCGTACCCGGTGAATTACACCAACGATCCGAGGATCATTGCCGTGAACAGCAAGGTGGTGGCCATCAACAATGCCATCGAGGTGGATCTCTTCGGCCAGGTCTGCTCGGAGTCCGTCGGCACGACGCACATCTCGGGCACGGGCGGCCAGTTCGACTTCATCTTCGGGGCGTTCAACTCGCGCGGGGGCAAGGGGATCATCGGCATATCGTCGACCTTCAGCGACAAGGACGGGAACCTCCATTCCCGCATCGTGCCAACCCTGAGGCCGGGGTCCATCGTGACGGTGCCGCGGTCCATCGTGCAGTACGTGGCAACGGAATTCGGCATCGTGCAGCTCAAGGGCAAGTCGACGTGGGAACGTGCCGAGGCGCTCGTCAGCATCGCCCACCCCAGGTTCAGAGATGAGCTCGCCGACCAGGCCCGGGACATGAGGATCTGGCTCGACAGGAACCAGCAGGACTTCGACAACGTCGTGGTCCTTCCCTGAGGCTTTCTGCCGGACGTGATGGGGATGAACGTATTCACCGCGATCACCGGGGAGGAAGAATGCCGGGGCATTCAATGGTGATGGAGAAGATACAGGGCATGTGTTTCGGACCGCAGAAAGGGAGAACGATGCATACGGCAAGGTCGGCCACGTACGTAGTATGCGTATGGGGAATACATGGTTTCTCCCTGTGTAATAAGGTGCCCACCGGATTCATGGGCCGAGAACGTTTCTGTATGATCTGAGCAGGGAAGAGAAATACGTATGAAGGAAAAGGAGAAGATCATGAGAGACGTCGTCATCGTATCAGCATGCCGAACGGCCGTCGGGACCTTCGGAGGATCGCTCAAGGACCTCCACGTGGTGAATCTCGCAACCGCAGTCATGAAGGAGGCCATCAAACGGGCCGGCATCGAACCGGCGATCATCGACGATGTGCGCTTCGGGAACATGTATGAGCACCACACGTCCATGAACCTGGCCAGGGTGGCATCCATCCAGGCCGGCATCCCGTATTCGTCCAACGCCGTCACCATCAACAGGGTCTGCGTCTCCGGCATGGAGGCGGCCGTCTCGGGCATGGCCATGATCCAGGCAGGCCTGGCCGACGTCATACTGGCGGGCGGGGCCGAACACATGTCGGGAGTCGCCTACGCCGTACCCGGCGCACGGTGGGGATGCCGCCTCCAGAACAGCGCACTGGACGACATGCTCATGGAAGGTCTCATGTGCGGGTCGAGGTTCAACCCCTGTCCTTCTGAAGGACCGCTCGCCGGGGCATCACCCTTCGATCTGTACAAGGGCAAGCCGTACATCATGGGGCACACGGCCGAATTCGTCGCCCAGAAGTACGGCATCAGCCGCGAGGAGATGGACGAGGTGGCGCTCAGAAGCCACAACAACGTGGAGCGGGCCACCTTGGACGGATCGTTCGCAGAAGAGATCGTGCCCGTGGAGGTCCCCCAGAAGAAGGGCAAGCCTCCGAAGATATTCGACAGAGACGAGCATTACCGGCCGGGGCTCACCATGGAGGCACTGACCCAGCTTCCCCCCGCCTTCATCCCCAAGGTCGGGAAGGTGACCGCGGGCAATGCCTCGGGGCTCAACGACGGCGCCAGCGCCATGATCATCATGTCCGCGCAGAGGGCAAAGGATCTCGGGCTCAAACCCCTGGCACGGATCCTCGGTGTGGGGTACGGCGGCTGTGATCCCACCATCATGGGAATCAGCCCTGTTCCCGCCATCAGGTGCCTCATGAAGCGGACCAAGATCAGACTCGAGGACTTCGAGCTCGTCGAATTGAACGAGGCCTTTGCCGCACAGTACCTGGGGTGCGAGAAGGAACTGGGACTCAACCGTGAGATCTGCAACGTGAACGGGTCCGGCATCGGCATCGGGCATCCCATCGGTGCCACGGGAAACCGGATCATGGTGACCCTCATCCATGCCATGAAGAAGCAGGGCAAGACCCTGGGCCTGGCATCGTTGTGCGGCGGGGGCGGGGTGTCCATGGCGACGGCCATAGAGATGTTCTAGATCGAAGGGAGCGCAGCAGCTCTCTGATAAGACAGACAAATACCAACCTGGAAGGAGATAGCCATGGATTACGAACTGAACGAAGAAATGAGAATGCTCTCCGAGATGGCCTACAAATTCGCCATGAACGAGATCGCCCCGGTCGCGGAGAAGGCCGACCACGACGAGGTATATATGTCGGATGTCCGCAAGAAGGCCGGGGCCAACGGGCTCATCGGCTGCTGGATCGAAGAGCAGTACGGCGGGGCCGGCGTGGGCTTCCTGGGCAACTCCATCATCACCGAGCAGCTCTCCCGGGCGTGCGTGGGCTTTGCCCTGTCGCTGACCGCGGCGACCTTCGGTGCGGAGAACGTACACTTCTACGGCACCCATGAGCAGAAGCTGAAATACTTCCCCGCGGTCTGCGCAGGCGATGCAGCGGTGGCGGGCGCCTACACCGAGCCCAATGCCGGCACCGACGTGGCGGGGTACAAGACCAGGGCCGTGGAAGACGGTGACTCCTTCGTGATCAACGGCAACAAGATGTTCATTACCAACGGGTCCGTGTGCGACTGGATGGTGGTGCAGGCCATTACGGACCCGCAGGAAAAGGTGCACAAGAGCTTCAGCCAGTTCATCGTGGAGGCGAACACCCCCGGCATCACCCGGACCAAGCTCCACGGCAAGCTCGGCATCCGCACCAGCGACACGGCGGAGATCGCCTTCGAGGACGTGCGCGTGCCCAAGGAGAACCTCGTGGGAACGCGGGGTAACGGCTTCTACCAGCTCATGCACTTCTTCAACACCACGAGGGTCATGATCGCAGCCCAGGGCCTGGGCCTCTGCGAGGCATGCCTCGAGGAGTCCGTCAAGTACTCCAAGGAGCGGAACGTATTCGGCAAACCGCTGGGATCCTACCAGATCACCATGCAGAAGCTCACCGAGATGGCCATCCGGGTAGAGGCCCTGAAGAATATGGTCTACAAGGCCTCCTGGCTGCTCGACATCGGCAAGCCCGATTACCACCTTGCCGCCATGGCGAAGTACTTCGGCGGGCAGTCCGCGGTGTTCTGCGCCAACGCGGCTGTGGAGATCCACGGCGGTTACGGCTACATGGAAGAGTACAAGGTCTCCAAGTGGTACCGCGATGCCAAGATCCTCGAACTCTATGAAGGCACGAAAGAGGCTGAGATCATGACGCTGGGCAAGGCGCTCCTGGCGAAATAACAAGCTCAGCGAAGAAGTTTCTTAAACAAGGACATAGTAGCCAAGGTATATCAAGACACCCCCCCGTCTTATATACCGAGCCTCCTGAGGGATGAGGACCACACTCATCCCTCATTTTTTTGAGCGAGGCAATGCAGAACCGGCAGACAGGTGAGGGAATACAGTGCACCGCAGAGGAAGCAGCCAATGAACAGGACGAAGAAGGACGGAACAAAGATTATAGGACTCTATGAGCACGACCAGTGCAGGACCAGGTTCTACATTGAACTCAATGAAGAGATGATGTTCCTCTACAAAGGGAGCTGTCCGAAGTGCCACCGGCATGTTGAGCTCCTCCCCGACAGACTGTACAGGTCGACCGACAAGGCAAGGCGGGAGTACATCCAGCAGGCCCGTTTCGAGAGCGATCCGGTCTACTGGAGCGTCTGGGGGACGGTACAGCAATGAAAATCCCCGGTACACCTAACGGTACACCGGGGACCTTCTGAAAATCTGTAACTCTTGGTAGTCCCAAGGGGAATCGAACCCCTGTTTACGGCGTGAGAGGCCGTTGTCCTAGGCCACTAGACGATGGGACCATAATTTTGGCTGGGGGACTAGGATTCGAACCTAGATAAACGGAGTCAGAGTCCGCTGTCTTGCCGTTGGACGATCCCCCAGCGTATTTAGCTCTTCTAACGGCAGATCAGGGGCTTGTCAAGGTGTTTTTATCCGGGCCTGAAACGGAGTGGAAGGCGCCCTGGAGCGGTTTTCGGGGGACCCTGCAAAGAAGTGCCGGACCCGCACCCGACGGGGAAAGTCCCGGGCGTACTTGACACAACCCGCGGGCTGAAAACCGCATCCTGCCGGCACGGACATGCAAAGGCCTTGTCTTGCCGTCGGCCGGGTGGTATTTCTGGGTTCATGACCATCAAGGACGAGAAACTCTACATCGTGATGGTGGGCCTGCCGTCCCAGGGCAAGTCCACCATTGCGTACCGGCTGCAGGACATCTTCAAGAAGAACGACATACCCACCATGATCTACAACAACGGCGAGCTCCGCAGGAAATACGCGCCGACCGAGACGTGGATGTCCCAGTTCTACAACCCCCACAACACCGAGGCGGTGGAGCTGAGAAAACAGTTCGCCCTCATGAACATCCAGAGGGCCAGGAAATACCTGAGGAACAAGGGTCAGGTGGCCATCCTCGACGCCACCAATGTGAGCAGATCCCGGCGCGAGCTCATCGAGGAACACCTCCAGGACCACCCGGTGCTCTACGTCGAGTGCATCAACAACGACGAGGACATCGTTGACCTGAGCATCCGGCACAAGGTGCGCGGGCTGGAGTTCGCATCCATGAGCCCGGAGATGGCGGTTCTGGAGTTCAAGAAGAGGATCGACTACTACCGCATGATCTACAGCCCTCTCCATGTGGAGCGGAACTATATCCTCATGGATTCCCTGCACAACCGCATCATCGACGAGCAGATCGAAGACCAGCTCCCCCTGTATTCGCGCATCAGGGACTGCCTGGTCACGGATGTGGTGAAGAGCCTCTTCCTCATCCGCCACACCGAGAGCATGTTCAACATCGAGGACCGTATCGGCGGAGACCCGGACCTCACCCCCCGGGGGAGGGCGCAGGCCGAGGCCCTGGGGAGGTTCTTCCAGAAGAAGAGGATCTCCTTCATCTTCACCAGCGAGAAGAAGCGGACCGTCCAGACCGCCGAGCCCATCAAGGCCATGCAGCACGACTGCACCATCGTGCAGATCAAGGAGTTCAACGAGATCGATGCCGGCATCTGCGAGGGCCTGACCTATGACGAGATCCAGCGTCTCAAGCCTGACATCCACTCCGCCCGCAAGGCCAACAAGTACAACTACTCGTATCCCGGCGGGGAGGGGTACGCCAGCATGAAGGAGCGGATCAAGATCGGCATCAAGAAGGCCTTCTTCCTGAATCAGCGGCCCGACAACATCATGATCATCGGGCACCGGGCGGTCAACCGCATGATCCTTTCGCACTTCCTCTACAGGCGGGAGGAGGACGTTCCCTACATCTACGTGCCCCAGGACAAGTTCTACCACATCGTGGCCACCCAGGACCGGAAGGTGTTCGAGCTGAACAGGTACGAGTAGGTCAGGGTGTCCTGTCCATGGAATCGATGGACTTGATCATGGTGGCGGCGGTCTCGAAGTTCGGGTTTATCCTGAGCGCCTGGATGAAGCATTCCTTCGCCTGGGCGATCTGCGCCATCTCGAGATAGGCCCTGCCCATGTTGAAGTGGATGTTTTCATCCTCGGGATCGATCTTGACCGCCTTCTGGTAGACCTTCACCGCATCCGCATGGCGGTTCTGCCGCCGGTAGATGATCCCCAGGCTGTTGTAGACGTTCGTGGTGTTGGGGTTCAGCGCGATGATCTCGTTGAAGATGCCCTCGGCCTTCTCGTGCATGTCGCGTTCCAGGAAGATCTCGCCGGCCATGTTGAGGTACTTCTCGGCCATCTCGTTGTTTCCCATCTTGACATACACCTCGGCCATGGCCTGGTAGGCCTTGGCGAAGAGCTGGTTGATCTGGGTGGCCTTCCGGAAGGCGGCCAGGGCCTCGTCGTATTCGCCGCGGGCCGTCTTGATGTAGCCGATATTGTAGTAGACCTCCGCGGACTCGAGGATTGACAGGACGCTCTCGTACTCTTTCATCGCGAGGTCGAAGAGCCCCGCCTTCATGAAGTTGTCGCCCTTCTCGAGGAAGGCTTTGGCCTTCTTGGTGGAAGGGCTCATATCGAACTCCATGATCATGCCGAGCTTTTTCTCCAGAAGCTCCACGTTCAGCGGTTCCACGAGGATCGCGTTGACGCCGGCCTCTCCGGCCTTGATGACGTCGCTCCTGAGGATCTCGGTGGTCCACAGGATGACGGGGGTGTCGGCATACTGGGCGTCCGACCGGATAACCTTGAGCAGGGCCATGCCGTTCATCTCGGGCATATCCCACTGGGCGATGACGATGCCCGGGTTGATCCGCTTCATGACCTCCCAGCCGGTGGGGCCGTCATCGGCATGGTCGACGTTGGTGTACCCTATCTGCGAGAGCATGGCAGCCAGGTTCTTGTGATAGAAGGCCCCCTGGCCGATAATGAGGATCCGGATGCCGGGTGCAATTGCCATATATCTTCCTTTTCTCAATTATATGTGTACACGGGCAAAGGTGCAAGGTGGAGCTTTCCTTCACTCGGGATCGTCCCCGGGGGCGGCATGTGCATTGATGCCCTTATCGTCGAGCATGGCCTTCTTCTTCACCTCCCGGAAGAGGCTCAATGTGGTCTTGCGGCCTGGTTCCAGGATGGCATAGGGCGTGGCTGAAAAGAAGAATCTGCCGTCTTTGATGCGCAGTGAACCCTGGCGGGCGTCGGACGGGACGATGATGTCCGTACCCATCATGATGTCGTCCATCATGCCTGCAAGTATCTCAGGGGTCTCGGGTTTGAGCATGATCCCCTCGGGCGCCTTCAGTGTGGTCTCCCGCCCCAGTATGCCTGCGATGGCCGCCCATGCCAGGATGACCCAGGCGTGCCGGTGGCTGAAGAGGTCGGCTTCCTTGAGGCTCCAGCCTGATCCGTCCCAGTCCAGGGTAACCCTGTCCATCGGATAAGAGGGCTTCGGCGGCCAGGAGAAGATGGGAAGCTCGTCGTCCTGAAGAGGTGCATAGCGTTTCCTCGTGTTGACCGCCTCGGTGAGATCCATGGAGGTCACGTCCGGCACCTGTCTCTCGCTGAGGCCCCATGCCTTCATCATCTGAGCCACGACCTCCCGGGTCGGCCCGAACCGCAAGAACAGCGCACCCATGCTCAGCCGCAGCAGGAGGAGCATATCGGCGTCGAGGTCCTCTTCGTAACGGACAAGGACCGGGAGGTAGGGGAGAAAGAACGGGTTCACCGTCCTCATGTGCAGGTGGGGATGGTAGCCCTGCTCTACGACGAGGCGGTCCACTTCCCTCTTCAGGACATGCTGGAACGGGTTCCATTCGGAAGGCGTCAGGGACCTGGCGTCCGTAATGGTTCCCGGGACCTCCCCGACGATGATTCCCATATCCGTATCGTCGTCGGGCCTGGAGAGGGGATGCCTTCCTGCCAGCACGATCCCCAACTGCAGGACCTCCATGAGGACCAGCGGCGGAAGTGCTGACGGGAAGATGTCGACCGAGACACCCATGCCGCGTTGCCGGAAGAACGATTCCACCTCGGCGCCTTTCCTCCGCAGGGTGTCCGGGGACGCACCGGGGCTCGGGATGACGACCAGGCCGAGACCGAGGAGGTCGTCGTTCACCACGGACGGCCTGGGTACGGCAATGAGACTCTCGATGAGGACATAGTCGGGTAGCCTGGATATCGCCAGTCCGGGATTCCTGCCCAGGTGTTTCCTCAGGAGGGCATGCTGCTGGGGTGTGCAGGTGGGGTGCGAGAAGATGCCCGCCTTGTCTTTCCCCAGGCAGAAGAGGGCCGGGGTGATCAGGACGAGTTCCCGTGTTTTTTCGGAAACATAGGGCAGCCAGTGTCGGGCACGGTCGACATTCTTCTTGATGAGGCTGCGGATGGAGGCCATGCACGACCTATCGACAGAATCGATACCCGTCTCAACAGTGACCTGTGGGTGATGTTTCTTAGCCTGGACGGTATGCGGCGGCCGGTGGCCGGTCCGGGCATCAGAACCGGCAGGAGGTGCCGATGGAGAGCTGGAAGTTTTCCTGGTTCAGATCGGCGTCGATGCCTCTCAGGCGGTATCCGGTGTCGTCATAGCCGGGGGTGGCGGGATCGTCGCCGTACCAGTACTGGTCCTGGTCCCCGTCGGTGGCGATCCGCGCGTAGCGGCATGCAGAACCTATGGTCCATCGCTGGGTGACATGAAAGGTTCCGCTGAACGATGTCTGGTAGCCGGATCCGGTGGTTTCCGTAAAGGACACCCTGTTCCGCCTCAGGTGTTCGTCCTCATCGCTGCCGTAGACAAGGGGGAAGGAAGAGATCTCGAAGGTGAGGACCATGGTGTCTTCAATATGGGTCTGCAGCGCGACTCCCACCGAATAGATGTCGTATTCCACGGTATAGAACGTACTGGGGCCGCTGATCGTGCTCGACTGGTCCTGCCACGATCCGTATCCGGTCTGGCTCGTTCCGTATCCCCGATAATCGTACTCCTCGTAGCGATACCCGGCGGTGAGCCCGGCGGAGAAATACCGTGTGCGCAGCGGGAAGAGACGGCAGGCGACGGACATCACCAGGGCCTTGGAGTCCAGCCCGGTCTCCGAGTAGATATCGATCCCGTCATGGGCGGTCCTTCCCGGGAACTGGGATTCATCGAGGTAATCCAGGTCCCTCATGGGCCGTCCGCTCGAGCCCCAGGGCTCGGCGATGATGCCGAAATCCATGTCCAGGAGGTCTCCGACAGCGACGCCTGCGCTCACGGCAGGGGCCTTTACGTTGATGGGCCACCTGAGCTTGCTCACCCCCTCCTCGAAGGTCGTTCTGTTGGTGTTCTGCCCGGTCATCATGACGGCATCGACGGCGAACCTGCCGGTTATCTCCATGGCCCGGACGGGGCTGCAGGGCTGCAGGAGCAGGAAGAGCCCGAAGACCACAAGCAGCCGCGGCAGGGGCGAGCCGATGGTCTTCTCCTGTATCCGGGTCTTGTCCGTTTGGGTCGGATGGTCAGCCTGGCCGGGGGCGAGGGTCGCACATCGTAGATGGCCGAAGAGGGGATCCATTACCCGGAGAATTACCATGATCCCATTCTATTAGGCAAGGAAAATCACAGGGTAACGAGGGTGGGAAAGAACCGGAGGCCGTGGCGGGCGGCAAAGAATCCCGGTTAACCGCCGTGTTTCATCTTCCCGGCGCATATCGGGCAGCCCTGCATGGACAGCGGCTGCTCCAGGTGACACTCGGCAAGGAGGGCATCGTCCCTGAAGATGTCCAGGGTCCTTCCGTCGGCCCTGACCGTACCGCGGTGGAGCACGATGGTCCGTGAACACAGGTCCAGCACCAGGTCCAGGTCATGGGTGGCGATGATCCTCGTGTGGGTGAAGTCCTTCAGGATGGAGATGATCTGCCTGCGGCCCAGCGGGTCAAGCCCCGTGGTGGGTTCGTCCAGCACCAGTATGTCCGGCGCCATGGAGAGCACGGTGGCGATGGCGGCACGGCGCTTCTCCCCCGCGGAGAGCTTGAAGGGCGGCTTGTCCCTGAGGTGTGCGATGTCCATCCGGACCAGCGCCTCCTGGACCCTCGTCTCCACCTCGTCCCGGGGCAGTCCCAGGTTGAACGGGCCGAAGGCCACGTCGTCGAAGATGGTGGGCATGAAGAGCTGGTCGTCCGGGTCCTGGAAGATCATGCCCACCGTGCGCCTGGCCTCACGCAGGGTCTCCTTGGTGAGCGGGTAATCACCGATCCGCACGCTGCCGGAGGTGGGCCACAGGTAGCCGTTGAGGTGCAGGAGCAGGGTCGACTTTCCGGCGCCGTTGGCGCCGACGATGGCCACCGACTCTCCGTGGGTGATACGCAGGGTGATATCGTCCAGCGCGTTCGTCCCGTCGGGATAGACATGCGACAGCCCCTTGAGCTCGACGATGTGGTGGCTCATGACAGGACTCCCATGATGAGCTGCCCGGCGATCCGGGGCAGGTTGATGAAACGCAGCGTGATGAAGACAGCGGACCACCCCAGGCCAAAGGCGATGTCGGCACTGGTGATCCTCAGAGGTCTCCTCAGGAAGAAGTCTCCCCGGTAGCCCCGGGAGAGCATGGCCATGTGGATGCGCTGGGCCCTGTTCCAGGTCCTGATGAGGAGA
>Ga0209408_1000263_pt1 | contig 42627 bp, 36 predicted proteins | sample AD_UKC107_MetaG_FD_184422 | JGI IMG/M metagenome (GOLD analysis project Ga0209408, IMG submission 184422) | Active sludge microbial communities of municipal wastewater-treating anaerobic digesters from Hong Kong - AD_UKC107_MetaG (SPAdes)... | ecosystem: Engineered > Bioreactor > Anaerobic >... | reverse complement strand
AAATTTATGTCGCTTGTTTGGCTGCTTATAACAATGGATATCTGCACGGCAGATGGATTGATGCTGATAATGATCTGGATGTCATCAAAGATGAAATCAGTCAAATGCTTAAAACCTCACCTGTTGAAGATGCCGAAGAATACGCCATCCATGATTATGAAGATTTTGGCGGGTATCAACTTGGCGAATACGAAGGCATTGAACACACTCATGAACTTGCCAGTTTTATCACCGAACATGGCGAGTTAGGAGCTGAACTCTTAAACGACTATGACATTGAAGAAGCTGAACGCTATCTGCAAGAACAGTATGCCGGATGCTACTCTTCAACTTCTGAGTTTGCTGAACAGCTCACAGAAGAAACCACCGAAATTCCCAGTCATCTAGCTTTTTACATCGACTATGAAAAAATGGCTCGTGACATGGAATACAGCGGAGATATTTTTACCATTGAAACTGCATTTGATGAAATCCATGTGTTTTGGGCAAGTTAGCCCAAAACACAAATCTCTTTCAAAGAACACTTAGGGCAGAACCCTAGCAAACTCCGATAATACCGAACTAATTGGCTCGGTTGTAAATAATGATACAGAGAGTAAAAGCCATTCAACAATGGCTAGGGTGGAATAGTTTTTTATAATAGTTCCAGCTTTTTTTTTCAGTTGTTTTACCATAGTGATCACCTCCATTAAAGAATATTTAATATTGAAAATAAAATCACTAAGGCTCTGCTCCGCATAGCGTACTGCCCTAAGTATTCTTAACATTTAATATAGTGATGAATATCTATATTTCAACTAAGCTCTATTAAACAGTGATAAATTCATTCTTACTATATATGAACAAAGGCGGTAATACCAAAAGCTGGCGGTAGTACCCATTTAGAAACGGTTGCAAGATGTGTGTGGTAGTACCACTTCGTGACTCCCACACAATCTTGACAAGGGGGCAATTGCATTCCCCCGTTGTATCCCCCATGCTGGTAGCGCATCCGTTATGCCTTTATCATTGTGTAATTTGATACAAATTTCAACCGATAAAGAATCGTCACTGAGCACAAAATACTATCGCTTCGCCCAGCATTTTGCAGCCAGTAACAAGTGGGGATTTTCAACTCCCAGCATAACTCCTGCACCATAATCGTCTCGCCGATTAATCACTCAAAACATATCGCTGTTTTACCACTCGCAAGGAAATATTGCTTTCCCTGCACCCTTCAATCAAACAATGCCAGCTACAAATGAATTTGTTTCTACGATAGTGTTATAGCCACCTTTACAATACCAATCACTTTGTGCCAAAGCTTGATATAATGATGTTTTCCATGAATTTGGATGTCTCGAGTAGCTTGAATTTGCACACTCTATTAGATATTCTTTAATCGCTTGGAAATTATCCCCAAATAACCGAGGTACAATATCTTTTATGTTTGCTAGCTCTTCACCAGCTTCAATAGAGTATCTTTCTGCTAATCCAAACTCTTCAAAATGTTTAGTTGCTCTTTTTACTGAGATTTTATCCCAACAATTTGGAGGGTCAACGTAGTATTCAACCTTCCCTTCTTCTAGTTTTGCAAATATCCATTGATCCTGAAAAAAGAATAATTCGTCAAAATATGGGTGTAAGCATTGCTCTTCTTTCGATTGTGCAGAAGATGTTGATTTTCCGTGGTTGCAAACACTACAGCTTGGAATCAAGTTTTCTGGAAAAACTGAATATAGAGGATATTTTGCCTTAGGGAGATAATGATCTAGAGTGTTTACTTGTCCAAAGCCACAGAAAGGACATTTGTTGTAAGGTGCTGATGATCTGAGTTCATCATAAATTTTTCTTGCTGGTTTTGATTGTGGGACCATTTGCTTGGTATAAAGGTCCTCTAATTCTTCTTTTGTTACATTCTGAGTAACAAATTTATCTGTTTTCAAAATAGGAGGAATTGTATATAAGTCAGCTATCTTAGCTTTGTTTTCATACTCAAAAGCATTATTTTCAATTGAAGCAGAAAGTTGTTCGAGTTTTGACTTTAATTCAACATCTGCTATAGCACTTGTACAAGTCAAAAATACTTCATCTGCAACTAAATTTGGTTTAGGGATCTTTCTCATATATCCATACCTATTATTTATCTCTATTTGCTATCAGAGAGCGTAATATTGCTTTTCCTTCAAATCCAAGTTGATTGTTATATTCCTTTATTATTTCTTCATAACTCTCACCGCTATTTACTGATCCTGTCAATAGGTTATGGAATCCAGATTTTACTACTTCTAAGCCAAATATTTCTCGGGTCAGTATCCCTACATTCTCAGCAAAAGTTTCATTTTCAGGTCTGTAAACTTTTAAAGTAAGTCTTTTTCTATCAAGAATAGACACACATGATTTAGGAACTTCTTGCAAAACAACAGGTGAATGTGTAGCTAGAATCGCTACTGCGTTTCGATTTATTAATAAATCAGATAATGCTCTAATAAAAGCTGATAACAGCGGGGGATGGAGATGACTTTCTGGTTCGTCTAACAAGATTAAAGTCTTTTCTTCTACTGTTTCTATTAGTTTTGTAATTGATAGAAGAACGATAGCGTGGCCTGAACTCATTAAGCCGTATTTATTAATTATATGTTTTTTGAAATTCGTCTTGTTTGATGTTGAGTCTGAATTGAAGATTTTGACAGAAGATATGAGATCCATGTCTTTAAAGTTCAAATCTGTTTCTAGCTTCTTAACTGCTTTAACCCAACGAGTTATTTTTTCACGCAAACTGAAACATTTTTTTAAGCTAGTAAATAATTCATAACATAAGTCATCAGGAGACTTTATAGCATAACCGCTAGATTCATTTACTTTTCTTAATCCTACATAGTGATAACGAATTTTAGATTCGTTGTTTTTAGTATTGTTTATAGCTGGTTTAAACGGATCAAAAGCACTGAAAGATATAGAAACAACACCAGCAAAACACTCCTTGATATCAGTATCATCAATCCAACCATCTTTAACACTAAAATGACCAAGATTATCCGATGTGCTATCTGAAATAATGCATTCAACCATATTGTTAAGTAATGTTGTTTTTCCAACACCATTTCTACCAATTACAATATGAATGTTTGATGGAGGGATACTATTCGGAACTACTTTAAACTCAACATCTATTCCAGAATAGCTAGATGATTTTTCCTTTTTATAACTAAAATTATATTCAGTTAGTGGGGCGTCTCCATGTAGTATGCGTGCATACTGATCTTTTATCGAAATTTTATGAGTGTCTCGAAGCAAAGATGTATTAAATACTTCTTCTTCATCAACGGTTTCGAAAATTTTACTGTTGTAAGTTACGTCTTTTAAAGCTATTAACAACCCACTAGCTGTATCTGCTGATAAGCTCGCAATTTTTTTGTAGTACTCTACATCTTGCCCCAATGAAAAAAATGAATCAGGAAGAACTTCAAATGAAGAGTTGAGCTTATCCTTTGTATATCCACCTGTTTGTCCAATAAAACCAATCTTAACACTGCCTATCTCATGACTTTTTCCTTCCTCATCAAATACAGTCAAATAGAATAAAGTCTTAAAACCGAAGTCATCCCAATTATCCACTTCAAGAAAACCCATATTTGTTGAGTTCAAAGGAAAATTTCTGTTATTGGTTATTTGAAATATTAACGACATGATAGGTTGTTCTAATATGATTTTATGATTTTATGATTTTATATGTCATTACAAATTCTCTACAATCTCGCTTTATGAGGTAGGTAGTCCTAATTTGTCAAAAAACACCCTATTTCTTTGCTTTGCAGAATCAACAAGTTTATCAAATGAAATAACTTCAATATATGCTTTGTATTTTGATTTGTAACCGAAGTATCCCATATGATCACTGGTAACAATTAAATCATGCATATCACAGCGATTTATAATACTCTCAGTTAAATCACACACAATATAACAATACCCTGGTATATTAGATGATTTAGGAATTGGGCGGCCAGCTGGTGTTTTGGCTTTTCCATCTCGTATTCTTTTCAAATACCCTAAGGCTTGCTCAATTGGGTCATTCTCTTCTCCTGTTTTAGCATCATTTCTCATTGGCCTTTTAATTTCTACAACTACAATTGATGCTAAAGGTGCAGTATCTCTTTCTGACATTAAAAGGGGAGTATCGTAGTAATTTAAACTGCAAATATCAGGTTCTTTTGTTTCAGTTGAGCCTGTGATTGGCATGGATTTTAATGTTTTATCAGATGCAAGATAATCGTGAAAAGATAACCTTTCATCTAATAACCATAAATTACAGTCTACAGGTTCTGCTGTGTTGGAATCTTCTCCCATGGGCATGATTAACTCATGAATAATATCTTCTGTTACATATTTCCCACTGGAATCTTTTTCTAGAGCTTTTTCAAATAAATCTATAACAACTTTTCTATGGCACAAGTAATCTGCAAGATCTGATTTTTTCATATCTGAAACATCGGACAGATATTCTTGTATTCTTGAAATGTACTCAGAGGGTTTTTCTCCATGTTCAGGAGTAAGAAGCGAATGTCCTTTTTTTAGAATTTCTCTCTCTAAAGCAGTTAGTTGCTTGTGTAAATATAGATCAAGGTCATTATCAGAAATATTTGAATCGACCACAAGTTCTGCTTCAGTCATTCGATTTATTATAGGCCTATATCTTGGAGCTTTCTCTGCAACAAATTTAAAAAGCCTTTCTCTTCCAGCTTCAATGTTTGCTTTTAATGAATCTTCTAACTGTTCTTGAATTTTTGGATATATAGCTTTCCTTATCTCTTTAAAGCTTAAATCTTGGCCTTTGAATAATCCCTCGATACTATTTTCCTCAATATTAAAACCTATTCTTTCTGATCGGACTTTCTTATCTAAATATTGAGAGCCGATATAACAGCTGTAAACGAAATCACCTTTATCGTCACTTATTTTTCCATGGAGTCCTGGAATTTTATTTGTAAGAGGTTCTTCTTTGACTAATCTATTTGCGGCACAAAAAGATAACACATGATTTTTCGCAGAAGAAGCTCTGAACTTGATATGAGTGATTACAAATTCATTGTCACCAATATTAATTCGATCTATTTGGGCTGAATCATGCATGTAACTTTCATATAAGTCGTCCAAATGAATAGTAGCATTTCCATCCTTGATAGTTATTTCAGGAGCTCCTCCTTCTCGTACAAAATACCATAAACAATGTTCCAGAATACTGTTTGATATGGTTTCCAATGTCTTTGGGGATGCAAGGCGAAATTTATCATCAAATTCTTGTAGCTCTACACTCGTAAGTCTTTGTTTTTGTGGAGAAGAACTATCGATTTTTTTTACACCATATTTGGCGTCAAAACTAAATGCTCTATTTTTAAGTTCAGTATCCAGATAACTGCTATTTATCTCAACACGATTAAATGCTTTTAACCAAAGCAACCGACCGATTCCTCTGCATCCCTTATCAACTTTATAATCAGAATCTAAGGTTTCAAATGATTTCATATTATTATCATTGAAGCCAATGCCATTATCAGTTATTTTGAATCCAATAATTTTTTCTTTGGTTTCAGTTTGATCATTCAGGTCGAGATTTATTTGTTGCAATCGAAGAATTTCTACTGCTATTCTCCCTTCGGTCATATCCTCTGAACACTCTTCAATAGAATGAATAGAATTAACAATGGCTTCAAAAAGAGGCATTAGAGCATGGCTAGTAGGAAGAGAAGTATTTCTTAATCGACCAATTAAATTTGTCTTTATGCTCATTTGTTTTCCCCAAATCGATTTGCTTCAATAACTTTTATAACGGTAAATACTTGAAAAGTATAACATCAAAATATTTTTATATTTTTCATCCCCTAAATCAATAGCTGCTGCGTTAGGTTCTTGAATATTAATGTTTGTAAGTTGATACCCCAATGCCAAATTTAACAAATCACGATAAAAGTTTTCTGAGTAAACATTTACGTCAGTAAAATTAATTTTATTGCTTAATTCAACTTCTTTACTTAACCAAGCTAAAGAGCTAATTATTGATTGCTGGTATTCTTGACGAGTTAACATTTCTCTACCTTTAATATTGCAAAATCCATGTAAATTATAATTTTACTCATTTCCAACAACCTCCATGAGTTTTCCGAAGCTGTTCACAACATCGTATTTAACATTTCTGGGGTTTATTTTTTCATTGATTTCATCAAAGAATTTTCTGGCACATTTTATTTTTGTTTTTTCAATTTCCCGTAGTTCCATGCTGGACATTGAGCCCTTGGTTTCAGCCACAAAATAGACATGTTTGACTGTTCCTTCTTTAAATGAAATTGCCCAGTCCGGGTTATATTCTCCAACAGGAGTGGGGATAGTAAAGCCTTTGGGAAGCTTTGCGTAAACAACAACTTCCGAGCTTGTATCAAGCTCCTCAACAAATTTCCGCTCTGTTTTTGAGTCAGTGATAACATAGTCATAGATATGATTTTTTAATGGTTCTCCAGCATTTCTAAAATCTTGTTTACTTTGGCTGTCCGTAAAAATATCAATATCATGTGTTTCTGCCACAGTATCATAACTCAATCGTTCAATGATGACGGTAGCCTTTTGTTCCTGAATTAGCCTTGAAGCTTCGGAAATAAAGTTTTCAGGATTAGTTTTGAATTGAGCAAACACAGATTTCTCGATCCCGGACAATACATTGGCAACGGTTCTTCTGGTAAGACTGACATTCTCAGCTATTTTACCGATAAGATCGTATTTGACCGAAGAGTAAATTGATCCAGTGTTATATTCACTATTTGTTTCTTTCACCTTAAAACTATCACCGGACTGCATCTGATCATAGCTTATGTTTTTGATCTGTTCCCCACGCTCAACCATGTAACGCAAAGGAGCGATTTTCAATTCCTTATTGAGGGTATCAATACATTTTTGAACAAGTTCATTGCTATCAAAATGTACACTATAAACAGCTTTGCGATTAATTCTATCCCAGAGCTCTTTAAATTCTCTTTTCTCAAAATTAGAATTTAGCGGATTGGCCTTTGTACCTCGATCATCTTCAATTTCAGGAAGTTTAACATCGCTGTAAACACTATCAATCAGTTGAAAGATTTGTTCTTTGAAAGGGAGCAAGTCTTCGGGTAACTCTGCAAGTTCATTATTTTTGTGTGCATCATGATATTTCTGAGCAATATTTTTCTTACGGTCAACATAACCATTCTGTATTAAATAAAACTCTACTCCTTCAGCCATATCTTGTGTGACCTCAACATTTCCAGAGGCCGTTTGTATGATTTTTCCGGTAAAGTAATTAACATCTGCAATTTTTGGTCTTTCAGATAAAGATTCACTAATATCTTTCTGCAATGCCGTTACAAAATCCTTATAACTTTCACTGGCAACGACAGTCAGAATATTTGTATCATGAACCGTTGCCGGGTTATCTTGCCTTTCTCCAAATTTATCAACACAAATTCGAAGTCCACGCCCCACTTCTTGTCTTCTTGAAATCGTATTATCACTGTGTTTTAGAGTACAGATTACAAACACATTGGGATTGTCCCAGCCTTCTCGAAGAGCAGAGTGTGAAAAAATAAACCGGGTCGGCTCATTAAAAGATAAAAGTCTTTCTTTATCTTTCAAAATCAAATCATAAGCATCAACATCATCTGTCTCAGTTGATGACTTTCCTGTAAAGGGGTCTATCATCCTTTTGGTTTTTTTATCAATTGAGAAGTAACCATTGTGCGTTTTATCAACAGAAATTCCGTCTAGATGTTTTATATATTCATCATGTAAAAACAAATCCTGCTTTAGCTCATTCAAAATATTTTCGTATTCCTCTTCAAAGATTTTGGCGTATTCTCCACCTTCTTCTCCCAAGTCGTTGTAAACTCGATATTTCGCCACCTCATCAATAAAAAAGAGCGTTAATACTTTGATGCCTTGACTAAACAATACTTTCTCTTTTTCAAAGTGGGCTCGAATGGCTTCCCTAATTTGAATTCGTCTGATTGTTTTTTCATTCACATCACCTGTGGCTTCACCGGCAATAAGCTCATGTCCATTGGTAAATTCGACTGTATCTGTATTGGCATTGATATCTGAAATTACAAACCCTTTGTATTGATCCATTTTCTCTGATAAATCGAATAAGTTATCACCCTTGTTGAGTTTTCTAATTACTCTTTTTATGCCACTATTTTTTTGTTTAATCTCTAGCTCAATTCTAGCAGCGGGGGTTTGTTTTGAGACCTCGATTGACTCAAGATAGAGATATGCATTTGTACCGGAAAGTCCTTTAACGGAGATTCCCCTAACTGCTATTTTTTTGACCAGTTTTTGATTATAGGCATCCAAAGCATCCAGTCTGTGAACCTTATTGTGCAGGGTTTTATGGGTTGCTGAATATCGCATAATAAACAAAGGATTGAACTCTTTAAATGAATCCAGCGTTTTTGCACCTTCCATTTTTTGCGGTTCATCCAATATCAAAATTGGGCGATTTGCTTTAATCACATCAATAGGGCGACGACTTTGAAAGTCATCCAGCTTTTCGTAAATTCTACGATTATCCTTACCCCGAGCGTTAAATGCCTGAACATTAATCACCATGATGTTAATTCCGGCATCCGATGAAAAACTTTCGAGATTATGGAGTTGTTTGGAATTATAAATAAAGAATTTGGCTTTCTTTTTATAATCTTTCTGAAAGTGATCAGCGGTTATTTCAAGAGATTTATAAACTCCTTCTCTGATAGCGATACTGGGAACCACAACTACAAACTTGTTCCAGCCATATCGCTTGTTCATTTCAAAAATGGATTTAATGTAACAATAGGTTTTACCCGTACCTGTTTCCATCTCAATATCCAGATGATAGGGGGAAATTGCCAAAGCCTTTTTAGTGTATGCACTATCAACCACATACTCATTTTTCTTTATGGTTTTGAACTGATATAAAGACTGACTTTGTGGCAAGTTCTGGTTGCGTTGAATTGTTTGAATGTTTTCGAGAAGTTGTTGCTCAGTCAGAATGATCTCTGAATTTTTAAAACCAATAAGGTGTTCTGAGATTGAATCCGCTTGATACTTTCCTTCGTGATCTCTCTTTTTATTGATACCCGGATCAACTCTATAGCTGACCCCAGAAGTATTGGGTTGTCCTTTAAAACAATCAACTACAGCACTTACCGCTCGGGTTTGATAGCCTAGTTCTTTAAACTCCAGTTTCATGCCAATACTCCATCTTTTAGCACCATCAGTATTTCTCTATGGTTTTTCTGCTTTATTATTTGCTCAACTTTGTGGATATCCTGATAGCCATTATTTGGTTTGTGTAACCCAGAATTAAAAATAGGTCCCACAAAACGAATTGTGGATTGCCCAAGTGACACAAAATCAATCACAGGATTTTCCTCCCTTCGGTAATGTTGAGTAGTGCAGGAAAACAAAGCACGGAAGCTCTTCGCCCAGAACCTTCCCTAAGTACAAGTAATACACCAGCTTCTCTCAACTGCTTTAATAGTGCCATAGCTGTTTTTTTGTTAATTTGTGAGCGGGATACAAAATCTGTCGTTTCAAAAATTGGACGATCAAAAATAGCATCCAACAAATGAACTGTATATTGTGAATGGGTGATTTCATGAATTCTGATTTTCATGGAATCATAAAGCCCCATGATAGATTTGACTTTGGCATTATTGTTTTTCGCCTGCTCAATAATAGCTTTTAAAAAAAATGCTATCCATCCGTTCCAATCTCCTTCACGGGAAATATTCTGCAATCGCACATAGTATTCCTCACGGTTAGCTTCCAGATAAGAACTGAGATAGAACATGGGTTGGGAAAGCTTTTTCTTTTGATACAAAAAGAGCGGAATTAAGATACGTCCAATACGACCATTACCGTCTTTAAAAGGGTGCAGTAATTCAAATTGAGCATGAACCACTGCTGTTTGTAATAAAAAATCTATATCATCTGTCGAGATATAGCTCTGCCATGCTTCGAGATGATCTTCGAGTTGTAAAGGATTAGGAGGTATAAAAGAGGCTTCCTCAATGGTGCATCCGTATTTTCCAATCCAGTTCTGGTCTTTGCGAAACTCTCCGGGCGTTTTATCTTGTCCACGCACACTATTAAGTAATATTTTGTGGAGCTGGCGCACGAATGCCAGCGTAATAGGTCGTTCGTCCAGATAATGATGGGCTGAACGCAAGGCTTCACGATAGTTGATAATTTCCTGAATGTCTTTGGCTTTTTCACCTTCCTTGTGAATACCTGCTTCTTGCTCCAAAACCTCATCAACTGTTGCTTGAGTGCCCTCGATTTTAGAGGAAAGCACCGCTTCCTCATTGGTTAGCGGAGAAAGCATTACGGATGAATTGACAACTCCCTGAAGCAACCCGTCATAACGGGCAAGCTCTGCATTGGCTTCTCCGACCAAGGCAAACAGGCGTTGGTAATCCAAACCTTCAAGAGGTAGTTTATTGGGTTGATATGGTTTCATCTGTCATCTCCCCTATATTGTCATTATATCCGTGTGAGGGCTTTTGAGTTTGAAGATTTGTTCGACATTGATTTTTACACTGTCATCTTTAAAGCCGGAGTCACGGAACACCACACGCATAGGCTGGCGTTCGGCCAGTTGTTTGCAAAACTCTTCGGTTATCTTTCCGTTTTTGTCAAAACAGGCAGCCAGCGCATTGTTATCGACAAAGAAGACTTCCCGCTCATCAATTGTCTCTCTGCTTATTGGCAAGGTTAAGTCCACACCCCAGTCAAGCAAAACCTGAAACAACAAATCCTCAGAAGTACGGTCTTCCTTGATATTATCGGTATAAAAACCAAGCTCGGTTTGCACCACTTCATCCGGTGCATAGTAAACATCAGACATATTGGAAGAGTCAATCTTGAGCACCCTGAATCCGGTGTCCAGCTCAGCAGTGGTGTCGGGGTTTTCTTGTTTAATTTTTTTGCCTGCACGGCGAATGCGTTCTTTGGAGATTTCGGCAATAGTCTTATAGCCGGCCTTAAAGGCTTCGGATTTTTCATCGCACTTTTCAGGAAGCTGAACCATAATAAATTTTCGTTTACCACCGTCTTCCGCATTAAGTTGCATGATGGAGTGGGCTGTGGAACATGAGCCAGCAAAAAAGTCTAAAATAATTTCATTTTTATCAGCGCCTTGCTGAATTAAGCTTTTCAATAGTTGAGTTGGTTTGGGAAATGTAAACACTTTATTTCCAAAAAGTTGTTTAACCTCCTTTGTTCCTTCTGTGTTTAAAGATGTTATAAAAGCATTAGTTATTTTTGTTTTTTTATCAGTCCCCCAAGTGGAAATTGGTACAACATCAGATTTAGCCTCATTTTGAAACCTTTTTAATAATGGGGAGCCATCAGCATTTTTAGGGAATATTATTCTACCTTCTTTGATTTTTTGTTTCATTGTTTCTGGGCTATATGGCCAGTACCTACCTTTCGGTGGCCAATGCTCGTTACCATTATTAGGATTAACAATAGGGTAATTAGTATTTCCACCTGGCTTCCCTGCGCTTAAATTATCTGCAATCCATGGTCCTCGCAAATCATTGTCAGGATTGGAATACCTATCAAATGTTCTCTTAATTCCATTCAATTTATTTTGCTGTTTTCCATAGCAAAGGACATATTCATGGTCTGAGCTTACATTATTTACCGAGTCCATTGCCCCACTTCGTCTTTTCCAAACAAAAGTACAATAATGATTGCTTTCTCCAAAAATTTCATCGCAAATTTTACGCAAGTTATTGTTTTCATTATCATCAATACTAATAAAAACAACCCCATCATCCTTAAGCAGGTTTCTGGCTAATTTGAGTCTTGAATACATCATGCTCAACCAGTCGGAATGAAAGCGACCATTGGAATCGGTGTTTGCTACTAAGCGATTACCTTCTTCATCTTTTTGCCCGGAATCCAGCAAGTATTCTTCAGTGGATTCGGCAAAGTTGTCCTTGTAAACAAAGTCTTTGCCTGTGTTATACGGCGGGTCGATATAGATCATCTTGACCTTGCCCAGATATGTTTCCTGCAAGAGTTTTAAAGCATCGAGGTTATCGCCTTCGATAAACAGGTTTTCGGTGCTATCAAAGTCCTCACTTTCTTCCCGGCAGGGGCGAAGGGTTTTGGCAATCGGTGCATTGGCTGTCAATAGGGCTTCTTTTTTACCCGGCCAGTCCAGACGGTATCTTTCCTGTGAGCCTTCGACAATATGATCAGAGAGTTCCTGTTTCAGCAAATCCCAGTCGATGGCTTTTTTGAGTTCCCCTTGCTCATCCGTTGCTTCGGTCACACATCCGGGGAATAGTTCTGCAAGCTTGTCTATATTTGCATCGACAAAATCAGGGCTGTGCATTTTTAGTTTGTTCATTTTATTCTTCCAGTTCTTTAATCTCTGATTTTAATGTATTCAGCTTATGGTTGAGTTCCACTCTTCGGTTAAACTGTTTTTCCTTATTTACTTTTTGCTCCAACCTGTCAGCTTCCTGAAGCTTGGATTGAAGGTTTTCATATCTTTGTGCCCAGTCCTCTATGGTTTCGTTTTTTCTCTTTTTCACAGGGCTGAGGCTTGTTAACATCTGATGGTAAAGCCCATCCATGTTCAAAGCAACCGGAAGTTTAACTCTTTCAGAATTATCCGCTATCCAATCTGATTTGAAATAACTCCCAATTATTATCTTCTTCTTGTCTGTGCTTAAAGTCTTGAAACAGGAGACTAGCTGAGACTTTCCGTTGAATTTTATCATAAACAGGATGGGGGACGGGATGGCCTTGTCGATGGTCGCTAACACTTCATCAGAGAATGTCCCTGATTTCAAAAATATCGTAAACACCTGAATTTCATCTATGCTTTTTCCCTTTGCTAAGTTAATGGATTCCGGAGCCAATACATAAGACCATTCTATTTTTTCAACCTGATCAATAAATAATTGTTTTACCTTGGTTGTTGGTTGAGCCTTCTCATAGATTTTGTTTTTGGGCAGGACTTTTTTATGCTCTGTCGATTTAGGAAATTCATACACGGTCTTCATTACTTCTTCTCTTTAATCGCCAAAAATGAAATCAGCTCAAAATCATCCAGTCCTTGTATTGTGTCCACCAGAGCCGTTGTTTTTGTTCCTGAGAAAAGGCTGTCAATGTCCTTATCTTCTTTAACATCAATGATGGATTGGATGGCTTGTCCCAATAATGCAGAGTATTTGTTCATTTTCCGGCCATCTTTGGTTTCCGCATTGAATTTTTTACAAAGTTGGTTATCCGGTTCATCTTGTCCTTTGCAGCTTGAACGAATAATATCCAGCAAATGTTTTACTTCTGTGTGATTGTTAATAATCTCACCATCATCGCTGATGTAAACCAAATAATAAGGATGCAGTCGATTGTGTTGATTGATATTGACACTGGTATTTCTGTTTCTCAGGACAAAAATAACTCCGGGCTTGAGTGCCAGAGTATCATTGGTTGAAACAATTGCATGAAGCCCTAAGGGAAGATTTTTCAAATCCCCTTTTTCTCTAATATAACCGAGTAAATCCATTCTGAAATCATTCAGTCCAAGGTCTGTTATACTGACCCCGGTTTTCAGGTCTTCCAGTTCGATAACTTCGTCCTGCAATCGTCTGAGCTGTTCTTTTCTGTAGCTTACATCATTGGCTTGGGCAGAAAGAACATTATCATCTCCCGTAGCCGTAATGTCAGTGATAATCATTCGGTTTTCTACACGTTCTTTTAGGTTGATATACTCATCCAGTGAGATATCCGGCCAATAGTTTACCAACTGAATACTTTGGTTGGGTGAACCAATCCGGTCAACCCGTCCAAATCTCTGAATTATTCTAACCGGGTTCCAGTGGATGTCATAATTGACAAGATAGTCACAATCCTGAAGGTTTTGCCCTTCTGAAATACAATCTGTTCCAATAAGAATATCAATTTCTCCATTTTCCTCTGGATAGAGAAGGTCTTTATCTTTTGACCCCGGAGAAAAGAAAGTGAGGATTTTTTGGAAGTCATAGCCAGTTCCAAGCGTTGTTTTGGATTGATCACTTCCTGTGATTTTCGCTAAATGTATGTTTTCATCCTTTGATAAACCGGATAATTCTTGAAACAAGTAATTGGCTGTATCTGCAAATGCTGTGAATATCAGAACTTTTTTATTTCCTTGATTGATAGGGTTTTGAATTTTCTCAATTAAATGTGTCTTTAAGTGCTGGAGCTTTGCATCTTCGGAAACAGAAATTTTCTCCATTTCTTCACGGAGCATCAGGATGAGGGTATGATCATTTTCCAAGTCATTTTTCCAAGATGGGATATCCATATCGGCAAAACTAATTTTTACTTTTCCCTCTGTTGAAATGTCCGCATTTTCAAATTCATCGTCATCAATGATTGTTTCTGTATCATCATGGTTAAACTCTAAGGCTTCTTCATCGCTTTGGCTTTGTTCAAACTTGGATATTTGTTCAAGCGTATTTGAAATTCGTGTCTCCATGTTTTTGAGAGTAATCCTGAAAGCTTCGATAGAGCTTTCCAGTCGCTTCAACAAGTTGGTTGTCATGAGCGATTGCAGTGCTTTCTCACGATCAACCTGTGTTAAACGCGCGCCTTTTGTGTCTGTTCCATACATATCTTCATATTTTTGGAGCTGGCTTTTAAACACATAACTCATTGGAGCATATACTACTTGTTTAACCTCTTTGAGGTGAGAGTAGATTTCGTTAATGCTCATTATTCCTTTTCTGTGAGTGAGAGGTGGTCGGAATGTCAGGGGTTTTCTTCGTTCCGGGAAGCTCCCAATATCACTCATATCATAGTATGTTGTAATATGTTTTCTTGAACGGGCAATTGTAACGCTATCCAGAATTTTGAAAAAATCAAAATCCAGCTCATCCAAGATGGCTTTTGCTGTTCTTTTGTCAGGAGGTAGTTCTGACCATTCATTGAATGCTTTTTGAGCCAGCCTGAAAACATCATCTATGCTTTTTTCCGTTTTAAGCTTTTCCCTTAATGTCTCGGACTCACCCTCATAGGCAAGTGCAAGCTGATTTTTCAAATCGTTGAAGCGATTGTTTACTGGTGTTGCTGAAAGCATCAAAACTTTTGTTTTTACTCCGGCTTTCAACACTTGATTCATTAATTTCTCATAGCGTGTTTCTTTATCTTTGATATTTCTTCCGGCATTGCGAAAATTATGGGACTCATCAATTACAATCAGGTCGTAGTTGCCCCAATTCACTTTTGATAAATCCATTCCCATTGACTCTCCAGATTCTCTGGATAAATCTGTATGAAACAACAAATCATAATTTAACCTGTCTTTTGCTAACACATTGGTTTTGTAGTTGCTTCTATAGGTTTGCCAGTTATCAGCCAGTTTCTTTGGGCATAAAACAAGCACTGACTTGTTTCGCAGCTCATAATATTTAATAACCGCCAAAGAAGTGAATGTTTTCCCCAAACCAACACTATCCGCCAAAATACATCCATTGTAAGATTCGAGTTTATTAATAATCCCCGTGGCTGCATCACTCTGAAAGTTATACAACTTGCTCCAAATTACACTGTCTTTGTAGCCAGTTAAGTCATTTGGCAACACATCTTCATTAATGTCTTCCAGAAATTCATTGAAGATGTTGTACAAAGTCAGAAAGTAAATTTTTTCAGGGGAGTTTTCCTGATAAATTGTCTCAATATAATTACAAATTGTCTCAGTAACATCTTTGATTTGTGACTCATCATCCCAAATTTGGTTAAATGTATCGAGAAAGGTTTTACTCTCTTGAGGGTTTATTTTTACAATGATATTGGATATTGCATCTCCTTTTTGATAGCCCAAATCAACCGCAGTAAAACCTTCAATAGGTGTGTAAGCCACGGTTTCATTTTCATTTTCTAAACAAGAAAATTGTTGCATGGGTGAAACGGATGTTTTTGAACGAAACTTTGCTTTTCTTCTAATCCAGTCTGCACATTCTCTTGCAATGGCTCGCTGAGTTAGTTCGTTTTTTAGTTTGATTTCAAACTCGCTACCATAAAGGCTTTGTTCCTTTAATAATTTTGGAATATGAAATTCTCTTCTCTGCTTCGATTGTTTATCTGTAACATCATCGGGAACAAAAGCTGAAGAAGTAAATATAAATTCGAATGAATCAATGGCTTCAAGCTCTTTTTTTAAGGCTTCATAGGCATAAATTGAAAAACAGGATGCTGCTATTTTTAGCTTGTCATTCTGATTAATGCTATTTTTAAGATCATCACCCCATAGGTTATTTACATTATCTATTATTGCCATTAGCTCATTCTTGCTTTGTTGTATTATTCTTTGCCAAAGAATTAAAAGATATCCTGATAATTCTGTTTTTACCAGTATCAAATGAAGAAAGGCTTGGCTCGTAATATATGCGAACTATGTGTGGTCTTTTAATCATAGATATTGGGTAAATATTCAGTAACTGAATTATGTAAGCTTTGATACTCGTTGTCAATTTCAACACCTAATCTAATTACAAGAGTCAGATTTTAACCGGGACTATTATCAAAACCTGAGAATGTAATTACTTATTATCTTTCAAAATCAATCTCTTTTTCATTTTTCCTTGGTTGTGTTGTTAGCTCAAATTGCTTCCTGATTTCTTCTCGGACTTTTTCAAATTTAAGAGCTTTTCCAACATCATCGGCTAGGCGTTCACGGTCTTGGAGTTGTTGTTTTTTGAGTTCGATAATCTGGTGTTGTAGTTTTTGTCTTTGTTCGAGTTGTTCAAATATTAAGGAGTCGAGCTCTTGTTTATCTCGTTGGAGGTTGTTCCATGCTTCCAGTTCATTTTGGGTTTTGATTTCTGAGTGTTTACCCGTAATACGATCCAGCAAACCTCTTAATCCTTTATTGTATCGGTCTTGGCGTTGCTGGTTTTCTTCTGTCCAGCGGTACTGGTGAAATTGTTCAAGGTGGTTGCGTTCGTGTGTATGTAATTGAGCCATTTTGTGTTTCTGTTTATTGAGAAACTCCATTTCATTCGCTTGTTCGGCTTTCAGGTTGTCAGCGATGGTTTTCAGTTTTGGTGTTAACGACTTCTCAAATTGCTCTTTGGCTTCACTTACAGTTGGAAGGTCATCATGACTTCCCAATCTGGCTTTGGCTTCTCTGGTTTTAATACCAGCCCATTTGGGTAAGGAGTAAACTTCCCCTTTGTAATCAACAGCCACAAATCCTCGTCTGTCTCCTTGAGCCAGTTTATAGCCGTATTCTTCCAGTGCTGCATTCAGAGACTTCTTATCATCTGAATACTGCCATGCTTGTTGTATAACCTGTTTGATCTCTCTAGGGTCTCTACCAGTACGGAGAGCTTGTTGCCATTCGGCTTGATTGAAATTCAGTGGGTCTTTCATCAATGGGTCTTTAAAGCCATTAGGTAGTTCCCATCCATGTTCCAGATATTGTTCTTTAGCTATTTCATTAAGCTTGTTTTTATAAAATGGCAAGTTAATCGCTTTGAGGTTTTCAGCATCTATTCTTGACCAAACAACATGTGCATGTCTTCTTCCTTCTTTTTCATGAAATACGATCGCTCTGGGTTGGTCTGTTAATCCTAGCTTTTGTTCGATTTCATCGGCTGCTTTAATAAAGTCCTCAGTCGTTACTTGTTCTGTCTGAGGAGGGTTCATACTCAAAGAAAAGAGATACTGTTTACAGTTTGTTGCCTGAGAAACTGCCTTTATCTCATGAAAAGCAGAGTGTAAGTCCTCAGACAGGAACCCTCTGACTTCATGAACAGTGACATGCTCATTCTCAGCTTTGAGTAAATGAGCTGCCAACTGTTGTCCTCCGCTTCTTTGAGAGCCTTTCAAAATCATGGTTGAGGTCTCATGGGTCTGATATTGCTAATATCCCGAATATCCGCAGCAGCTTGAGTAAACTCTGTTTGCAAGGATGGTTGGGGTGTTTTTTCTTCATCAACCCTCAACCCTAATCCTTTCATCAACAGATTACGCATATAGCGAATATCGGCACAGGCTTGTCTCAATTCTGCTTCAACTTGTCGAGGCAAAGGAAGAGTTCCAGTATTGGATGCTTTGGCAAGCTGATTCATATTCTGGGATAAACGGGATTTACCCAGTATTGCCAGTAATTGAGCCAATAGCTTTTTATCCTTAACTGGTCGTCTTCTTCGTTTCTTTTTAGGGATATTGCTTTTAAACAGATATTCCTTGATGAAAGAAGATAGTGACATATCACCAGCAAGTTCTTCCAGTTTGGCTCTTTCCTGAAAGGTTAATCTCAACGAGAATGGAGCAGGTCTTTTAGAGGTGGTTTTATCAATTCTCATGATACACCTCCTTTTTTAGATTTTTCAGAAGTTAGATCATTCTGATTGTCTGGTTCTCTTTCTTTATAGTCTGAATTTTGATAGTATTTACAGTGGCTTAATTGGACATTCCAGTCTTCTAACACCTCGAACAAAGTGTTCGAACTTTGTTCGTCTAGGTGCACCATTTTTTGGTTGATATCACATTATAAACGTCCAATCTCAAGCCAAAAAAATACTCATTTATGATTTATAAACTCGTATTTTGTTTAGCCTGACCTTGAACATTTCTAATGCAATCTCATTCCAAAAAATATCTTCTAAATTTGTATCAAATAATAAATTCTCCATTTTGATATAATAATGTTCGCTTATTACACATAAGTTTAGGTTTTATATTTTCCAATCTCAATCCATATAACATTTTGTATTTGATATTAGCAAATACATCTTAGATTCATCTTCATAATAACACTTCAACAATTTCGTGTATAATCATGAGTTCAATAGTATTTTTCGTATTTAGGGGAGATTCAATGAAAAATAATAATAACAATAATAATTTTGGAGTAAAGCAATCAATTATCGTTTTATTTCTTTTGATAAACTTATCATTGGCACAAGCTCATGATGGAGCCAAAATTGCTGTGGTGGATTTAGAACGAGTTGTAATTTTATCTCCACAAGGGAAAGCGTTACAGTCGAAATTAGAAAAGTTTCAGGAAGATGTGAGAAATGAAGCAGAAGGCATGAACAAAATAGCTCAGGATATCCGCAGAAAAGTACAAGAAGGAGCTAATAGTTTATCGGAAGATAAACTGGCAGAGTTGCAAAGACAATTTGAAGATCAAAGTATCAAAATCAGGCGTTTTACTGATGAGAAACAAAGAGAAGGACAAAAAATGCAACAACAAGGATTAAAAGATATTGAGAAAGAATTAGAGCCTGTAATGAAACAAATTCAGACTCAACATGGTTTTGATTTGATACTCAATAACACTCCGGGAATCGTGGTTATGACATCGGAAAAGGTTGATATTACTCAGCTTGTTATAGAGACTTTGAAACAAAATAATTAATCCAATGCCATGAAAACAACGACTAAATTTTTTCATATAATCAGTTACTTGCAATATCCGCTTATTGCAGTTGCTCTTGTTCTGTATTATCCATTAATGAAATCATTTAAAGCCGGGACTTTGGATTGGGAATTGGTGAATTACATCCTCATCCTATTTGGCACAGCATTGAGCTTTTCAACCTTGCAAGATACCACTAAAACTCAAAATAAAATTTCCAAAAAAGTTTGGTTCGACCCAGTGAAAGGAAAAATTATGTTGGTCTTTTTTGCTGTCATGGCTCATTTGTTTATTATTGCGGGTTTTATCCTTATGATTTACAAAAAAAATAGCATGCAGGAAAATGCAGCAGTTGGGGTGATTGTTTTGGGAATAGGTATGATTGGGGTTCTCAAAGGCGCTATTGAAATGTTTGAAAATCACAGAAAAGACAAAAACTAGCTTGATACAATGGGGCAATCACTGTTTAACCAGATTTGGATAAATCACTCATATTTGCTGACATAAAGTCTTCAATGAACCAAGCAGAGAGTTCATGACGGCCTTCTAATCCCGATTTTGCATAAACTGATGATGCTTGTTGACGGGCTGTTTTTTCTTTTGTATTTCTGATTCGGGCAATTTCCTGAAAATTTAGACCTTTGAGCATTAGCAAAGCAATTTCTTTTTCGCTTTCGCTAAGTTTCCAGTTATCGAATTGCTCTTGAATTGCCACAAAATATTGGTGTCTGATATCTCTGAATTGTTTGGTAATGTTTTTTACTTTTTGCTCAGATTCTTTGAGTGAGTTTACTAATACATTAAGTCTTTTAGTTCGTTTATGCATGTCTAAAATAATCAATAAAGCCAACGCACTAGATAGAAGTACAATAATCCCTTCTTCGAGGATATGCCAAAGCGGAATTTCCAATTGAATATCCGTTAAAACATCAGCGATATTCAATATCATAATTACTATTAGGCAAATTGCCACTAATTTATCTTTCATAGAAACGTCTTAAATTTAATGTATATAATTGATTTATAAAGAAATAACATGCTTTTGGTATAAATGTACCATGTAATATTTGGTAAAAAACACTATATTAGCACTAACTAATGTATGGTTTTACAAATTAAGTATATGAAAAAAAATATTATATTGGTAGTAACGATTTTATTTTTTGTTCCAATTGAAGTTGTTTCTAAAGACATCAAAACAATTCACTCAATCATGAGTGATGGTTATAACAAGCTTATAGTTCAAAATCTAGATACCAATACAAATGATGTGTATAAATTTCTGACTTCGGCTCCGACTTTACAATTGGGCTACCTCAATAGTAATAAAAACTTAGGGAGCGACGAAACGGAATTGATTATTAATTTCCCAATTAAGACCATAAAGCACTTTAGGATTGAAAACCAAATCAAAAATCATTATGAGACCTTCCGAAAAGATTTGGAAGAGAATCTGAAGTTGTATGTTTCCGGTCTAGTGAGGAGTTCACTTTGGGATTATAAAATTGCACAATTTCAGCTTCAAACTGAGATCAATAAAATAACCTTTCTCAAACAACAAAGAGAAACTTTATCAAGTTTAAATCAGTTAGGTGATGCTTCAAATGAAATATTACTCATGTTGGATAATAGAATTATCGACACTCAGATTTCCATACTGACACTTGAGAATGATGTGCAGAGTCAATTGGAAAAATATATTCAAATCACTGGTGTTGATGTTATCCCTGGCAACTTCACGGAACAGGCTGTTATTAGTAGCGGTTCTGTTTTTTCGAATCATCCTGCTTTAAAGTTGATTCAGAATTCAATGGAATATTCACAATTATTATTTGATGAGTCAGCTTTGCAAAACTCGCCATGGAATGTTTCAGCGATTGCTAAAGAAGTTAAATCCTTTGACTTGACTGACAAACAGATTGGTATTCAATTACAAGTTCCTTTATCCCGTAATAAAACGGGACAAGCCGATAAAACTACTTGGTTACAAGAGCAAAGCCAGTTAACAAGTGATTATAAAAAATTGAAGGATGACCTCACACTAAAGCTTAAGGAATTAATCAATGAGCATGCTTTCTTATTATCTAAACAGCAATTATTGGAAGAAAAATCGAAAAATGCTCAACAAATTTTAAACAAACTCACATCTTTAAAATCAAGTAATGAAATTGAGCGAGATTTATATTTTCAAAGAGTCATTGACCTTCAAGAAGACTTAAACAGTCATAATCTTAATCAATTATTAATATACAAAAATCAGGCTATGCAAAATCAAGTTATAGGTGTTGTTTTATGATTTCAGTCAGTCAAAATTACAGGGGTGTCTTTCACATGCTAAAAGCAAAACTATTATTAATGGTTTTATTCTTTGCCACAAATTTTTCTTCAGCCGAAGGAATATCAATCAGTGAATTAGGAGACTTAAAACTTTCGTTTTCTAAAATAGAGAAGAGTGATAGTTATAAAGGTTACCCTCTAAAAGCAATTGTCACGACTAAGCCAAATGAATCTTATCAAGTGATTTCGCCATTCAATCCGCAGTTAATAGAATTATTAGTCGAAAATGGTAAAAAAGTCACTGAAGGAACAAAAATTATGAAGTTATCAGGAAGTGAGGTTCATTATTTTCTGGAAATGTTAGCTTCACACAAATCTTTGTTTGAACTCAGTCAACAGAGATACAAGAATAATTTAAAACTCTATCAAAACAAAAGTATCAATAGTGAAAAGTGGTTTGCAATTGTTAAGCAATATAATGACGCAAAAATTGAATACGGACATTTAAAACATTTTGCGGAACTGATTGAAACAACAGGTGAGGACTCTGTCATTCTCAAGGCTCCGATATCGGGGATTTTGATGCAAGCACAGGCAAATGACTTGAGTGAGGCTGAGAAATTACTGGTAAAAATTATTCCTGATCAAGCATTACGCTTAAAAATCAAAGCATCCAATTCTCAGGCAGAAGAACTTCACTCAGTTTCTTATAAGGAATGTAAGCTCCAAATTTCTGAGGTCGAAAATATCTCATCAGGTATGTTTGTCAATTTATGGAGTGAAAACATTTTGCCAAACTGTCAGTTATATCCGGGGCAATCTTTGAGTGTGACTCCTCATTATCAATCGACCAGTTATATCATTCCAAAATCCTCTGTTTACGTTCAGGATAGAGAAACCTCTATTTTTATTAAACAAGGTAATGAATTGCTTAGCGTGAAAGTTTCAATCATTTCCTCAGAATTGGACAATTATTTTGTGACATCAGAAACTCAACTCTCACAGAAACAAGTTCTTACAACATCAGTAAGTGCTGTTAATGGAATTCAACTCGGCTTTGGAGGCGATTAATGCTTGAAAGAATTATTCGGTTTTCGTTAACCCAAAGGCTGTTTGTTTTAATATCTTTTATTCTGTTAATAATTGTTGGTGCATATTCTTGGAAAACCATAGCAATTGATGCTTTTCCTGATATTTCAAGCACACAGGTTAACATAATTATTAAAGCTCCTGGTATGACAGCCGAAGAGATAGAGCAACAAGTAACCAGAGTTGTTGAAACGGAGTTATTAGGCATTCCCAATAAGTCGATTTTACGTTCAACAACCAAATATGCCATAACATCAATCACTTTAGATTTCCATGATGGTACAGATATTTATTGGGCGCGCCAGCAAGTTAATGAAAGGCTGCAAAATATCTGGAATGACTTGCCCGAAGGTGTTTTCGGAGGATTGGCTCCAATGAGTACGCCATTGAGTGAAATGTTCATGTTCTCCATAGAAAATCCTAATCTCTCACTAACGGAGAGAAAGCATATTCTCGACTGGCAAATCAGACCTCTATTAAGAACAGTTCCGGGTGTTGCTGAAGTAAATGTTCTTGGAGGTTATACCTCAACAATACAATATGCTCCTGATATTATCAAATTACAGGAAGCCAATATTTCACTTGAGGAAATTCAAACAGTTATTGAGGAATCTAATTTAAATGGCAGCATCGGCAAAATCAACATTGGAACAGACTCGATCACCATCCGTTCCGAAGGAAAGTTTAAGAATCTTGAAAGCATATCTGATTTGATTGTAAAGAATGATAATGGCGAAATTTATTATCTTAAATCTTTGGGTGAGGTTTTTTATGGCAATATGATAAGGTATGGAGCAGTTACAAAAGATGGATATGAAACTACCGAAGCCCTCATCGTCGCACTCAAAGATAGTAATACTGCTCAGGTTGTTCAAGGAGTAAAAACAAAACTGGAGCAAATAAAAACCACTCTTCCGGAAGGCACTGAACTCAATGTTTTTTACGATCGGACGCACTTGATAGACACAGCGGTACATACGATTACCAGTGCATTAATTCAGGCGATTTTAATGGTTATCGTTTTACTGGCATTCTTCTTATGGCATGTGAAAGCATCATTTGTTGTTTCTCTGTCTATTCCCATTGCTGTTGTCATTACTTTTTCTCTGATGAAACAATTTGGATTATCCGCAAACCTGATGAGTTTGGGTGGATTGGTTATTGCCATAGGTATGATTGTTGATTCATCTGTGGTGGTTATAGAAAATATTGTCAGCCAGTTAAATAAAGGTGTTAATTTACCACGAATGCACCTTATATACCGTGCTTGTAAATCTGTGACGAAGCCGGTGTTTTCGGGAACAATCATTGTGATTATGGTGTTTATTCCATTACTGAGTCTATCTGGTTTGGAAGGAAAATTGTTTTCACCTGTTGCATTGACCATAGTTTTTGCCATGACCATAGCTTTGCTTGCTTCAGTTACAATCATACCCGTTATAGCAACTTTTCTAATAACGAGTCAAGAAAATAAAACGCCTTCCTTTATCCTCAGAATGCAACATTTATTCTCCACATCATTAAGTAAAGTATTAAAAGCTCCGTTTAAATTTATTGTTTTTATTTTTTCGGTTTTATTGATTAGTGTCTTTTTGTTTTTTCAAATTGGAAAAATATTTATGCCGGTTCTTGATGAAGGAGATTTAATCGTTCAGCTTGAGAAAACACCTGTGATTTCACTCAAAGAATCAATTGATTTGGATAAACAAATTGAAAAAGCTCTACTTAAAGAGATTCCTGAAATCAAACAAATAGTTGCTCGAACCGGTTCAGATGAATTAGGTCTCGATCCCATGAGCTTGAATGAAACAGATATCTTCATGGAACTGCAACCGATTGATACATGGAGGTTTGCAACTAAAACAGAACTTGAAAATGAAATCAGGAAGTTATTATTGAAGTTTCCCGGAATTAATTTTGGATTCACTCAACCGATTCAAATGAGGGTCTCGGAAATGCTTACCGGAAGCACCGGTGCAGTTACAGTGAAAGTTTTTGGTGAAAATGTTTCAAAACTATCTGAATTAGCTCATGAAATCAGTCGTGTGATTAAAACAGTAGAAGGCAGTGTTGATATCCAAACAACTTTAATTGAAGGTGGTGATTATATTAATATTATTTTGAAACCGGAGATTGCATCAGAATATCATCTAACTGTGAGTGAGCTTTCAAGATATCTCAAGTCTCAGATAGATGGAGTCCAAATTTCTGAATTGATATCCGGAAAATTTAAAACGCCGATATTGTTCTCAAATAATTTATATGATGACTCTGAGTTGTCATCAATCAACCAATTAAAGAACTACAATATCATCATGCCGGATAACAGTATTCTGACGCTGAAAGATCTTGCGGATATATCTTTTAGCGAAGGTCCGGCAATAATCGAAAGAGAAAATGCCGAGCGCTTTGCAGTGGTTGCTTGCAATGTTGAGAACCGTGATATTGTTGGTTTTGTAGAAGAAATTACTGAAAAAATTGGAAAGGATGTGAATCTGCCCAGTGGATATTTAGTTGAGTTTGGGGGTGAGTTTGAAAGCCAAATCAGAGCATCCAATAATTTAATGATGGTGATTCCTGTGGTATTGCTCCTCATCGTTATCATATTATTCACTACATTTAAATCACTATTAAAGTCTTTTTTGATTCTAGCAAATATACCTTTTGCAATGATGGGTGGTGTGATTAGTTTGTATATTTCAGGAGAATATCTGTCTGTACCGGCATCTGTAGGTTTTATTGCATTACTCGGAGTTGCGATACTAAATGGAGTTGTTATGCTGTCTCATTTTGAGGAAATGCGTTATCAAACAACAAATTTAATAGAAAAAATTTCGAATGCTGCAACAGATAGATTGAGACCAATACTGATGACTGCAACAACGGCAATGTTTGGTCTGATTCCATTAGTTATTGCCACAGGACCCGGTGCCGAGATACAAAAGCCTCTTGCTATTGTCGTCATCGGAGGTCTGTTCTCCTCAACACTTGCAACACTTTATTTACTCCCGTTTTTATATTATAAAATTGAATCAAAACAAAATGTGTGAACTTCAAATACTTACAATAATGCTCAATACCAAAATCAAGGATGATGCTGTGGATTTAATACTGGAAATGGAAGATATTTCCGGCTTTACATTGTCAAAAGCGAATGGATTCAGCCGAAAGCATTCGCAGTACAATATTCGTGAACAAGTTGAAGGATATAAGGGTTTCTATCGCTTGGAACTGATTCATGAACCCAAACAACTTAAAGAGATTCTTGAAAAATTCAGCCATATCGGCAGTCGTTTTAAATTGAAGTATTGGGTAACTCCATTAATTGATTGTGGAGAAATTTAATTAAAAATCTTTATCATTCCAACTAATTGCTCTAATTTCCAAGACTATTGCGATAAAAACAACGATAATTCGGCTCGTTTTACATTTCAGTCATTCTATGGAAATCAAAGTCAATTATCTGGACAACCTCAGGCTTGAGGCTCAATTTGATGATTTTAAGGTCATTTCCGACCAACCGATTCGTTACAAAGGTGATGGTTCGGCTCCGGGACCGTTTGATTACTTTCTGGCATCTTCGGCTATGTGTGCCGCATATTTTGCAAAGGTCTATTGTTTAGCTCGTGATATTCCGACGGAAAATATCAGACTATCTCAAAACAATATTGTTGATCCTGAGAACCGTTATAAGCAGATTTTCAAAATTCAAATTGAATTACCAGAGGATATTTCCGAAAAAGATCGTCAAGGGATTTTACGTTCAATTGATCGTTGTACAGTCAAGAAAGTGGTTCAGGAAGGACCTGAATTTCATGTAGAAGTTGTAAAAAATATTGATGCGGATGCTCAAGCGATGTTGGTCAATTTAACCGATATTGAAAGTGAAACTTTTATCGAGGGGAAAGATAAATCACTGGAACAAACCATTACAGACATGACGAAGATTTTGTCTGATTTAGGCATGAAAATTGAAGTCGCGTCATGGCGCAATCTGGTTCCGAATGTCTGGTCTTTGCATATTCGGGATGCGGCATCACCAATGTGTTTCACCAATGGCAAAGGCTCGAGCAAAGAAAGCGCCTTATGTTCTGCTTTGGGAGAGTTTATCGAGCGTTTAAATTGTAATTTTTTCTATAACGATCAGTATTTTGGCGAAGATATAGCCAATAGCGAATTTGTACATTATCCCAATGAAAAATGGTTTCCATTAACTCAAAATGATAAATTGCCATCAGGGATTTTGGATCAATACTGTCTGGAAATTTACAACTCTGACGGTGAACTTAAAGGTTCGCATTTGATTGATACAAATTCCGGAAATAAAGATCGCGGGATTTGTTGCATTCCTTATCAACGAATATCTGATGGTGAAACCGTTTATTTTCCATCCAATTTAATCGAGAATCTGTTTCTCAGCAATGGTATGAGTGCCGGAAATAATTTATTAGAAGCCAAAGTTCAATGCTTATCAGAAATATTTGAGCGAGCGGTTAAAAAACAAATCATTGAACAGGAAATCACCTTACCGGATGTTCCAAAAGATGTTTTGCAAAGATTTCCTAAGATTCTTGCCGGAATCAAAGCATTGGAGGAGCAGGGCTTTCCCGTTGTGATAAAAGATGCTTCACTTGGTGGACAATTTCCGGTGATGAATGTGACATTGATGAACCCGAAAACCGGAGGAGTTTTTGCTTCATTTGGAGCCCATCCAAGTTTAGAAGTGGCATTGGAACGAAGTTTAACCGAATTACTGCAAGGACGTAGTTTTGAAGGTTTAAACGATATTAAAAAACCGACGTTTAATAGCTTTGCTATCAAAGAACCGGAAAACTTTGTCGAGCATTTTATAGATTCATCCGGGGTAATTTCGTGGAAATTCTTTAGTGAAAAATATGACTATGAATTTTGCGATTGGGATTTTTCGGGAACCAATGAACAAGAATGTGAAACCTTGTTGAAAATTCTGAAAGATATGGGAAAAGAGGTTTACATCGCGGAATTTACAGATATTGGTACCGCTTGTCGGATTCTGGTGCCGAATTATTCTGAAATCTATCCGGTAGAAGATTTGATTTGGGATAATACCAATAAGGCTCTGGATTTTAGGGAAGATATTCTCAATATTCATAATCTTACGGATGAACAATTGGCGAATTTGATAGAAAGACTAGAAGACAGCCAGTTGGATAATTACACCGATATTATCACTTTGATTGGTATCGAATTTGATGAAAATACGGTTTGGGGACAATTGACAATTCTTGAGTTGAAAATCTTATGCTATCTGGCGTTGGACGAACTCGAAGAAGCATTGGACTTGGTTGAAGAATTTTTGCAGTACAACGTCAATACCGTTGAGCGAAATCTCTTTTATCAGGCGATGCAAACGGTTTTGGAAATTGAATTGAGTGATCATTTAGAACTTGATGATTATCTAAGCAATCTCAATCGAATGTTCGGTAAAGCTAGACTGGATGAGGTTGTTGGTTCCGTTTATGGCGAAATTCGCTTTAGTGGCTTGTTTAAAACAGGCATGAATCTTAAAGGAATTGACAGGCATTTGAAGTTGCTGGAAAGTTATAAAAAACTGCAGAAGGCACGTGCAAAATTAACATCTAAAGATTGATAATTCTCAAGTTAATACCGACTCATTCTTTTTATAATTAACAAAAGTGATTATTTGGTGAGTTACTATGAAAAGAATTGTTTTTTTATTAATTGTTTTTTCATCGCATATTTTTGCGCAGAACCTGTTAAACAACCCTCATTTTGATACGGATACATTGGATATAGACTGGCCGGATGGCAATGGCACCGGGCGTAGCTGGGTGAGCGATGATGGTGCATTAGCTGATGGATGTATGGAAGTTCCTACTACGAACAATAATGGAGGGACTTTAATTTTGGCTTATTCTGAAAATATTCCTGTAGTTCCGGGTGAAAAATATTACTATGAAGTACTGACAAAGGTATTAAGCAGTTCTCAAGCAAGCGGATCGCGTATTTGGATTAAATGGCTCGACACCAATCAAAGCTATGTTGGATTTCAAAATAGTATTCCATCTAATGGTGTATTCGATAGTTGGGAACCGATATTAGGAATATTCACCGTTCCTGCAGATATGTATTTTGCGAAAATATATGTTGGAGTATCTACAACGAGCACTGGTTCACCCGATCCTTCTATTGCGAGGTTTGATGATATATTGTTTGAAGCCGATTTAATTTTCACTAACTCTTTTGAGGAGATTGTTGTGCCCTAGCTTTTTCTGCTTATAATTTATTATATGACGACTCATTTCAACAAAACCTCAGATTGCATTGAAGAACTAATCAACTCTGCGGGTAAAAATTTAATTATCGGGACACCACTGGGAATTGGTAAACCTAATCCATTAATCAATGAAATTTGGCAAAAAGCCAAGACTGATTCTAGCATTAAACTTGAAATTTGTACGGCTTTATCGCTTCAAGTTCCTGTTGGTAAGTCTCTGTTTGAGAAGCGATTTCTTAAACCATTTACCGACAGACTGTTTGGTGAAAATTATCCGCAATTAGAATATATCGATGATGTTGCGAATGACAAAGTTCCGAAAAACATGAAAGTCACGGAATTTTATATGCAATCGGGCAAAATGCTCAAATCAGCAACCGCCCAAAAGAGCTATACCAGTAGCAATTACACTCATGCAGCAAGAGATATGCTGAATAATGGTTTGAATGTGTTGATGCAAATGGTTTCAGTAAAAGAAATTGATGGAAGAAAGGTATATAGTCTCAGCAGTAACACCGATTTAACCACTGACCTCATCAATATTGCCAAACGCAAGAAAATTAAAAAACCTATAATTATTGGAATGGTGAATCCGAATTTACCGTTTATGGGTGCTAAAGCTCAAGTTGAAGAAGATTTTTTTGATATTTTGGTCGATGATCACACTCAATATTTTCTACCTTTTGCTACACCCAAAGCGGCCATCAACAATACTGACTACAACATCGGCTTGTTAGCCAGCAGCTTGATTAAAGATGGAGGAACCATGCAAGTCGGCATTGGTTCATTGGGCGATGCCTTGATTTATGCGATGAAGTTGCGACAGAATCAAAACTCTGAATACAAAAAAATTCTTCAAAAATTACACATTTTCGATAAATGCGATGAAGTAATAAAAAAATCTGGCTCGACCTCGACTTTCGATAAAGGTGTTTATGCAGCCAGTGAAATGTTTGTCGAAGGTTTTGCTCATTTGTTCGATGAAGGAATTCTCAAACGAAAAGTCTATCCCGATGCACAAATTCAGTCCTTGCTGAATCAGGAAATCATCACTGAGAAAATTCAAGAAAACATTATTGAAATTTTATTGCAACACGAAGTTTTGGATGAATTTATTACCAAAAAGCAAATGCAAAGATTGCAAAATTTAGGAATTCTTAAAGCTGATTTGCAAATGCAAAAAGGTTATATGATTGATTCCAAAGGAAAAAAATATAAAACCGATTTATTTGAATACAAAAACATCAAAGCCATTCAAGAAAACTGTTTAGGTGATGAATTAAAACAAGGTGTTCTTTTACATGGTGCTTTTTTTCTGGGATCAAGGTGGTTTTATCGTTGGTTGCATGAATTAAATGAAAACCATAGAGAGCTGTTCCAAATGACACCGGTCAGTCAGGTGAATGAACTCTACGGTGGTGAAGAACTCGACAGAGTGCAGCGCATTAAAGCACGATTTATCAATACTTGCATGAAAGTCGATTTGCTCGGAGCAGCCGCTTCAGATACATTGGATAACAATCAAGTTGTCAGTGGTGTTGGTGGTCAGTATAATTTTGTCGCCATGGCACAAACTCTGGAAGACAGTCGTTCGGTTCTTATGGTGCGTAGCACACATGTGGGAGCTAAAGGTTTGGAGAGCAATATCGTCTGGAAATATCCATACTGCACAATTCCACGACATTTACGCGATATTGTTATCACCGAATACGGAATCGCTGATTTACGCGGCCAATCCGATGAAGAATGCGTCAAACGCATGATTTGTATTGCAGACTCGCAATTTCAGGAAGAGCTATGCCAAACAGCGATGCGATTTAATAAGTTGTCAGCTGATTGGGAAATCCCACAAAAATTTCGTAATAACACTGCTCAAGAATTGGATAAACAAATCAATCATTTCAAACATTCAGGACTTTTCCCAACTTTCCCCTTCGGGTGTGATTTTACCGATGAAGAATTAGTCATTGTCAAAGCATTGAAATATTTAAAATCACAAACCGGCTCGACATTTTCCAAAATCAAACTTCTGTTCAAGTCCTTATTGCACAAATCACAACAAGATAACTCCAAATATTTGCAAAGAATGAATTTACAAGCGCCGCGAAATCGTGAAGAAAAAATCTCACGCAAATTGTTAATCTTTGCGCTCAATCAAACTCAATCTCCATGAAAATACTGGTTCTCACAGGAGCGGGAATTTCGGCTGAAAGCGGTTTATCAACCTTTCGTGATAATAATGGCTTATGGGAAAATCATCGGGTAGAAGATGTCGCCACGCCTGAAGCCTTTACCCGAAACCCCGATTTGGTGCATAAATTTTACAATTTACGACGAGCCAATCTGAAAACTGTCGAACCGAATCCGGCACACTTTGCTCTGGCAGAAGCTGAAAAAAAGTTCAATAATTATTTACTCATTACTCAAAATGTAGATAACTTGCACGAACGAGCAGGGAGTCATAATCTTATCCACATGCACGGAGAATTGCTCAGTAAACTTTGTACATTTTGCAATCAAATCAGTCGTATAGAAGGAGAACTTAGCAAAGAGATGCCATGTGAATTTTGCGGAAAAGTTAGCGGACTCAGACCAGATATTGTTTGGTTTGGTGAAATGCCTTATGAAATGGATCGAATTTATCAAGAGCTTCTGCAATGTGATTTATTTGTATCCATCGGTACATCCGGTTCAGTCTATCCCGCCGCCGGATTCGTTGAAATCGCCAACCAAGCCGGAGCTCGTACCGTCGAACTCAACCTTGAACCGGGAGAGCAAAAAAGCCATTTTCAGGAATCAATTTATGGAAAAGCCAGCGATATTGTTCATGATTTTTTTGGGAATTTATAAGAGTATTTCATACTGAGTGGAAGCTAAGTATCTCCATAATACAGCGTGATTAATTTTAATACTCAAACTATCATCCCCTCTAGAGAGGGGTGCAGGGGTGTGTTTTCATGTTACTTTATTGCCACCCAATAAAGTAACCAAACAAGGGTGCCCCGAACTCTCAACCTGCGGTTTCCCTCAAGATTTCTGAAAATTTGGCGAGGTATTTGAACTCGCTTCGCTCAGACATAAATACCTCGTGACTCCAAATTTTCTCAAATATTTCGGTGAGAGTTAAGGGGTTATATTGCTTCGTTAGACAATATTAGTCATTCTTGCATAGGTGATTTCTGAATCATAGGGATTTGATTTAATTACCTCATAAATGCAATTTTGTCTCGATTAATCACGACAATGGAGCATATATGCTTTTTAAACACGATATTTGAAAATAAAAGAGCAAAAATATAAATATAACTGTCACTTTTTGGCAAAAAACACGGGAAAACATATTAAAAAAGTGTAATTTTAGCCATTAAAAGTGGCTATAATGAGCGTTTAATAAATTGTTAAACAGCTTAATTATGCCTGCAATTGAGTTTAAAAACATTGACCCTAATAATTTCGAAAAACTGCGTGGTATTTTTTCTTTTATTGCTGAGGGAAAGAGAGCTGGGCACATAGATGAAACAAAACTAGCGAGTATGCTCGGACAGCGCATAACTGAGCATTTTACTACTACAAATGCTGAAGCAGATGATTGGTTGGCTAAATGGAAAATTGACTCAAACATAAAAATGCCATGGGATTTCGGTTCCTGGGTTGATGCATTTTTGAATGCTGAAATAGTATTGGAATCAATTGAGATCAAACCCGATGGCACTGGAAAACTTATGTTTGAACAACTTGCATGGCCAAGTGGTGGTATTGAAGCAACAGAAGAAATCGTTAAAGTATTTGGTGGCGAGGTAGTGTCGAATGACGCCATTTAACAAGGCGCTCATGTGGGACGTTTCGCCGCGTTGCTGCTCGCGCCCCTCAGCTTTATCTCTTTCCCACGCTCTGCGTGGGAATATTATACGCTCCAACGCAAAGCATTGGAGCGAGACCTGAATGACTGAATATTGAGGAGATGCTGAAATAATTTCAGCATGACGATGTTCTTTTTATTACTCCTTTAACTCTCACCGAAATATTTTAGAAAATTTGGAAATACGTTTGCTTATGTTTGAATGTCGCTTGCGATATAAGTTTCAAGCAAACGCCAAATTTAAGGAAATATTGAGTGAAACCGAAGGTTGAGAGTTTGGGGCACCTTTTTTGGTTACTTTGTTGGGTGGCAACAAAGTAACATTAAGAATTATTTCCCACTCCTCGAATAAACCAAAGCTCCAATCCCGAGTAAAAAATAAATGGTTAAGATATATTGAAATTGCTCTCTGTTTTCGGTGAATTCAAAGTAAATAATCAGCAATCCGGCGATAACTAGTCCTAGCATTGCAGTAATTGTCAAAATTAAAGATGAACCGGTTTCGTGGCGTTTTTTGAAGTTTGTATAAGCCATGATGGCGGAGACGATGATAAAAGTGATGCTGCCGAATTCAAGGATGATTTGCAATCCGCCGGTTGCCAGTAACAGGAATGCCAAAGCACTCATGGTGATAATGGCTTTGTAGGGAATGTATGTCTTTATTTTTTGTCCCAGCGGTTTGGGGAAATATCCGTCGTTGGCAATCACAGCCATAAGACGGGAGGCTCCGAACAGAGTTCCGCTGATAGCACTCGATGTCGCCAGTAAAGCTCCGAATATGACGATAAATTGTCCGAATTTACCTAAATAAGTCGCTGCACCCGCCGCTAGTGCGTATTCTTTATCGCTGATGATGATTTCTTTGGGGATGGTCGCAAGCGTCGAAATCGCTAGGGCTACATAAAGAATTGTCGCTATGGCTATTGCCGAATAAATGGCTCTGGGAATGTTTTTTTGCGGATTTTCCATTTCGTTATAAGCGTGAATTACCAGTTGAAACCCCTCATAAGCGACGAAGGTGATTGAAGAAACGATAAGAATTTGTATTAATGTCGTTTGACTCTCAAAAATAGGTACGAGGTTGTGAAAATCTCCTTTTCCTGCAAGCAAGCCGGAGATAAATAACAAAATCACAATTTTGGTATAAACGAGTAAGTCTTCCAGCTTTCCCATGCCTTTGACGCTGACGAGATTGATAATTGCGAAAAAAGATATGATGGCAGCGGCAATTATTTTTTGCCCGATTTCTGTATTGAAGAATTCAATTTGACTGCAAAAATAGGATGAGAATGTGAAAGCATAAAGTGCCAATGTGCTGATATATCCAAAGACAATCAGCCAGCCGATGATAGAAGCCGCCAGAGTATTTTTGGGGAAAGATTTCTTGAAAAATGAATAGGTTGCACCCTCATCTTTATAAAGCAAAGCCAGTTTGACATAGGAATAGGCTGCTAATAATGCCAGAATTCCTCCAATCAAAATGGCGAGCGGTGTGGCATTGCCGATATTTTCAGTGGCAATTCCGAGAATTGAAAAGATGCCGCCACCGACCATTCCTCCCAGAGCGATGGCAATCAATTCGCCTAATCCTAAATCTTTTTTTCTGACTCTGGTGAGCTTGGTCATGGTAAAGTTCGTTTTGAAAAAATTATGGCAGTTTGCTTAAAGTGGATTTTGCCAGATTGATCCAGTATTTTTCTTTTTTCTGGTAAAACTTGGGTGCCAATCTACTGCGTTGTATAGAATCTTGCAGAACTTGCCTGGCTTTTTCTATTTGATTCTTTTCGATCAGTAAAAGTGCATAACGCACACGACCTTCTTCTCCGGGATAGTTGTCTGAAACAACGGCGTATTCTTCGAGGGCTTTTTCGTCGTTTTTTAACATTTCGTGGTTTCGTGCATAGAGCAAATGCCCGTCCGGAGAGGTGAAATTAGGATTCAATTCAATCAAATCATCCAATGTTTCCAGAGAGTTTTGGAATTGCTCTTTACCAAAAAAAGCAAAAGCCAGTTTAAGCATTATATTCGGGTCACCTTCACCTACACCTTTGAGGCAGGATTGATAAAGTTCTATGGCATCATCAAACATTTTCGCTTCAGAACATTCGTCAGCTAATTTGAGTTTGTTTTCCAGCGTGTTTGCTATTTGAAGTTGTTCTTTTCTTTTACGGAGTTCACGTTGTGGATCAATGGCTTTAATCAAACTATTGGTTGCATTGTGAACGGTTCTGGATTGTTGCAATTCAGGGAGAATTTGTGTAAAAACGTAAATTGCAGAGCCGATGACAGGAATAAACATGATAATATAAATCCAGTACATTTCTCTTTGAGTTTTAACCACATGAATGGCGAGAGCGATTTGTATGATGAGTGCTAAACCAATTGCCGGCATGATATTCTCCTATTAATATTAACCTGTAGAATAATCGTTATTCCTGTTCCACCCAACCGGACTCACCATCGGTCCAGTGTTCATTTTTCCAGATGGGAACTCTGGATTTGACTTCGTCAAGTATGTATCGGCAAGCCTTGAAAGCGGCATCACGGTGTGCGGCGGAAACTCCAACCCAAACTGCCATATCGCCGATAGCTAATGTTCCGATGCGGTGAGTGCAAAGAGCTTTTTTGATAGCAAATTTCTCAAAAGCTTCCTCGATAATTTGATTGCCTTCTTTTTCAGCTAATTTTGGGTAGGCTTCATAAGCTAATTTTAATACCGATTTGCCTTGATTGTGATTTCTCACCCAGCCTTCAAAACAGACAAAACCACCGCATTCATCATCCAGAGTTAGTTTTTTTAAATCGTTGTCGTTGATTGGATTCTCGCTGAGACGAAACACTTCAACCTCCTGAAGCCGGTGGCAAAAAGGCGACTTCATCACCATCTTCAATCGTTGTTGACCAATCGCAGAATTCATCATTTCTGGCAACTTTAATACTGGATTTGAAAGGTTCTGATGAAGCGGATTTTAGCAATTCGCTATAAAGTTCTTCAATGTTACTGCTTTCGGTTTTTAAATTCAGATGATTGTTTTCCCAGATTTCTTTGAGCTTTCCAAAAAACAAAACTTTTATATTTTTCATAAGGTTATATCGGATTTTCCACCGGTTTTCTTAATCAGCTTGGTTTCACTAATGACCATATCATGTGACAATGCCTTACACATATCATAAATGGTTAATGCCGCAACGCTGGCACCGGTCAGTGCTTCCATCTCCACACCGGTTTTATGATGCAATGAAACCTCACAAGTGATTTCTGCATTTCCATCGCTGTTAGTGGTGATGTTGATTTTACATTTTTCAATGGCTAAAGGATGACAAAAAGGAATCAATTCATGAGTTTTCTTGGCAGCCATCACTCCGGCAATAATTGCAGTGTGATAAACCGGACCTTTCTTTGTTACCAACTCATCACCTTGGAAATATTTTTTGATTTCATCAGGGAAAATAACGGTGCAGGTTGCTATAGCTGTTCGCTTGGTAATACTTTTATCGCTAACATCAACCATTGTTGGGTTATTTTTACTGTCTATATGGCTTAGTTCTGTCATTTTATCCACCTATTACATACATTTCGATTTTATCTTTGCCAGTTTCAATTTGGTGTCTGAGTTCGCTGTAACGATCGTCTCTGGCTTGCCAGATTTCAGCAATCTTTTGAGAAAGTAAATTCGGAGGATTATTTCTCAGGTATTTTCTGAGGTCGTGTGATTGATGTGAAAACAAGCAAGTATAAAGTTTCCCGTCAGCGGATATCCGTGCCCGTGAGCAATCTTGACAAAATGGTTTAGAAATTGAAGTGATAAAGCCAATTTCTCCGTCAAATTCTTTATACTTATAACGACTTGCCACTTCGCCGATATAGTTGGGATTGATTGGTTCTATTTTCCATTGTGATTCAATAATTTGTATGATTTCTTTAAAACTGAGGACATCATTCAAATGCCAGTCATTTTTGTTTCCAACATCCATATACTCGATAAAGCGGACCACAACATTGGTGTTTTGATATTTTTTCAAAAGCGGAATGATTTGGTTTTCATTCACTCCGGCTTGAACCACGCAATTCAGTTTTACGCTTTTAAGAGAAGAATTTCGTGCCGCTTCAATAGCATTGAGAACAATATCCAATTGACCTTTTTCGCCGGACATTTGGTGATATAGTTGCGGATCTAAACTATCAATGCTGATATTGACACGGTCCAATCCTGCATTTATCAAACTCGGTAATTGTTTCTCCAGCAGTAAACCATTGGTGGTTAAGGCAATATCCTCAATGGATTTGATTTTTTTGATTTTGGTAATCAGCTGATCGAGATTTTTGCGTAATAAGGGCTCTCCGCCAGTGATGCGGATTTTATTGACGCCATAGTTCGCAAATACCGCGACAATCTTTTCGATTTCATCAAAACTCAAACGTTCATCAGGTTTTAAAAACTGGTAATTGTCATCAAACTTTTCCTTAGGCATGCAGTAAGTGCATCGGTAATTGCAAGTGTCCATTACCGAAATTCGTAAGTCGCGAATAGGGCGATTGAGTTTATCAACTATCATTGAGCGCAGCGTAATAAGATTGTTTGAGGGATTTCCATTTTTTATGGTTTTCAGCTTGATGGCTCTCTTCAGTCAGTTTATCTATTGACCGCTTTAAACGCTTGAGATTCGATTTTCGCCATGATTTTTTAGGATTTTTAATGCTGCAATTATCAAAATCAATGAGAAAGATTTTGTTGGTTTCGTTCTCAATCAATATATTATGAGCATTCAAATCAGCATGATAAACACCTTTTTGGTGAAACAATGCAATAGTTTTTCCTATCGAGTTCCAAATTTCGGTATTCGCATCGGAATTTAATAATTGAGAAAATACTTGTGTATTTGGAATATACTCAATCAAAATATTTGCTTGATAAAACAAACCTTTTTTACAGGATTGTGCTGCAACCGGTTGCGGAGCGGGCAGTTCCAGTTGCTGAAGTTTTTGCAATAAGCGAAACTCTTTGAAACTTCGGGTTTTATCCAGAGATGACCAAAAATACTTATCTTTATTGAATTTGGCAGGCACACCACCGCGATAATAATGCCTGAGCATCATTTTTGTATTTCCTGATTTTACCATCCAGGCCGAACCACGTCCGCTGCTTGCTCCTAACAATCGACCGTTATTGAGCCAGAATTTATCATTAAACCACTCAGCGGTGACTTCATCTTTCAACTCATCTTTGGCAATAATCCAGCAATTCCCGGATTTTTTTACAAGGCTTTCTGACATACAATTCAGATAAGAAATAAAGCAGACAAGGATAACATATTTTAGAAAAATTTGATAAATCTATGCTAATATACATGGCTTTTTTAACGCTCGGGTTGAGATAAATAATGGATCACTCAAAGGTCATAATTGCTGTTGTTGTCACTATTGTGGTGGTGAAATTAATTGCTGTTCATCTGTATTTACGCACAAAAATCAATCAATCCGATACCCAAAAAGACCAATCTTCAAAGGATGGTTAACTCGATTTGCATTCTGCGTTTGTCTGCTATCGGTGATGTGACACATGCTTTACCGGTGGTTGCCACTCTGCAAAATCGCTTTCCTGATGCCAAAATCACATGGGTTATTGGCAAAATAGAATATAAATTAATGAAAGGGCTGAAAGGCGTTGAGTTTGTTTTGTTCGATAAATCCAAAGGCTCAAAAGGCTATAAAGAAGTTAAAAAGCAACTGGATGATAAGACATTCGATGTCCTGTTGCAAATGCAATATTCCTTTCGTGCCAATCGCTTAGCGTGGAAAATTAAAGCTAAACAACGCATCGGATTTGATAAAAAACGTTCCAGAGAATTTCATAGTTACAAATTAACACACCGAATCGCTGCTGTGGAAAAACAGCACGTCCTTGATAGTTTTATGGAATTTACTAAAGTTCTAGGTGTGACAAAGAATGAATTTATCTATCAATGGAACATTGAAACAGAAGCTGATGATCAGAAATTTGTTAATCAGTACATCCAAAAAGATAGAAAAAATGTGATTATCAGTCCGTGCTCCAGTAAAAAGACCCGTAATTGGTCCGTAGAAAACTATGCAAAAATTGCGGATTATTTGGTCGAAAAATATCAGGCACATGTAATAATTTGCGGAAGCCCTTCTCCGTATGAGATTGAAATTGCAGGGAAAATTGAAGCTTTATGCATAAATCCAGTGACCAATATCGCCGGAAAAGACACTTTGAAACAATTGTATTTAATGATGATGTCGGCTGATTTAGTGATTTCTCCGGATTCCGGCCCTATGCATATTTCCAATGCTGCTGGAACACCTGTCATCGGCTTGCATATTGCAACCATTGCAAAAAGAAGCGGTGCTTACAATTATCCGAATCTGGCAATCGATGTATTTGAGCAAGCTGCTGGTTTGGTTGGGAAAAATCCCGAGAAAATCCGCTGGGGCGGACAGATTGATCACCCTGACGCCATGAATCTAATCACTCAGGAAATGGTGAGAGAAAAGGTTGATTTGGTTTTGGGGAAATAAATTTTAATAGTAACAGAAAGTTCGCATAACAGATGTAGAATTATGAATATGAGTAAAACAATAAATAATTTAGCTGATAAAATTGAGGAAATTATTTCGAAAAAATTTAAGTCTTCTTATATGAGTAATTCAAAGTGGGATAAACTTTTAAAAAAACTCACAGATATATTTGAAGAAGTACATGTTAACTTAAAACTGATTTATGATGAAAAAGTGGAACAAACCTATATTGACATACCAGATATCAAACCTTTTTTTATAGAGCCAATATTGTATAAGGAAGTAGAATGGATAGAGTTTCCATCAATGTATGAAGATTATATTTCTAGAGATAATTTAAAAGCTGGTAAAAGGATATATTCCCAAGATATTAAGAAAATATTAAAAGTCATTAATTTAATTGGGAAGTTTAAACTAGATAGTAAGGAAGATTGTATAAAAATATACGCCTATAAGTAAAAGAAAAAGTTGAGATGAATTTTACCTACGTATCGCTTATTATTTAAGATTAATTTGGGTTGTTAGAATAATTTCTTGTTTTTATTCTTAATTTAGCTTGGTAAATATATGCTATTTCTTTCACAACTTTGCGTTACACAACTACTTTTGCAATTTATTCTTAACAGCGACCAAAACAGCCAAAACAAAGAATGCTCCGGGTGGTAGTATGGCAACCAGAAAGCCTTGGTATTCTTTAAAGATTTGACAATTTATTGAGTGACCAAATTCTCCAAACAGCAGATGGGCTTGTGAAAATAGACTGCCTTGACCGATGATTTCACGAATGGCTCCGATGATGAATAAAACCAATGCAAATCCCAAGCCGGTAAAGAATCCGTCTTTAACTGATAGCCACAGACCATTTTTTGAAGCAAAACTCTCGGCACGGGCGATGATAATGCAGTTGGTTACAATCAATGGAATAAATATCCCAAGTATCAAATAAAGTTCATGAAAATAAGCATTCATAAACATTTCCAAAGCAGTCACCACGCTGGCAATGATTAACACAAATAAAGAAATTCGTATCTCTTTTTTGGTGATTGGTTTGATGATGGAAACCAATGAATTCGTGACTGTCAGGGTAAATATGGTTGCAATTCCTAATCCTAAGGCGTTAATTGCAGAGTTGGAAACAGCTAAAAGGGGGCATAAACCTAAAAGCTGAACGAGAGCAGCGTTGTTGTCAATTAGACGCTCTTTGATAAATCCGCTCATGATGTTTTCTCCGCTTTGATAATTAAAACATCCTTGATTTGAAATTTTGCTTGATGGGTTTGGTAATAATCCAATGCTTGTTTGATTGCTTTCACAATGGCTCTGGGAGTGATGGTTGCACCGGTGATTTGATCGAATTCACCACCATCTCTTTTAACCAACCAGTTTTTCTTAGTTGGATATTGAAATGATTTTTGCGGAAATTGTTTGAGCCAATCGCTTTTGCTGGCAATAACCAAATCCCCAAGTCCCGGAGTTTCATGTTGTTCAATGATTTTGACTGTTGTAATTTCACCGTTGGATTTGATTCCAACCATGATGTCAATATCACCGGAATAACCATCTCTGGCTGTTACAGGAATAGCAACAACGGAGAGTTGATTATTTTGCATTCCTAAGTAAGCAGTTTGAGGTTTTCTGTGACCTAAAACTTCCGGCTCGTAAATTTCAATAACTGATTCAACTAAATTGTTATCGTGTAGTTGATTAGGGATTAAATCTTCCAGACTTTTTAGTAATAATTCAGTCTTTTGTTGCTCAATTCTGTCACGAGTCAAATCTTCGCTGAGCATTAATAGTCCTGCTGTCAGCATGGTAACCAGACTGAGAATGAGCGGAATTTTGATAAAACTTGACATTATATCTGACCGTAGGCTTTTGGAATGGTTAATCGGTCAATTAATGGTGCCGATAAATTCATCAACAACACACCGAATGCGACACCGTCAGGGAAATTTCCGAATTCACGAATCAAAACAGTCATTACTGCCACACCGATAGCGAAAATAATTTGTCCTTTAGGACTGGAACATCCTGAAGTTGGGTCGGTTGCAATAAAAAATGCACCTAACAACAATCCACCTGTGAACAAATGTTGAAGAGGGCTGATATAACCGTCCGGATTGTAGAGATAAAAAGGCAGAGCAAACAAAACAGTCGCAATAATAACTGTTGTCGGTACACGCCAGCTGATGATATTTTTCAGTATCAAAAATACACCACCAAGAATGTACAATGACGATATCCATTCCCAAGCCAAGCCACCAAGTTTTCCAAACTCAGGTTGTGCTGAAATTTCAGTCATTGTCAGTTCCTGACGCAAACCGTTTTTAATACTGTCAAGCGGAGTTGCCTGAGTTAATGTATCAAACTCAACATTTGCAGGAAAACTTTGAGTAAAAACAGCGGATAACACTTCAGAAAAGCTCATGTCATATAAAGCGATTGAATGAGGAGCCAGCCACATTGACATGGATTGTGGGAATGAAATTAAAACGACCGCAAAACCTACCATTGCCGGGTTGAAAATATTTTGTCCCAAGCCGCCGTATAAATGTTTGGCAACAACAATCGCAAAAAACATCGCTATTAAACTAATCCACCACGGAGCCAGAGGAGAAATACACAAAGCAAATAATATTCCGGTGACAACTGCTGATAAGTCAGAAATAAAGAGCCCGACAGGTTTTTTAAGTAGCTTCAGACTGATAATTTCAAACAAAAGTGCGAAGAATACACTCAAAGTTATTTGTAAAACGATACCAAATCCAAAGAAATAGACATAAGCAATTATGGCGGGAATCAATGCAAGAAGAACATGCAACATCACATTTCTCACACTGTTTTTCGTATGAATATGTGGTGCATGAGTTGTGGCTTTAGGATTATTCATCACCTTTTTCCTTTTGTTGTTTTGCCAGTTTTGCTCTTTCCACACTCGCCTGAATTTCCATTTTTATCTTTTCAGGATCTCGTGCAGTGGTGCTTCGGGTTCGTTTGCGTTTGTTCATGCGTTCTTGTTTGAGTTGTTCCAGTCTGGCTTCACGATTTTCGTGTCTGAGCTTGGCAGCATCGGATTTGTTCTTTTTGTAATCCAGATATTTCAATTCAGCTTTAGCGTATTGATAATATTGCACTAAATTGATTTGACTCGGACAAACCCACGAGCA